>OCTX012038717.1_pt1 | contig 12491 bp, 26 predicted proteins | sample 1539691 | NCBI WGS metagenome assembly OCTX01 (sample SAMN02144231, study PRJEB22623) | gut metagenome | biome: sheep rumen | host: Ovis aries | place: New Zealand
GCTAAAAAATCATTAGTTGTTATTAAAACATCTGTAAAAAATCCAAACAAAGTTAATGAGAGAGAAGAATTAAATACTTACGTTACTGAACCAGTAGTAGAAGAAACTGTTACAGAAGAAGTTGTAACAGAAGAAACTCCAGTAGAAGAAACTGCTGAAGAAGTAGTAACTGAAGAAACAGCTACTGAAGAAACTAAAGAAGAATCTACAGAAACAGTAGAAGAAAACTAGGAGGTTATAAATATGGGTAAATTATCTGTATTAAATATTAAAGGTGAAGAAGTAAGTAAAATTGATTTAAATAAAGACGTTTGGGAAATTGTTCCAAATGACGCTGTATTATATGATGCAATCACATTAACAATGAACTCATTAAGACAAGGTACACATGATACAAAAACACGTGCAGAAGTAAGTGGTGGTGGAAGAAAACCATGGAGACAAAAAGGAACAGGACGTGCTCGTCAAGGTAGTACAAGAGCTCCACATTGGAGACATGGTGGTATCGTATTTGGACCACATCCAAGAACTTACGAAAAGAAAATGAATAGAAAAGAGAGAAGATTAGCTTTAAAATCTGCTCTAGCATATAAAAAACTTGATAAAGAATTAATCGTTATAGATAACTTTAATTTAGAATCAAATAAAACAAAAGATGCAATTAAAGTATTTGAAGCTTTAAAAGCAACTAATAAAACTGTAGTTGTAGTTGATGAATTAACAGAAAACATGATATTAGCTACACGTAACTTAGACAACGTTATATTATTACAAGCTGATGAAATTAATGTTTTAGATATTGTTTCAGCAGATAATATGGTTGTAACAGAAGCTGCAGTTAAACATATTGAGGAGGTGCTTGTTTAATGAATAGTTATAGAGATGTTATAAAGGCACCAATTATTACTGAAAAAAGTGCTGCATTAGCTGAAAAAAACATTATTACATTTAGTGTTGATGTTAATGCTAATAAAACACAAATCAAACAAGCTGTAGAAAAAATATTCAATGTTAAAGTTGAAAAAGTAAACACTGTAAACGTTAAACCTAAGAAAAAAAGAGTTGGACGTTATGTTGGAAAAACAAATTATGTAAAAAAAGCAATAGTAAAATTAGCAGAAGGAAGTTCAATTGAACTAAACTAAAAGGAGGATATATATGGCTATTAAATCGTATAAATCAATGACTAATGGTACTCGTGGAATGTCTACTTTAGTTAATGAAGAAATAACTAAAACAACTCCAGAGAAATCATTAACAGTTACATTAAAGAAAAATGGTGGTCGTAATAACCAAGGTAGAATAACAGTTAGACACCGTGGTGGTGGAGCTAAAAGAAAATACAGAATCATCGATTTCAAAAGAAATAAAGATGGTGTTGTAGGAACTGTTTCATCTATCGAATATGATCCAAATAGAAGTTCAAATATTGCTTTAATTACATATGCAGATGGTGAAAAAAGATATATCATAGCTCCAAAAGGATTAAAAGTTGGAGATAAAATAGAAAGTGGAGCAAAAGCTGATATTAAAGTTGGTAACTGCTTACCTTTAGAAAATATTCCAGAAGGTACATTAGTTCACAATGTTGAATTAACTCCTGGTAAAGGTGGTCAACTTGCTCGTTCAGCAGCTTCAAGCGTTCAAATTTTAGGACGTGAAGGAAAATATACACTACTAAGACTTACAAGTGGTGAAGTTAGAAAAGTATTAAGCGTTTGTAGAGCTACAGTTGGTGAAGTAGGAAACGCTGATCACGAATTAGTTAATATTGGTAAAGCAGGTCGTAAAAGACATATGGGTATTAGACCAACAGTTCGTGGTTCTGTTATGAACCCTAATGATCACCCTCATGGTGGTGGTGAAGGTCGTGCACCTATAGGTCGTAAAGGACCAGTTACTCCTTGGGGTAAACCAGCATTAGGATATAAAACACGTAAGAACAAAAAATATTCTAATAAATTAATTGTTCGCCGTCGTAAAAAATAGTGAAAGGATGATAAAATGGCTAGAAGTTTAAAAAAAGGACCTTTTACAGATTCATATCTATTTAAAAAGGTTGAAAAAGTAAACGAATCAGGAAAAAAAGAAGTAATTAAAACTTGGTCTCGCCGTTCAACAATTTATCCTGAATTTATTGGACATACATTTGCTGTTCATAATGGTAAAGAATTTATTCCTGTTTATGTTACAGAAGAAATGGTTGGACATAAATTAGGAGAATTCGCATTAACACGTAAATTTGGTGGACATGGCGACGATAAAAAATAAAATTAATTTCCAGGAAGGAGGACTAAAATGGAAGCAAAAGCGATTGCAAAGACAGTTAGAATTGCACCTCGTAAAGCCCGTTTAGTAATAGATTTAATACGTGGTAAAAACGTAGAAGAAGCAGATAAAATATTAAGTAATTTAAATAAAGAAGCTGCAAGAATAAGTAAAAAAGTTTTAACTTCAGCAGTAGCAAATGCCACAAATAACTTAAATTTAGACAAATCTAAATTATATGTTAAAGAAGCATATGTTAATGAAGGACAAACAATGAAAAGAATGAAATTTGGATCAAGAGGAAGAATCGATCCTATTATGAAAAGAACAAGTCATATAACAATAGTTGTTAGTGATGAAAAATAGTAAAGGAGGATAACTGATGGGTCAAAAAGTAAGTCCAATCGGATTAAGATTAGGAATAAACAAAACTTGGGAATCAAAATGGTATGCAGATAAAAAAGAATTCGCAAAATACCTTGATAATGATGTTAAAATCAGAAGATTCTTAGAAAAGAAATTAAAAGACGCAGCAGTTTCAAGCATTCTTATTGAAAGAACTGCAAATAAAACTGAAGTAATTATCAATACTGCAAAACCAGGTGTTGTTATTGGACATGGTGGAGACGATATTGAAAAACTAAAAAATGAAATATCAAAATTAGTTGGTGAAAATATTATGGTATCTATTATGGAAGTTAAAAAACCAGAAATAGATGCAGCATTAGTTGCAGAAAACATAGCTCATCAAATTGAAAATAGAGTATCATTTAGAGTTGCTCAAAAGAAAGCAATTAGAAATGCTATGAAATCTGGAGCTAAAGGAATTAAAACAGCAGTATCAGGACGTCTTGGTGGTGCTGATATGGCAAGAACTGAAGGATACACAGAAGGAACAATTCCATTACATACATTAAGAGCTGATGTTGATTATGCTCATAAAGAAGCAGATACAACATACGGTAAAATTGGTGTAAAAGTATGGATTTACAAAGGTGAAATCCTTGCCTCAAAAGAAAAAGGAGGTAAAGAAAATGGCAGTCATTCCAAAAAGAACTAAATATAGAAGACCTCATAGATTAAGATATGATGGTGTTGCTAAAGGTAATACAGAATTACACTTTGGACAATATGGATTACAAGCAATGGAAGGAGCTTGGATTACACAACAACAAATCGAAGCTGCCAGAGTTGCTATGACTCGTTACATGAAACGTGGAGGAAAAGTATGGATTAATATATTCCCACACCTTTCATTAACTAAAATCCCATTAGAAACTCGTATGGGTAAAGGTAAAGGTCAACCAGAACAATGGGTTGCAGTTGTAAAAAAAGGAAAAATTATGTTTGAAATAGGAGAAGTTAGTGAAGAAATCGCAAGAGAAGCATTAAGACTTGCTATGCATAAACTTCCAATCAAATGTAAATTTGTTATGAAGGATGGTGAAAAACGTGAAAATTAATGAAATAAGAGAATTAACAGATGAACAAATCATTAAAGAAATTGAATCTGCTAAAGAAGAATTATTCAATTTACGTTTTAGCCAAGCAACTGGAAGTTTAGAAAAACCTTCAAGAATAAATGAACTTAGAAAGACAGTTGCACGTATGAAAACAGTTTTACGTGAACGTAAACTAAGCGAGGAGGTTAAATAATGAACAACAAACGTGAATTAGTAGGAAAAGTAGTAAGTGATAAAACAGATAAAACTATTACAGTTTTAGTTGAAACTTACAAAAAAGATCCATTATATGGAAAGCGTGTTAAATCATCAAAAAAATACGCTGCACATGATGAAAAAAATGAAGCAAAAGTTGGAGATACAGTTCGTATAGTGGAAACAAGACCATTATCAAAAACTAAACATTTCCGCTTAGTAGAAATAGTAGAAAAAGCAATTATTTTATAATTGAACTGAGAGGAGGATCAAAATATGATTCAACAAGAAAGCCGTTTAAAAGTTGCTGATAACTCTGGTGCACGTGAAGTTAGTGTTATTCGTGTTCTAGGTGGAAGTAAAAGAAAATTCGGAAATATTGGTGATACAGTTGTTGTAACTGTTAAAAAAGCAATTCCTAACGGTACAGTACATTCTGGTCAAGTTGTAAAAGCTGTAGTTGTTAGAAGTAAATTTGGTCTAAGAAGAGAAGATGGATCTTATATTAAATTCGATGATAATGCATGCGTTATTATAAAAGATGATAAGAGTCCAATAGGAACTCGTGTATTTGGACCAGTGGCACGTGAGTTACGTGATAAAAATTATATGAAAATTGTATCACTTGCTAAAGAAGTTTTATAATTTTCTAAAAGGAGGAAAGTATGAACTTTAAAACTGGAGATAAAGTAGTTGTTATTGCTGGTAAAGATAAAGGTAAAGAAGGTCTAATTAAAAAGATACTTAAAGCTGACAACAAAGTTATCGTTGAAGGTGTTAACATTGTTAAAAAACATGTTAAACCAAACGGTCAAACAGCTGGAAGCATCGAAGAAAAAGAAGCACCAATTCATGCTTCAAACGTAATGATAGTAGACCCTAAAACTAAAAAAGGAACCAGAATAGGACATACTGTTGATAAAAAAGGTAAAAAAATAAGAATTTCTAAAAAATCAAACGAAAGTCTTGATTAATTGGAAGGAGGGTAATTATGAACCGCCTAAAAGCAAAGTATAATGAAGAAATCATACCAAGTTTAAGAGAGAAATTTAATTACAAAAATGTTATGGAAGTTCCAAAACTAGATAAAATCGTTATAAATATGGGTGTTGGAGATGCTACTACAAACTCTAAATTATTAGAAGCAGCAGTAGAAGATTTAAAAACTATTACAGGACAACAACCAGTTATAACTAAATCTAAAAAAGCAATTGCTGGATTTAAATTAAGAGAAGGTCAAGGAATTGGTTGTAAAGTAACTCTACGTGGAGAAAATATGTATAACTTCTTAGATAAATTAATTAGTATTACATTACCTCGTGTTAGAGACTTTAGAGGAATCTCTACTAAATCATTCGATGGTAGAGGAAATTATACATTAGGGCTTACAGAACAATTAATTTTCTCAGAAATAGAATATGATAAAGTTGTTAAAGTACGTGGTATGGATATAGTTTTTGTAACAACAGCAAAGACTAATGATGAAGCTTTAGCATTATTACAAGGTTTCGGTATGCCTTTTAAAAAGTAATAGGAGGAAATTATGGCAAAGAAAAGTATGGTCGTTAAGGCTAGTAGAAAACCAAAATTTAAAGTACGTGAATACACTCGTTGTAACAGATGTGGTAGACCACATTCAGTACTTAAAAAATATGGAATTTGTCGTATATGCTTTAGAGAATTAGCTTATAAAGGACAAATACCAGGAATGAAAAAATCAAGTTGGTAAGGAGGGATTAGAGTGACAGATCCAATCGCAGATATGCTTACAAGAATTCGTAATGCTAATCAAATGCGTTATACAGAAGTAGAAGTACCTTCATCAAAAATTAAGTTAGCTATCGCAGATATTCTAAAAAACGAAGGTTACATTGCGGATTATAAAATAAAGAAAAACAATGTACAAGATATAATTGTATTAAATTTAAAATATGGAGAACACAAAGAACGTGTAATAACTGGATTAAAGAGAATTTCTAAACCAGGATTACGTGTTTATTCAAAAGCTGAAGAACTTCCAAGAGTATTAAATGGACTTGGTATTGCTATTATCTCTACATCAAAAGGTTTAATGGTTGATAGAGAAGCAAGAAAACAATCTCTTGGAGGAGAAGTAGTAGCTTACATTTGGTAGAAAGTAAGGAGGATTAATATGAGTCGTATTGGTAATAGAGTACTATCTGTACCAGCAAACGTAGAAGTAACAGTTGATAATAATATCGTTACAGTAAAAGGTCCTAAAGGAGAACTTTCTACTGAAATAAATCCAAATATCAATGTAGAAGTTAAAGAAGGACAATTAACTGTTACAAGAAAAAATGATAATTTTAAAAATTTCCATGGTACTGCAAATGCTAATATCAAAAATATGATTATTGGTGTTACAGATGGATATGAAAAAAAATTAGAAATAATAGGTGTTGGATATCGTTTCGCACAAAAAGGTACTAAATTAGTAGTAAATGCAGGATATTCACATCCAGTAGAAGTAGAAGTTCCAGCTGGACTTAAAATTGAAGTTCCAAGTAATACAGAACTTACTATTTCAGGAATAGATAAATGTCTTGTTGGTGAGTTTGCTGCAAACATCAGAAAAATAAGACAACCTGAACCATATAAAGGAAAAGGTATTAGATATAGTGATGAAGTTGTTCATCGTAAAGAAGGAAAGAAAGCAGCATAATTTAAGTAAAGGAGATGCGTGACTATGATAAAAAAAGTAGCTCGTAATGATGTTCGTAAATCTAGACATGAGCGTGTAAGAAACAAAGTATCTGGAACTAAAGATATTCCAAGATTAAATGTGTTTAGATCAAACAGTAATATTTTTGCTCAAATTATAGATGATGAAAATGGAACTACTTTAGTAAGTGCTTCTTCTATCGATAAAGATCTAAAATTAGAAAACGGTGGAAATGTTGAAGCAGCAACTAAAGTTGGTGAAGTTTTAGCTAAAAAAGCAAAAAAAGCTAAAATAACAGAAGTAGTATTTGATAGAGGTGGATACCTATATCATGGACGTGTAAAAGCTTTAGCTGAAGCAGCACGTGAAAATGGATTAAAATTCTAAAAGGAGGAATTGGAGTGGAAGAAAAGAAAGTAGAAACTAGTTCAATGGATAAAAAACCACAAAATAATCGTCCAAGAACAAAAAGACAACCAAGAGAAAGACAACCAAAATTGTATGAAGAAGAAGTAATCAATATTGGTCGTGTTACTAAAGTAACAAAAGGTGGTCGTCATTTCCGTTTCTCTGCTACAGTAGTTGTAGGAGATAGAAAAGGTAAAGTTGGATTAGGTACTGGAAAAGCAAACGAAGTACCAGATGCAATTAAAAAAGCTGTTAGTGCAGCAACTAAAAACGTAACTAACATTTCTTTAATACAAGAAAGAACAATCCCACATGAAGCAATAGGTGTAAGAGGAGCTAGTAAAGTTTTACTTAAACCTGCCGCAGAAGGTACTGGAGTAAAAGCTGGTGGACCAGTTCGTGCAGTACTTGAACTTGCAGGAGTTAAAGATATCTTATCAAAATCACTTGGATCAAATACAAAAATTAATATGGCATATGCAACACTTGAAGCATTAAAATCTCAAAGAACAGCAGAAGAAATTGCAGCTTTAAGAGGTAAGAAAGTTGAGGAAATAATCTAATGAAACTTAATACTATAACTCCAGCTTTAGGAGCAACTAAAACAAGAAAAAGAGTTGGTCGTGGACCAGGAAGTGGACTTGGAAAAACTTCAGGACGTGGAGAAAACGGACAAAAATCTAGAAGTGGATATAGTCATAAACCAGGTTTTGAAGGTGGACAATTACCATTATATAGAAGATTACCAAAAAGAGGATTTACTAATGCAAGATTTAAAGTTGAATATGCAGTAATTAATTTAGATGATTTAAACAAATTTGATAATGGTGCTGTAGTTACACCAGAACTATTAAAAGAAATGGGATTGCTAAAAAATCAATTAGATGGTGTTAAAGTTTTAGGAAACGGAACTTTAGAAAAGAAATTAACTGTAAAAGCTAATAAATTTTCAAGCAAAGCACAAGCAGAAATAGAAAAATTAGGTGGAAAAGTAGAGGTGATCTAATTGTTTGCAAAATTTAAGCAATTATTTAAACCACAAAATAAAGACTTAAGAAAAAGAATTTATTTTACTTTTTTCATCTTATTCATATTTAAATTTGGAACAACAATAATCGTTCCAGGAATAAATAGAAAAAGTTTAGGAGATACCAACTTAGGTTTCTTCGAATTAATCAATGCAATGGGTGGAGGAGCTTTATCGCAATTTTCAATATTTGCTTTAGGTGTTATTCCATACATTAATGCATCAATCATTATGCAATTATTACAAATGGATATAGTTCCTTATTTTTCAGAATTAGGAAAACAAGGACAAACTGGTAGAAATAAATTAAATAGAATTACAAGATACATGGGAATCATTTTAGCCTTCTTCCAAGGATATGTATTCTCGTTCACATTTGTTAAAAATGGAACACCAGTAGATTATTTAACTTTTGCTCTTATTTTAACAGCAGGAACAGCCTTACTATTATGGTTAGGTGATAGAATTACTGAAAAAGGAATAGGAAATGGAGTTTCATTAATAATCATGGCTGGTATAATAGCAACATTACCAAATATGTTCTATGTAACTTATAATTCATTTGTACCAGGAGCAGGATGGTTAGGAATACTTAAATTTGTAGCCTTTGTATTACTTTATGTATTTATATTATTAGGAGTTGTATTTATAGAAACTGCTGAACGTAGAGTTCCAATACAACATGCTAATAAAACAACAAGTATGTATGGTAAACAAAATAGTTACATTCCATTTAAGTTAAACTCTGCAAACGTTATGCCAGTAATATTCGCATCAATTATTTTAACTGTACCAGGTGTTGTAGCTGCCTTAACAAAGAAAGCTGCTGTTAAAGCTTTCGTAAATAAATGGTTAGTTATGACTTGCCCAACAGGATTTGTAATTTATATGTTATGTATATTTGTATTCGCATACTTCTATACATTCTTACAAATTAAACCAGATGAGTTATCAGAAAACTTAGCTCAAAACGGTGGATTCATTCCTGGAGTTAGACCTGGAGCAGAAACAAATAAATATATTAAAACAATATTAAAAAGAATAACTGCTATAGGAGCAACTGCTCTAGCTGTAGTAGCTGCTATCCCTATATTATTTAGTGCAGTTTCAAAATTACCTTCAAGTGTAAGTATAGGAGGAACTAGTTTATTAATCGTAGTTGGTGTTGCTCTAGAAGTATATCGTCAATTAGAAAGTGAATTAGTAACTCGTAATTATACTAGAGGAAGGGGAAAACGTAATTGAAAAATATAATTCTAATCGCACCACCAGGTGCAGGAAAAGGGACACAAGCTGCAATGCTTTGTGATAAATTAAATATGGTTCATATCTCTATTGGGGATTTGCTTAGAGATGAAGTAAAAAAAGAAACAGATTTAGGTAAATCTCTAAAGGATATAATGCAAACAGGAAATCTAGTATCAGATGAAATTATATTTGAAGTTGTATCTAGAAGATTTAAAGAAAATGATATAAACAATGGTGTAATTTTAGATGGATTCCCTAGAAATATTAAGCAAGCAGAAGAATTAGATAAAATGAATATAAAAATAGACGCTGCTATATATCTAAACGTTTCAAAAGAGACATTATTAAATAGAATTTTAGGACGTGTATCTTGTCCTAATTGTAAAGCATCTTATAATACTAATTCAGAAGATATGAGACCAAAATGTGATAATATATGTGATCATTGTGGTACAGAACTAACAAAAAGAAAAGATGACAATATAGATACATTTGAAAATAGATATGAAACATATATGAATGAAACATACCCAGTATTAGAATTTTATAAAGAAAAAAATATTTTGTATACTATTGATTTAATAGATAAAGAAGAAATATTTAATGAAATTTTAAAAATCATAGAAAGTACTGGACCTATGGCATAATAGTCTATGTATAAAAAGAGGTGATTATATGTCAAAAAAACAAGTAAATAGAAGACCAAAAGATATAGAAGAAAAAGTTAAGAAGTCTGCTATAGAAGTTGAAGGAAAGGTATTAGATGTTCTACCTGGAGGGCAATTTAGAGTAGAGCTTCAAAATAAACATACTGTAACAGCTCACGTTTCTGGTAAAATCCGTATGAACTATATCCGCATTTTACCAGGTGATACAGTAGTGCTAGAATTATCAGAATATGATTTAACACGTGGGCGTATAACCTATAGAAAATAGGAGGGATATTATGAAGGTAAGACCATCAGTAAAAAAAATATGTGATAAATGTAAAATTATCAAAAGAAACGGAAAAACATTAGTAATATGTGAAAATCCAAAACATAAACAAAGACAAGGTTAATAAGGAGGTGTTTTATGGCACGTATTAAAGGTGTAGATATACCAGATAATAAAAAAGTTGAAATATCTTTAACATATATCTATGGTATTGGTAGAAATATCGCTAAAGATATAGTAGCAAACGCTAAAATTGATTCAACTAAAAAAGTAGCTGAATTAAGTCATGATGAATTAAATAAGATTCGTGAAGAAATAGATAAATATACTGTTGAAGGTGATTTAAGACGTGAAGTAAATATGAATATCAAAACTAAAATGGAAATTAATTCATATCAAGGAACTCGTCATAAAAAAGGATTACCTGTAAGAGGACAAAGAACTAGTAGAAACGCTAGAACTCGTAAAGGAAAAGGAAAAACAGTAGCTAATAAGAAAAAATAATAGCTGAAAAGGAGGTTATAAAATGGCTTATAAACCAAGAAAACGTAAAGTTAAAAAGAATGTACCAGAAGGTAAAGCATTTATCCATTCAACATTTAATAATACAATAGTAACATTAAGTGATAAAGAAGGTAACGCTATTAGCTGGGCATCAGCTGGTACTTTAGGATTTAAAGGGAGTAAAAAATCAACACCATATGCTGCAGGTATGGCTGCTGAAGCAGCAGGAAAAACTGCATATGATATGGGAATGAGAAAAGTTGAAGTTTATGTAAAAGGATTAGGATCTGGACGTGAAACAGCTATTAGATCACTTCAAACAGCTGGTCTTGAAATTTCTTCCATTAATGATGTAACACCTGTACCACACAATGGATGTCGTCCACCAAAACGTCCTCGTGGATAATAGAAAGGGAGTGTACAAATGTTAAACTTTGAAAAACCAATATACAAAATAACTGATTATGTTGAAAGCAATAGTTATGGAAAATTTGAATTAGAACCTTTAGAAAGAGGATTCGGGACTACAATTGGTAACGCTTTAAGAAGAGTAATGTTATCAAACATGCCAGGTAGCGCTATCGTAGCAGTTAGAATTGAAGGTGTTATGCATGAATTCCAAACAATTGAAGGAGTTGTAGAAGATGTAACATCAATCATTCTAAACTTAAAAGGTGTAGTATTAAAAAATAGTTCAGAAGAAGTTAAAACATTAACTATTGATGTAAATGAAGAAAGAGTTGTAACAGCAGCTGACATTAAATGTGACGCTGATGTTGAAATCATTAATCCTGACCATGAAATCGCAACATTATCAAAAGGTGGAAAACTAAGTGTTGAATTAATAGTTGCCAACGGTAGAGGATACGTTCAAGCTAATGATAATAAAAAATATATTGAAAATCAAAAAGTTGGATTTATTCCAATCGATTCTAATTTCTCACCTATAGAAAGAATAAGCTATGAGGTAGAAAGTGCTCGTGTTGGTCAAGATGCAAACTTTGATAAATTAATTATGTATGTAACTACAGATGGTTCATTACGTCCAGAAGAAAGCATTGCTTTAGGGGCAAAAATATTAATGGAACATTTCAACATACTTACAGAATTATCTGAAATTGCAGATATGACTGGAATAATGACAGCAAAACAAGAAGATTCTAAATTAAAGAAATTAGAAACTTCTATAGATGATTTAGACTTCTCAGTTAGAGCTTATAACTGTTTAAAAAGAGCAGGTATTAATACATTAGGTGACTTAACTGAAAAATCTGAATTAGAAATGATGAAAATACGTAATTTAGGTAAAAAATCTTTAAAAGAAGTAATTGATAAAATTAAAGATATGGGACTTAAATTCCGTGAAGATGATTAATAAGGAGGTAAAAGTATGGCATATAGAAAATTAGGACGTACATGTAAACATAGAAGAAGCATGCTTGCTAATTTAACTAAAGACCTTATTATGAATGAAAGAATTGAAACAACAGAAACAAGAGCAAAAGAAACTCGTAAATTTGTTGATAAAATGATTACTTACGGTAAAAAAGGTGATTTAGTTTCAAGAAGAAAAGCTTTAGCTTTTATGCAAAATGATAATGTAGCTACTAAAAAAGTATTTGATGATTTAGCTAAAAGATATGCAAATCGTAATGGTGGTTACACTAGAATCTTAAAACTAGATGAACGTAGAGGAGACGACGCGTTAGTAGTAGTTTTAGAACTTGTAGAAGGAGACACAAAATAGTGTCTTTTTTTT
>OCTX012213396.1_pt1 | contig 12491 bp, 10 predicted proteins | sample 1539691 | NCBI WGS metagenome assembly OCTX01 (sample SAMN02144231, study PRJEB22623) | gut metagenome | biome: sheep rumen | host: Ovis aries | place: New Zealand
GCTATGGATGCATGTTTGTTCATGTGTCAGAATTATGGTTTCATAAGTCTTCCTGACTCTCTTACAACGGGCTCCAGCATTATGCCACATAAGAAAAATCCGGATGTATTTGAGATAATTAGGGGCAAGTGTAATCGTCTTCAGTCGGTTCCTAATGAGATTTCTTTGCTCACGACAAATTTGCCGTTGGGTTACCAGCGGGATTTGCAATTATTAAAAGACATTATTTTCCCTGCAACTACGGAATTGAAAGAATGTTTGGATATGGCAACCTTCATGATAGGACAGATCCAGGTTAATGAGCATATTCTTGAAGATTCCAAATACGACTATCTCTTTACCGTTGAGGATGTCAATCGTTTAGTCCTTGAGGGTGTTCCTTTCCGTGATGCATATAAAAAGGTCGGAATGGAAGTGCAGCGTGGGATGTATAAGCCAACCAAGACTGTTCATCACACTCACGAGGGCAGTATTGGCAATCTTTGTACAGAGTTGATAAAAGAGAAGATGAATAGGATATTTTCGCAGATCACTGATGATTATCGTCAGTAGCGAATCTGTTTTGTCTTTCTGTTCGTATCATTATTACTATTAGGCAAGGTCAGAAAATACAAAGAAGAGACTGAAAATCATTTCAGTCTCTTCTTTGTGTGGGTAGTGATGGATTCGAACCACCGAAGGTGAAAACCAGCAGATTTACAGTCTGCCCCATTTGGCCGCTCTGGAAACTACCCTCCTTTCAAGTGCAAAGTTACATTTTTTTTCTTAAATTGCGATAAAAATCTATCATTTTTATTGCTGTAATTGCAAATTCATCACCTTTATTTCCGATTATGCCGCCCGAGCGTTCTTCTGCTTGTTGTAGATTGTTGGTCGTGAGTACTCCGAACACTACGGGAACGTCACTTTGCTGGTTGATAGCGGCTATGCCTTGTGTTACACCGCTACTGATATAGTCAAAGTGCGGCGTGTCACCTCTGATAACACAGCCGATAGCGATGACTGCATCAACAAGACCACTTTTAGCCAATTGTGCACTGGCATAAATTAGTTCAAAGCTACCGGGTACATGCTCAATCATAATGTCGCCAGCGGAGACGCCGAATTTTTGTAAAGTCTCAACCGCTCCCTTCTGAAGATCAGAGGTAATGTTGTCATTCCATTCGCTGACAACTATACCTATGCGCATACCTGCAGCTTCAGGTATGCCATTTGAGACAATATTCTCCGTGTTGTACATGCTGGATGCCATGACCGATTATTTTGTAGCGTGTTGAATATATTTGTCTATTTGTTGTGCCTCAGCGTTTACAGGATATTTATCTTTTGCAGTCTGATATAGCTTGAGTGCTTCGTCTACTTTGTTTTGGCTCTCAAGCAGTTCTCCTGCCTGGATAAGGAACAAAGGACTTAATGTGTTGTTGTCAGCTTTTTCTGCTGCTTCCTTCAACAAGGATACGGCTTTGTCAATATCACCGGCTTTTGCATAGCAATTGCCTAAAGCGGCAACGGCGGCTGGAGATATCATTTGGTCGCCTTGGCCCTTGAACTCTTCAAGAAATTTGATGGCGGTTTTTGTGTCACCTTTTTGTGCATAGCAGAGTCCTGCATAGAGATTAGCAAGATTGCCGGCTTTAGTGCTGCTATATTTCTTTGCGATATTAACAAAACCATTAAAATCAGTTTTGTCACCATTCAGGGCAATATCGTAGTTACCGAGAGCAAAGTAGTCTTGTCCCTTGGAAAGGAGATAACTTGCTTTCTCTTCGTTAGGTTCTGCAACCAGTACATGGTATGCATAAAGTCCACCTACAATAATAACTATAGTGGCAATGATGCCGATTAAAATTTGCTTGTTCTTCTCGACAAAAGCTGTTGTTTTGTCTACTGTTGTTGTGCTGAACTCTTGTGTTAATTCTTGTTTAGCCATTTTATTTTTTGTTTTATATTTATTTCGTATGCAATTCAAAGTACAAAATTAGTCAAAGTTTCATGTATTTTGAAAAGTTTTGCTCTAAATTTTCATCCGCAGATAATTTTATTCGTCTAAAACCTCGTTATACGCGCGATAAAGCGTATATTTGTATAGTGTTTTGATAATACTCCGATGGAATTAGATAAATTCTCGATTTTGAATTTCAAGAATATTCGGCAAGCTGAATTCGACTTTTCGCCGAAGATTAATTGTTTTGTCGGACAGAATGGTGTGGGTAAGACTAATATTCTTGATGCCATTTATTATTTGTCTTTCTGCAAAAGTGCTTTTAATCCTGTAGATAGTCAGAATATATGTCATGACGCCGATTTCTTCTTGCTGCAAGGTCATTATGTCAGTGACGATGACGTGAAAGAAGAGGTTTATTGCGGCCTGAAAAATCATCGGAAGGTATTCAAGCGCAACGGTAAAGAATATTCTAAGTTATCAGAACATATAGGCAGGATACCTTTGGTGCTGATTTCACCTCGTGACATTGAGTTGATTTTAGGTGTCAGTGAGGACCGCAGGCGTTTTATTGATATGGTGATTTCCCAGTACGACCAGAATTATCTTTATGAAGAAATAAGATATAAGAAGGCTTTAAAGCAACGTAATGCTTTATTGAAGCAAGAAGGAAACATTGATGTGGATTTCTTTTCTGTCTATGAGGAGATAATGGCAGATGCAGGGGAGAAAATCCATAGGACACGAAAGGCTTTTCTTGAGGAGTTTACTCCTATGTTGCAGGCGAAGTACTCACAACTTGCAGACAGTTCAGAGCAGATTGCATTGAATTATATATCCAACTGCAATGACGGAGATTTCCTGAATCAGTTGCGCGCCCATAGAGCCAAGGATGCCGTTGTCGGATTTTCCTTGTGTGGTGTCCATCGCGACGACCTTGAAATGACTTTAAGTGGTTATCCCATTCGTAGGGAGGGTTCTCAGGGACAAAACAAAACATATCTTACGGCATTGAAGTTCGCTCAGTTTGAATTTATCAAAGCGCACAATAACCAAAAGCCTATTTTGCTTCTTGATGATATCTTTGATAAACTGGACGCTTCAAGGGTAGGTAAGATTCTCTCACTTGTTTCCCGTAATGGTTTCGGACAGATATTTATAACTGACACAGATCGTAATTTCATCTCGAAAATGATTGACTCTACGGGTATGGATGCACGTGTTTTTGAAATATCCGGAGGAGAGGTTGTACATGAAATATAATAATACAGAATCAGTAACCGACCTGTTGAATAGTTATCTTCGTCAGGAAGGTCTGGAGTCGCCGTTATATGAATATCGCTTAATGGCATCATGGCCCGTCATAGTTGGTGACGTGATTAACAGATATACCAAAAATCTAATTATCAGAAATCAGGTCCTGTTTGTTGAATTGAAATCGCCGGTTGTGCGTCAGGAACTGATGATGCAGCGTGAAGAACTTATCAGGAAACTTAACAAGGAAACCGGCGCGACAGTGATTACTGATATTAAATTCAGGTAAGCTGTTTCCTTCTTGTATTCTGGATACTTCGTCAGCCCAATCATTGATATCGGTCCCGATGATTTTGCGGATACTACGTGGATGAAGTGTTGCTTTATCCTGATAACTTTTATGTTCCGTTACTTGGAACATACGTTCCAGCCCATAGAACTTAAGTTCCATCCCATGGAATATAGATTCCGGCCTATGGAACGGAATACTTATCAGCGTAAGATGGTAATTGTGCCAAGACGGTCTTATTTGAAGCGCTCATGCCACTCCTTAAAGGTTTCCGCCTGTGCCTTGCCAAATTTCAGCAGACTGTTGTAAACTTGTTCGGGTGTTTTAACTCTGTCAAGATGGGATTTTGAATAAAATTTGTCTGCATAGCAGATGACGATTTCTTCAATGGTCTCAGGAAAGTAGTCTTGTGCAGGAATTGGGAGTTGATACTGTTCTATTGTTTCTTTGGTCAGTCCTGTGCCTGTATGTCGTTCACAGATGCGCGCATAGGCTTCCATTCCCTCTTCTCGCAGTAGTTGTCCGCCCAGATACCCATGCATGAGGTATGGCTCTTTTCCGAAACAATGGATAGATGGCGCGTCTGTGAGAAAGATGCCGATATCGTGAAGCATTGCTCCTGTCTCTAAGATTGTTTCATTAAGTTTAAGCTCTGGATGCCGGTGGGCGACAGACAAAGCTTCGTCACAGACGGCTTGACTGTGGATAAGAAGGGTTTCCTTGAGTGGTATGTTTGTGGAATAATATTTGTTGATGATGTCTATGGCGTTCATTTTTTCAGGATTTTTATTGTTCCGCTTGGGCGTTTGACAATATAAATACCTCTGTCTGGCTTTCCGGTGAGTTTTATGCCGTTGAGATTATAATATTCTTCTTGGCTGTCGGCAGGGGTGACTACGGGTTGGGCTATTCCGCTGGCTGCAGGAGTGGTAAACTGTATCTGATGCATATCTGACCATGTGTTTCGGACGACCATCGTGTATTTGGTCTCCGGTTTCAGATGCCCGAAAGTGATGGAGTCTGTATATGTTTGTCTCGGCGGGAGATTGAGGACTGTATAGTGCTGCAGACCGAGGTATTCGGAGGTATATTCGCCTTCGTACAGACAATAAATAATCTGATTTCCAGACCAGTAGTTCTCAGATGTGTTTGTAAATATTGTCTTTAGTGTGACTTGCTCGCTGGTGGGTTGCGGTTGTAAGATGTTGACCGTCACCTTGGGTGCTTTAGAGTATGCGACTTCTATTGTGTCGGTAAATGCAAAAGCTGAGTCATCGGTAAATGCTGCCAGGACTCTCTTTCCTGATTTGCTGAAACTACAGTATGTCGTCAGACACTCTGACGAGTGTGGTTCAAGGGTACAACCTGCCAGTGTGATGTAGTCGGCGCTCTCTTCTCTCGTCTTGTCTTCGGGGTCATATGTCATCAGGAGGTAGGAGCTATATAGTGTTTCATCGCTGACGTTCCGTACATATATTTTTGCGGTTACGAATTTGTTCAAGTCGGGCTGGCGCATGAATTTCACGGAATCAACCCTCAGGCGATTGGCATGTATGAGTGTGTCGTTGACGGCATATTCCAGATTATCAGGATGCAAGAGGATAACTTCCTGATTGCAGTAGCATCCGAATAGCTGACCGTTTGGAGTTACTTCGCGCGGGTCTTCGTATGTGTTGAAGATGTTGAGATTGAAATAACCGTCATAATCTCCGCCGTAGCCCCATAGTACATGATAAAAACCATCCTCATTTATTCCGTCAACAACAAAAGCATGTCCGGCTTGTGTTGTAGTGTAACCGGCAAAAACAATAGGTCTTTGGTGACTTAATTCTTCATATAATAGTTTGTGCCAGTTTTCTGCATTAAACTCTGACGAGAACACATGACGCACATATTTATATCCGAATGCTTTCTTTAGGGGTTCAATTGCGTCGCTGAAATTTGCACCGGAAGAAGCGGCGCCCCAATTCATATGAGAGGCTATGCCGCAGTAATAGGACAAATCACTTACAGCGTTGGCTTGCGCTTCGGAATATTCTCCGGGGATATAGACATCCAGGATGTTTGGAAAATCGATAACGGTACCTTTGGGTATGGTGTCTACGTGATAGTGTGATGTGTTCCAACCGTAGAGCGTGTCAAGCAGTTGGGATGGATATTGATAATATGTTATGACCTGTTCTATGGCCGTTGCGACGCAGCCAACGATAGTTGAGTCATACGTGCCGTTGCTGTGTTTGTAAATCGGGCATTTTTTGTTGAAAGGCGCTTCTTGTCTGCGGATGAGTGAAACAAATGGCTCGACTGCCTTTTCAGGCACAGGCTTATATGCTTTTAGGTTATTGACAGAAGGCGAAAGTTGCTCAAGGGATTTCAATGTTTTGTCAATGGCCTCAATGGCTTGCAAGGTATTGGCGGGAATGTTTGTACTCCCATTGGCCCCGTAGCCTATGATGACGGGGTCACTCTCTCTGCCTCCTATTAGGACAAATTCGCCGTTGTAAGTATAGCAAAATGTTTGGTCAATGTTTGCGGGTAGTTTCTTTTGGAGCAGTTGTTTTCCTGTAATGGACTTGGATTTTCCTGCATGGGCGGAAAACCACTCAATCGCTTTTTGTCTTGCGGTCCCGGGTGATATTGTCTCCGCATAGAGCGTTAGTGGCAGGAGGAGCAGGATGATACTTAGGCTGCGTACTTTCATTTTGTAGAAACAATCTTTCATGCAAAAGTAACGATTTTTGTACCTTTGCAACGGGTAATATTGCCTAATTTTAAATTTATATTTATGTTTAAGTTCAAGACAATTAAAAGTTCTGTCCTGACATTCAAACGTTTTTCTTACAAACCCTACGCTGTTTTCTGCAGTCTGAAGCGTGAAATACGCATTGCAAGCCTGAGTGTTGCGACACTGATGGTTTCTCACAATGCGGCATTGGCGTCTCGTTCTGACAGTTTGCAGATAATTCATCAGAATCAGCCGGAGGGAGAGTTGGATGAGGTTGTTGTCAGTGGCAGATCGCCAGTCACGCTGGAGTTGTCTGCCACAAAAGTGGAGATTATTACGCGTGACGACATTGAGAAAGCCAAGGTGCAGACTGTCAATGACCTGTTGAAGTTGTGTGCCAGTGTTGATGTGCGCCAGCGTGGCGCATTCGGAGTCCAGACAGACATCGGAATAGGTGGCGGGACGCATGAGCAGGTCTGTATATTGATTAACGGAATCAATGTTAACAATCCTCAAACCGGACATCTTACAGCAGACTTCCCTGTAGCTATCCAGGACATTGAGAGAATTGAAGTGTATGACGGTGCGACAGCACGATGTTTCGGAAGTCAGGCCTTAAATGGGGCAATCAATATTATCACACATTGTGAAAAACACAAAGAAGCGAATTTTCATGCAGCAGGAGGCAGTTATGGCAGTGCTATGGTTGGTGCAGCCGCTAATCTGACGTTTTCGTCCTTCTCCAATCGTCTCAGTGCTGACTATATGCGCAGTGACGGTGCGACTCACAACAGTGAGTTTCAGAAAATTCGTACATTTTATCAAGGGCGTTATGACACAGACCCTCTTGCGCTTGACTGGCAAGCGGGTTACAGTTATCAGCGTTATGGTGCGAATACTTTCTATAGTGCCAACTACCCTGACCAATGGGAACGTAATAATAGGTTTCTGGCATCTGTCAAAGGTCATTCCAAACAAGGTCGTCTGCATATAGACCCGTTGTTGTCATGGGTAAGGTCGTATGACCATTTCCAGTTAATACGTGGTACTCATACGGGTGAGAACTTTCACCGCAATGATGTTTTCACATCTGCCTTGAATTCGTATGTCAATTGGGCTGGTGGCCGTACGGCATTTGGCGGAGAGTTGCGTTATGAAGGTATTTTGAGTACAAATCTCGGTAAACCGCTGGACGAACAGCAGTATGTGAAGATAGAAGGGCACGATGGTCTGTTTTATAATAAGCGGGACCATCGCAATAATGTCAGTTTCTTTTTAGAGCATTGTGCGTTTATAAGTGATTTCACGTTATCATTTGGAGCGATGGCAAACCGTAACACTTCGGTTGATGATAAATTTCACTTCTATCCAGGTATAGATGTCAGTTATCGTGGAGTGAGAAACTTGAAATTATATGCTTCCTATAATCAGTCAATGCGATTGCCGACATTTACTGATCTATATTATAAAAGCCCCACACAAGAAGGCAACATTGGCTTAAAACCGGAGAAAACGGCAACAGTCAAGATAGGTGCAGAATATAAGTTGAAAGGATTCCGTTCTTCCCTTCAAGGTATATACAGACATGGTGAAGATATGATAGACTGGGTGATGTATAATTCATCTGATATATATCATTCAGCGCAGTTCAAATTGGATAATTACGAGATACTGTTTCAGGCAAAGACAGATTTCCGCCAAATGTTGCAGATACGTCCGATAGTTACCTCTGTGGACGTTTCTTATATGTATAATTACCAAAAACGCTTTGATGATATAGAGATTTACAAATCTAATTATGCATTGGAATATCTCCGCAATAAGTTGTCTGTTTGCCTGACGCATACGGTCTGGAAGTCTCTTTCTGCGTCATGGTACTGGTTGTGGCAGGAACGTATGGGTGGATATATGTATAAGGACAATGGCGGGAATGTCATCTTGAGAAATTATTCGCCTTACTCTTTGGTCAATGTGAAATTCAATTGGACGAAGCCCCGTTATACGTTATATCTGAGTCTGGATAATTTGACAAATCATACATATTATGACTATGGCAATATACCTCAACCCGGATTTACTTTTTTGGCTGGTGCAAATATAAAGTTCAATTTTAAATAAAAATAAATGCTGCACATCTGTTTTTGCGGATGTGCAGCATTTATTAATGTTATTGTATCGTGGTGAAAGATGGGTTATCAGGACAACTGTGTTTGTTCCAAAGCCATTCCATGATCTCAACATCCATGAGTGTCTCACCTTGCAGAAGATATTGATTCTGACGTTCTTTTAAGTTGCAGAGTAGTTTTTGGGCCTCTTCCGGATTGTTGTCTAACAGTAGTTTGGCTGTGAAAGCTATGCGTTGTTTGCCACTTTGTGTGCGGGAAAAAGTGTTGACATATTTCCTCAGGTCTGCGGTGTACAGTTTCTGCGCCTCATCTGTTCGTCCTGTGACAAGACATATGAAAACCATTTCAATAGCGAGTTCGTTATAAAACAGTTTCAGTATTCTGTCTTTTGCGTCTATTGCTTCTGAGAGTTTGTCGTATGCCTCTTCCCACTGGTGTAGGTTCTCCATACGCGCTACGACCATTATTTGCCAATTTGCTTGAATACCGTCACTCCAATCAATATCTTCTGCCACAAAGAGTTCTTCTGGTAAATCTTTGGGTTGTATGCCTTCCTGAATCATGGCGTTGGCACGCAACATGTGGCATAATAAGCGTTTATTTTTCGGCGTTTTTTCCAAATGCAGGATATTGTAGCCGTCATTGCCTATACCGTTTAGTTTAAGCGGCAACCCATTGACCAGTGCATAAAGGAATCCAATGATTGCAAACATCAGCATGAGTGTGTCTGCCCAAAGGGGCAATGTATGGGATTTGAATGCTATTAATGCTACAGTGGCGATAAGTATGTTTGCCAAGATGCCTCCGAGATTATACCATCGAGTGTTTATTTGATTAAGTGGTTTGTCGGGTGGTGACATCAGGCATTGTCCGCCAGTACCATTAAGGGTAAAATTGCGAAATTGATAACGTCCGCACTTTTTGATAAGCGTCAGGTTAAATATCCGGAAAGAGACGAAATGATAGCCTGTAAGCAGACCGGCAACCAAATGTCCTGTTTCGTGGAATACAATGTGTAGTACACCCGCAACGACAGTCCATAATGTTATGAAAGCGGTAATCGTTATTATCTTGCTGATGTCAACGTCATTGAATTTATGCCAAAAGTCACTCCAACTGTTTTCAGAGAACAAAACAGTAATCAATGCGCCAATCAAGACTCCGACGGTGCAACTGCAGGCAAAAACAAGAATAAACTTTATGAATTTTAGAATATATCTCATTCAGTTTAATATATGATTCTTGCCAGAATGGTTGACACGATTGTTGCCGTAATGACACTGACGAGGCCCGGCATCATGAAACTATGGTTGAGTAAGTATTTGCCGATGACGGTTGTACCACTGCGGTCAAAATTGACTGTAGCAATGTCGGAAGGATAATTAGGAATAAAGAAATAACCATATACGCTTGGGAAGACGCCCAGAAGTACGGGACCCGGTATGCCGAGTGAGTATGCCAGGGGTAACATGGATACAACGACGGCGCCTTGTGAGTTGATAAGGACTGACACAGCAAAAAAAGCGAATGCAATAGTCCACGGGTATTGTGAAACAATGCCGGACAGATTTTCCTGCATGAAACTCATGTAATTGCCAAAATAGGTATCTGCCAGCCAAGCGATGCCATAGATAGCCACGACGGCAACCATTCCGCTCTGCCACACAGCTCCGGCGACAGCTTTCTTTGGACTGGCTTTGCAGAAAATAATCATTAGCGCGGCGGCTGATATCATAATAATCTGTATGACAAGATTCATTTTCAGAGGTTGGTTCTTCAGCTCAGTCACACCATCTATTAGTAAGCCTGCTTTGGCAACTTGTGCAGGAGTTAGACCATTCCAGTCTGCGGCACCCTTGATGGCTTTGATTTCGTCATAACTGGGTAAAAGATTTTGGAAAGAAGCGTAGATGACAATAACAACCAGCGCAGCCAGAAAAATATAGACGGCACGCTTGGCATCTTTGGATATCTCTTTGTTCAGTGTTGTCGCAGTGTCGCCATACATATATTCATATTGCTCGGGGTCTTTGAGACGTGCCTGGAATTTTGGGTCTTTGTCAAGATCTAAGCCTCTGTGGTAGGAACATGCTGACGCCATCAGTATTCCAATGACACATGAGGGGATGCTTACCATAAGGACTTGAGGTATGGTGATATTGAAGCCGTTGGCAGCAGAGATTGTGGTGAAAGCCACGACAGCAGCAGCGATGGGGGAGCAGGTGATGCCGACTTGAGAGGCTACTGAGGCTATACCACAAGGACGTTCAGGGCGGATGCCTTTCTTCAGGGAGATGTCACATATAATTGGCATTAAAGTGTAGACAACATGTCCCGTACCGACAAGTACTGTAAGGAAAAATGTGCACAGCGGTGCGTAGAAGGTAATGTGGTCAGGATGTTTGCGCAATAGTCGCTCGGCTATCTGTATGAGCCAGTCCATTCCGCCTGACGCCTGCATCATGCCGGCGCAGGTTACTGCAGCAATTATGATGTAGATGACATCTGTGGGAGGAGTGCCAGGCTTAAGCCCGAAACCGAGTACAAGTATAACAAGTCCGATACCAGAAATGGCACCCAATGCTAAACTGCCATAGCGCGAACCTACATAAAGCGCCAGCAGGACTATCAGAAGCTGTATAATCATGATAAATACCTAAAAATTACATCGGTTAAGACATGTGAGAGTTGGTAAAACATCTTGTTTATGATAGATGTTTACCGCGATAATCCTTATCAGTGTCTGTGTTTTTTCTTGAGATATTTAATAAGATCCGCAGGGCGGTCTGTCTGTATGAGTTTGGCACCTTGTTTTAGTAGCCATCCCCATGCTTCGTCCGGTTTATTTTGCTCAACAGCCAGGTCGTCGTCATGACCGCCGTTGAGTTTTGGCCACATGGAGTTGAGCCATAATTTGCCGCCAGTAGCCTTGACTTTCTCAAGTACTGTGTAAACCTTTGGTGTAACCTGACTGAAGCATATTTCATACGCCGCAGGATTTACTGTCATATATTCTGCCAAGACATCCTCTGCGTCTCTCTTTTTGTCAAGGTTGATGATTGGCATGAAAATAGATTTTCTGACAATATCATTCTTGTTCTTACTTTGTATGGTGGCAAGGTCATCGTATGTTTTGATAACAACTTGTTTTTCTGTACCAGTTTTGACCAGCAGGTCATATATTTCGTCAAAATAATTATCACCTTTATCTATGTTTACCAATATTTTACCTTTGACGAGATTAAGTACTTCTTCAAGTGTCGGAACATTGTGTTGTGTTACGACGTTGTGACCTGCTCTGAGTTTGAGTTGCTTGATTTCTGCCAGTGTCATATCGGCGATCTTGCCTTTGCCGTTAGTCGTTCGGTCTACAGTAGCATCGTGCATGATAATGAACTGGTTGTCTTTAGTCTTGTGTATATCTATCTCAATCATGTCAACTCCCATGTCAATGCAGTTCTTGTATGCTTGCAGAGAGTTTTCCGGAGCATTGCGCCAGTCGCCTCTGTGTGCAACGACAAGAACGTATTTAGATTTTGCTTTGTAGAGTTCTTTTGCCAGTTTTTCGGCGCGGTTTTCTGCGTACCCTGCCATGATGCAGAACAGGGCCAGTAAAGAGAATAAAAAGTAACGTTTCATATGTCTGATTGTTTTTTGTATTATTAATTGGGGCAAATTTACAAAATTTTTAGAAAATCTAATGTTTTTATTCATTTCATGTGCCGGGGTGTCTTATCTAAGTGGATGACGAGTCTTGTTTTACCTCGATAAGTACTTTCATTTATTGGCGTAATAGAGTCTCGTTATTCGTGGTAGCAAAATCTGTATTGACTCATACGAATGTCATGTATAATTTGCCGCGTATATTATTACTTTTATATATTAAAGGGTTTTTTAATATATTCTAACTATTCAGGTTGCCGAAATTGTGTATTTTTGCAGTTGATTCGCATTTGAAAAGTTAATGAGGACGACGTTATTTGTGCTTCTATTCTCTATTGTTACTGCCAGTGTAGCCGTAGATGTTTCCGGAGGTAATGTGCCGTTAGCAAAGATGGCGTCGAATAATATTGTCGCTGATTCTGCGAGTCGAAAGCCCAGAAAAGCCAGACAGACAGTAAAGTCCAGAAAAGACACTGCACAACTCAATGCGGT
>OCTX012239780.1_pt1 | contig 12489 bp, 12 predicted proteins | sample 1539691 | NCBI WGS metagenome assembly OCTX01 (sample SAMN02144231, study PRJEB22623) | gut metagenome | biome: sheep rumen | host: Ovis aries | place: New Zealand
GGGCTTTTTGTTTTCCGGTACGGCCCCGCCGAAATACTTGTGCGTGAGCACCACGGCGCGGTTCACGAAGTTGCCGAAAACAGCCAGAAGCTCCGAGTTGTTCCGGCTCTGGAAGTCCTTCCAGGTGAAGTCGTTGTCCTTGGTTTCGGGGGCGTTGGCCGTGAGCACATAGCGCATCACGTCCTCGCAGCCGGGGAACTGCTCCTCATATTCGTGCACCCAGACGGCCCAGTTGCGGGAAGTGGAAATCTTGTCCCCTTCCAGGTTGAGGAACTCGTTGGAGGGCACATTGTCCGGCAGCACATAGTCTCCGTAGGCCTTGAGCATGGACGGGAACACGATGCAGTGGAACACGATATTGTCCTTGCCGATGAAGTGCACCAGCCGGGTCTCCGGGTCTTTCCACCACTTCTCCCAGCTCTGGGGCAGCAGCTCCTGGGTGTTGGAGATGTAGCCGATGGGAGCGTCAAACCACACGTAGAGCACCTTGCCTTCGGCCCCTTCTACCGGAACGGGAACACCCCAGTCCAGGTCACGGGTGACGGCGCGGGGCTGCAGGCCGCTGTCCAGCCAGCTCTTGCACTGGCCGTACACATTGGTCTTCCACTCCTTGTGCTGCTCCAGGATCCAGTCTCTCAGCCAGGGCTCGTACTGGTTCAGCGGCAGGTACCAGTGCTTGGTCTTTTTCTTCACGGGGGTGCTGCCGGAAAGCTTGGACTTCGGGTCTATGAGCTCTTCGGGGCTCAGGGTGCTGCCGCACTTTTCGCACTGGTCCCCATAGGCATGGGGATTGCCGCACTTGGGGCAGGTGCCCTCGATGAGGCGGTCTGTCAGGAACATCCTGGCCTCCTCGTCGTAGAGCTGCTCGCTCTCCTGGGTGATGAAATTGTCCTGGTCGTAGAGCTTGCGGAAGAACTCGGAAGCATTCTTCTCATGCACGGCCGAAGAGGTGCGGGAGTAAATGTCAAAGTTGATGCCCAGTCCGGTAAAGGCGTCTTTCATCACCTTGTGGTAGCGGTCTACGACATCCTGAGGGGTAACGCCCTCCTTGCGGGCCTTGATGGTGATGGGAACGCCGTGTTCGTCGGATCCGCACACGAACACCACGTCCTCCCCGCGCATACGCAGGTAGCGGACGTAGATGTCTCCGGGAATGTAGGCGCCGGCCAGATGGCCGATATGGACGGGACCGTTGGCGTAAGGAAGCGCGCAGGTCACTAGGGTTCTCTTGTAGCTCATTTTTTCAATCTTCCAAGTTTGATATTGATGGTCTTCTTGATATCGTTGAGGCGGGACAGGCGGCCCATCAGCTCCAGCACCTGCTGGGGGGAGGCGTCTGTCATCTGGCGCTTCAAATCGGCCTGTTGGGCCGATATGCGCTTGTCGTGATACACCAGGATGGCACGGGGTACATAGGTGACCAGCCAGGAATCCGTGGTGGTGAGGGCATCGGAGAAGTTGTGGACGGTGAGTTCATACTTCTCCGAACTGAGGTCTGCCGCGACGGCCGCCACCGAACGGTCTTCTCCGTTGAGGAGATTCAAGACGATGGCGTCCTGGTCCAGTCCCTGGTCGTAGAGGGCAAAGTATGCGTTATAGGTGGCCTCGTAGGCTTTGTTGCTAAACTTGATGTCGTCTCCCGAAAGGGCGGCGTCTATGAAATCCGCCACGGTCTGGGACCCTTCCGGGTCGTAGAACTCGGAGTCTGTCTCAAACTGCAAAGGAGTACGGCCGTAGCGGAGGATAAAGCCCAGCAGTTCCTGCTCGGAGGGCTTCAGGATGCCTTCTTCCGTCTGAACGGCGCGGGGGACAGGCTCCGTCTCCCGGGGGGCGGCGGCTACGGGGGCTTCTTCCCTTCTTTCCGGATCCCTTCGGCCCCGGGACTCTTCCTGGCGCATCTTCTCGCGGGTCTTTCGCACGCGTTCCTGGATGATGTCACTCTCTATCTCGAAGCGGCGGGCTACGGTGTCCACATACACCTGGCGCTTGATGGCGTCCGGGATATCGGCCACGGTGTCCGCTATCTCGTTGATCATATTGGCCTTCTTGAGGGGGTCTTCGCCGGCTTCCTCAAGCATCAGGTTGGTCTTGAAGGCAATGCCGTCCTGCTCGTGGTCCCGGATATAGTCCTGGATTTCCTCCAGGGTGTGCTTCCGGGAGAAGGAATCGGGGTCGTCTCCGTCGGGCAGGAACACCACGCGAGGGTTCATCCCTTCCTTCAGGATAAGGCTGATGGCGCGGATGGCGGCGTGAAGGCCGGCCTTGTCCCCGTCATACATGATGGTGACGTTCTCCGTGAATTTCTTGATCAGGCGCACCTGCTCCTGGGTGAGGGAAGTGCCGCAGGAGGCAACCACGTTGGTGATGCCCATCTGGTGCATCATCACCACGTCTACGTTGCCTTCCACCAGGATGCAGCGGTCCTGCCGGGCCATTTCGGCCTTGGCGAAGTAGATGCCCAGCAGGTTCCGGCTCTTGATGTAAATCTCCGTTTCCGGGGAGTTTACGTACTTGGCCGGGTTGTCGGCCTTGAGGGTGCGGCCGCTGAAAGCGATTACGCGTCCGCTCACGGAGTGGATGGGAAACATCACCCTTTCGCGGAACTTGTCTATGAGGGTTCCGTCTTCCTGCTGGATGGCCAGGCCGGCCGCCACCAGGTATTCGTCCTTGTAGCCGGCGGCGCGGGCAGCGTCTACCAGGGCGGTTTTTCCGGAAGGGGCCCAGCCCAGGCTCCACTGCTCCAGGGTGGCGTCTTCGATGTGGCGGGAGCGATAGTACTGATAGCCCACGGCGCGGCCTTCTCCCTGTTTGAGCTGGTCACAGAAGTACTGCCGGGCAAATTCGCTCACGGCCATCAGGCTTTCGCTACGCTGGCGGGCGGCTATCTGTTCGGCCGTCTCTTCCTCTTCCTTTATCTCGATGTTGTATTTGCGGGCCAGGTACCGGAGGGCTTCCGGGTACGTCATATGCTCGTAGTCCATCACGAAGCCTACGGCACTGCCGGCCTTTCCGCAGCCGAAGCATTTGTAGATGCCTTTGGAGGGGGTTACGTGGAAGGAAGGCGTTTTCTCGTTGTGGAAGGGGCAGCAGGCCACATAGCTGGAGCCGCGGCGCTTCAGCGTCACGAAATCTCCCACCACCTCTTCGATGCGGGCGGTGTCCAGGATCTGGTCTACTGTCTCTTTAGGTATCAAGGCCTTTTATTCCTTCTCGTAATCTACCTCTTTGGCGTCTGTGGAAATGGTGATTCTGCCACCATCGGCCGGGGACTTCGGAGACGGGTTGTCCTGGTTTACGGGCTCGAAATGCTTCTCCTGCCAGATGACTTTGGCCTGGTACCAGGCGTCACGGCCGTACCAGAGCAGGGCGAACACGCCCAGCATGGTTGCGAAGAAGCCGCCCCTCCATACCAGGAAGAAGCCAATTGCCACAAATACCAGGTCCTTGGCCAGGCGGACCCACCGGTTGTTGTATCCAAAAGATGCCATGTCTGTCATTTTGTCAGAAAACTTACAAATATACAAAGAAATCTCCGGAAAACCGCTGTCGGTTTCCCGGAGACTCCTATAGGTCAAATATCGTACTAGAACGGGAGGTCGTCCTGGGCATCTTCTCCCGGCATGTCATCCAGCGTAGGGGCCGGCGCCACGGGGGCGGGAGCCGCAGGGGTGGGTGCAGGAGCGGCCGGCTGGGCTGCCCCGGCGGGGGAGATGCGCCAGATCTGGAGATCGTTGTACCAGCGGCCGTTGAATTCCCGGCTCTTGAGGTTGAAGGAAACCTTTACGCGGTCTCCCACCTGGTACTTGTCCAGTTCCTGTACTTTGTCCTGGCCCCAGGCGGTGAAGCAGGCCTGGGAGGTGAAGTTTCCGTCGGGGAAATCTACCACAAACTCCTGCTTGGCCCACGGACCCCGCGCGGAGGTCCCGGACTGTACGCCCATTTTCTGGCGGATGGTGCCTTCCAGTTCCAGTGCCATAATTATTTCTTCTTGGCAGGCTTGGCGGGCTCTTCCACAACTTTCTCCACGTAAGGGTGAACCTCCAGGAGTTCTACGTCGAAGACGAGGGTGGAGTTGGCGCCGATTTCACGGGGACCACGCTCTCCATAAGCGAGGTTGGCCGGGATCACGAGGGTGATCTTGCCACCTTCGCCGATGAGTTTCATACCCTCGGTCCATCCGCGGATCACGCGGTTGAGGGGGAACTTGATGCCTTCGTTCTTGTCAAACTCCTTGCCGTCGATGGTGGTACCGCGGTAGTTCACCTTCACGGTGTCGCGGTCGTCGGTGGCGCGCACGTCGCTGCCGGAATCCTGGATCAGGTAAACGATACCGGAAGCGGTGGAGTCGGCGCTGTTCTTGACGGCGAACTCATGACGGAACTTGTCACCTTTCTCCTTGTTCAGAGCGCCTTCGTAAGCGGTGCGCTTCTGCAGGAAGCTGTTGATGATGGAGTTCATATCGGAGGGGTCAATCTTGAACTGCTTAACGTAAGCGGAGTCCATCGGCTGGCCTTCCTTGGCGTTGAGGGCGTCTTTCATACCCTTCTCTACCTGGGCCATATTGAGCTCTCCGAAGTTGTTCTGGCTCATAACCAGACCAAAGTTAACACCGAGAAGATAGGAAGTGGTGTCCACTTCACCCTTGGTAGGGAGCAGGGAACGCACAGCCTGGGAGCCTTCCACCTGGGAAGAACCGCAAGCGGCCACTACGGCAGCGGCGGAAGCGATGAGGAAAAGTTTTGTGAGTTTCATTTTTGTATGAATGTTTAATTATTAAAATCTTTTAAGAGTGCGCTCGGGCGCTCAACCTGCAAATTTACTAATTTTTTTTGAATTAACATAAGTTATGCCGATGGAGGGGGGATTTATCGGCCCGAAGGTCAATTATATTTGCAAAATTCATCTTGAATTGTTATATTTACCTCTGCATGCGAGAGTTATTGACGCTATGACGGCCCATTCGGACATATTGCACGAGAAACTAAAGACCTTTTTTGGTTACGATGCATTCAAGGGAGATCAGGAAAAAATCATCTCTCACCTTATTGAGGGCCATAACGCGTTCGTTCTAATGCCCACCGGAGGCGGCAAGTCTCTTTGCTATCAGCTGCCCGCCCTCATCATGGAAGGGACGGCCATCGTGATTTCTCCGCTCATCGCCCTGATGAAAAACCAGGTGGATGCCATCCGCGGCTTCGAAGCCGGAGACAGCGGCATCGCGCATTTCCTCAATTCTTCCCTCAGCCGCATCCAGCTGGCCGAAGTCCAGGAAGACCTCCGCCGCGGCGTTACCAAGCTTCTGTACGTGGCTCCGGAATCCCTCACCAAGGAAGAGAACATCGCCCTCCTGCGGGAAGTGAAAATTTCCTTCTACGCCGTGGACGAGGCCCACTGTATTTCCGAATGGGGCCACGACTTCCGCCCGGAATACCGGAAAATCCGCTCCATTGTGGACGAGATTCAGCCCGCGCCCATCATCGCCCTCACGGCCACCGCCACTCCCAAGGTCCAGAGCGATATTCTCAAGAACCTCCGCATCCAGGACGCCACGGTGTTCAAATCCTCCTTCAATCGGCCCAACCTCTATTATGAAGTAAGGGATAAGGTGGAGCCGGAGAAAGATATCATCCGCTTCATCCGGCAGAACCCCGGCAAGTCCGGCATCATCTACTGCCTCAGCCGCAAAAAAGTGGAAGAGATGGCCCAGATGCTCTCCATCAACGGCATCAAGGCGCTGCCTTACCACGCCGGTCTGGACGCCAAAACCCGGGCAGAAAATCAGGACAAGTTTCTGATGGAGGAAATTGACGTCATCGTGGCCACCATCGCCTTCGGGATGGGCATCGACAAGCCGGATGTCCGTTTCGTCATCCATTACGACATCCCCAAGAGCATAGAAGGCTATTACCAGGAAACCGGACGCGCCGGGCGCGACGGCCAGGAAGGCCGATGCATCACGTACTATAGTTACAAGGATATCCAGAAGCTGGAGAAGTTTATGCAGGGGAAACCCATCGCAGAGCAGGAGATAGGAAAACAGCTTCTCAACGAGACGGTGGCCTATGCCGAATCCAGCCAGTGCCGCCGGCGTCTTCTTCTGAACTACTTCGGAGAAGACTATCTCCAGGATAACTGCGGCGCCTGCGACAACTGCCTCCATCCCAAGAAGCGCTTTGACGGCAAGGAGGAGCTGTGCCTGGTGATAGAACTCATCCAGTCCCTTCCGGAGCATTTCAAACTGGAGCACCTGGCCTCTATCCTGGCCGGGGTAACCACCGCCATGATCAAGTCTTACCGGCACGACGAACTGCCTCTGTTCGGCGCCGGAAAAGACCACGACATCCGTTTCTGGGCTGCGGTAATCCACCAGGGCCTTATCTTCCATTACCTGGACAAGAACATTGAAAATTACGGACTTATCTTCGCGACGGAAGCCGGAGAAGAATTCCTTCGCAACCCGCACGAGGTGCTGATGGTAGAAGACCGCACCTTCTCCGAAGGAGAGGATGATGAAGAGGATGACGGTGCCGCCGTCCGGGGAGGAGGAGGGGGAGACCCTGTCCTTCTTGCGATGCTCAAGGATCTGAGAAAGGACGTGTCCAGAAAACTGCATCTCCAGCCCTGGGTGGTCTTCTCAGACCCTGCCCTGGAGGATATGACCATTATGTACCCGCTCACCCTGAAGGAGCTTTCGGAAAAGTGCCAGGGAGTGGGAGAAGGCAAGGCGCACAAGTTTGGAAAACCCTTCGTGGATCTGATTGCCAAGTATGTGGAAGAGAATGAGATAGAGCGTCCGGAGGATTTTGTAGTCAAGTCCGTAGGCCCCAAATCCGGTAACAAGGTATACATTATCCAGTCCATAGACCGTAAACTGGATCTTCAGGACATTGCCGCCACCCGGGGAATGGATCTCAGTGAACTTCTCACAGAGATCGAGGCCATTGTCTCTTCCGGTACGCGCGTCAACATCAATTATTATATAGAGGAAGAGCTGGATCCGGACGTGGTGGACGAACTCTTCACCTGGTTCAAGGAAAAAGCCGCGTCCGATTCCCTCCAGGAGGCCATTGCTGCCCTGGAAGACGAGTACGAGGAACTGGAGATCCGCCTGGTTCGAATAAAGTTCCTCTGCGAGGTGGCGAACTAAAGATAAATCAAGGAAGACAGGTGGTCGGGGGCGAAGAGCCTTTCGGCCATTTTTTGTAAATCTTCGGGGCCGATGGCTTCTATCTTTTCGCGCGTCTGCTCCGGAGAGAGGATTTCTCCCCAGGAGAGCATGCTCTTGCCCATGGACAGGCACTGGGCTTCTCCGGCCTCGGAACTGATGGCCAGCTGCCCCAGCAGCTGCTTGCGGAAGGCCTTCACCTGGCGTTCCGTGAAGGGAACCTCGCGTAGGCGCTTCAACACCTTCTCAATGGCCTGCAGGCAGGCATCCAGGTTGGGCTTGTCGCAGCCGAAGGTAATGGCCAGAATGCCTGTATCGGCATACTGGGTGTAGGAGCATTCAATTCCGTATACCCAGCCGCGCTTTTCCCTCAGTTCGGCGTTCAGCAGAGAGTTACTGGCCGGTCCTCCCAGGATATTGGCCAGCATGGCGCAAACCAGCCGGTCCGGCGTCTGGTACAGGGAAGGCGCCTTGCAGCCGATAACGGCATTCACCTCGTGGTGACGCTTGTCAATGACCTTGTGGAAAGACATTCTCTATCAGTTTTAATACCCTCTTTTCCAGCAGTTTCTCATCGATATCGGCCACCACCGTGAAGACCATCTTCTGCGGAACGAACTTTTCGGCCACGAAGCTTCGGAGCATATCGGCCGATATCTTTTTCACTGACGCCTGGGTGCCCAGGATGGGACGCTCCAGCGGGCTGCCTTCGAAAAGGAGCGTTTCAAAGCGGTCGTAGACGTCTTCGGCCGGGTTGTCCTTGTAGGAGATGATTTCGTCCAGCACCACGCCCCTTTCGGTTTCGATTTCCTTCTCCGGGAAGGTGGATTCGGTGGCCAGTTCAAACAGGAGGGCGGCGGCCTTGGGAAGGTCTTCCTTCAGAACGGTGGCGTGCAGTACAATCTCTTCCTTGGTAGTGTAGGCGTTCAGTTCTCCTCCCAGGCGGTCCAGGTAGCTGGAGATGACGGAGGCACTTTTGCGGCGGGTTCCGCGGAACAGGTTGTGCTCCACAAAATGGGCAATGCCGGCGGGGTAGGGGGCTTCGTCCCGGGTGCCGGCCCCCACGGTGAGGGCACAGTAGGCCACGGCGCGTCCGCTCCGGCGCACGGCGTATCTGAGTCCTTGGGGGGAAGTGCCGGTAATCATATTATTTACCCAGCGATTTTAGCTCGGAAGGGAGAAAACCGGCGCCTTTCTTATCGGAAATCTTGTGACGTTCCAGGTAGCAGAGGCGGTGTGTATCGGCCTCAAACAGAAGTTTATAGCAATAGGAGGACGGACCGGGAAGAAAAGGCGCAATCACATAGCCCACTACGGTTTCCGGGCTCATCTGCCGGTACTGGCGGTCCACCTCCGGGGAGGGCACCAAGTGCAGGGAGAGGTTGCTTTCCAGGCGGTTCAGATCCTTTTCCGTTACCGCTGTGGAGAGATCTTCTTCGGCAATGTAGACAGCTTTTCCGTTCACGGATTTTCTGAATCGGCCTCCAAACCATTCAGACATCTTGTAGGCCGTGCTTTCAGATTCCATCGCCGCCAGGGTAAAGTCCTGAATGGCCTGGACGATGCCGCCCAGGTATATCAGATCCCTTTCGCCGGTTCCCATCGCTGCGGCAACAGGAAGGCTGATCACTTCAAACATCGCTTTGATCCCCTGCCGGGCTTCTTCCCCTCCCTTTACCAGGGTGAGGAAGCGGATGCCGGGCTCTTCCTCTCCCTTGAACTGGCTTTCCACGGGGATGAGGAAGTAGTATTTGTCCTGGGTTTTTACTTTCTCGAACTTCTCCAGCGTGCAGAATTCAAAGGTGGAGGAGGTCCAGATATAGGGGACTTCCTGGCGGAGGGCGGCGTTGAGAACTTCGTCTCCGGTGAGGACCACCAGGGTCATCTTGTCTGTGAAATCGGCCAGGCGGTGCTTGCGCGTGCTCACCTGTCCCTGGGCAAAGAGGGGCAGGCCGATAGACAGGGCAAGGAGTAGGGTTATTATCTTTCTCATTGGGCAATGAATGCGTAAGTAATGGTTCCCATCTGCCGGGTCGGGGCCGTGGCAGAGGAATTGAACTTGGACAGGCGGGCGGCCCGGATGGCAAAGTTGCGCAGGCAGCCGTCAGGGCTGGAAACGTCGTCGTCCACTTTGGCGTTGACCACGTCTCCGCGGTTGTTGACGGCAATGATCACCACCACTTCTCCGGCTCCGTAGCAGCGGTATGCCGGAATGGGAAGGTGGCTGGCCTTGCGGCCGTCCAGGCTCCAGGAAAGAACGGAAGGACCGCTGTAGGGTTTGTCCTTTATCTTTTCGGGCTGGGGTTTGGGAGGTTCGTTGGCCGATACAAAGCTTTCCGGGTCTTCCTCTTGCCGGTTCTGTCCCTCCTTCAACTCCTGTGCCAGGCGCTCTGCTTCTTTGTAGAGCTCTTCGGCATTGGTTCCGCGGTCGTCCTTGAGGGAACTGCGGTCTACGGTGACATTGCGGACGGGAACGGACTGAGCCGCGGCGATGAGCTCTTCCAGCTGTGCAGCCGTCATTTCATGCAACCGGGCTTCCTCCTGCTTGCGCTCCATTTCCTCTTGCTGGGTGAAGTCCAGCACAAAGCTGTTTTCCCGTTGGATTTCCTGACCGATCCTAATAAGAAGCAATACGATAATCACCGCGAGATGAACGCTCACGGTGATGTAAATGCCTGCCTTCTGATCCGGAGTCAGTCTTTTCATTTCCTGCGTTTGTTTTTCTTCTGGCTCAGGGCTTTTTCTACCGTATTGGTGATGATGTCAATGGCAACTTTGTTGTGGCCACCCTGGGGAACGATGACATCTGCATAGCGCTTGGACGGTTCAATGAACTGCAGGTGCATCGGCTTAACCGTGTCGCAGTAGTGCTCTATGGCCGTTTCAATGTTGCGGCCACGCTCGGCCATATCCCGGACGATGATGCGCATCAGGCGGTCGTCGTCATCGGCGTCCACGAAAATCTTGATGTTCATCTGGTCCCTCAGTTCCTTGCAGGTGAAGATGAGGATGCCTTCCACGATGATGACATCGGCCGGCTCCACCGTAATGGTTTCCGTGGTGGAACGGGAGCAGGTGATGTAGGAATAGACCGGCTGCTCTATGGTTTTTCCGCTCTTGAGTTCCCTTACCTGCTGGCACATCAGCTTCCAGTCAATGGCATCCGGGTGGTCGAAGTTGATGTTTTTTCTCTCTTCCACCGGAACGTGGCTGGAGTCCTTGTAGTAGGAATCCTGGGGGATAACTACTACACGTCCCTGAAGTTGGTTCACAATGGCCTTGACCACTGTGGTCTTTCCTGAACCGGACCCGCCGGCAATACCGATGACTAACATAAAATGGATTGTCTAAAACTCTGCGTTCTTGGGGGTTCTGGGGAAGGGGATGACATCCCGGATGTTGGACATGCCGGTGACGAACAGGAGCAGACGCTCGAAGCCCAGGCCGAAGCCGCTGTGCGGCACGCTTCCGTAGCGACGGGTGTCGATGTACCACTCCAGGTTCTTGCGGGACATGCCCAGCTCCTCGATGCGGGTTTCCAGTTTCTCCAGCGAAGCTTCACGCTCCGAACCACCAATGATTTCTCCAATCTTGGGGAAGAGGACGTCCATTCCGCGGACGGTGCGGCCGTCTTCGTTCTGCTTCATGTAGAAGGCCTTGATATCTTTGGGGAAATCTATCAGGATGACGGGCTTGCCGAAGTGCTTCTCTACCAGGTAACGTTCGTGCTCGCTCTGGAAGTCTGTTCCCCAGTGCACCGGGTACTCGAACTTGACGCCGTCGGCAATGGCTTTTTCCAGGATCTCCACGGCTTCCGTGTAGGTAACCTTCTGGAAGGCGATGCCCAGCACGCTCTTCATCCTTTCGATGAGGCCGTCGTCGTATTTGTCATTGAGGAACTTCAGGTCGTCCATGCAGTGATCCAGGGCCCACTGAACAAGGAACTTTACGAATTCTTCGGCCAGTTCCATGTTGTCGTTGATGTCATAGAAGGCCATTTCCGGCTCAATCATCCAGAACTCTGCCAGGTGGCGGGGAGTGTTGGAGTTTTCTGCACGGAAGGTGGGGCCGAAGGTGTAGATCTCTCCCACGGCGGTGGCGCCCAGTTCTCCTTCCAGCTGACCGGAAACGGTGAGGGAGGTCTTCTTGCCGAAGAAATCCTTGGAGAAGTCTACGTTACCCTTCTTGTCCAGCGGGATGTTCTTGAGGTCCATGGTGGTTACCTGGAACATGTCTCCGGCGCCCTCGGCATCACTTTCGGTGATAAGCGGGGTGTGGAGATACACGAAGCCCTTCTGGTTGAAGAAGGTGTGGATGGCAAAGGCCATCTGGTTGCGGATACGAAGGACGGCGCCGAAGGTGTTGGTCCTGAGACGCATATGGGCTACGCTGCGAAGATACTCCAGGGTGGTGTCCTTTTTCTGGAGCGGGAAACGCATAGGGTCGCATTCTCCCAGCACCTGGATATCCGTGGCCTGGATTTCCACAGCCTGTCCGCTGCCTACGGATTCCACCAGCTTCCCCCTCACAGAGAGGGAAGCACCGGTGGTTATCTTTTTGAAGAGCTCTTCGTCGAAGAGTTCTGCGTTGGCTACAATCTGAATATTGTTAATGGTAGAACCGTCGTTGAGGGCGATGAACTTTACCTGTTTGTTGCCTCGTTTGGTGCGTACCCATCCTTTGGCGAGCACCTCAATACCTGGCTTGGTCGCCAGGAGATCTTTAATTTTGGTTCTTTTAAGAGTTTCCATAGAATGCTTTGCTACAATCATGCAAATATAGCATTTCTTTGCCAATTCGGCAACTGCTGCAAGGGTACCAGTTCCAGATATTCAAATTTGTATTCCGATTGCAGGAGCAGAAATTCTGCTTTGATGCGGGACCGTAGGGTGGATGCTATTTTAGAGGATTTCAGTTTTAGCAGGTGCGCCACCATCAGGTTATCAAAGCCGGCCGCAAAGTAAGAGAAAGCGTAGTATTCTGTCTCTTTCAGATGAGGTAGATCTGCCTTTAAGCGTTTCAGCACGTTGTCCATCTTTTCGTTCAGCCGTTCCTGTAGCATCCCGTCTCCGTATCCCGGTCCCCCCAGAATGCCGTTCCTGATTTTCTTCCAACGAGCCATGAGGTACTCCGGGTCCTTGTATTGAGCGGCGTCTTTCATTTCGACGGATTGCCAATACCACTCTTCCATGAAGTAGATGAGCCAGGTCAGTTCTTTCAGCATAGAGTCTCTCTGGCGGTTGCGGAGTTTCAGGAGGGCGGCGTTTCCACGCTGGCCTTTTGCTTTAGTTTTTTTCATAATCTACTATTTTTTAAAGTTTTTA
>OCTX011838055.1_pt1 | contig 12487 bp, 10 predicted proteins | sample 1539691 | NCBI WGS metagenome assembly OCTX01 (sample SAMN02144231, study PRJEB22623) | gut metagenome | biome: sheep rumen | host: Ovis aries | place: New Zealand
TGTAACAGGTGCAGGCGAGGCAGCACACGGACAGGCATTCCTGGCAATGCCGTCTACCCACACAGACAAACAGGGTGTGGTACATTCTAATATCCTTCCGAAGTTTACCAATGGCGATGTGATCACGACACCGCGTACACAGGCGATGTTTATGGCAACTGAGTATGGTGTTGTTAACATTCAGGGTATCCCGACCTGGGAGAAAGCTGAGCGCATCATCTCCATTGCCCATCCGGATTTCAGGGATGAACTGATCAAGGCGGCAGAGGAACAGAAGATCTGGCGTGCATCCAACAAGCGATAATATAGACGGATTATAAGTTACAGGATTCATGAGATCCCGTCTGTTTTACATACAGGCGGGATTTTTCTTTTGTACAAAGCGGATTCGCACTGACATTTTTCGTAAAAGTATGATATGATAAACGTCGAAAGGAGTCTTTTTGCATGTTTAAGATCGGAGATCACGTTGTATATGGCAGCAAGGGTGTTTGCACCGTTGCGGATATTACCCAGATGAAGATGCCGGGGGCTGATAAGGAGCGCCCGTATTATGTGTTGCATCCGGTCTGGGATGAAGGTGCGCGTGTATATCTTCCGGCGGACAGCGAAAAGGCCGTGATCCGTAAAGTGATCACAGAAGAAGAAGGAAAGCAGCTGCTCGGTGAGATTCCGCAGATTGCCTGCCTGGAAGTTGCGGAAGATAAAAAAAGGGAGCAGGATTATAAGGATGCGATGCGTACCTGCGATTGTAAGATGCTGGTCAGTCTGATCAAGACACTGGCGACGCGCAAGGAGGAGCGGATCGCTGCAGGGAAAAAGAACACGGCGCTCGATGAGCGCTATCTCAGGGCAGCAGAGCACGAACTTTATGATGAGCTTGCTGTTGCGCTGAATCAGCCAAAGGATGAAGTTACGGAAACGGTCAGAAGTATCCTTGGCATACCGGAGAATTAAAAGAGAATCCATTTTGTAGAATATCCTGAGAGCATCACAGGCGATGTCTTTCAGGATTTTTTTTGCATAAATATGCAGCAATTTGCCAAAAGCAGTAACATGTGGTAAAATCCAATGGATAATGCAAAAAGTGGGTTTTTATACGGTGAGAGAAAGAAGAGAAATCCATGGAACGAAAAAGAATGCCGATTTCCCGCGTAAAACGCGTTAAGATTGCGCAGAGAAAGAAGCCATTAAGTAAAAAAGAATATAAGCGACAGCTTAAGATCGCGCGACGGATCGACTTTTTCAGAAATTTTCTGATCGTGATCGCTGTTATTATCGGACTGCTGGCAGCAGGATTTGTGGCCGGCAATATGTACCTGAAAAAAGAATCGGGGATGAGTCTGTTCGAGATGGCAGATGACGCAAAACAGATCGTCGCAGACAGCAGACCGGAGGATTTCCGTCTTGCGGAGAGTTCATATGTATATGACAGTGACGGTAATCAGATCGCTGAATTATCGAGCGATACGGATGCGACATATCTGAAGTATGATCAGATTCCGGAAGACGTCATCAATGCGTTCGTTGCGATCGAGGATCGTACCTATTGGGAAAACGAAGGATACGATGTTAAGGGTATCATGCGTGCGATAGTAGATTATGCCCGTTCCCGCGGAAAAGTTGCAGAGGGTGCGAGTACGATCACGCAGCAGCTTGCAAGAACGCAGTATCTGACGAGAGACAAGTCCATTATCCGTAAGATCCGTGAGATCTTTATCGCAAAAGAGCTTGCCGGAAAATACAGCAAAGAGCAGATCATGGAATTCTATTGCAATACCTGCTGCTTTGCAAACGGTATTTACGGTGTACAGGATGCTTCACTGACGTATTTCGGTACGACGGTGGATGAACTGGATGTATCCCAGATCGCCTATATCTGTGCGATCCCGAACTATCCGGAGTATTACAATCCTTATAAGGACAGTGCCAATGCGATCCCGCGTCGAAATAAGATCTTAAAGGATATGCTTGAGTGCGGTTATATCGCTCAGGGAGCTTATGAGGAAGCGGTCGCTGAGGATATTACGGTTACACCAAAAGAAGAAAAAACAGAATATTACGATTATGAGACCACATATGCCGTAAACTGTGCGGTGCGTTATCTGATGAAGGTGGACGGATTCGGTTTTGAGTATGAATTTGAAGACACCGAAGCGTATGAGACCTATATGGAAGCATACAATGAGGCTTATGAGGAGTCCCGTTACAAGCTTTATACCGGCGGATACAAAATCTATACGACCATCGATGAAGATGCACAGGAGAATCTGCAGGAAGTCTTAAATGAAGGCCTTTCCTTTAATGACAGCACCAAGGATGACGGTGTCTACGAACTGCAGGGAGCAATGACAGTCATTGACAATGAGACCGGAAAAGTCGTAGCGATCATCGGCGGCCGGAAGCAGGAAGAGCTTGATTCAACCTATTCCTTAAACCGCGCATTCCAGAGTTATCGGCAGCCGGGTAGTACCTTCAAGCCGCTCGTTGTATATGCGCCGGCATTTGAAGAAGGCTTTACACAGTATTCTATCTTAAGGAATATTGATGTATCAAAGGCGAAGAAGGCGTCATCTTCTGAGATCAGTAACATGTACGGAGACGGCATGACGCTCCGCCGGGCGGTGATCAACAGTATCAACGGATGTGCATACTGGCTGTTTAACGAGATTGGTATTGATACCGGCATTTCTCATGTCCATGATATGCATTTCTCAAAGATCTTACCTTCCGACCACGTCAAGAGTGCGGCGCTTGGTGCATTGACCTATGGCGCAACGACCGTAGAGATGGCGAATGCCTACAGTACGCTTGAGAATCACGGTCAGTATACTGAAACAGACTGTATCAGCCAGATCGTAGATCATGACGGAAACAATATTTATTCGTCTCCGGATACGGTTCGTGTCTATGAACAGGAAGCTGCAGATCAGATGACGGATGTCATGATGGGTGTCGTTACGACAGGTACGGCAAGCAGCATGAACTGGTATTCTCATTCTGATACGGAAGCAGCAGGAAAGACCGGTACGACCAACGAGAGTAAGGACGGATGGTTCTGCGGATTCACACCGTATTATACGATCGCTGTCTGGGTTGGTTACGATCAGCCGAAAGAGCTTTCCAACCTGTACGGTGGTACCTATCCTGCAAGGATCTGGCGTGAAGCGATGCTTTATATGATCGACGGTAAGGAAACCGCTGAATTCGATATTGAGAAGATCAGCCGTCACTACTCTGTATATCAGGATTATGGCTATACGCATGATCCGGCAGAAGATGTGGAAGAAGAGGAAGAGACAGAAGAAGTAACGGAAGAAACGACAGAGACCACAACAGAAACTCCGGCAGAGACTACAACGGAGACCACAACAGAGACCACGACAGAAACAACGGAAGAGACCACAGAGGAAGCTCCTGATGATGGTGGCGGAGAGGAATAATGGTTTCAAAGCAGTTGAAAACGGATGGTTTAATATGAAACAGGACTTTTATGAGGGAAAACCGATTCTAAAGTCTGCGAAAGCAAATGTACAGGTGCCCGGTTCGAAAAGCGTTACGAACCGGGCGCTTCTGCTTGCAGCACTCGCAGATGGGTGGAGCAGATTAGACGGCGCGCTTGTCAGCGACGATGCCAGTCATTTTTTGTCATGTCTGAAAGAACTTGGGTTTGAGATCCGGACAGAAAATGACCAGCGGACGGTTCTGCTCAGCGGTATGGGCGGTAAGATCCCGAAAAAAACAGGCACGATCTATGTTGGCAGCGCCGGGACGGCGGCAAGATTCCTGACGGCGATGCTGGGTTTCTCGGATGGGACATATGAGATCGATGCTTCCGCGCAAATGAGAAAGCGGCCGATGCAACCGCTTTTTGAAGCATTGCGTCTGATGGGGGCAGAGATCATCTGTCTGGAAAATGAGGGCTGCCTTCCGGTCAGGATCCGTGGAAACGGGGCCATCGCGCAGGATCGTGAGATCGGGCTCGATATCAGTGAAAGCACACAGTTTTTGAGTGCATTATTGATGACAGCGCCGATGCTGCCGGGAGCACTGACCATCAGGATCACCAGTCAGAAGACAGATGGCGCATATGTCAGGATCACGCGCAGAATGATGCGTGAATTTGGCGTAGATGTTTTAAAGAATGGAAACGAATATGTCATACCGGCGGATTCTGCTTACCAAAGCAGACCGTATGCGATCGAACCGGATGTTTCCGGTGCCTGCTACTTTTATGCCGCGGCGGCACTGTGTGGCCTGGAGGTGACAGTGGCAGGGGTGCATCGTGACCTTTCACAGGGCGATTTAAAGTTTCTGGATGTCCTGTGTGACATGGGATGTACTATGAAAGATACGCCGGAGGGAATCTGTCTGAAGGGACCTGAGAAGCTTGGCGGCATCTCAGTCAATATGAATGATTTTTCCGACCAGGCGCTGACGCTGGCCGCAATCGCACCGTTTGCCGAGGGCCCGGTTGCGATTTCCGGGATCGCGCATATCCGCGGTCAGGAGTGTGACAGGATCCATGCGATCACAGAGAATCTGCGTCGCGCCGGCATCCAATGTGAAGAACGGGAAGATGGGGTAACGATCTGGCCGGGGGATCCAAAGCCGTGTAAGATCGAAACGTTCTCCGATCACAGAGTGGCGATGTCCTTTGCGTTGATGGGACTTCGTGCAGAAGGGATCCGGATTCTTGATCCGGGGTGCTGTGCAAAGACATTTCCTGCATTCTTTCAGGTACTTGACGGTTTCAGAGGTTGATTTTTCCGATAAAAAGGCGGATAATAGGCTTGTAATAAAGTATTAAGTTGTAGGAGGTTTTTCAACAATGGCAACAAGTAAAGCAAAGACAGAGGCAGTGAAAGCGGAAGTCAAAGAAGAAAAAAAAGTTGCAACAGTGAAGACTGAAGAGAAAGTGACAGCAAAGGTTGCGGAACCGGCAGCAAAAGCTGAGGAGAAGAAAACAGAAGCGAAAGCTGAAGAAAAGAAACCGGCAGTAAAAGCTGAAGAGAAAAAACCGGCCGCAAAGACTGCAACGAAAAAAGCAGCAGCGAAAGCTGAGACCAAGAAAACAGAAACAAAGAAAGCAGCTGCAAAGAAACCTGCAGCAAAGAAGACAGCAGCGAAAAAGCCTGCAGCGAAGAAGACCGTGAAAAAACCGTCTTCTAAGATGATTCTTCAGTTCATGGGCAAGGATGTGAATGTTGAGGATCTGAAGGAGCGCGCAATCGCGCAGTTCGCAGCACTGCATCCGGATGTTGCGGTTAAAGAGATCGCAATGTACCTCAAACCGGAAGACAGCGCAGCTTACTATGTGATCAACGATGAGCACATGGGCAAAGTCGAGTATTAATCCTTTTATCGGGATAAAACAAAAAGTTAAGTCTAAATGCGTAATAAGAGATTGACATTAGTTTGTCAATCTCTTATACTTTTTTTATCGTTAGTAGTTACTTACATGAAAGTAGCTATGCCCTTTAGTAAGTTGCATTTATGCAGGAGGAGAAGTCTATGAACATTTTAGTATGCGTTAAGCAGGTTCCGGATACGACGATCATCAAGATCGATCCGGTAACAAATACGCTGATCCGTGACGGCGTACCGAGTATTCTGAATCCGTTTGACAGCTATGCAATGGAAGCAGCAGCAAGAATCAAAGACAAAGATCCGGACACCAAGATCGTTATCGTCAGCATGGGCCCGAGCCAGGCTGAAGCAGTTGTTCGCGAGTGCCTTGCAGTAGGCGGCGACACCGGATATCTGGTATCTGACCGTGCATTCGGTGGTTCCGATACGCTGGCAACCAGCTACATTATTGCTTGCGCAATTAAGAAGATCGAAGAGATCGAAGGCAAATTCGACATGATCTTCTGCGGTAAGCAGGCTATCGATGGTGATACAGCTCAGGTAGGATGTGAGATCGCAGAGCATCTGGATCTTCCGCAGGTTACTTATGGTCTGACCTGTGAAGCAGAGGCAGATCGCCTGAAAGTTTACAAAGAGATCGACGGCGGTCAGCAGGTAGTTGGCGTAAAATATCCGTGCCTGATCACCTTTACCAAACCGGCGTTTGACATGCGTTATCCGTCAGTTAAGAGTAAACTTGCTGCAAGGAAAAAAGAGATCACCACATTAACAGTAGACGCTTTCCCGGATATCGATCGTGCGTGCATCGGTCTGAAAGGATCTCCGACACGTGTTAAAAAGACATTTGTACCGCCGGTTAAACAGGGCGGCGTTGTGATCAAAGAAGAAACCGACGCAGAAAGCGCAGTGAAACTCGTTTCCCTGCTGGATGAAGCGAATATCATTTAAAGGAGGGACGAACCGTGGAAGTAAAAAGCAAAGATTTATGGGTATTTGTAGAGACAAATGAAGATGGTACTGCGAAAAACGTCGGTATCGAGCTGCTCGGACCGGGCCGTGAGCTTGCTGACGGACAGGGCGGAAAGCTTTGCGCACTGATCATTGGATGTGGCGTTGATGCAGCTGTTGCAGATGCAAACGCGCATGGCGCAGATGTCATCTATGTGATTGATGGAGAAGAATATAAAGATTACACCACAGACGCTTATGCACTGGCAGTTTGCCATGCATTGGATACTTATGGACCGACCACGATGCTGTTTGGCGCAACACCGAACGGACGTGACCTTGGCCCGCGTGTTTCCTGCCGTCTGCATACAGGTCTGACAGCAGACTGTACAAGACTGAGCATCGATGAAGAATCTGGTAATGTTGCATGGACCCGTCCGGCATTCGGCGGTAACCTGATGGCAACGATCCTTTGCCCGGATCATCGTCCGCAGCTTGGTACAGTACGTCCTGGCGTATTCAAGAAGCCGGAAGAGACCGAAGGCAAAGCAGAAATCGTTAACATTGATTTCCATGTACCGGCAGATCAGATCCGTACACAGATCCTTGAGGTTCTGATGGAAGAAGGCGGAGAACTGGTTGACCTGGAAGGTGCTGATATCATCGTAGCCGGTGGCCGTGGTGTAGGCGGACCGGAAGGCTTTGCTCCGTTGAAAGAGCTTTGCGAAGTTTTAGGTGCTACCCTTGGCGCATCCCGTGCAGCAGTTGATTCCGGATGGATCACACACAGCCATCAGGTAGGTCAGACAGGTAAGACTGTAGGACCGAAACTGTACATCGCTTGTGGTATCTCCGGTGCGATCCAGCACGCAGCTGGTATCGGCGGATCAGATTGCATCATCGCGATCAACAAGGATCCGGAAGCAAACATCTTCCAGATTGCTGACTATGGTATCGTTGGCGACCTGTTTGAGGTTGTTCCGAAGCTGACAGAAGAGATCAAAAAACTCAAAGGTCTGTAAATCAAACAGATCTGCAGGCATGTTCTGCACTACAATTCAGGGCTTCTTCTTGCCTTTGCCGGGCAAGGAGGAGTCCTTTTTTTACGAAGCCATCCTGATAAAGCTTGCGGATCTTCCATGCATAGCGGTTGTGTGGATTTTCAAACTTGTCCGCCTGGAAATCAAGGATTTCCTGTACATGAGGATCCGCATCCCGGAAGAAATCCTTCATGGCAGTGATGACAGCGATCGCTGCATCAGCAACAGGATATGCGTCTCCGTACATATCACCGTTTTGCAGAAGGATGCGGACGGTCTTTAAATCATAATGTGCTGCAATCTTAAAATTATGTGCAGCCTGTACCTGCGCGCTAGGCGTCAGGTGACGGTGTGGTGTTGAGATCAGCCAGATTAAAAGATACTGTGCAAATTCAACATCTCTGACATCCAGGCCAACGGGAATCAGAGGATTTAAGTCAAACATGCGCAGCTCAATATGGCTGACACCGTCTCGCAGGAGTCCTTCCATACTGTAGGCGCCTTTGCTCTTTAAGCGGATCGGGTAATAGAGCTCGGATGGAGATGCCAGAAAGCCTTCGTCTACATAACGCTGAATGCTTCCGACATAGGATGCAATGCTCGTATAATCAAAAATCGGTGCAAAGAAATTCCAGTAGCCAAATTCTGAGCTTCTAAGAGATGCCATTCCGTTAAAAAAGGAATCTCCGCCAAGAATGCCCTTTTCAACATACGAACTGTCCATAATGGGACTGGCTGCAGTAGCGGCTGTCAGAATCCAGCCGTAAGAAGCAGCGCGTTCCGCAAGGGTCAGGTAGAATTGGTTTTTATAATCTGTAAAGTCTTTATACGTATTGTTTCCGCAAAGCGAAAAATCACGCTTTAACAATTCTTCTGAAAATGAGAAGTTAACATGAATCCCGGAAAAGGTCATGATATACCGTCCGTATCGATTGGCCAGATAGTCACGGTAGACCGTTTTGGAAGCCTCATCACCCTGAAAGCGTGCGACAGGAATGTCTTTTTCGCTGCGAATGTAAGGAGGGTTGGAAAAAGGCCATAAAAATTCACGTGGAGACAGCTCACAGAGCTTCTTCTGAATCCGGAGATAATGACAGGACAGTTCATTGATTGCTTCCTGTGCGCTCTCACAGACAGAAGTGTTGATCTCAGTCTGATTCTCGGAAAAATCCCGTACAATGTGAGAATCACCAGGGAATGGATGATCGCTCTGAGACAGAAAACCGTTTTCGTCCACACGCAGACTTTCTTTTTCCAGTCCGAATCCGCCTGAAAAAAGATATGGTTGCACATCCGGGTGATTATAATGCAGCATGAAGAACTCCTTTCAGTCTTGTATCATATAAGCCGTTCTTAAAACCTACTATGTTACTATTATATAGGAAAATGGTTAGAACGCAAATTATTATATTTCACCTGAAAATGAAAAAAGGACTGGACGAACACAGGAAGTTATGCTAGAATAACTCGTGTAAAAAGAAACTAACTAGCCAATTATAGTTTCCTATCGTTTAAACATACTACATTGATGAAGCAGGTATGCAGTCCGGAGACGGGCTGCATAGTTGTTATATAAGGAATTTGATTTATTAGGGCCTTTTTGATAAGATAGCACACAGATAATGTGTTATCTTTTTTGAGGAAAATGAAAAAAGAAAAGAGGAGTTATATGTATAAGATTGGATTTATTGGCGCCGGCAATATGGGCGGTGCACTGATCGTAGCAGCCTGCAATTCGATCGGGGCTGAAAATGTGGTGATCACAGATTATCTTCCGGAGAAGGCAAAGGAACTGGCAGAGCAGGTGGGCTGTCATGTGGCAGCGTCAAATGAAGAGCTTGCCAGAAGTGCAGAGTATATCGTACTTGCGGTAAAACCGAATGTGATCCGTCTGGTGGCAGGCAAGATCGCGTCGGTTTTAGAAGAAGAGGCAAAGGCCGGAAAGACACATGTGGTTGTAACCATTGCTGCAGGTGTGAAGGTCGCTGCGATCCAGGAGTGCATCGGAGACGACACGACAGTGCTTCGGATCATGCCGAATACGCCGGCGATGGTCGGTCAGGGAATGATTCTTTTGACAGGACCGTCAGACATCCCTGAGGAGCTGTTCACACGTCTGGAGAAGATGCTCGCGGCGGCAGGCGATTTTGAACGGGTAAGCGAAGATATGATCGATTCTCTGACCAGTGTAACCAGCTGCTCGCCGGCATACATTTATATGCTCATCGAAGCGATGGCAGACGGTGCGGTGCAGGTAGGAATCCCGCGGGATATGGCACAGCGTCTGGCGGCAAAAACCGTACAGGGATCAGCAGCTATGGTGACGGAGAGTGGAAAGCATCCGGGAGAGTTGAAAGATGCAGTATGCTCACCGGGCGGTTCAACGATCGTCGGCGTGACGGCGCTCGAGGAATGCGGATTCCGCAATGCGGTGATTCAGGCGATCGTAAGATCCGCGGAAAAGAACAAAGATCTTGGGAAATAAAGAAACAAAAAAAGAAATCCGGCTTTCGTCGGATTTCTTTTTTATGAATGAAGATTTGTTTTATTTCATTGCTGCGACTGATTCGAATTCGTCCACGATCTCTTTGTCAGGTGCCTTGGTTATCAGGCTGACAACGATGATCGCGATGCTTGCACAGATGAATGCCGGAAGCAGTTCATAGATTGCGAATGCACCACCGATCGGTGCGATCAGGAACTTCCAGATGAAGACCATTGCAGCACCGACGATCATTCCCGCGAGGGCGCCGTTTCTGTTGGAACGCTTCCAGAACAGGGCAAAGATCATGACCGGTCCGAAGGAAGCACCGAAGCCTGCCCAGGCAAAGGATACGATACGGAATACGGAGCTGTCCGGATTCTTTGCAAGGATCACACCGATGATCGCAATGATGATAACGGTGATACGCGCTATGGCCATAGATGCTTTCTGTGACATTTTAATCCCAAGCCAGTCGGTCAGGATGTTCTGGGATACACTCGATGATGCAGCCAGAAGCTGTGAATCCGAGGTGGACATGGTGCAGGCCAGGATGCCGGACAGGATCAGGCCGCCAACGATGATCAGGAGAACGCCATGCTGGCTCATAAAGAACGCGATTTCTATGATCAGACGCTCAGACTCAGATTCAGAAGAACCAACCAGATTCGGAATGATGCCGGTCTTTGACATGGATAAGCCGATGACGCCAATCGCGATTGCGATAAACATGGCGATCACAACCCAGATGCTGGCGATCCGTCTGGAGAGTTTCAGTTTATTATCATCTCTTGTACCCATAAACCGGAGCAGGATATGCGGCATGCCGAAATATCCAAGGCCCCAGGCCAGTGTCGATGCGATACTTAAGCCGCTGTAAGGTGTGCTGGCGCCGGTTTCGGGATCATGCGATGCAAGCAGTGTCAGATAGCCGTCCAGAGATTTGGCGTTTGAGATCGCAACATCTGCGCCGCCGATCATATGCAGACCGAAGAAGACGACGATTACGATCGCCAGTGTCATAATGATACTCTGGATCAGATCAGTCGTGCTGGCAGCAAGGAATCCGCCGAGGGCCGTATAGGCAACGATGATGACTGCAGATAAGATCACGGCACCGAAATACGGAAGCCCGAACAGGGATGAGAACAGTTTACCGCATGCGGAAAAGCCTGATGCCGTGTACGGAACGAAAAATACGACGATGATGATCGCAGCGATCGCAAGCAGAGAATGACTCTTATCACGGTACCGGTTAGAAAAGAAATCCGGAACGGTGATGGAGTGATTCTTTTCACTGTAGCGGCGAAGACGTTTTGCTGTGAACAGCCAGTTAAAATAGGTACCGATCGCAAGTCCGATCGCCGTCCAGCCCGCTTCGGAACAGCCGGATAAATAAGCCAGACCCGGCAATCCCATTAAGAGCCAGCTGCTCATGTCAGATGCTTCCGCACTCATGGCAGTGACAAGTGGTCCCAGCTTTCTGCCGCCGAGATAGAAGTCACTGACGTTTTTGTTTTTTCTGGAATAGAAAATGCCGACGATTACCATAAAAGCCAGGTAAACGATAATAACAACCAGCATTCCCACTTTGTTAGATGTCATAGATAAATCTCCCTAAATATTGCTTTTTTCGTACTAAAATCGTATTATAGCATGGAAAATGTCATTCTGCAATGTAATAAAGTGTCAGAGTATTAAAGTACAGATTGAAAAGATACGATAAAATCAATGACGATGAAAGGATCAGCATGGAAAAGACAGAGAAGATGGAAAACAGATTAGAGAAGCAGTTTGGCTTTTTAAGAGAGCTGGATCAGGAAAAGCAAATCGGCCGGCAGACCTATCTGGCGGATGGCAGCCGGTTTGAAAACGATGCGGAACATGCTTGGCATATGGCAGTCATGGCATTGTTTTTGTCAGAGTATTCGAACGAAAAGATCGATCTTTTAAAGACCATCTCAATGATCCTTTTGCATGATGTTGTGGAAATCGATGCGGGGGATACCTACGCATATGATGAGGAGGCCAAAAAGACACAAAAGGAACGGGAACTGCGTGCGGCAGAGCGGATTTTTGGATTGCTTCCCGAGGATCAAGAAAAGAAGTTTCGCGCGTTATGGGATGAATTTGAAGCATGGGAGACCCCGGAGGCAAAATTTGCGCATGCCATGGACAATGTACAGCCTCTGATGCTCAATGCCGCATCCGATGGAAAGACCTGGGAAGAGCATCAGATCGGTTTAGACCGTGTGCTGGAACGCAACGGGCGGTCAAAAGAGGGATCACAGGAGCTCTGGGCATATGCGTATGAAAACTTTATTTTACCGAGTGTGAAAAACGGGAAACTGAGAACAGAGTGACAGAGGAATATTGGGGTACGCTCTAAAGATGAAACGGATTTTTGAGGAATTAAAAACATGCCTGCATGTTTTTTGGCAGGCAACCGGAGTCGGGATTCTGCTACTGGATGAAACCGGTGTTGCGGTTGAACGCTTTGGCAATCCGAATGATTACTGCGATCTGATCCATCAAAACCAGGAGCAGTTTCAGCGCTGCATGAGAGTGCATGCAATGCTCGGGCAGGAAGCAGAAAAGTTAGGATCCTGTTATTTTTACGGCTGTCACGGGAATATGATGCATTTTG
>OCTX012248201.1_pt1 | contig 12487 bp, 8 predicted proteins | sample 1539691 | NCBI WGS metagenome assembly OCTX01 (sample SAMN02144231, study PRJEB22623) | gut metagenome | biome: sheep rumen | host: Ovis aries | place: New Zealand
GCGGGTGTGGTGGGTCATGGAATAGCTCACCAGCGCCACGCCCAGCTCCTGGGCGATCTGCTCCATGATGGCGGTCTTGCCGATGCCCGGAGGCCCCATCAGGAAGATCGGCCTCTGCTTTTCGATGGGGATCACATAGTTTCCGAACTTGTCCTTGGTGAAATACGCCGTCATGGCGTGCTTGATTTGTTCTTTGGCTTGTTTGATGTTCATGTCTGTACCTCTTTTGTATGATCCCTCGCGTAGGGAGCGATCCCCAGATCGCTCCGCCGTTTACTGACTTTGTTTGTGGCCTGCGGAGGCATCTGGGGAAGCCTCCCTACGCGGTTGAGTTACATCTCTTCCTTCTGCAATACCAACTTGATCGCCCAAGGCGGCACATCGTAGTTGTTGATGCCGTCGTCGATAAAGACAAAGGCCACATCGAGGTCGGGATTGTTACTCCACCACGAAGGGGATGTTTTTCGCCTTCGCATACTGCTCGGCGTAGGAACCTGCAGGTGCGTGGATGGTGAGGCTGCCACATCCCGCAAAGGCCTTTTCCCCGATTTCTGTTACGCTTTCAGGTATTCTTATACTGGTAAGGGCTTTGCACACGGAAAAGGCATAGCCTTCGATGCTCGTCACGCTTTCCGGGATCACGACCTCCGTTAATCCAGGGCACCAGCGGAACGCCTCAAAGCGAATGCTCCTCACTCCGTCGGGGATCGTGTAGCTGCCGACTCTCCCGCATGGATACTGAATCAGTTCCGTTCTCTCTCTGTTAAACAGCACGCCGTCAACGCCGGTGTAGCAGGCATTCTCCTCATCTATGCCGATCTCCGGCAAAGCAGTGCATCCGGCAAAAGCACCGGCGCCTATATTGGTCACGCCTTTGGGGATTTTTATGCAGGACAGACTGCTGCAATACGCGAACGCACCGCTGCCGATGCTCGTCACGCTCTCGGGGATGTCCACGCTCACAAGGCTTTCAGCGGAAGAGAATACGGAATCGCTCAGGTCCCGCAGGCCTGCTGGGAGCCACACCGTCTTCAGGCTGATGCAGCCGCCAAAGGCCCCTTCTCCGATCTCGCTCACGCTCTCCGGGATATTCATTTCTGCAAGACCTTTGCAGTTGATAAACGCATGCGCACCGATGGTACGTACCCCTTCCGGCAGGATCATACTCCGAAGTTTTTCGCATCCAGAAAAAGCATTGGGTTTGATCTCTGTTACGGGTCCTGTGAGCGTTACGCTCTCCAGTTCTGCACAATCTGAGAAAAAACCCTCCTCAATGACCGTGATATTTTTCGGGAGTTCCACAGACGTAAGGCTTTTACAATTATAGAACGCCTGAGGCCCGAGCTCGGTCAGCCCTTTTGGTAGCTTTATCCCCGTCAGCTTTACGCAGGACATAAATGCACCTTTTTCAATGCGCTGTACACTCTCAGGAATGACGACACGTTCAAGTTTTGAGCACCCCGAGAAAGCAGACCCGGATATAACCGTCATGCTGTCCGGGAGCGTGATGGCTGTAACTTGCGATTGGCTTCCATAGCTTGGGCTGAAGGGGAACAGGAAGAACTCTTTAACGCCTTCGGGTATGACGACGTCTCCCCCCGGACCGACGTATTTAAACAAGACGCCATTGTCAGATATATTAAAGCTGCTCTCCCGCACCAAATCACTTACTGCAGGCGTGCCGAAGGAGAAGCTGATATCCCGGCACTCAGAAAAAGCTCCTTTGCCGATTCTGGTGATGCCCGCCGGCAGAGACAGCTTTTCGATCCCGATGCATTTATGAAAGGCCTCTTCTCCGATCTCGGTCAAGCTCTCCGGCAGATGGACGATCTGCAAGGCTCCACAGCCTTCAAAAGCCTTGTTCCCTATGCTTGTCACACCTTCCGGGATCGTCACCTCGGTCATGCTTTTGCAGCGTACAAACGCCTCTTCCGGAATGGTGCGGATCCATTTGAGGATGGAAACATGAGTGGCGTCTTTATACCGCATTCCCACCATCTCATTAAAGTCCGCTTCACTGATGACCTGCACGCCAAGTTCTTCTGCCTTTTTCGTCTTATCGGAGCGGCTCTTCGGATCGCTCACCACCAGATAATCCGTCTTTTTATTAACGGAGCTCCCCAATAGCGCGCCGTAGCTTTCCAGATAAGCTTTGATATCGTCCCTGGACCCCCACGGCCACAGCTTTCCCGTGACCACAAAGGTCATGCCTGCGATGCCATTGGCCGGATCGCGGGCGGCAACACGTTCCACCAGCGCATCGGCATAGTCTTCTTTGGCTTTTTCCTTCTTTTCTCGGGCTTTGGATACCTTTTCTTTACCAAGCTTATTCTGATAATCCAGCAGCAGCGCTTTCTTCTCTGTGTCACCGATTTTTTCCACGACGGCCATGTATGCGTCGACGTCCTTTGCGGCGATCAGCCGGTGCACGCAAAGAAAGCCGAGGAGCCCAGGATGCTTTTCGGCCAGATCGAACAGTTTCCCGGAATTTCTTTTGGCGTAAGCGAGATATGACTTGGCCGGTTCGGAATCGTAATCGATCTCTTTCTCGGAAACAAAGCCAAGCAAGGCACGCCGCCGGAAGGATACCGGGATCTCGGAGATATCATCTTCCGTGTAGAGAGTCGTATCGTTGATGTCTTTCATGGCAGCCTCAAGCTGCGGCGTGAAGTGCTTGCATCTGACCTTGCAGGAGCAAAGGGAAAACAAGCTCCCTCCAAGCTCCGCATTCTCCGGGATCGTTACACATTTTAGCTTTTTGCACAAGCCGAAAGCACTTTCTCCAATTCTATTGACGTTTGTAGGGATCTCAACGCTTTCCAGGTTACCGCAGCCGAAAAAGGCCAAGGCACCGATCCCGGTCACACTGTCCGGGATCACGACAGAAACAAGTTTGGAACAATTCTGGAACGCTCGTTCCAAGATTTCCGTCACGCCATCCGGGATCGCAACCTCTCCGCCGGGGCCGACGTACTTTTTCAAAGCTCCATTTTCGAATATAAAATCGCTCGCGTTGCTCATGCTATTTTCCTCCTGTGTTTGTTTATACTATATCTGCGGCGGGATGAGAGCATCCCGCCCTACGCGCAGAATATGCTTCATTTTCGGCGCGTAGGGAGCGATCCCCTGATCGCTCCGTGGTCTACCAACTGTGTGCGTGGTCTGCGGAGGCATCAGGGGATGCCTCCCTACGCGGTTGTGTTATATCTCTTCCTTCTGCAAGACCAGCTTGATCGCCCAGGGGGGCACGTCGTAGTTGTTCATGCCGTCGTCGATAAAGACGAAGGCCGCGTCGTAGTCCGGTTTCTTGGCCGGGAAGGTGCCCCAGCCGTCGGTGAAGTAGATGAGGCCCTTGAGGTTTTGAAACTCCTTCTTCTCCCGCAGCCAGTCCACATAGGAGAACACTGGGCGGAAGTCCGTGCCGCCAAGGCCGCGTATCGTCATATTCTTGAGATAGGCGTCAAACTCTTCCTGGCTGGTGATCTTCGCGTCCTCCTGGATCGTCGCGTCGCACTGGATGATGTGCACATTGATCTTCGAGAAGAAGCTCTCGGTGCTCTTGAGGATGTTGTAGGTCTTCTGCAAAAAGCTCTGCACCTGCTCACCCGCCACGGAGCCGGAGGTGTCGATCGCGATCACGAACTCCCGGATGCGCTTGACTTCCTTGTACTCCAACGGCTCTATGAGCGGCATCTTTTTGTAGAGCTTCAGGCCGTAGGTGTAGAAGATATAGTCGAACTCGTCGTCGTTGATCTTCATGGCCTCGCCGCGCACGGCGAATTTTTTGAGGAAAGCCGTGTAGTCATACTTCTCCCGGTTGACCTCCCGCAGGTTCTGCATCAGGTTTCCGGCCCGATCTCCCTGCTGTTTGGAAAAGGTCTCCATGTCCATCTGCATCCGGCGGGAGATCTCCGACCAGCGTGCCTCGGCAGCCGAGACGCCGACTGTGAGCCCGGAGCCTTCACTCTCGCCCTCGCCGTCTCCGTCACCCTCGCCGGGTTCCACCGAAACGCTGACGGAAACCGGTCGGCCCAGCGCCAGCGCCTTCTCCGCCTCATTCATGTACCAGAGGCGGTGATCGTCGTTGTAAAACGCGCCGCGCAGCTCCGCGAGCTTTTGAGGGCTGAGCTGCTTGTCCAGATAATAGCGGTAGATCTTCTCGGCGGTGAGTTGCTTGATCTCCTTCTGGAGCTCCGCATACACGCTCTTTTGCAGCAGCTCCCGCCGGGTCGTAGCCGCCTTGAGGCCAAGGCCCGCGATCACGTACTCCACCGCGATGTCGCAGCTGAGGTCCCAGACGTGGTGATCCACCAGCGTGTGCACAAACATGTGCCGGAACACGCCGTGCAGCACCATGTGCAGATAGGCGCGCGTGACCGCCTCCCGCTCATCCTTGTACAGGCGCAGGACGTGGGCGGGATCGTAGGCCAGCGCCTCGCCGTCCGTGGCAAGGGTCAGGCCCTCCACGGCCAGCGGCTCCAGCTGATTGAGCGCCGCGTCCAGAAAGCGCAGGTTCACCAGCAGCGTGTTGCGGCTCAGGTGCAGCACGTCGAGTGCGAGCTTATTTCGTTTTTCAAGTTGTTCGTCCATGGATAACTCCTTATGGCTTCCCCTTGAGGGGAAGCTGTCGAGTCAGCGACTGATGAGGTGCCGTTATTCCACCTCATCCGCCCCAGTGTGCGCACTGGGGCACCTTCCCCTCAAGGGGAAGGCATAAGCGGCGTTTCTTCTCTTCCTCCGATACCGGTTCACGGGAAAGCCGCATTCGGGGCAGGGCCAGCTGTCCGTCTTCGTTCCGCATCTTGGGCATGTCATGATGATTGTCTCCTTTCGTTCATTCCGTCATAAAAGGAAGGTTGTTTTTTTGCATACAGCACATCATAGGATCGGCAAAAGCATGAACTGTCAAACTACTCTGCAGCAAAAGGGATCCATTTCTTTTTCGCATTTTTTTCTGCTGCGGAGCCAGCAAAACCATGGATCTTCAGTTTTGGACATAAGGCGAATGCGTCCTTACAGATCGTCTTTACGGCTTTCGGAATCTCCATGCAGGTCAATTCACTGCAGCCGTAGAAAGCACCCTCGCCAATACGTGTCACACTCGAGGGGATCGCAACCTTCGTCAGATGAGTACAATCGCAGAAAGCCCAGTCTCTGATGTGTTTAACACCTGCCGGAATCGTGATATCCGTAAGTTTTGAACAGGCGGAAAAGGCATGTGTAGCGATATTCGTAATGCCATTCGGAATCACATAGGCACCAGTTTTCCCCCCGGGAAATCCGATCAGGGAAGCGGTATTTGCCTGAAAAAGCACTCCGTCAACTGAATGAAATGCGGTACTGCCCGCTTCAACTTGTATCTCTAACAGATCACTGCATGCAGAGTATGCGCCTTCGCCGATAGTTTCCACGCTTGCCGGGATTGTCACGCTCTTTAAGCCGCTGTTACGGAACACATAATCCCCGATCGTCGATATTCCGTTCGGAAGCATAATGCTTGTCAAGCCAGTGCATTTGTAGAATGCATGGTTGCCGATATAGTTCAATCCTGTTGAGAGCTTTATGCTTTTTAATTTCTTACAGAAGGCAAACGCACGACCACCTATCTCCTTTACACTTTCCGGAATCGTTACACTTGCAACATCGCTGCTTTCAAAGGCGCTTACGCCTATTGCGCTTATTCCTTCCGGAATTTCTACGATGCCCCCGGGGCCATGATATTTTACAAGCACTGTCCCATCTATATCATAATCATGGCGCACAAGTTCGAAGATCTGCTCACTATGTGGCCTGTTCTGTTCTTCCTGATTGCCGCCTGCCTTTTGTGCGTCATCTTCAAGCACCGCGAATTGTATGTTTTTTTCTTTCGCAAACTGTTCTGCGCACGAACCCGAGGGAGCATGAATGACGGCACCGCAGGATGGCATCCAGTCGGAAGTGAACGCTTCGTTGTCAATCTCTGTTACACTCGCTGGAATTGTCACGTCTGTAAGGCTTTTGCAGCCGTAGAATGTCCACCAACCAATCTTCTTAACACCATTTGGGATTATGACCTCCTTCAGACTGCTGCAGTTTTCAAAAGCACATCTCCCGATGCTTGTTACGCTCTCGGGGATCGAAACGCTTTCCAGACTTCCACAACCGTAAAAGGCGTATCCGCCGATCACTTTCACTCCCTCCGGAATTGTCACGCTGCAGATCGCCCTTTTTCCCACTCTGTTTGATACATGCGGACCCTCCGGAGAAAAAGCACTTTCTCCGATTACGCTTACAGACTTATCCCCGATCCTGGGCGGGATCAAGATGTTGGTTTCTTTTCCCAGATAACTGTCCAGACTTATTGTTCCGTCCTCCAGCTCCGTGTATTTCCATATTTTTTTCATAAGGGCCGGACGGTAGGGATCGTCAGATTGCTGTGGTACTGCAATCTCTCCAGTGGCTGCACGTAAGGCGTCAAGATTCAACTTTTCATTTTTTTGGATTGATTTAAGGAAATTCAATTCTGTGATAATGGCAGCGCCCTGCTTTTGGGCTCTCTGAATCATCGAGTCCTCTGGATCGATCTCGTAAACCACAACCAGATTAACCGCTTTTTTCATGGTACTGGAGCAGATACCGCCCAAGGCAGTAACAAACTCTCCGAAGGCCATATTTGAGTACCGATAATCATCAATTTTTGGAAAGGCTTTCAGTTTTCCGTACCCATATACGGTTAATCCTGACAAAAGGTCTTTATCGGCTGATTCAACCAAATCTCCGTTCTTCAGCCCGAGATACGACAGCGGCATCCGGCTGGCCTGCGGCAGTCCGATCGCCTGGACCTCGCCGTCGGTGTAGACATAGCGAGGGTATTCAAAGCAAGGGCTGTCCCCGGCATAGCATTTTTTCCCGCGAATGATCACTGTCTCCAATTTTGTCAAGTAAAAACAGCGATCGCCAAGGAAAGAAACATTTTCTCCGAGGTCTATCTCTTTGAGAGCGGGGCAATACCGAAAAGCCTCGCTTCCGATCAAACACAGCGATTCCGGAAATGCTATGGTTTTGAGCTTCTGGCACTGGAAAAAGGCCTGCGCGGGAATTCTCTGCACACTTGCAGGCAGACGAACCTCTTCCAACGCGCTGCAGTTGGCAAAGGAACCGGGGCCCCAGTTCGTCAGGGCATTCGGAAGCTCAATACGCTTGAGGGAAACACAGCCGAAAAAGCAATTCTCGCCCAAGGTTTCCAGTGTGCTGGGGAAAATGACTTCTCTCAGATTCCGGCAGCCGCTGAAGGCATCCTTTCCGATGCTCCGGTATCCCTCCGGGATCACAAGTTTTTCGATGTTCTGATAATTGTCCGGCTTTTTCAAAACCGTATCGGACACGCCAATGATGCTTTTCCCGTCCAGCTCGGTGGGCAGCGTCAGTTCTCTGTCTGTCCCGTTATAGCGCCAGAGCAGCTCCGGTCTGTCTTTCTTGCTTTCCCAGAGCTTGTTCGCCTTATCGGAGAGAGCGAAGAAAGCTTTGCTTTCGCCATAATGCTTTCCTTTGTATTCCATGAGCATGGTCGTGATCTCGGGATTTTTAGCGACTGTCGCCTGCTCGATCAGAGCATCGATCTTAGCCTTGCTCGCAGCGCCATACTCAAGGAAGTCGCCGATCATGTCCGCCCGGGATCCTGCGATCAGCTCCGGCAGGAGTTTTATGCCGTTGCGCTTGATGAACTTTTGATACTTGTCCTTATCTGCGTCATCCAGATCCAGCGGATACTTCAATCGCAAATAGGCGGTCAGAAGCCGGTTTGTCATCTCCTTATAGCTATCGAACAAACTGTCCAGCTTGTTGAAGTCAAAGGAGGCGTTCTTTCCCCACACGCTCTGCCGCAAGGTATATCCTATCCCGTTCGACTCAGTGGCCAGAAGGACCTCAAAGCAAACCGCATCTGTTTGAGCATCGCAAATTTTTACCAAACAGTTCTCGCGCATATGGCTCCGGTAACCGTCTCCGTAAAATCCAAACAATCTGCCGATATTGTCGCCGGGATAGTCGTTAAAGACAGTCGCTTTGTTCAGCCGACTGCAGCCATAGAAGGCCTGATCGGGCAAAGCAAGGATCCCCCGCGGCAGAACAAGCTCCGTCAACTCCCGGCAGTCGGCAAAAGCACTGCTGCTGATTTCTTTAACTCCGTTCGGGATCCGATATGTCCCTGCGAGCTTTCGCGGACAGAGGAGTAGACGGCTGCCGTCGCGGCTGAACACAACGCCGTTCATTTGTCGTAGCGCCTTATGATCCGGAGATACTTCAAAGCTCTCGATCTCAGGGCACGCGGCAAACGCCTGGCTGTGGAGGTACTCCACGCTTGCTGGAATCGTAATGGTTTTCAGCTTGTCGCAGCGGAAAAAGGCGTTCTTTCCGATTTCCTTTACGCCTTGCTGAAGAGTAACACTCAACATATTCGTGCATAAAGAGAATGCCGATTCGCCGATATTCACAACACTGCCGGGAATTGTAACATTTGTCAATCCATTGCAGCATTGAAATGCGCGGGTTGCAATTTGGGTGATGGTTTCCGGGAGCGTCACATCGGTCATACTGCTGCAGCCGGCGCCAAGATGTTCGCCTCCAAACGCGTCTTCGCCGATGCTGCTGACCTCTTGAGGAATCTCATAGTGCCCTTTGATCCCGCGCGGCGCAAGATACAGCTCTCTGCTGTCGCGGAGGATCAGCGCTCCGTTAGCGGCGAAAAACCGTTCGTTATCCTCTGCCACACAGATTTCCGTAAGTTCTCCACAGTATTCAAACGCGTTTCGGCTGACCTCACGCATACTTGTCGGAAACACTACACGACGCAGCATTTTGCAGCTACTGAACATCGCATCCCCCACCATGGAAGCGCCTTCTAAAAACTCCGCCTCCGTCAACGTCTCGCAAAGTGAAAAAGCATATTTCCCAATGCCCTTTACACTTCCTGGAATCCGCACAGACACCAGGCTGCCGCAAGACGAAAAAGCTTCAAAGCCAATATATTCCACTGTGTCCGGTAGCAAAAGATCTGCCAGCGCGCTGCAGGCGCAAAACGCGCTGTCTCCTATCGTCATCACACTTGAGGGTATACTAACTGCCGTTAGCTTATCGCATTTGAGAAACGCATTGTCCGCAATTAGGCGAGTACCCGCCTCGACAATATATGAGCCGCTCAAGCTTGCGCGCGCTTTGATTAGCGCATCGCCCAAATAAAACACGTTCTTTTTCCAGTTGGCGGAATCCCGGTAGCAGGCCGTCGCCGCAAAGGCATCGGTGCCGATATCTGTTACGCTTGCGGGAATAGTGACCTTTTGAAGTTCCTTGCAGCCTTCAAAGGCATAGCTGGAGATCTCTTTCACGCCCTCGGGGATAATAACCTCTGTCACATCCGCCCGATTTCTGAAGGCACCCCAGCCGATTATCTCCACACCTTCGGGGATCTCCACTATGCCCCCATTACCGACATATCCTGTCAGTTCGTTCTCTTTGATTACAAAATCGCTCGCGCTACTCATTTTCTTTTCCTCCTATTCCATCGCTTTCCTCACCAGTTCCGCATACGCGTCCTTGACGCTCTCCGGGCCGAGGATCTTGATCTTGCCGCCGAACTCAAAGACCCAGGCGAAGAAGGTGGGGCTGACGGAGACCTCGGCGGTGAAGCTGAAGTGCTCCTCATCGGCCTTTTTCACCTTGACCTTCTCGCCGAAGTGATCCAGCACCGTGTTCATCATGCCGTTCTCGCAGAGGAGCTCCACCCGGGCGTGCTCGCTGTCAAAGAGCTGGAAGGCCTTCTCCGCAAAGTCCCCGATGCTGTACTGCTTCGGCTTCGGCACGGCTTTGTCCGGCAGGATGGTCGGCGTCTCGAAGATCCGATCCACCCGGAAGGTGGCGATCTTCCCGTGCTTGTCCGACCAGCCCACGACGTAGTAAAAATCACCGTTCCAGGTCAGCGTGTAGGGGCTGAGGGTGTAGGGCTCGCCGCCGTTTTTGAGCTGCCGGTGCTTTTTGCCGTCATACTCGAAGTACAGAAAGCGCACCTTGCGCCTGGCGTTGATGGCGTCGTTGAGCGCGTCCATGATGTAATAGATATGCTCGTTGCCCGCCTTGATGCGGTCCGCGATGCTGACGTTGCGCCGCAGCTGCCCGGCCTCGTTGATGCTGGCCAGGGTCGTGAGCTTTTCGGTAAGCGCACGGCTCTTTTTCTGGGTTATGAACTTCGAGGACTCCACCGCGTCGATCAGCAGCTTCAGCTCCGGCAGTTCGAAGAGACGGCGGGCGAGGTAGTATTTGTTTTGGGTGGAGCGGATGGTCTCGATCTCATAACCCGCCGCGCAGAGGGCGGCGATGTCCTTCTGGATCGTGATGCGGTAGGCCTCCAGCCCCCAACGCTCCAGCAGGGTGCGCTCGATCTCCGCCGTGGAAATGGGGTGGCGCTCGTCGGTCTCGTTTCGCAGCAGCTCCAGGATGCGGAGCATTCTCATCTTGCCGTCGCTTTCCATAAGTGTTCCTCCTTTACGAAATAGGCTTCCCCTTGAGGGGGAAGCTGTCGCGCAGCGACTGATGAGGTGTCGTTGGTCGTTCTTCCACCTCATCCGCCCCAGTGTGCGCACTGGGGCACCTTCCCCTCAAGGGGAAGGCGAAAAAAGGGACGCCCGAATCTGCCTATGCAATTCAAGCATCCCTTCTGTCAAATTATTCTATTGTCAGTTTACCAGAGCTGTCGAGGATTTGCAACAAAATGTTGGGAGAGAGGTGCGTAAGATTTGCAGCAGCTCATTCATCGTCAAGCGTCTCCCAGTCGTTCAGATCGTACGCTGTGCAGCATTCCCTGCAGACAAAGCACACTGTCCCGTCAGGTGCGCGTTTCTTTAAGATGTCGCTCTTCGCTGACACGCTGTCGCAAAAGGCACAACGGATGACGTTTTCGGTATCATGCGAGGCTGCGTTATCTTTTTTATGTGAGATATTCGAAGTCATACGAAATGATTCTCCGTTTTTAATAATGTAATAATGATCGTCCATCCATTTTTTCTTGAACGGAAATTTGTACCGGGCCGTCATAGGAACACCGCTCTGGATAAATATGAATTGCTCAGAAAAATCCTCTGTCGGACTATGTTCCCACTGCCATGGAGAATCACTATGATCGTCAAAATGTCCCACACGTTTGCCTTCGGTGACGAAAGGATATCCCGATTCCGAATAGAGTACCCAAACTTCCAGCGCTGGAGACCAGTCCTCTATAAATCCGACGATTTTCAGGCTCGGGTGTTTTTCGATCACGTCCTTTAGATACAGATTTCCGTCGTTATAATCAAAGAAATTCTTTAAACTCATTTCGAAGATACCTGGGATCTTTGTCGGCTTCATCTGTGCTCCAGGACAATGAGCCTCCTCGGCAAGGGCATCCAACTCCTCTGCCGTTCCCCTTGCCACGCCATTGGAAAAGCAATTAACGCCAGTTCCCTTCCAGTTACTGTTGCCCCAGCCTTTCAACACGGAATAATCAAAAGGCTTAAGTTCCGGCCGCTTCTCTGGCTGCAAATTTATATTTACTTTTTCCGGAATAAGCAGATCTGTATCCAACGGTGATTCTGTCATCACCAGATCAAAGACAACATTCGTATCATTCCAGCCAAGACGTTCCAAGGATACGTTCTCAATTTTCAGCTTGCCCAGATCCCACAACGGACTGATAAAACTAGGATAGTACCATGTTAGCGGACCGACGATCTTTTCATTGGCATCTACTACAATGATTCCCGGAAAGCCTTCGCGTCCCTCTGTATCACGAAGCATTTTTGCGGGCCCAATTCTGTATCCATCATATCCGCCTCTTTTCTTGGGTGAATACAGCCCAGTTGCGATCGTGATACGAATCCCATCGTCTGAAAGATAATAGAAATTGCCTCCCCATTCAATTGTCCTTTTACTTGCCGCGGCGCGAACTTTTTGAGGGGTACTTAAATACGTGCCATAATCTTTCAGCAGCTTTTCCAGTGCCTGTCGTGTTTTTGCTATCTTATTCGCTCTCGGATGTTCTCCCGTAAAATAATAAGCTTGAAGCTGTTCAGATGACAGGTTATATCTGGGACTATTCCATTTAGACGGCCTCTTTCTTTCGATCTTCATTTTGTTTTCTCCTCTATGATCATTCGTTTCACTGTCACAGAGCACGATTTCCGGTATCAGTAGACATCCTCCCATAATCTTGAAAACTGTTCTCTTAGATCTTCGCCATATGTCTCTGCATCATCAACTACTCAAGGAAACGATGATGAAATCGGCAAGAGCGAATCCCGAGAAAAAATGCGTTCTGATACTCTTCTTCGGCAAAAAACAATCTTGTTTTTTTGCTTCTTGTGGGCCACGGGTCCACAAGAAGGGCGCATCACGCCCCGAAGAATCCGTGTAATTCCGGCTTTCAGCAAAGCGATGCTTTGCTTAGCACAGCCCACGCTGTGCATTTTCAGCTTGCTTCTCA
>OCTX012247566.1_pt1 | contig 12479 bp, 9 predicted proteins | sample 1539691 | NCBI WGS metagenome assembly OCTX01 (sample SAMN02144231, study PRJEB22623) | gut metagenome | biome: sheep rumen | host: Ovis aries | place: New Zealand
GGAGCGAAATCGTTCAGAGCCTTGGTCATAGGAGCCAAGCAGTTGGTGGTGCAAGAAGCAGCTGAGATAACAGTGTCAGCAGGAGTCAGAGTCTTGTGGTTTACATTGTAAACGATAGTAGGCAGATCATTACCTGCAGGAGCAGAGATAACAACCTTCTTAGCACCAGCTGTCAGGTGAGCAGAAGCCTTCTCCTTTGATGTGTAGAAACCTGTGCACTCCAGAACAACGTCAACATCCAGCTTACCCCAAGGCAGCTCAGCAGCGTTAGGAATAGCATAGATAGTGATTTTCTTACCATCTACTACGATGTAATCCTCACCAGCCTCTACGGTGTGCTTGTTCTCACCGAACTTGCCACAGAAACCACCCTGAGCGGTGTCATACTTCAACAGATGAGCAAGCATCTTTGGGCTTGTCAAGTCGTTGATTGCTACAACTTCATAACCTTCAGCCTCGAACATCTGACGGAAAGCGAGGCGACCGATACGGCCGAAACCGTTAATAGCTACTTTTGTCATTTTTACTAATTATTTTAAAGGGTTTAATAAAATTTTTTCGTTTTCGACCGCAAAGTTACAAAAAAATAATTATATTTGCACTTGATTTCTGTCTTAATTAAGATTAAAGTTTAAACATTAAACATTAAAAATGCGATAAATCAAGGACAAGAGTCCAAGATTGCAAAACACAGATTGCAAATTAAAGAATAATTAGTATACGTAACATTAAATTTAAAAGAATTATGGGATTTATTAGTGAATTCAAAGAGTTTGCCATGAAAGGCAACGTAATGGACATGGCTGTCGGTGTTATCATCGGTGGTGCTTTCGGTAAGATTATCTCCAGTTTGGTAGAAGACATTCTTATGCCTATCATCAGTATCTGCACTGGTGGTATCAGTTTTACCGACCTGTTTGTGGTTTTGGGCGACGGTTCTTTCAAGACTTTAGCCGAAGCTAAGGAGGCTGGCGCAGCCGTTTTTGCTTATGGACAGTTTATTCAGAACATTCTCGACTTCGTTATCATTACCTTCTGTATATTCATCATGATTAAGGCTATGAACAAACTGAAGCGCAAGAAGGAAGAACCAGCACCAGAAGCTCCTGCAGGTCCTACCCAGGAAGAGTTGCTCGCTGAGATTCGTGATCTGCTGAAACAGAAATAAATCAAGAAATCAACCTTCTTTATATAATATAAGGTGGCAAACGTGATGCCACCTTATTTTATTTTTGTACCTTTGCCGCTGTTTTCAGAATAGTACATACAAATATGGTAAAGACATTGGATTTTAAGCCGAAAATGTTTTCGGCTATCAAGCACTACGATAGAAAGACATTCATGGCCGACCTCATGGCTGGTATCATTGTAGGTATCGTGGCACTGCCTCTGGCTATTGCTTTTGGTATTGCCAGTGGCGTCAGCCCTGAAAAGGGTATCATTACAGCCATTGTTGCCGGACTGATGATTTCACTCTTTGGCGGCTCAAAGGTACAGATAGGTGGCCCCACTGGTGCATTTATCGTCATCGTCTATGGTATCATTCAGCAGTATGGCATACAGGGACTTACCATTGCCACCCTCATGGCTGGCATATTCCTTATATTATTAGGTGTACTTCGTTTGGGTACCATTATCAAGTATATTCCCTACCCCATTGTTGTCGGTTTCACCAGTGGTATCGCCGTCACCATCTTCACCACGCAGATCAAAGACCTGTTGGGCATGCAGATGGATACGGTTCCTGCTGATTTTGTTGAAAAATGGATTGCCTATTTTGCCAACATGAATCACATCGATTGCTGGAGTGCTCTGATGGGTATCACCAGTGTTGCCATCATTGCCGTATGGCCTATTCTGGCTCGTTTGTTCAGACTCTCGCCTCTACGTTCGCTGCCTGGATCACTGGTTGCCATCATCGTGGTAACCATCGCGGCTTTGTTGTTGAAAACGTATGCAGGTGTCACCACTATTGAAACAATCGGTGACCGTTTCAGCATCAATTCCACACTGCCCGGGGCTGTCGTGCCTGAGCTTTCCTGGGAGACTATTAAAGGACTTGTAGGACCAGCCGTTACGATTGCAGTTCTCGGTGCTATTGAGAGTTTACTCTCTGCCACCGTCGCTGATGGTGTTATCGGTGACCACCATAACTCCAATACCGAACTCATCGGACAGGGTATTGCCAACATCGCATCTCCTCTATTCGGTGGTATTCCTGCCACAGGAGCCATTGCCCGTACGATGACTAATATTAATAATGGCGGACGCACGCCTGTTGCTGGTATTATCCATGCAGCCGTACTGCTGCTCATATTCCTGTTCCTCATGCCACTGGCACAATATATACCGATGGCATGTCTGGCTGGCGTACTCGTTGTCGTCGCTTATGGCATGAGTGGTTGGCGTTCATTCCTCGCCATGTTGCGCAATCCCAAAAGCGACATCACCGTACTGTTGCTCACTTTCTTCCTCACCATCATCTTCGACCTCACCATCGCCATCGAATTTGGTCTCATCTGCGCCTGTCTGCTGTTCATGCGACGTATGGCAGAGACTACCGATGTGCATGCCGTACTCAACGAGATTGACCTCAACGAAGATGCGGATATGGAACGTGGCAATCTGGAACACCTCACTATCCCAGAGGGTGTAGAGGTTTATGAAATCAACGGTCCCTATTTCTTCGGAGCCGGCAACCGTTTCGAGGACATCATGGCTCGCTACGGCAGTCGCCCCAAGGTACGCATCATCCGCATGCGTAAAGTACCCTTTATCGACTCCACAGGTCTGCATAACCTCGAGAATATGTGTCTGATGAGTCAGAAGGAGGGCGTCACCGTTGTCCTCTCGGGTGTCAATGAGAAAGTAGATGGCGTGCTAAAGCGCAACCACTTCGAGCGCATTGTAGGCGAGCAGAACATCTGCAACCACATCGACCTCGCCTTAGCAAGAGCCAAGGAAATTGTTGAATAATAAAAAGGGCTGAGAAAAACATATTTTCCCAGCCTTTTTTGTTCTGTTCATTTATTCCCACTCAATCGTTGCGGGTGGTTTCGACGAAATGTCGTAACAGACGCGGTTGACGCCACGTACTTTGTTAATAATCTCATTGGAGACTTTTGCCAGGAAGTCGTAAGGCAGATGAGCCCAGTCGGCTGTCATGGCATCGGTACTGGTGACGGCACGCAGAGCAACAGGATGCTCATAGGTGCGCTCATCGCCCATCACGCCAACAGAGCGTACGGTGGAGAGCAACACGGCACCAGCCTGCCATACCTTATTATATAATGTCTCACCGTCGGTATCGACATACTCACGGAGTCCACGTACATAGATATCGTCGGCATCCTGTAGGATACGCACTTTCTCGGGAGTAATGTCACCCAGGATGCGAACAGCCAGTCCGGGACCAGGGAAGGGATGGCGCGTAATGAGGTGTTCGGGCATTCCCAACTGGCGACCGACACGACGAACCTCGTCCTTAAAGAGCCATTTCAAGGGCTCGCAGAGCTGGAGGTTCATTTCCTTAGGCAGTCCGCCTACGTTATGATGACTCTTAATAACCTTACCTGTGATATTGAGCGACTCGATACGGTCGGGATAGATCGTTCCCTGTGCCAACCATTTAGCATCGGTAATCTTCTTGGCCTCAGCATTAAATACCTCCACGAAATCGCGACCGATTATCTTGCGTTTCTGCTCTGGGTCACTGACGCCTGCCAGATCATTGAAGAACTTCTCGCTGGCATCAACACCAATAACGTTAAGTCCTAAGCCCTGATAATCGCTCATTACCTGCGTAAACTCATTCTTGCGGAGCATACCATGATCGACGAAGATACATGTAAGATTCTTGCCAATCGCCTTATTGAGCAATACTGCAGCAACGGAAGAATCGACACCGCCAGAAAGACCAAGTATAACACGGTCGTTACCGATTTGCTCTTTCAGTTCTTTAACGGTAGTATCAACAAAGGAGGCGGCACTCCAGTCCTGCTTAGAGCCACAGATGTCCACCACGAAATTCTTTAGCAACAAGGCACCCTGAAGTGTGTGATATACCTCAGGATGGAATTGTACTGCCCAAATACCAGTTGAGAGCTGAGAGTTGAAAGTTGAGAGTTGAGAGCCCGGAGGACACCAGAAGGCAGCATTCTTGACATCGTGTGTGCTACCAATGACCTCAAAGCCTTCTGGAATGGCAGTGATGGTGTCACCGTGCGACATCCAGACCTGGGAACCTCGGTCGAAGCCTTTAAACAACGGATTATAGAGATTAATCGTCTCCAGATGGGCGCGTCCATACTCACGACTGTCGGCCTTTTCCACTTTTCCGCCTAAGGTATGGGAAATAAACTGTGCACCATAGCAGATGCCCAGAACAGGGATGCGACCAATAAATTGACTGAGATCTACCTTGAAAGCCTCTGGGTCATGAACGCTATAAGGCGAACCACTTAAGATAACGCCTATCACAGAGGGGTCATCCTTAGGAAACTTATTGTAAGGCAGAATTTCGCAGAAGGTATCCAGTTCACGAACGCGGCGACCAATCAACTGAGTGGTCTGTGAACCGAAATCCAAAATAATTATCTTCTGTTGCATACTATAATTATATATTATTTATAAAATTCTCTGCTTGGTCGAGGGTATCCATCTTGCCGACATCCATCAGCCGGAGGTCTATCGCCTCGAAACCTTTGATAAGATGAGTAGCACAAGCACTCAGATAGAAGTCCATAATGGGAAACCGGTCGGGCCATTCACTGAGTAAGGGGACCAACGAAGGGTGGAAGACATGAATACCTGAGAAAGCCAACGAATGTCCCTCACGACCCTTCACTTCCCCCGTCTCAATATTCTTCCAGCCTACCAACCGCTGTTCATCATCAAACTGAAGATAACGCTTCGTTTGCCGCTGACTGACTACCAATACGGGAGCATCTGTGGGTAACTGGTTCAGGTCGAGGTTACTCAGAATATCGACATTATGTATCAGGATAGGCTCCGAGGGGTCAAACAGGGGTAATGCCTTCTTAATACCGCCGCCCGTCTCCAACAATTGCTCACGCTCGTCACTGATGCGGATGTCCAACCCAAAATTGTCGTTCAAACGAAGATAGTCAATAATCTGGTCGGCAAAATGATGCACATTCACCACGATACGCTCATAACCAGACTTTTTCAATTTCATAATGACATGCCAGAGCAAAGGCTGTCCACCCACAGGGACCAAAGCCTTAGGCATCGTGTCGGTCAGGGGTTTTAAGCGTGTTCCTAACCCCGCTGCAAAAATCATGGCTTGTCTCATTTCGCTTTCAGTATTTGATGAATACCCTGTTCACGATGGCAGATATGGACTTCTATGCCAAACTTCTCGTGGATATGTTCCGCCAAGTGCTGGGCACTATAGACACTGCGATGCTGTCCGCCCGTACAACCGAAGGAGAACATGAGTGACGTGAAACCACGTTGAATATATCTTCGTACATGAGCATCTGCCAAACGATAGACACTATCAAGAAAGGTCAAGATTTCACCATCATCCTCTAAGAAACGGATTACAGGCTCGTCCAATCCGGTGAGTTTCTTATAGGGTTCGTAACGTCCGGGATTGTGGGTAGAACGGCAATCGAATACATAGCCTCCGCCATTGCCACTCTCATCCTCAGGAATACCTTTGCGATAAGAGAAACTAAAGACCTTGACTATCAGCGGTCCCTGTGCGTCATATTTTGAGAAGGTAGCCGGACCATCCTGAGGATGAGGCTTATAGGGATTGCGGTCGGTGGTCTTGTAGCCGTCAGCACGACTGACAGTTGTTTCTACCCGTTGGAAACGTGGCATATTAGCCAGACGCGTCAGCAGATCGGTGAGATATGGGTAGGGGAAGTTACGTTCGCTAAGCAGTTCGCGGATGTTCTGCATGGCTGGCGGAATACTCTCAATAAAATGAGGCTTGCGCTCAAAATAGCCACGGAAGCCATAGGCACCCAGTACCTGTAACTGACGGAACAGCACGAAGAGCGACAAACGCTCAACAAACTTATGGGGCGACGGTACTTCTGTATATTGCTTGAGAGCATTGTAGTATTCATACACCAGTTCTCGACGCAGTTTATGGGGATATTTGGCAGACGCCTGCCAAAGGAAGGAAGCAAGGTCATAATAATATGGACCTTTGCGACCGCCCTGGAAATCAATAAAATACGGATTCCCTTTAGCATCGAGCATCACATTGCGTGCTTGAAAGTCGCGATAGAGGAAGCCCTGTACGTCATCAACCGAAGTAAGATCTTTGGCTAAAAGACGGAAGTCGGCCTCCAGCTTGATTTCATGAAAATCGAGTTCAGTGGCTTTCAGAAAACAATATTTAAAATAATTGAGATCGAAGAGCACACTATTGACATCGAACTCCGCCTGTGGATAACAATTGGAAAAATCCAACTCACGGGCACCACGCATCTGGATGTTAGGCAACTGACGAATGGTACGACGCAGCAGTTCCTGTTCCTTCAGTGTATAACGACCACCAGCCTCACGACCGCCACGAATGGCATCAAACAAAGACAAACTGCCCAAATCGGTCTGAAGATAACGCGATTCGTCATCGCTGACAGCCAAAAGACGGGGAACGGGCAACTGCCGTTTAGTGAAATGGCGGCAGAGATAGACAAAAGCATGATTTTCATCACGACTGGTACCAATGACGCCCACTACCGTAGAACCGTCATGAGCCGTCAGACGATAGTAGATGCGGTTGCTTCCTGCCACGGGTAATTGCTCGTATTTGGCAGGCTCCTCCCCACTCCATTGCTTATATAACTGAAGTAACTGATGCATAGTGCCGACAAAGGTACGAAAAAGTGAGAATAATACCAAAAGAATGAAAAGTTTTTTGCTTGAAAACTAAAAAGCCGACTGTCCTCACGACAATCGGCTCTTTAAAACAAACTACTTAAAAACTAATCTACTAAAACAAATCAAAAAAATATCTTTATTTCGCTAAATCTATTCTCGTCATTTTTTCCTTTCACATTGCAAAGGTATATAATAAGAATGAAAAATCCAAACATTATTGCAAAAAAAAGAACGTTTCTTGATTTAAATCAAAACGGGGAATTAATTTTAACTTAATCCCCCGCTTTTTGATATGTCTGGTTTACAATTCATTACATCATGCCACCCATTCCAGGAGCACCGCCCATTGGCATAGCAGGTTCCTTTTCTGGTTTGTCAACAATCAGGCACTCTGTGGTGAGGAACATACCGGCAATCGAGGCTGCATTCTCAAGTGCCACACGTGCCACCTTGGCAGGATCTACGATACCAGCCTTGCGCATATCCTCATACTCATCGGTACGGGCATTGTAACCATAGTCACCCTTACCCTCACGAACTTTCTGTACGACAACAGCACCTTCACCGCCACCATTAAAGGCAATCTGACGGAGAGGCTCTTCGATAGCACGGCAGATAATGTTGATACCTGTCTGCTCGTCGGCATTAACACCCTTTACATTGACCAAAGCCTGCTGAGCACGGATATAGGTTGTACCGCCACCGGCTACGACACCTTCTTCAATAGCTGCACGAGTGGCGCAAAGAGCATCGTCAACACGGTCTTTCTTCTCCTTCATCTCCACCTCGCTGTTGGCACCTACATAAAGAACGGCAACACCACCTGCCAGTTTAGCAAGACGCTCCTGCAGTTTCTCCTTATCATAAGAAGATGTGGTGAGTTCAATCTCCTTCTTAATCTGAGCAATACGATCCTGAATAGCCTGCTTCTCGCCAGCACCATTAACGATTGTAGTATTGTCCTTAGAAACGGTCACCTTGTCGCAAGTACCCAACATTTCGAGTGTAGCCTGCTCCAACTTCAAACCTTTCTCCTCGCTGATAACAACACCACCTGTCAGGATAGCGATATCCTCAAGCATAGCCTTACGACGATCGCCAAAACCAGGAGCCTTGACAGCACAAATCTTCAGACCGCCACGCAGACGGTTGACAACCAATGTGGTAAGAGCCTCTGAATCCACATCCTCAGCAATAACCAACAATGGGCGTCCACTCTCAGCAGCAGGCTGCAGGATGGGCAGGAAGTCCTTGATATTGGAAATCTTCTTGTCATAAATAAGGATATAAGGGTTCTCCATCACACACTCCATCTTCTCAGAATCAGTCATGAAGTATGGTGACAAATAACCACGGTCGAACTGCATACCCTCTACTACACCGATGTGAGTATCACGGCTCTTGCTCTCTTCGATAGTGATGACACCATCCTTAGAAACTTTACGCATAGCATCAGCCAGCAGTTTACCAATTTCCTCATCGTTATTGGCAGAAACGGTGGCTACCTGCTCAATCTTGTCATAGTTGTCGTCAACCTGCTCGGCATTCTCCTTGATGAAATCAACAACAGCCTTGACAGCCTTGTCAATTCCACGTTTCAAATCCATTGGATTAGCACCTGCTGTGACATTCTTCAAACCCTCGGTCACAATAGCCTGTGTCAGAATGGTAGCCGTTGTTGTACCATCACCGGCATCGTCACCAGTCTTGGAAGCCACACTCTTAACGAGCTGGGCACCGGTATTCTCAAACTTGTCCTCCAACTCAATTTCCTTGGCAACGGTTACACCGTCCTTGGTAATCTGTGGAGCACCGAATTTCTTCTCAATCACTACGTTACGTCCTTTAGGACCTAATGTTACCTTCACTGCATTGGCCAACTGATCAACACCGTTTTTCAACAGGTCGCGGGCCTCAATATTGAATTTGATATCTTTTGCCATAATTCTTAATTATTTTCTGAGTACTCTGATTATTCTGATTACTTCTCTAACACTGCTAACACGTCGCTCTGACGCATCATCAAGTATTTCTCACCTTCGAACTCAAGTTCTGTGCCGCTATATTTGCCATAGAGCACTTCATCGCCTGCCTTCAGAACCATCTCCTCGTCCTTGGTACCCTGACCAACGGCTTTGATTGTTCCGTGAAGAGGTTTTTCTTTTGCAGTATCAGGAATAATGATACCACCGATTTTTTCTTCTGCCGGTGCTGGAACTACCAACACGCGATCTCCTAATGGTTTGATATTCATATTACGTTACTTTTTAATTGTTAATAAACTTTTTCTGCCACAGAATTAGCGAAAAACGTGCCAATCTCTTACGACTGACACTTTGGCAGAAAAAAGTCTCCACATTATTAGAATATATAAAATAAAACTGAATTTATTTTGTTCTTTCCTCACTTATTCGTACCTTTGCACAAGCTATCAATTATAAATTTAGGTTATGAAAGATTTTATCAAGTATGTGTTTGCCACTGTTACCGGCATCGTTGTGTTCTCCCTGATCATGGGAATTCTCTTTGTAATTTCACTCGTAGGACTGGCAGCCTCATCGGCTTCGACCGTTCCTGTTGAGAAGAACTCTGTATTCACCCTCATGCTGTCAGGTCAGGTTGACGAACGCGCCGAAGAAGACATCATGAGACAGTTGTCTGGTCAAATTAGCGAGAATCTAGGACTGGACGACATCATCTCAGCCATCAAGAAAGCTAAAGAAAACGAAGACATCAAGGGTATCTATATCGAGACAGGTCTCTTCGCTATTGACACTCCCGCTTCTGCCCACGCTATCCGCGAGGCATTGCTCGACTTCAAGAAAAGCGGCAAATGGATTGTGGCTTATGGCGACAGCTACACACAGACGGCTTACTATATCTGCTCGGCAGCTGACAAAATCTATCTGAACCCACAGGGTATGGTCGATTGGCACGGACTGGCAGCCAATCCATACTTCGTGAAGGATCTGCTGGCCAAGTTTGGTGTAAAATACCAACTTTGCAAGGTAGGTAAATATAAGAGCGCCCCCGAAATGATGACAGCCGACCAGATGAGTGAGCCTAACCGCGAGCAGGTGACTGCTTATATGACAGGCATCTGGAAAGTGATGCTGAAAGATGTGGCTGACAGCCGAAAGATTTCTGTTGACTCACTAAATGCCTACGCTGACAACTTCATCGCCTTAGCCAATCAGCCTGATTTGGTCAAGATGAAGTTGGTGGATAAACTGATGTACACCGACGAGGTGAAGGGGGAGATCAAGAAACTGCTGAAAATTGATGCCGATGACGACATCAACCAGTTGTCGCTCTCAGACATGAAGAATGTAAAGGGTAAGAAGGAAAAAGGCGACAAGATTGCCGTTTACTACGCTTATGGCGAGATTGTCGACTCTGAGACTGGCAGTTTGGCTGATCAGGAACATAACATCGTGGCCAATACTGTATGCAAGGACTTGGAGAAACTGGCCAACGACGATGATATCAAAGCCGTTGTTCTGCGTGTCAACTCTCCTGGTGGTTCTGCCTATGCTTCTGAACAGATTTGGCATGCCGTCATGAATGTCAAGGCAAAGAAGCCTGTCGTAGTCTCTATGGGCGGCTATGCTGCTTCAGGTGGCTACTATATCAGTTGTGCTGCTAACTACATCTACTCTGAGCCAACCACTATCACTGGTTCTATCGGTATCTTCGGCATGTTCCCTGATTTCAGCGGACTGCTGACAGAGAAACTGGGTGTGAAGTTCGACGAAGTGAAAACCAACAAGCATGCTGCTTTCGGAACGATAGCCCGTCCGTTCAACGAAGAAGAGTTAGCTTTGCTCGACCAGTATATCGGACGTGGTTACGAGCTGTTCCGCAAGCGTGTAGCTGACGGACGCAAATTGTCTGTTGATGCAGTAGAGGAAATCGCTCAGGGCCGTGTATGGCTGGGTAACGATGCACTAGGCATCAAACTGGTAGATGCTATCGGTTCGCTGGACGATGCTGTGAAGAAGGCTGCCCAACTGGCTAAGATGGATGAATTCAAGACCGAGTCATATCCAGAACCCGCCGACTGGTTTACACAGATATTGGACAAGACTAACAGCGACAGCTATCTCGACGAACAGATGCGTGCCAACTTTGGCGAATTCTATGAGCCTTTCCGCTATCTGAAGAGCATCAACAGTCAGAGCGCTATTCAAGCTCGTCTGCCATTCTTCATCACCATTCGTTAAAAATAGAGAGGTATGAGGGTTGAAGGTGATTTCATTGTCATCAATAAATGGCTGCTCCCGCTGAGCTGGCTTTACGGTTTGGCTGTCAAACTGCGTAATTTCGCATTTGAGGCAGGAATACTGAAGAGCCGTTCGTTTGATGTGCCCATCATTTCGGTGGGCAACATCACGGTGGGCGGTACAGGAAAGACCCCTCATGTGGAATATTTGGCAAAGCATCTGAAGGAGATCTTCCATGTGGCCATCCTGAGTCGTGGGTATAAGCGTAAGAGCAAGGGATTCATCATTGCCGACACCAATACCACGATGCCGGAAATTGGCGACGAGCCCTATCAGATGAAACAGAAGTTCAAGGAGGTGACGATTGCTGTTGACAAGAATCGCTGTCACGGTATCGAGGAACTGACTGCCAACAACGAGGACCTGGATGTCATCCTTTTAGACGACGCCTTCCAACACCGCTATGTCAAACCTGGTATCAATATCCTGCTGGTAGATTATCACCGGCTGATTATCTACGACACGCTACTCCCTGCCGGCAGGCTGCGTGAGCCCTTGTCGGGTAAGGATCGTGCAGATGTGGTGATTGTGACAAAATGTCCGAAAGACTTAAAACCGATGGAGTACCGTGTCATTACCAAGGCCATGAATCTCTATCCCTATCAGAGTCTTTACTTCACTTGTCTTACTTACGATGTACTTGTCCCAATCTTTGAAGGTCAGACACGTCGTCTGCAAGATTTGAAACCCAACGAACAGGTACTACTCCTCACGGGCATTGCATCGCCCGAACAGATGGTACACGATTTGGAGCCTTTTGCAAAGCATCTCACTCCCCTCACCTTTGCCGATCATCATCAGTTCAAGGCGAAAGACATCCGACTCATCAATGAGACGTTCGAACAACTACCCGAGCCGCGATGCATTATAACGACAGAGAAAGACGCCACTCGCCTGCAGAACGCTGAAGGATTGAGTGAACTGGTGCGCAAGAACATCTATACACTACCTGTCAATATCCACTTCCTGCAAAATCAGGAAGATATGTTTAACCAATATATCATAGGCTATGTACGCAAAAATTCAAGAAACAGCATCTTGGTTAAAAGGAAAAATGACCACAAGTCCCAAGACGGCAATTATTCTGGGGACGGGTCTCGGACAATTAGCTTCCGAAATAACTGACAAGATTGAAATCCCATACACAGAAATTCCCAACTTTCCCGTATCTACCGTGGAGGGACATAGTGGCAAACTGATATTCGGCAAGTTGGGAGGTATCGACATCATGGCGATGCAGGGACGCTTCCATTTCTATGAGGGCTATTCCATGAAGGAGGTAACCTTCCCTGTCCGCGTCATGTACGAACTGGGCATCAAGACGCTGTTTGT
>OCTX012258207.1_pt1 | contig 12474 bp, 11 predicted proteins | sample 1539691 | NCBI WGS metagenome assembly OCTX01 (sample SAMN02144231, study PRJEB22623) | gut metagenome | biome: sheep rumen | host: Ovis aries | place: New Zealand
CCAGAATTCATGATGTTTTGGGCCTTAGTGCTTCCACAGCCTAGGAACTCGGCGAGTCCGTTGATACCTTTGATGAGTTCTCGTGGTTCAACTTCCATCGTTGTCTGCTTAGTCTCTTCTGTTTCATATTCTTCTAGGAGTAATTCCAACAACTCTTTTTGTGCGCATGCACTTTCGTACATCGTGTTGAGAAGTTCCTTCATCACCTCTTTCTTGTTTTTAATAATCTTCGTTGTCTTCATTGGCGTACAATCTTATATTTTTAAATTGTACTCCGGTTTAGAAGAAAAATCTCTTTATATGGAGATTGTCTCGGGTGAAGTTCAAAGTTACTGTTGTTTGTTCGTGGATGACCAAAGCAGGTCTTTCACATCGACATTAAGACACTTCGCTATTTCAAGCAGAGTCTCAAGACCAGGTTGTGATGTATTAGTACACCACTTACTCACTGTTGCAGGATCCTTGCCGAGTTGCTCGGCCAGCCACTTGTTAGTCTTCTTTTGCTCTGCGAGCACAACCTTCAACCGGTTGATATCTTCTCGTTCTGCTTTCATACAATAATTGCGTTTTGTGCAAAGATAGTGATTTTCTGGGGAATATTGATGAGTAATAGCCTCTTTTTCACAAAAAAACACAAATATTATGCTAATCTCTTGGAAGATTGCCTTAAATTTCCTAATTTTGCTAGCAAAAGAGCAGTTATATGAAGATACAAACTTATGATTCCAACGGAATGATTATCTCAAGCAATGAGGTTGAGGGTAAAGTTCCTGAATACATAAAGGAGTTTGATGACTCTATGTTTGTCTTTAATATTAGCGAATCTGACTACAAGTTAATTAAATCGAAATTGTTGAAATCAGAACGCAACTACTTAATAGAGAAATACAAGTGGCTTATTAAATATGATTTTGAACTATACTGTAATTCACGTGAATGTGCAGATATTGGGAAACAATTAAGTTATAATTTTGTCGGTACTCCTATTAAAGACATCTTTCCTGATTCTGTTAATGATATTTTGCTAAAGTATAGGGATAATTGGTCTGTTGCTCTGCTTAACTACTCTTTTGTAAAGGCTAAGCAATTCTATAGATCTAAAGGTCATTTAAATACTTATATCTGGATGAAATTTATCACTTCAGAAAGAAATATAAGTTGGACAAATTTCAGAAAACAATTCTATGATTCGAACGAATTTGATTATAATGACTTTGCTAAAATTCGATATGATAGAGATGCCTATTGCTATGGCGTAAGTTCTTTTAAGTCATTTCTCAGCACTGTAAATAGTGTTAGAAGAGCAAGTAAATATAAAGATGACAGCATTACCAGTATATTATCTGTATTACCAACATATTATAATAGTTTACCAACACCAATTGATTTAGAAAAGGATGATGTGGTGACTAAAATTATAGAGTGTCTTTATTTGAAAGGAGGCAAGGAAAGAAAGAATCTGTATAACATAATATCTGCATATAACTTTTATTGTGATCGAATCGAGACTACATCATCTGTAAATTGCTACATACGAAGAATGATTAGCCCAGAATACGTATTCGTATTTGACGATAAAGACAGATCGATAAAAATTACTCTTGCGAAAGAAGAATTTGCTTCAATGCTCGTTGGCGTTCATAATGACGATGCCAATATTGAGGTCATAAAAAAAGTTTTTCAAAAGGAATATGATGAGTATTCAACTAAAGAACGGTCATATATCGAAGAGCAGATTAATGGTCAAATATATAATGAATTCGGAATAACTCTCAATGACGGAAATATCAAAAAGTGGAAAGAGTTTTATCGTAATACGAGAAAAGAATTTGAGACGGGTTCAAGAATTTCAGAGTTACCAAAGCCTTCATATTATTACAACTTGCTATTTGCAATCCATGACAATCCCTGCAATGAGTTTGAATTTAGTGATAGATTTATAACAGACTTACTTTTCATTTGTAATCAACTTCATGGTGTTCGCATAAATGAAATTTTTGATAATGTTTATTGCCTGAACTATATAAAAAAGAAAATAACTGGTGATACTAGTATAAATGATCCATTTGTAGTATATCCAGAAGGTATAGAGTCAAACACTATAGACGAACTTTATAATAGAATTATAGATTTCCTTACCCCAATTTTGCATAATAAAAAATTCGTTCAGAAAAATTGGCTGAAGGGAGAGGGAAGATATGACTTTAAGACGAAGTTCAAGAACCTGCTTGAGTTAAAGAATGATGATAACTCCAGCCATGTTTGGTATCTTAGAGAAGTTCTTATTAAAAATATTCCTTTTAAAAATGAAAACCGTCCAGGTTTTATTCAAGGTTTTAACATCAAACTACTTTGCAATATAATTGGAGCATTGAGTAGTGAAGAGGGAAGATGTTTGCGTGTTTTTTGTGCGAATACTGCGCAGCCAATAATAACAGAATTATGCGTTAAACGCAATATCGGTGGAAACGGTAGTTACAAAAATTATATATTAAGATATAAACAATTTCACACTTCTGATACTTTGTTTAAGAATATAGAAATTGTTCATTACATTCAAACGGTTTTTAAAGTTGCGAAAAGTGACTGATTTTCTTTGATAACCTGTTTTTGAGTGGGCAACTTAATCTGTTGTCTGCCACTGCTCCCTCCCTCAAGTCATGATTAACTTAAAAAGACTATAGGTGTCGAACTCTATTCATGTTTTAGTGATGTTTTAATAGACTCACAGAGAATCCTAGTAGGATTGAGTTCTTTGTAGTTCTCCTAGATTGCCATTTACCTTTGTTTACCACAAGTGTAAATATAACAACCTGTTATACAGATTGTTATGTTTACCACAATGTTTTGTTTACCTGTCACTAGTACTATTTTTAGGAATGTAACAGAATCTGCCATATCTTTGCAGCAGAATAATAAAAACAAAGATTTATGGCTACACGTATTATGAACATTGAAACAGCTATTGCAGAAGCGAGAAAAAAGGCCGATCTCATACAAGAGATTGCTCTTGAAATTCGTAAGGAATTGTTTTACGATCCCATCAAATGCTTCAACCACAACATGGGTGGTGTTCGCACAGAAGCATCACTACAAGATGCTACTAACAAGGTGAATGCCATTACTGATGGCTTCATTACTTTCCACTTCGTATCACACCGCAGGTTATGGTTTGAGCTTAAGGGTGTTGACAAGCGTTTCACTCTTCACAGTGCTAACGAGTATGATTTCAATACCAAGGAGTCCGCTGCTACTAATCCGTACAACAAAATAGCGGTAGCAATCAAGAAGGCTCTTACGGAGCGAGATGAGATGGAGAGAACGTATCAACTTTTAATAGCAGCATAACTATGGAGCAGAACTTTTTTAAATTGGGTGCATTGCCCTCTCATATGAAGAAACTAGGTGACAACATTGAGCATCTTTATTATACTGCAAGTAGAGCTGTGGTCAATGCAGAACTCGTTGAACATAAAGCTGAGGACATATATGTTCAGTTTGGTGCTGACGAATATAATCAGATTGTTGTAACTTTTATCAACCAGTATGGTGCAGAGAGCGATAAGTTTGTCATTAGAGCAAGAAAACTTGCAACTGTAGTAGAGACAATTAACAAAGTATATAGAAACTTAATAAAAAAAGGATTTAAAACGATGAGAAAAGACAAAAAGACTGTCGCAAAGTCAGCAACAGTAAGCAACGAGGTAAGTAACGTCACGCCAGTGACAAGTGTTAACTATTCATGTCCTGCTGATGTGAACATGTTGGTGGAATTCATCCTTCAGCAACATGCTCGTTCCGGCAACCTCTACGAAGCTTTGGAGTTCGTGGATGTACCACGACTGTATCTGACGAAGAGTTGTGGAGCAGTGAGTAATGTAGTGTTCAATGGTGATAACATCACCATTGAGGGTGCTAATAAGTTTAGCATATCATTCAATGTGGCTGGTATGACTCAGTCAGAGCTTCGTAACCAAGTTGTGTGGGCCCTTCAGACAGTTGTTGAACGAATCAAACAGCTCGCTGAGCAATCGGGCGATAGTACTGATCTTAAGGAGTCTGTGGCAGAGGTCAAGGTAGAGGCTAAGGGGGAGGTCAAAAATGCGACTACGACCAAATCCCTGAGTGGGAAGGTTGGTAAGAAAGCAGTAGAACGATACAACGATGCTGTTGGTAAAGGTGTTGATGCTTTGGAGCCTAGCCTTAAGGGGCTAAGCCCAAGTGCATTAGGTCAGAAGATTCGATGCTTTCTCAACAAGGCAGCACACGACTCACATCTTAAGTTGCCTGACACCACTGGAGTGACTCTCGCTAAGAACTTGAGTCAGTACAACGTAGAGCTTTTGCTTATATTATGCGAGGCTGTGGGCTGTAAGGTACCTTCATTCTTGCAGATGAAAACAGCAACTGTAACATCAAGTTCAAAGAGCGTGATGAGAGCATAAGCAAGCTAATTTACTAACTTTCTGCATCTATACTGAGAGACTCTTTCGGCACCCTTATCGGAGTGCTAAAAAGAGTCTCCCTGGGGATGCCATGTCTAAAAAACAGAACGAATCAATAGTAAAAAGCATTTACATTATGAGAAAAAAGATTATTATTAGAGTGTTCTCTGCATTTGCGGGATTCGACACACAGTTCATCGCGCTAATTGCGTATGCAAGATGGTACAACCAGAACACTAACGGTCCGCTGATTGAGTTCGTACTTGTAGGGTGGTGCGAGATAGACGAGGATGCCATTGCGAGTCACAACGCATTGTTTCCCGAGTATGCTGAAAAGGCTGTTGAAGAGCCAGGAATACCCGAATACAAAGGATTTCATTATAAAAACATTAAGAAGATTAAGTGGGAAAAAGTACCGCACTTTGATATGATAATATATTCATATCCTTGTCAGAGTACAACAGGTGCAGGGAAACAAAGAGGTATGGACAAAGATTCTGATGCGCCCTCTGCTCTTGTCTGGTACATAGAAAAGGCAATAGAAATCAGAAGACCGAAGATTTGTCTTCTCGAAAATGTACCAGCATTGCTTACATGTAAGTTCGACAAACCATTTGAGAAGTGGAGAGACACCGTATCTGAGTACGGTTATCGCAATACCTGGTCTACTATGTGTGCTGCTGATTATGGAGTACCACAAAATAGAAACAGGGTATTCATGGTGTCGCTGCGAAATGACATCAATAAGAGTGTCTATTTCCCTGAGCCCATTGGGTGCAAAGTATCGGCAGAAGATCTTTTAGAGAATGTTGTGGACGAGAAATACTACTTCTCAGAAGAAGATGCATTAAGCTTCCTGCTTGATATTCATGACAAGCAGCCTGAACATTATGTCAAGATTCGTATTGAAGATAAAGGTATCTGTTGCAAGCAGATTATAACACCATCTTGCATACGTAAGAAGAACAAGAAAAATAAGCAGGCCACACAGTATGACCTACATATTTGCCCGACGTTAGTTGCTGATGTGAACTATGCCAAGGGGAATTATAAGAAGTTCTTGTCCTCTACTCACTATCCGAGACCTGGTGTAATTGAGATGTGGCATACTACAGAACAAGTGATGATTCCCTACAAGGAACTTATTGACAGCGCATCTATCAGCACAGAGCGTAAGTTTAAGATTATCAATGCCAGTAGGAATGATATCCTTGAGCAGTTGGACAACTTGGGTATTGGTGACTATTTTCGTCTTCGTCGACTCACCCCGATAGAGTGCTTCAGATTTATGAGTGTTGAAGCGAAGGACGTAGATAAACTTGTTAATTCTGGCGTGTCAGATGATCAGCTGGTTAAACAAGCTGGGAATGCTATTGTGATCCGAGTTCTGGTCAACTTGTATAAAAGTATATTTGAAGATGTAAGCAAATGGTGGTATTAATAATATGTTTACGTATGAAAAGGAAATTCAAGATAGATGTGAGTATCCCAGACTTCGAGAAGATGTCTGATGAAGAGTTTATGTCAGCACTTCGTGTTTACGAGGCAAAGCTCTCGGAAAAATCCGAGGAAGAATCAAACGGAGTTATAACTGGTCCGCTGGTTCCAAGAGGTGCGCATCTCGGAAAATCAATTATTCCGATAACCAGTGTCATTGACTATAAAGAGGCAGCATACGAGTACTTTCTTTCCGTCCGAGCCAGGAAGATAATACATGAGGCAATCGGTGAGAAGAGCACGTTTGACATCAAACGGTTTAAGAAGCAGTTCCCAGAGGAAGATGAACTTATCAGGGAACTTGAAGAAACTTCGCTAAACTTGCCGACAGTGAGACAGAACAACGGGAGGATCCCCCTGGTACCAGCAACAGACTTCTCCATATTTTCAAACTCTCAGGAATTCGAGCACTATATAGATTGCTCACAGCACGATGTGGTTCACTGCATCGCTGAGTATGTCAGGTACAAAGCTGCTTCTATCAAGAGGAACAGCATACTGTCCCACTATCCATCAATCGTCTATTACTTATTAAAACTCGAGTACGAGAACCGCATAACTATCAAGCCGGTTGTTGTCGGGAACTTGTTTATGACACTGTTCGAGAAGTATCTGTATGAACACGACTTATCGACGAAGACCATCGGATCCATGATTAGAACACTGAAGACCGTTTTGAAGTGGTCGGCACTTTACGGAGCAAGAGTTGCAATCGACATCGATGCGTACAGTCTGAAAGAGAACCACAAAAAACCGAGAATATCACTCACGTATGAGGAAATCTGCAAAATCTACTATTACGACTTCAGTCATATGAACTTAACGGAACATATGAAGAGCACATATGAACGAGTGCGAGATCACTTTGTACTTTCTTGTTTCCTCGGACAGCGTTTCTCGGATACGGTCCGCATCACGGCGAGTAATTTCGACATGTCAGCCGGAAAGTTCAAAATTACACAACAGAAGACCGGAAATAAGGCAGTCGTCTGCTTCAAAGACATATTCGGGGAATTTCCCATCATCGCTCGCGATATTTTGGAGAAGTACGAATACAACGCACCGTACACTGGAACGATGTCAATGTTCAACCAGAGGCTGCATGAGATATGCAAGTATGCTGGTCTTACTGATAATGTTAAGCATGAAGTTAAAATACAGGGGGAAATACAAAAGAAGATGTATCCGAAGTATGAATTGATTTGCTCGCACTGCGCTCGAAGAACTTTCATCACCAACTGTGTCAAGAGAGGACTTCACTCGCAGCAGATCAAGAGAGCATCCGGACATACTTCGGACAAGTCGTTTGGATTGTACGTTATCTGGGGTGATGATGTCGATTGATAGATAGTTTAGTAATTCATACCACAAGGGCGAAGTTCTATACTAAATAACCTTTGCTCTTGTGGTATGATTGTGTTTATGGGTAACTTTGCACTCAAGTTGTTGATTTATGCTTAAAAAGTTTGTTGTTTTCAAAAAGATGTGTAACTTTGCAGCCGAATTAAAAATTGTTGAACCCTTTAAAGAAAGAAAGGGTCAGCCGAATGAGTATAAAGTAAGTAAACATCCCCACAGAGCAATGGTGACTGTAACCGGTTGGTTACAGCTTAATTTAGGTGTAATTATACCATGCTCTAATCATTATCTTCATTTAATATCACAGGCAGCTAAGCCTGCATAGTAATTTATACTCATATTATGGGCAATATAAAACCAAAGGAATTAAGTAAACTTGGATATACCGATAATGTCGCAAGAAGTGTGGCGATTGAATTGGTTACCAAAAACTGCAAGCATTTCTCAAATGAAAAGATATGCGAACTATTACAGAACATAAAACAATGTCCTGAACAGTATAAACAAGATGCTGTTTGGGGAAAGTTGGCACAAATATTGTCTCCCGACAAGCAAACAGTGATGAACTACGAACTTCGAGAATCTCCTATACATTATTATATATATGGGGAAGATGGTATCGATGAACTTTCGAAGAAGCAGATGGAAGTGGCAATGAGACTACCGGTTACGTTCGCTGGTGCACTGATGCCAGATGGATGTGCCGGATATGGACTCCCGATAGGTGGCGTTCTCGCCACTACTGAAGATGTGGTCATTCCTTACGCTGTTGGCAAAGACATTGGATGTCGGATGAGTCTGACTATCCTTGATGCCGGAGCAGACTATCTCGAGAAGTACAACGACAGAGCAATAGAAGCATTGGTATACAATACTGCATTCGGACTTGATGGTGTACTTCCTTTCAAGCAGTATCACCCACTTTTCGATAAGAGTGAATTTAGAGAGATTCCTGTTCTGAAGAAACTCCGTGAGAAAGCAGTAATGCAGTTAGGTTCAAGTGGGAAGGGGAATCACTTCGTTGATATCTGTGAAATCAAAATGCCAACGAACAATGCACTTGAACTATCTGAGGGAAAGTACATCGGTATTTTGAGTCATTCCGGGAGCCGTGGTCTTGGTGCGAACATTGCAGATTACTATACTACCATTGCTAAAGAAACATGTAGACTCCCACGACAGGCAGGACCATTTGCATGGCTTAGTCTGAATACCGAAGCGGGTCAAGAGTACTGGAAATGTATGGAGATAGCAGGTGATTATTCTGCTGTCAACCACGAATGTATCCATTATAACGTTGCAAAGGCTCTGCGCTTGAAGCCGCTTGTCTGTGTGAGTAATCATCACAACTTTGCGTGGCGAGATATGCTTCCAAATGGACGAACTATCATCATCCACCGCAAGGGGGCGACACCGGCACATCTAGGTGAACTTGGAATAATTCCAGGATCGATGACCGCACCTGGCTACATCGTCTCTGGTAAAGGATGTGCAGAATCTCTTTACTCAGCGTCACACGGTGCAGGAAGAATAATGTCCCGTCTTGACGCTAGGAATAGCGTTAGTCGTTATGCCTTGAAGAAGTTGCTCGCAGAGAAGAATGTGACACTGATTGGCGGTAACACCGAAGAGGCTCCGCAGGCATATAAGAGAATTGATAAAGTGATGGAATCACAAAAAGAGTTAGTTAGCATTGAGGGAAAGATTATCCCTCGCATAGTAAGAATGTCAGAAGAATAGTATGGATAAAAGTTATATTCAAATAACCTCTGGACGAGGTCCGGTAGAATGCTGCCGTGTGGTAGTACTGGTTATGCAAAAGATAGTTGAGAACTCTAAGCTACTTGGCTTGGAGGTAGAACTTGTAGAGCACGAAGATGGGCCAGAAGAAGGCTGTATGTTCTCGGCAACCTTGTCAGTGTCTGGAGGTAACATTGAGAAACTCAGAAATGAGTGGGAAGGCTCTGTCCTCTGGGTGGCACAGAAAAATAGATTCAGGATCTGGCATCGCCGGAAAAACTGGTTTGTGGCCGTGAATTTCTTCAAACCACTTAAGTCTGAAACAATCAGTGATCGGGACATAGTTTACGAGACTCTTCGCGCTTCTGGACCAGGCGGTCAGAACGTCAACAAGGTAGAGACTGCGGTCAGGGCAACACATAATCCTTCGGGAATCTCAGTGGTTGCATCGGATATGCGCTCGCAAGTGCAGAACAAGAAACTGGCTCTCGAACGTTTAATAATGAAACTCTCTGCGGTTGAAGAATCAAAGCGGATACAGCAAACACACGATATCTGGATGAACCATAATACCTTGGAGCGAGGCAATCCAGTGAAGAAATTCAAGGGTGATTTGTAAATAGAAATACGGACGTAAGGAGAATATGCGTCCGTATTTTTAGAATTTACCCAAATAATGGAGTACATTGATAACAGGCATCTAATTGCTTGTTTTCATAGATGTACTTAGATGAAAATTGTATTTTTCAAGTCTCAATTAGCAAAAATGCATACGAGACAAAAGAACAGGTAACTGCGGCTATCGCGGGTGGTAAAGAAGGTATGCAACTCCGAAAAAGAGCAGGCCTTTCGGAAAAGATTTCTTTCCGTCAGGACTCTGTGAATCCGGGCAAACTGCTGAATTACGCATTAGAAGGTTATACTTTCTGCGCATTATTCTCTAATTTTAAGCCGAATACTAAGGATGCTACTTATGTGAAAAATGACGGATGTTTTACGATGTCAGGTAAGTCTGACGAATTTTATGCAGGCAGTTATTTCGTCGGGGTTGATATTGATGATACCCAATATGATGATGTTGAAGAATTAATACAGACATTGACGTTTCGCCCTACGTTTTGGTACACATCACTTTCTAACCAACAGATAAACCCGAAAACTGGGGAATATTTAGGGTTACGTATGAGGCTTGTATATGTTTTTGATACAAGAATCGAAGACAAGTACTACTTTCGGTATTGCTCATACAAGGTACATTCCCAGATAGAATCCGATTTGAAGGAGGAAATAAAAGACAAGTGCGGTATGAAGTGTGCTCAGTATTTCAATGGAACCAATCGGAACCTACCAGGGATTAAACTCCGATACGATGTATCTAACATCATTTATTCACTTTCAGATTTTGGTATCAAAAGTACCGATTACTTGGATTTCCTTTATAATAAATGCTATTATAAGCATTTAACTCAGAAACAAATAGCAGATATCAAGAAAAGAATCTGTCTACTTTCTTCTCAAGTAAACATCATAGAAGAACGAAGTGACACATATGATAGGCACTTGAGAATATTTCAGACGGTTAATCTTGCTAAAATCCGATTTAGTGATACTATGATTATGGATTTGCGTTTTCTTTCATGGGATGATTTCTACAAACGATATATCCACCAATATCGTTATATTTATAGAACAGAAAAAGAGGCCTGGAATATATTTGATAATGACATCTTGTATCAAGAGTGTGACCTTGATTACCTTGAACTTCCTTGGATTCCCAAAACGTTAAAAGATCACAATCACCGTCGAAGAACACTTTTCAACCGCGCATGGTTAAGACGGGTGATTTGTCCAAGCATTTCTCCGGATGAACTTCTTTTCAATCTGTTAGTTGACAGAGAGAAATTTTTTGATAATTCAGATGGAGTCTTGTCCGACATGTTTTTGATGAAAAAGGTTCGTATGTGTTTTGAAACTCCTATAAATATCTTGATGGAACAGTATGAAGATTTTTATTTTTCGGTATTAGAACGTAGTAGTAGAAAAAAAATAATCTTTCATTACAGCAGCCGTGGCCGAATTAATGCGACTAAGTTAAGAAAGGAGTTGCGCTGGAGAATTCTGGATAAGGCATACGATACTTCTCTAACTGTAGAAGAAAATCTGTCGAACCTTAATGATGAGGTTATGGAGATAAGTCTTCCGACCATCTATAGGTATCTTCAAGACAGGGGAATAGTAAAGAAAAAAAGTGGAGATGTTAAGTATGAACGGTTCTGTATCTTACACCGAGAAGGTCTCTCACTCAGGAAAGAGCGCGAACTTCTAAAATCATATGGATTAGTACTTGCGGTACGAACAATTTCAGAATACAGGAAGCGTATTCAAGTTCAGCCTAACGGAAGCTAATTCGATCAAATAATCTGTAATTGACATACTTCAAATGTCCGTTTGTAGTAGGACTATCGTTTATTTTTCGTATATTTGTGGTGTTAAAAGCTCCTAATATGAAAAAAGTTATTGCTTACTACAGGGTTTCGACTAACGACCAGAACTTAGGCATCTCAGCTCAGAAGGAAATTGTGCGGAGATACTGTGAGTTCAATTCTACGGATATTATATCCGAATACGAAGAGCATGAGTCTGGAAAGAAGAACGATCGTCCCCAACTTGCATCTGCTTTGGCAGAATCCGTGAAGAACAATGCTTATCTCATAGTTGCGAAGATAGACCGTCTAACTCGTGTGGCTTATTTCGGTCTCCAACTATGCGAAAAATACAAGATAATCTTCTGTGACCATCCGGATATGGGTACGCTTGAACAGAGTATCTACTTTGGAATGGCCCAGCAGGAACGTGAGTATATTTCTATTCGCACAAAGAGTGCTTTGGCAGTACTTAAAGCAAAAGGCGTTAAGTTAGGCGCTCCAAATGCAAGTTTCTCTGATGATATGAGAAAAATGGCTTATAAGAAACTAAGGGAGTCCGCTATAAATAACGATGCGAATAAGAGAGCATATGCGCTGGTAAGTGTAATGGATGGTAATTACACGGATAAAGCAAGACATCTAAACCGGAATGGTTTTCTGACAAGTAAAGGGCATAGTTGGAGTGGTAAACAAGTAAAACGTTTGATAGCATTATTTCAAGAATCAACTATTGGAGATGTGACGGCTCCACGTTAGACGAACAAGTACTTCCATATCTTCTGCTTTTTAAAGGATTTGACATGTTGCAATTATGATATTATAGAAAATAACGCATTATATCTTTTTTCCATTTTTCATTGAAATATTACACGTTTTGAGGAATAAAATTGCTTCTTGAGTAATATACAACTTTCCATTTTAAGTGAACATTGTCATTGATAATTGCGGAATCAACTTCATAATAGCGGTACCATCGTAAGAAGTCAGAAACGTTGCAAATCTGTTCG
>OCTX012276729.1_pt1 | contig 12474 bp, 12 predicted proteins | sample 1539691 | NCBI WGS metagenome assembly OCTX01 (sample SAMN02144231, study PRJEB22623) | gut metagenome | biome: sheep rumen | host: Ovis aries | place: New Zealand
TGTCACAGCGATAAGAATAGGTCTTGTGCCATCCTCTCTGGTGAGTCCCTCTACCGCAGCCTTCATCATTTTGATTCCGCCTGAAGCATGAACGTTGGTCATATCTACCGAAAGATCACGGAGTGACTGCATTCCGCCCTTAACGGTGTTGGGAATGTCGTGAAGCTTGAGATCAAGGAATACCTTGTGGCCTCTGTTTTTTATTTCCTTAACGATGCTTGGACCCTCCGCATAGAAAAGCTCCATACCTATCTTTACGAAAGGCTTTCTTCCTGTGAACTTATCGAGGAAGCTGTAGGTTTCCTTTGCCCCCGGAAAATCCAGTGCTATGATGACATCTTTTCCCATATTTATCTCCATTCCGCCGTATCCCCGGCTCTTTTATTCCACACATCCGATGATGTCTGTTATCTTTTCTATCTTTAATTCCTGAAGAAGCTCAGGCAGGTCTTCAATGATTTTCTTACATGCAAATGGATCCACCAGATTTGCGGCACCCACCTCAACTGCACTTGCACCGGCCATCATCATCTCCACAACGTCCTTTGCGCTTGATACACCGCCCATTCCGATAAGAGGTATCTTCACAGCCTTGCCTACCTGATATACCATTCTTACAGCCACAGGGAAAATGGCAGGGCCCGAGAAGCCACCCATCTTATTCGCTATAACAGGCTGGCGGCGTCTAATGTCTATCCTCATGCCAAGAAGTGTGTTGATGAGCGCAAGACCGTCAGCCCCCGCATCCTCCGCAGCCTTTGCGATGGAAACTATATCGGTAACATTGGGACTTAATTTTATGTAAACCGGCTTCTTCGCAACCTTCTTCACCTCTCTTGTGACCTCAGCCACATTTAGAGCGCTGGTGCCGAAGGCCATTCCTCCGCCGTGAACGTTCGGGCAGGAGACATTGACCTCAAGTATGCCTACCTCTTTGACCTCGCTCATGGCTTCCGCAAGCTTCACATATTCAGGAATACTGAAGCCTGAGATGTTCGCGATGAGAGGCTTGTGATAAACCTTAGCAAGTTCAGGTATTTCCTTGCTTATAACAGCATCCATACCCGGATTCTGAAGTCCCACTGAATTTATCATGCCCTGATAACACTCTGCGATTCTGGGAAGCTCGTTTCCGTAACGCTCCTCCACTGTGGTTCCCTTGAAGGAAATGGAACCTAAGATATTAAGATCGTAAAGATCCCTGTATTCCTTTCCGAATCCGAAGGTACCGGAAGCCGGAATCACAGGATTACTGAGCTTTATTCCGGAAAGTTCCGTTGTGATGTCTACCATGCTATCTCCTCCATCATAAATATAGGTCCGTCCTTGCATACTCTCTTAAAGCCGGTCTTTGTCTTCTTGCTGCAGCCCATGCAGGCACCGAAGCCGCATCCCATTCTTGCTTCAAAGCTGAACTGTCCGTCCTTTACCACATCGTAAACTGCCTTGAGCATAGGCTCAGGACCGCAGCAAAGAGCATAGTCATGATCCCCGATAATGTCTGTGACGAAGCCCTTTGCGCCGTAGCTTCCGTCTACTGTCGCAACATTTACAGGAACACCCAGAGCCTTGAACTCTGCCTCGTAGAAAACATCATCCTTTGTATTGAAGCCAAGAGCCACATAAGGTGTGATTCCCATCTTTTTAAGCTCCTTTGCAAGAGCATACATGGGAGGAACTCCCACTCCGCCGCCGGCAATGACAGGATTCTTCGGAATCTTCTTAAGATCATAGCCATTTCCAAGACCCGTGAGAGCGCTAATGTAATCTCCCGGTTCCATGTAGCTTAAATCCTCAGTTCCTTCACCCACCACCTTGTAAATAAGTGTAAGCCTGTTGTCTGACCAGTCACATACAGATATGGGGCGTCTCAGATATCTTCCCGGAATGGCTATCTCCACAAACTGCCCCGGTCTCCTGATATCGCTTGTGTCACCGTCCAATGTCATCCTGAAGATGTCCCCTGTAAGGGGTTCATTGGTCAGTATCTTGAACTCAACATCTTTCATTTAAATCTCCGTTCCGCCGCCTCCTTGGGACAGCACAAATAGTTATGAAAAGTGATATTTCACACTAATCTCCTGACTTTTTCTTTTTTGGGCATAAAAAAACCAGCCTCAGACAAATGTAAAAAACACATTTGTTAAGTCTGGAATATTAAACAAACCGTTCATGTCATAAACGGCAGCCTTACTATTTGCAATTATGATATTTCTGAACCATAAAAACGGAATATAAAATGCGGAAATGAAAATACCTCGACCCTTTACGCCGCTGCCTTTCATATCAAGTGCATTTTCAATAAGAGTGAACATATATCCTCCTACATGTACCGTCTTCAAGTTCCGAGATAATATAGCACATGGTGTTGAATCATGCAAGTAAGAAAAATGGTCAGTTTATCTAACTGGGATGAGTAACTGAGTTTCCTTAAGGAAACTCAGTTACTCGTCCCAGCCCTCTCGTGGCATGATGATCATCATCTCTACGAAACGTTCATCCTTTTCGAGAACTATATCGTCCTTATGTGTGACTGCAGGCAGATCGTTTGTATCACTAAGCTCAAGCTGTATCCAGTCGATAGCATTGGCTCTGGCATCAGCGAGAGCCTCTTCCTCTGTCGGACCTTCGCCGTAGCACTGGTCAAGATCAAAATAATCCACTCTGTAGTTTCCGTCTGGTTTTTTCTTTATTTTTGCAGGGTAATAAAATGTCATACCTTAAATCAATCCTCCTTGCCGAACTGTTTACGGAACTTATGGGGTGTCTCACCTGTTACGGATCGGAAAATCTTAATGAAGTTTCCTATGTTGTGGAAACCGCACTCTTCAGCAATTTCATATACATGAGTATCAGTATCTCTGAGAAGTCTGGAAGCCTGCTCAACCCTGTACCTGTTGATGTAATCCAGGGGTGAAACGCCTGTGACACTTCCGAAAAATCTTATAAAATACTGCTCATTAAGTCCTGTCAGCTCTGACAGATTTCGAATATACAGCTTTTCCTTATAATGCTCACGTATGTAATTTATGGAATCCTTAATAGCCCTCACCTGCTTCTCTGCATCAACATCTTCCTTGTCCTGAACCATACCAAAGGAATCAATGAGAGCAATGATGTGGAGAAGGTCAGCCTTCACCATGAGCTGGTCGGAAACCGACTCAAGTACAAACTTGCGCACGCTTACCGTATCCGTGGTGCCTTTTGTTCCGAATTCACGATATCTCCGCACCATATCGTTGAAGGATCTCAGTATCTGAAGGAATCCAAAATCCGATACGGTGATGAATTCGGAGAATTTTATAGTACCGTTCTTTAAAGGATATAGCAAGGCTTCGTTTACGGGATCTGTTTCTTTTTGAAAACACAGTTCATTTAGATCCAGTTTAATGGAATACTCAACACCCTTTTCATCCAGAGATTCCAGCTTACGGATAACACCCGCATTCACAATGCAAAAGCACTCGTCTGTGATGTCATATTCTTTTAGATTCAGCATCAGTTTATAATGCCCGTTTTTAAAATAAATGATCTCCGGCTCATCATGCCAGTCCAGACCTACGTCCAGCTTCTCTTCCTGGCTGTTGAGCGACTCATAGAGTATTGCCGCCATCACTTCTCCAATTCAAAACCAACTGCCGCATGACATCGTAATATGTCATGATTTCTTCCTCCCGCTTTCATAAAAAGACAATTCGGGCAGGAAATTATACTTAATGTCATGATAACATAATTTTTATTCATCTTCAAACCTTATTACGTGGCTTAAATCTTAAAAAAATCATTTTTTCATAAATTTGTATATTCTTTTGCATTGTAACCTGTGTTGCGTTATATTCTTATTATGTTTTTAATGCTTTTGGGGGAACTCTATGATTTTAGCTGTAGATTGCGGTAACACTCACACAAAAATCGGATGTATAGACAACGGAAAGGTCATCGATCCTGTAATCCGGCTTGAGACTAACCGGAAAAAGACCATGCATGAATACGCATCAGACATTGATCGGATCCTCAGTCTCACCCATCTTAAGGATGCCCCCGTGGATGGTGTCATCATTTCCTGCGTTGTCCCTCCCCTTTCTGATGTTCTCACAGGCGCATTGAAGCTTGTCACCGGAAAGAATGCAATTCTGGTGGGGGCAGGTGTAAAATCAGGTATACGGATACAGATTGATGATCCGGGGACCATTGCTTCCAACCTGGTTTGCGCTGCCGTAGGTGCAAAGCATCTTTATGATCTTCCCGCCATAATCATTAACATGGGAACCGCCACCACCGTTACTGTGGTAAATAAAGAGGGGACCTACATAGGCGGAGTCATCATGCCGGGAGTTAATCTTTCAATGGATGCCCTGACTTCAGGTACATCCCTTCTCCCTTCCATAGATGTGGCTGCCCCGAAGAAAATAATCTGTACTCAGACCATTGACGCCATGAAGGCAGGCATCATATACGGCTCTGCCGGTGCCCTTGACGGCGTTCTGGACAGGTTCGCAAAGGAACTGAATAACACATCTCCTACCATCATAGCCACAGGCGGCATAGCTCATGTCATTACCAGGTACACAAAACATAAGATCATTTTAGACGAAGATCTCCTCCTGAAGGGGCTGTGGTATATCTGGTGTCAGAATCAGGATAAAAGAAAGAAATGATACGCCTCAGGCATTTTCATGAAGCTTAGGATCTAAAAAACCGGATGCTATATAAGGACAGTCCCTATATAGTATCCGGTTTTTATACTGTTTATGCCAGCCGGGAGGATTACATTTTAAACACACACTCCATTCCGACATCCATTAAAGCTTCATGTATCTTAGCTTTTATTCTTCCACTCTTAATAGGTACCGAGATCGGAAAGGGCCTTTGTCTTCCACTCATCCCAGCTTCCGCCCCTGATAGCTCCGCGGATCTCCTCGGTAAGGTGATTATAGAAATACAGATTATGAAGTACGCACATTCTCATTCCGAGTATTTCCTTTGCCTTCAGAAGATGACGGATATATGCTCTGCTGTATCCTCCGGTATATGTACCGTCGGCTCTCTTCTGTCCTGCACAGACAGGGCACATACAGCCCTCCTCTATAGGTCTTTCATCAAGCTCATATTTCTGATTGAAAAGATTCATCTTTCCCTTATGGGTATAGACATGTCCATGTCTTCCATTTCTTGAAGGGTAAACACAGTCAAAGAAATCTATGCCCCTGTCTACAGCCTCTATAATGTTGGCAGGAGTTCCTACACCCATAAGATATGTCGGCTTGTTCTTGGGAAGGTGAGGTACCACTTCATCAAGTACATGATACATCTGCTCATGAGTCTCACCTACAGCAAGTCCTCCTACAGCATATCCGTCCAGATCCATGCTGCTGATAGTCTCGGCATGGCTGATACGAATATCATCAAATATTCCGCCCTGATTGATACCGAAAAGAAGCTGCTCTTTATTCACTGTATCCGGAAGGCTGTTAAGTCTTGCCATTTCCTTCTTACATCTTTCAAGCCATCTGGTAGTTCTCTCTACTGAAGGAATGATATATTCTCTGTCAGCGAGAGCCGGAGGACACTCATCAAATGCCATCGCTATGGTGGATCCTAGATTTGACTGTATCTGCATAGACTCCTCAGGCCCCATAAAGATCTTTCTTCCATCAATATGGCTCTGGAAGTAAACACCTTCTTCCTTTATCTTACGACCCGTCCCTGCCAGAGAGAAAACCTGAAATCCGCCTGAATCTGTAAGGATCGGTCTATCCCAGTTCATGAACTTATGAAGTCCTCCGAATTTCCTGATAAGTGGATCTCCTGTTCTTACATGAAGGTGATAAGTATTGGACAGCTCCACCTGAGTACCAATGTTTCTGAGATCGTCTGTTGACACGCCGCCCTTTATGGCAGCAACCGTACCTACGTTCATAAATACAGGTGTTTCAATAGTACCATGTACAGTCTCCATATGCGCCGACTTGGCACGACCGCTGGTTTTTACAATTTCATATTTCATTTTCTGAACCTCTATTTCTTGATTCAACAATAAAGCTTCCCGGGAAAGCAGCCCGGAGCCTCAGATAAAATAAATATAAGTCCTACGCATTGCTTCGCATACGCTTTCGCAATGCTACAGAAATCTCGAATTCGCGCTTTTGCGCTACTTCTCGATTTCTGTTGTCGTGCCAAATGGCGATGAATCCTTACAAGCAAGCTTGACGAATTCATCACCGCTTGGCGCAGGACTTATGCACTAAAAAGACCGGCTCCTAAGAGTCGGTCTCTAATTTATAAGAATATTCCAATTCCGTCAAGTCCAAAGACTTGTACGGTACTGTCCTCCGTCGTTGCCTGAGGCAGTCCCGCTTCCTCTCGCGGTTCAGTGTAACCTAAGTTCACCGAATTTAGTTTACGGCAGCCTTCTTTGCAGCCTTAGCCTCAGCCTTTTCAGCCTTTTCTTTTGCAAGCTTATCTGCTCTTCTCTTCTTTGCCCAGTTTGAAAGGTCGAACCAGAGCGGACCGGCAATAGTGATTGATGACCATGCACCGGCTGCGATACCTACCATAAGAGGCAGTGTGAAATCACGAATTGAAGAAACACCAAGGATGTAAAGCACAATGACCATGATGAAGGTTGTAAGTGATGTGTTGATAGAACGTGTAAGTGTCTGTGAAATAGCTGTATTTACACATGCTCCCACATCCTTCTTCATCTCAGGATCAGCAAGATTTTCTCTTATACGGTCAAATACAACGATAGTAGCATTGATGGAGTAACCTACGATGGTAAGGATACAAGCGATGAAGGTTGAACCTACAGCCCACTTAAGTCCTGCATAGAAAGCTACAGTAATAAGTACATCGTGTGTAAGAGCCAGAACTGATGCTGAAGCGAACTTGATATCCTTGAAACGGATCCAGATGTAGATCAGCATACAGATTATAGCGATAACAAATGCCCAAACTGCATCGATCTTCATTTCTCTTGAAACCGCACCGGAAATGTTCTCTGTTGTGATCTTGTTCTCGTCAACCGAGAATGTATCTGCGAGATCCTTGTAAAGCTTTGTACGCTCTTCCGTTGTAAGAGTTCTTGTCTTGATGATGACCTCATTGGTTCCTGAAACCTTTGATGCCATTACAGAAGCATCTCCACCGGTTACCTCCTTGAATATCGGAGAAACCTTTGCGTCGATCTCCTCAAGAGAAAGATCCTCGTTAAAAGTAACATTTGTTGATGAACCGCCCTGGAAATCGAGATCATAGTTGAAAAGATTTCCGATTGAAGCCTTGTTCATGCCAAGGAACACAAAACCTGCAAGAATAACTATAGCGGATGCTGTGTATGCGATCTTTCTGAACTTGATAAAGTCAATTACCTTTATTTCCTTACGAACTCCATAGAGCTTAGGATTTGTTGCTCCGAACTGAACGAAGCACCAAAGAAGTCCACGGGTTACGAAAAGTGCTGTGATAAGGGATATAACGATACCGATTGCAAGAGTTGTTGCAAAGCCCTTAACAGTACCTGAACCTCTGAGATAGAGCACAGCCGCTGCAATAAGTGTTGTGATGTTACCATCAAGGATAGCGGAAAGAGCCTTGCTGTAGCCGGCCTTGATTGAGCCCTCTACACTGTTTCCGAGACCAAGCTCTTCCTTGATACGAGTGAAGATGATGACATTGGCATCAACCGCCATACCGATTGAAAGGATGATACCTGCAATACCCGGAAGTGTAAGTGTAACTTCAAATGCCTGTAAGATAACCAGCTCAAGACCTGTGTACATAACAAGTGCAAGTGAAGCTGTAAATCCCGGGAGGAGATATACAAGTATCATGAAGAGCATTACAAGTCCTAATCCGATAGCGCCGGCCTTAAGAGATGTGGAAATCGCCTCCTGACCAAGTGTTGCACCGATAACATTGGATCTTAATTCTGTAAGCTGAACAGGAAGGGCACCGATACGGATTGTTGATGCGATTCTTGTAGCTTCCTCATAATCTGTAAGTCCTGTGATGGATGCCTGTCCGCCTGAGATAGCCTCCTGAACTGTAGGAGCTGAGATAACATTATCGTTATAAATAATGAAAATAGGCTTTCCTACATTGGCTGCTGTTGCATCTGCGAACTTCTGGGCACCTGACTCATTGAATGTAAGCTGAATGATATACTCATTCTTACCCTTATCGTTTGTCATGCCGGCTGTAGCATTCTTTACGTCATCACCTGTAAGAAGCACTGCACCTGTGCTGTCTGCAAACTGCAATGTACCCGGCTCACCGAGCTCAGCAAGAATTTCATTGGCATCTGTTGCACCGGGGATATCAATGTTTATACGATTGTTACCCTCCTGGTAAACCTGTGCTTCTGTTGAATAGCCCTGTGCCTTCAGCTGAAGCTTGTAAATAGTATCGGACATCTGCTCCGATGTTGGGTCAGGATCAACTGTCTGATATGTGATAGAAACACCACCATTCAGATCGAGACCCAGTTTAATGTCTCCTGCGCCGTTTACTCCCAGGAAACAGAAACCGGCTGTGATAGCCAGAATCAGGAGTAGTGTGAGCGCTCCCTTAAGCTTGTTGTTCATTGGAATATCTTCCTTTTTTTGTAAATATTTACTGTTGCTCCTATAGAAAATAAGCAATTTTTCTACGTCAACAGCAAACGATATTATAACAAAACTGCTTGTTTCTGACAAGAAATTAATAGGAACGGTGAATTCCTCCCATGTTTCCGGCCAAAGAAAAATCATTCCCTTTCCTTCTAAACAAAAAATGTGACCCTTTCGGATCACATTTTTTGCTTTTCTGTATTAAAGTGCACTCTTCTAAGAGGAATATGTAAACTGAACCATCAGTTTACTGCAGTACCTGCTCAGTCGTCCTTTCCAAAAAGGGCTGCCAGCGCATAGATAATTCCACCTATATATATGGCGATATCCCCAATATTCACTATAAGGGTCTTGAGCCCGGTGACCTGAATGTTCAGATAATCTGTGACTTCGCCATTTACGACCCGGTCCAGAACATTGGACAATGCACCACCTATAACTATGGCGATTCCAAGCTTCCTAAGCTTATATTTCTTTGGATAAAAGCTTGTAAGATACTGGAGTCCTCCTGTAAGAAAGCCTACAGCTGCTACAGAGCTTAGCTTTACGAACTCAGGATACTTGCCCAGATGCCCTCTTGAAAAACCGGGATTGTGAGCTCTCATAATCTTTACATAGCCCTTTGTATGAGGCATCTCCCTTGGGAAATTGGATTCCGGTTCCGTATCAATGGCACTCTTCAGCATCTGGTCCACCGCACATATGATGCCTGCAAAGCCTAGAAGATGAATAAATTCACTGCTCAAATCCCAAAAGAAATGAGTTGTTCTAAGATTTTTTAAAACCCCCATAATCCCCTCCTCTATTTCAAATACTTCCTTTTTCTATAGAAACGTCAGCTCCTTTTTGTATCCATTGGATTTCTGATTCTTTATGGTTTATCAGTAACAGTATATCACTTATTTCGTTTCCTGACGACGTCTCCTGCGAACTCTGTTTACATGTCGTTCAAAATCACCGCTGTTTAGAAACTCTGCAAGAACGTATTGGTCGAACATAGGAACTGTGCAGGAGTAGAAATCTATTTTCTGCTTAAGGCTGTTCGAAAGAGCCTTTGGAAGAAGCATATACCCTACCCTGATAGCGGGAGAAAGTGTCTTCGTGAAAGTATTCAGGTATATGACCGAATGATCCGGTTCCAACGAAAACAGGGTATCTTCCGATTTTGTTGACGGAGAAAACTCTGATGCATAATCATCCTCAATGATCATTGCATCATGATTCTGAGCCCATGCAATATATTCTCGCCTTTTTCCTGCCGTCGCTGTTACACCGCTCGGAAAGCTGTCAAAGGGAGTCACATGAAGCACCTGCGCTTGTGAGCTTCTCAGCTCGCTTGAGTGTATGCCTGTTGAACCCAGCTTCAAAAGCTCACAACTTGCTCCGTTAGCCTCATATACATTACGGATTTTTTCATATGAAGGATCTTCCAATGCATACAGCTTGTCTCTTCCAAGCATTTGAACTATAAGGCTGTAGAGATATTCAGATCCGGCTCCAACCAGGATCTGAGAGCTCTCAACACTTATATCCCTGCTTCGCTTAAGATATCTTACAATGCTTTCCCTCAGAAAAAGAGAACCTTCATTTGGAGACTTTTCCAGCAGCTTCTCACCATATTCTGACAGAACTCTTCTTATGGTCCTTGCAAAACTCGGAAACGGAAATGTATACTTGTTTTCTTCATATTTATCCGGAGATACCTTATCCTTGCTCTCCTCTTCAGTAAACAGTTTTTCATATATGACTCCATGAGCCATATGTAAATTCTGTTTTCCTGATTCCTCAAATGCTATTTCATTATAATCCGGAAGAGCACTTCCCTGTTTCTGCTTTTCTTCGTCACATTCTTTTTTTGTGGGAGAAATAGGCATATCCGAGAAATCCGGCATGACATAATCTGAAATCGGAAACAGATCTTCATCCGAATAGCAGACAAAATATCCGCTTCTTTCTCTTGCTTCTATGTAGCCTTCATCCTGAAGAAGCCCATAAGCATGTTCTATGGTAATGACACTGGTGCCTGTTTCATCCGCCATCATTCTCTTGGAAGGCAGTCTGTCACCGTTTTTATAACTGCCGTTAACTATTTGTTCTCTGAGTTTTGTATATATCCTGAGATAAGCCGCAGATTTATTTTCCATCACCTATCGAAGTCCTTATGGTTTTTCATGGTTTATTATGGTTTTTTATATTTTTCTCTATAGTCTGTCGGGGTAATACCCTTTGATTCCCTAAAGGTCTTTGCAAAATAACTCATATCCTGGAAACCACAGTCAATTGCTATATCTACTATTTTTTCATCGGAAATCTGCAGCATCTCAGCCGCCTTTCTTATCCGATAATTTTTAACATATTGAATAGGTGTGGTACCAAGCATATTGTGGAAACACCTCATGGCTTCCGATTCGCTGATCTCTGCACTGTCTGACAGGACGGAAACATTGAGATCATCCCTGTAGTGTTCATCAATATAATTAAGCATGATACGGATACGTTCCGCATCTCTCGTTTCCTTTGAAGAAGTGACTCTTGGTTCCTCTGCACTGTGGGAAGATAAAAGAAATACCATCTGTGACATGGTTGCTATGGCAGCCTTTTCATCAGATTCATCCTCTTCAAGGGAGGACTTCCACAAATTGCTGAATAGTCTGAGAATTTCTTTATGCCATGCCACATCAAGCGACAATGCCGTTCCCTTAAAAGCTTCAATACTGAATAAGGGAGCGATATAGCTGTTAAAAAATAAGCTTTCAGTCGCATCCGAATCGGTCCTCGGATCGAAAACAATGGATCTTACTATACATTCTCCTGATGATTCCGGTAACTGCCGGCATGCATTCAATGCACCCGAATTCACGAAGAAGCCCTCTCCTTCGTTCATCAGATAACGTTCGGCTTCAACGCAAACTTCCACCTGACCCTTTTTTACAATGCAGACTTCAAGTCCGTCCTGCCAATGCCAAGGCAGCTCCATACGCTCAAGATTCTTTTCAAAAAAACTGACAGGAATCTCATAATTTTCCTGCTTGAGCAGAATTTTGCCCTTTTCAACTATATTGGTATTATCCGATATTGCCATGTATCTCTCCAAATCAACAAACAAAACAAGGTTCATAAAATGTAATAATTAATGGCAATATTATCATATCAGTTTTTAAAGACTTTTACAAATATTATAGCGCTGGGCGACTGTCCGGCACATCACGGACAGATCATTAATCAGAATATATTCGTAATAAAAATTTCCAGTCCAATTCCTATGAGGATAAGCCCTCCCAATATATCCGCTTTGTTGCTGAGTCTGGTACCTGCGACACGTCCTATTTTCAATCCGGCAATACAGATAATAAAGGTTGTGACAGCTATCAGCACGGAGCACAACATCGCTTCAGCAAAATGATAATTGGCAATGGTAAACCCAACGGAAAGCGCATCTATGGAAGTGGCTATACCCTGCATTATGAGTGTACCATTTGCAAGTCCTGTGCTTACTTCATTTGGATCATTTTCTTCCGTACCGGATGAATTATCGTCTTCTTTCTTTCTGATTCCCTCCAGTATCATGTTTCCACCGATATAGGAGAGAAGAATCAGGGCAATCCATGGAATAAACTTCTGAAATGACTGAAAATAAAGGACTATACTATGAATACAGATCCAGCCTATTATGGGCATGAACCACTGAAAAAAGGCAAAACATCCTGCTATCCGTATCATCTCCGATATTCTCATTTTAGTATTGTTCAGCCCATTGGCAAGTGATACGGAAAATGCGTCCATAGCAAGTCCGACTCCCAGAATAATGCTGTTTATGATAAATGAATATGTTAAACTCATAAAGTAGCCTCCTTGAAATAAACAA
>OCTX012058092.1_pt1 | contig 12470 bp, 8 predicted proteins | sample 1539691 | NCBI WGS metagenome assembly OCTX01 (sample SAMN02144231, study PRJEB22623) | gut metagenome | biome: sheep rumen | host: Ovis aries | place: New Zealand
TGACGGAAAATATTTCGTGGGCTTCTTTTGTTGGAAAGAATAATGATCCAAATTATTTTCTTAATTCGTATGATACTACTATGGACAATACATCAAAAGTAACGTCCGGTATTAATTATGATGGAATGAACTATGCAACCAGAAGTCTTAGTGGAGAATCTCCAAGAGATACATCTGTGTATCCATTCCCTGGCTTTAGGAAACTGGATGAGAATGATACCTTTACGCAGGAGAATCCATATGTGATAGATAGTACTGATAATTCTGAACAGAATACCACATATACGATTAGCGATTTGACTTTGTCTATTTCTGCTAACATTGTTTATGGTATTTATGGTGAATCAGTTAAGACTTCTTGTGTAAATAATAATATAGATGATTATTCTTCTATACTTGGAGAAAAGTCAGAGACAGATTCTTCGAGTGTAGTTAAGGCGCGTTCGGGAGAACTTCCGCTTGGACTTTTTGCCGAGAACTTTGGTTCTATCTCAAATATTATATTGAATAGACATGTGGTAGATGGATTAGAAGTAGTAAATAATTCTGTGGTTTATACATGTATGGCAGGAGGATTTGCGGGTAATAATATTGGTACATTAGAGAATCTGACATTGCTTGATGAAAAAGATGGTGATGATTCGGAAGACAGTAAAGCTGGAGTGTCACGTATTACAGGAAGAACAGATGTTGGTGGAATACTTGGACGTCAATCTTTTGTAAAACTTACTGATGATGAAACAGTAGTATTAAAAGGACTTATTAACTATGCATCTGTTGAAGGCTTAGAAAATGTTGGCGGTATAATCGGAAGAGTATTTGTTAATTATGATGAACCTTCTAGTGATATGTATAAGAACTATTACTTTGATGGATATGAGATTAGCAAGACTAATGGATTGTCTATGTCAGGGACAGAGGTTAAAAAAGCAGAAAAAGTCTCCATAGAAGATTCTTTGAATTTTGGATATATACAAGGAATAACCAATGAAAAGTTTTTAGAGAATAAAACTATAGATGGAAAATCTGTCAAGGACCTAAAGAATTCGTTTATTGGCGGAATAGCTGGCGTTACAATGGATGGATGCCTGTATTCAAAGAGTAACCCGTTGCCGGATGCATATCTTGATGGTATGGATGAAAACATCAAGATAAAGAATTGTTACAGCTATTCATTATATGACATTGTTAAAACTGAAGTTGAAAGTAAACTGTTTGATGAGACAGAGCATCCGTCGCTTATTAGTGATAATTATGTTGGCGGAGTTGTTGGATACGGAAGATTAACTGCAATAGAAAATTGTAATAAAGCTCCTGATTCAGAATTCATGCTTGGAGAAGTAACCAAATCATTTGTATTTGGAAATAGATATATAGGAGGAATTTTTGGCTGCGCTGAAGCTTGCAGACTTGATAAAGGCGATTCAGCAGATTATACGGTCACAAATTATAGTAATGTAATCGGAAGAATGTTTGTAGGTGGAATAGCAGGCGGAAATGGAATAGGTAATATTGATTCATCTAAAATGAATTATAAAAATCCATCTGAGAATAAAGCAGGTCCTTTGGCAAGTGTTGAAATAGATTCTGATTTGCTTGTATCAGCGTTGAATAAAGGTGCTGTTCTAACTCTTCATTCGGATAATCCTTTTATACCAGGAATAATGGATGAATGGAAAGAAGAAGATTATGATAGTATTGTAAGTGTGTTTAATAATGAAGATTTAACCGGATTCTGTGGAGGTATTGTTGGTTTAAATGCTTCTACAATTAGAGACTGTAATAATATTCAATCAGAACAGGTTAAAATTTTTGTTTCAAATCTTGTAAAAGGAAATAATGAGTCGGGATTTTACAGCGATACATTAACCACAGAGAGTGTTGATCATATTATAAATACCTCTAATTATGGAGGAAATGCTTGCGGTGGTATAGTCGGAGCTTCTATAGGCGGTTCGATTAATGTTTCTGAAAAGAATGACAACACTGATTATGAATCTAAAGTTGATGCTTTGGTATTTGGACAGGATTATGTTGGTGGATGTGCAGGTCTTACCAAGGATGCATCAGTGAACAATGTTATGCCTTCTTCGATAGATGAGAATTCAACAGGATTGCTTGTTGTTGGTTCTGATGTTGTAGGAGGATTTGTGGGTAGAATAGGCGGAGACTTCAGCAATTATAATCAAAGTGTTTCAGCATATAGAGTTATTGGTAGATATGGAGTCGGCGGAGCATTTGGAAATGTCTCCAGTAATGAAGATATAGATGTATCTATTGATCCGCAAGGTTCACAAAATATCATTGAGGTTGATGGAATTGCTTATGTTGGTGGATACGTAGGTGTTTCAGATCATGAAGATGATATTAGCTTAAAAGGCTATAAGAATATTGAAGTTGATTTAGATGATACAAAAGTTACCGGTAATTATTTTGTTGGCGGAATGTATGGATGTATCGCCGGCGGAGATAAGACTGTAAAAGAAAAAGATTTTAAACTTGGATCAAATATAACAGTACAGGCAGATGCGTTTGCGGGTGGTATATCGGGATTATATTTGAGACAGGACGTATCAGATGAATTTTGCAAATTGAGTAATGATTATAATGATAAAACTGGATCATTGATTAAACTCGCAAATGAAAAACTTAAAAAATCTGGAGCTTATGTGGAATTCGCAGATGCGTATAAAGTAATTGTAGTATCTGATATTGAAGATGAAAACGTGTTTAAAAATATAGCTAGTGGTAGACAGACGGTTACTTTTAGCGATTATGATGCTTCTGGTTCTAATACTGTTACTTTAAATGTTTCGGCGAAAATTTTTGCTGGTGGTCTCTTTGGATTTGTTCCTGATGACACATACGTAACGGTTAAAGGTTTTGTAAATAATGGAAACATAAAGACTACCCAAACAATTGGTGGAACTAAATCTATAGATGCTGCATCAGGGCAGACGGATTCCGTAAAATATTCTTATCTTGGTGGCGTAATAGGTCGTGTTCCTGCTGGTATGAAGCTTGTAAATTGTGCAAATATTAAGACTGGAAGTGATGTAAATTCATCGGGCTACTATGCATCATCTGCAACATATATAGGTGGATTAACTGAGGTAAATGATGGATTTATAGGTGGTACTGGTGAAAAAGATGATAATGGAAAAATAATTGGTTATCTTGAAGCGAGTGTTAATCGAAATTATGCTGGTCAGAAGATAGGTGCTATAGCTGGAATAAATGGTACTCCAAATAGTGATGTTACGATAGATGATTCCGGTAAAGTGACTGATGATTCTACGGGTGTTATTCGTTATTGTAAAAATATAGGAACTATAACAGCTACTGGTGATGGTGGCCTTGCATCTGGAATTGCTGCAGCGGCTAATGGATCCTCAATTATAATAGATTGTATTAATCAGGCAAACATAACTTCTTCTAAAGTTGCTTCAGGTGTACTGGGTGAAGCTTTAGATGGAAGTGTTATGGCGAATGGCTCTAATAATGAGGGTACAATAAAAGGCTCCACTTCAGTGGGTGGTATTATCGGTGTTGATAATGGTACAGATAGTATAGAAATACGTAAATGTGAAAATACCGGTGATATTGAATCTTCCGGAGCAGAAGCTGGTGGAATAATAGGAAAAAGTATTAGTGATGATCATTCTGCTAGTAGTTCTAAAATAATTGGATGTATAAATCACGGAAGCGTTGATGCAAGTACATCGGCAGCTGGAATAATTGCTGAAAGTAGTAGTGCTATTGCATTAAATGATTTAGCTAATACAGGTGTTATAACGATTGGAAAAAAACATCCGCTTAATGAAGCTAATAGTGAAAGTATTAATGCGGCTGGAATAATAGTGGATTCCAATGGAAAAGGTGTATTAGATACATGTAGGAATTATGGTACTGGTTTGTATTATGGAATAACAAAAGAAAATGCTAAGAGTATTATTTATTCCTTTGATGCATCAAATGCGACAAAACATATTGGAGAAGTAGCTTCAGGTGATGGAGCAGATAAATATGCTAATTTCTATATCGGTGATTCGAAGACTATTCCAAGAGATAAAAAGTTTAAGGCTACGATGTCATATTATGAGTATGATGGTGATGAACCGGTAGAAATAACTAATTATGTTTTTTCACCGGGACAGAAAGAAGATGACATTAAACATAATAGCGAGACATGTGGTTCTCCTTTATTAGTAACTGAGTCGGATTCATATAAGTTGAAATATACTATACTGCCTGTACTGAATTATCAAGGCTTGGAAAATACTTATGTGGATATAGATGAGCTTCAGATAGTGTGGGATAATTATGCGAAAAATGATATAGATGAATTTATGACACCTAGTTTGAATTATAGTGGATCTATGGAGTATACTGCGTATTTAACTAATGCTATAAGTAATATTAATACTCACAATGCTATCTCATATATTTATAGTGCAATAACCGGTCAGGTAAACACTGATTCTGATTATTTACGAAAGCAATTTGGATTAAGTACTGAAAAAAATCTTTTGGGCGTATATACAACACAAGTTTTAGGTACACCTAATAATAACAAAGGATATGGGCATGATTCGGATAAGAACGAATATTTCCTTGATTACACATTTGCTGTATATAAGTATATGAAGAATAATTATAAGTCTTATAATGCAAACAAGTATATTGAACTTATATATAGTTTTGCTGATAAATATGGTTATGTCGCATATGAGAATGCAAATAAGGCTACATATGATATGAAATATTATTTACGCTTGACTTCTGAAAGTGGGGCTGTATGTGAAACAAAGTCTACTCAGAATCAGATGTATACAACGAATGTTAATGGTAATAATGCTACATGGACTGATACAGTTAAAATTTCACAACTTAATGGTATACAGATAGATGGTATTATTGTTCAAAAACCTGAGGGGTTTGACGAAAATAAGATTAGCAAAATAGAAGTGATAGTCTATGAATGTCCGATCCCAATCGGTATTCGTGCTTTCAAATGGAAAGAAGCTGGTACTTCTGAAAATGTACTTATGGAAGCATATTCTCCTGAGGGAGAACTTATAGAGGATCCGTATGCTGGAGTTGAAGATGCTTTGAGTCTTATGAACGTATTAGCTAACTCTCAGAAAGATGTATATGAATCAGAAACTTCATTATTCCTCAAAGAAAATATAAGTAGTACTGTAACAAAGTATGATGTGTATATTTATGATTTTGATACTAGTATTAAGTCGCTTGATATCAAGTTTAATTACTATACAAACAATAATTCATATTTCACAGACTTTAATGAGTATAAAACGAGTGAGTATAGAAAAAGAATGTTTAATGAATTTGATGGAAAATATGTCGATTTTATAGATGAACTTAAAAACTAGTACTGATGGTGGTGCCTAATGAATAAAAATGTAAAAGGCAAAAATTCATACAATAATAACGGAACTGCAATGATAGTTGCCATAATTGTCATTGCAGTGGTTATGATATTTGCCTTTTCATTAATGCTTGTTACATACACTCTGTATGCTTCACAGAGTAAAAAAGTTGCGAGTCAAAGGAATCGTGAGGCGGCTAATTCATTAAGCATAGCATTAAGAAATGAACTTCAGTCGGAAGAGGCTTATAAAAATAGTGCTTTATGGAAGTATTTGCGTTGTAATATTTACCAAAGCGCAACATGGCCATATTATGATAAAACTAAGGAAAATTATACTTCGGATTATGCGTTTCGATATTTTAATTTAAAAAAGAATGCCAATTATAATATTGATGGGTATCCTGGAAGCGTTAAGTTATGCGTGTATTGGTGCCTTCCCAAAGATGCTGTTATATCTGAAGGTGAGGAACTTAGTCAGTTGTCTGTAGATAGAAAGAAAGATTCTTATCTTTACATTGAGATAATATGCGAGACCGGAGGACAGACCTACAGTATAAAAGATAAATATAAAATGCAAATAAATGATTTTGATGATAATAATCCTGATCATGATGCAGAAAAGAACATGCTAAGCAGTATTGAATCTGATTCAAAGTATAATCCGATGGGATTAAATATAAATGAAAATGAAAAGTGGGAATTCATATATGAATCTAATTGAATTCTGACTGTGTAGGTAAGCGTATGACAAAAGATAGTAAATTACAAACAAATAAATTGAAAAGTATTTGTTGTGAAAACAAAGGTACTACAATGGTAGAAACCATCGTTGCTTTTGTTGTGCTTATTATTATTCTTTTGGTTGTTGTCAGGATTGTGGCATATTGTTCTAGTCTTCGTATGAAAGCTGTTGATACAGATATAGTTGTTCGTGAATTTAATTCGGAGATTTATAAAACGCCGGATCAGATCGATTCAAGTGAAGTGACTACTGAATCATATGTATATAAAGCAGAAGATGGTCCAGAGTTTTATTTAATGTTAGATTATGATAATACAGAAATGATGGAAAAGAATGTAAAGGATAGTGCAACTGATTATCCTAACTATAAGCTGCGAATGAATAAAACTGAAGCTACTTGTTTTAAGTCTGTAAATCCATTGATAGAATCGGAACAGCTGGTAACACCTAAAGTATTGTCGTTTCGATACAAGGAGTAATGTACATGATACTGAAAAGAGTTAAAAACAGAATATGTACAGATAATAGAGGATCTACCTTGGTTGAGATGGTAGTATGTTTTGCTTTGCTTGGAATTTTTCTTGCGGCTTCGGCTGCAGTGATTTCAATGATAACGGGACTCTTTTTTGAGGTGAAGGGTGAAACATATGCAGAGCAGGTGTCTGATATTCTTATGGAGAAGATCTCTTCAGAAATAGATGGGGCGCTTTATCTGCCGGGAGATGCTTCTAATAATCCAAGGATTGATCATGATATAATGAATAATTATGGAAGTTCGATTTCGGTTATTGATAAAACAAATACCAGTGTTACTGTTTCTGTTAAGAATAACCAGCTCGTATTAGATTATGATGCGATTGTTGACTCTGTAGATCCGTCTAATAATAGAAACAAAACTACATGGAAGTATGATTCGGCGGTTTATAATGGCTTTACTATTACCGATTTCAAATTGATTCGAGGTGATGGAATAAGCTCTCATTCGGATGATGTTCAGGCGTATGGAATAGATGGGGCATTAAATGGATATGGCAGTAATGTTATACTTGTTTTGCTTGAATTGAATAGTCCAAAGTATGGAACATATAAATCTTATCGTTTTGTAAAAATGTACAATGCTCCTGAAAGTGCACCTACTAACCCGGGGGCATAGAGTACTCGTTATATTTTGAGAATAGTCTCAATAATATGAAGGATTATATGTTGTTTGCTGGACTAATAATGTAACATAACAGGGGATTGGGGAATGGAACAGGAAAAATCTAAAATTAATATAGCTTTTTTAGCCCGAATTATTCTTGTGACGGTAGTCATTCTGATAGTCGGGCTAAGTGTGTTTCTGTTCGTCAGACTCAGAATTGGGGCAAAGGATGCACTTCGTGATGCCAAGAATGTCAGGATGTCTCTTAGATCAGCTGATATAGAGATGTATGCAGCTGGAAAGAGTGTATATAATCCGGGCAGAAAGAATGGGATAGAAGCAGGCGCAAAGGAAAGGGCAGAACAGATATATACTCCAACAGGTGATTACAGGATTACTTCGTATGATACAAAGAAGCATGAGATAACAGGCTTTATGTATGAAGTAGATAATTTTGTGGTTACATTTAGCAAGCATGATGAAGCTATCAGCTGGGATGTTGATTATATACTGAGAGTTTATTCATATGATGATTCGGACGATATAGTAAATGGTGAATGATATGGACTGGTTAGGTATCTCGATAATTGCAGCACGGGTTTTAATAGAAATAATATTTTTTGCAATTGGTGCAAGTATCTTTTCTTTCCTGAATGTTGTCATATACCGGCTGCCCAGACATATGCAGTTCACAGAGGGAAAGTCCATGTGTACCAGCTGTGGACATGAGCTTACTATGAAGGATATGATTCCTATTATTTCCTGGATCAGTCTGAGAGGAAAATGCCGATATTGCGGAGCACCGGTTTCATCCAGATATATGGTAGTGGAGCTTCTTGGAGGAATATCAATAGTTGTATGTACCATGATTTTCGGAATAAAACCAATAGCATTTGTATTCTTCTTACTTTCCGGTTTATTAACGGTTGTAGTTTTTATCGTATACGATAAGGTTAGGCGTTTTAGTTGACATAAATTGTGTTTAATATTACAATATAAAGTGGTTTATTGTAAAAATACGTGGGGACGGAGTAAAGTATGGCAACAAGCTACAGGTATAGGGCTCAGAATACTGATGGTCGTATCATCCCTGGTGAGATGAAAGCGAATGATGAAGCTGAGCTTCAAAGCAAACTTAAAGAGGAAGGGTTACTTCTTGTAGAAGCAAAGGAAGCAACACGGGCTAAATCAGTACATAAGAGACTGAAGTATGATCGTGTGGCTGATTTTTCGCGTAATTTAAGCAAGCTTCTTGGTGCAGGTGTTACTCTTGTAAAAGCACTCAGAATCATTTCGGAAGATGAGTCTATCGGTGAAAATGAAAGAAAGATATATGCCGATGTATTGAAACAGGTTCGTTCCGGTATGACACTTTCTGATGCTATGGAAGAACAAGGTGGCACATTTCCGGCTTTATTTATTAATATGATCAGGTCTTCCGAATCTGGAGGTAACATGGATGGTACGGCTGCAAATATGGCAGAGTACTATAGTAAAGAGTATAAGCTCCAGCAGAAGATTAAGAGTTCAACTACATATCCCAAGATTCTTGCAGTGCTTATAGTTATCGTTGTAATAATTATAATGGGCTTTGTTCTGCCACAGTTTGATTCACTATTCTCGCAGATGGATGAGCTGCCACCGGCAACGGAAATTCTTATGTCTATAAGTGATTTTGTTGCGAATAGATGGTATCTGATTATCTTCTTTGGGGTAATTCTTTTCATAATTGTAAAGATTCTTGTTTCGATTCCTCAGATAAAACTTCTTCTCGATAAACTGGAGATACATGTTCCAAAGATTGGAAAGTTGAGGAAGATTATCTATACTGCCAGATTTTCCCGTACTCTTGCAAGTATGTATTCGGCAGGTATTCCGATTGTAACTTGTCTTCAGATAGCTAAGACAACTATAGGAAATACATATATAGAAAGTCAGTTTGATCAGATGATAGCAGATATCAGGGCTGGTAAACCTCTTTCTGATGGTATAGCAGGCATAGATGGGTTTGTAAAAAAATTACCATCATCTGTTGCTGTTGGTGAAGAGACAGGCTCGCTTGATTCAATGCTTGTATCCATAGCGGATCAAATGGATTATGACAGTGAGATAGCGATAGAACAGCTGGTTGCGATGGTTGAGCCGATTATGATTGTTATCATGGCTGCTATAGTAGGATTTATCATGATTGCCGTTATACAGCCGATATACGGTTCATATCAGGCCATTGCAGATCAGGGGAAATAGATACATCGAGTAGCATACAAAGATACGAGGATACAATATGAGTGTAAGCGTATATTTTTCAAATCAACAAATTCAAATAGCTGTAGGGCAGAGAGGTAAAAAAGGAACTCTTAAGAGTGTCTATACGACAACAGCACCTGAGGGAAGCATCATAAATGGTATAGTTATGGATGGTGATTCTCTGGGAGCGCATATAAAGCAGTTCTGGGAAGCCCAGAATATTCCAAAGAAAGATGTATATCTCGTTGTCAACAGCAATAAAATTGCAGGAAAGAGTATAGAGGTTCCAAATCTCAATGAAAAGAAAACTCTTGCTTTTATAATGCGTGAATTCTCAGATATGCAGCGTGAGGATGATGAAAATACGCTTGCGTATATAAAGATAGGTTCTGATAAAAAGAAGAAAATCGATAAGCTTTATGCGGAAATGGCGCCTAAGGATCAGCTTCGTGAATTCATGCAGATATTTGCAGATATGGGAGTTGTACTAAAGGGAATCATTTCCAGTGAAGGAAGTATTATAGGCTATGCTCAGATGAATATAGCTAAAAGCATTAAGAATTTTATACTTCAGATAATAAATGGAAATCTTGTATCAAATGTACTTTTTGCAGATGGTGAATTCAAATATTATAACTCTATCAGATGTTTTAACGAACCGGGGACAGAGGAATATCTGGATGATCTGGCACGTTCACTGAATCAGCTGCAGCAGTTTATGAGTGCGCAGAAGTTTACCATGCAGATAGAAAGAGTATTTGTGGCAGGAACTAATAAGAGTGATATAAGTCATTATTCCCAGGTTGTAAGAGAACATGGTATAAATGCTCCTATAGAGCTCTATAGTGCCGGTATTGGTACTAGTGTTGGACTCGGTCATGAGGCTGAGGAAGCCCTTTTTGCAGTAAGTGGTCTCTATGATCAGGGAAAGGAAAGTAATTTCCTGACACACTTTAGTCTAAAGGATGATGCTGAAAATCAGATGGATCCGGCGACTAAGAGAAGAATAGTGACGATATTTACAACATTTATTGTTATGGCTGTACTTTTCGGCGTTATGTTAACCATGAGGCTTCTTCGTGAGGCAAAATATAACGAGGCTCATGATTATAATAACAGCCCTTCGGTCAAGCTTCAGACTGCATCCTATGATACAGCCATAGAGCGAAGGGATACACTCCTTGCTAAGTATAATTCGATAAATACAGTTGTAGAAACTATAGATTCATATCCTGTATGTACCGACGATATAATTAATAAACTTGAAGAATCAGCTAAAGGATATGCGGATATAAATATACTAAGCTTTGATGCAGATGCCGGAAAAATAACATTTTCGGCAAAGGCTGCAAGTGTAAATGATATATATAAATACATCGATAAGCTTCTGGAAGAAGATATCTTCATGACAGTTAATCATACAGGTTATGTCTATGATGAAAGAGAAGAGCTTTACGATATTCACGTTGACTGTACACTTGCTGAGTCTGTAGGAAGAGAAAAGGGGGAGTAGACGATGAAGACAAATATGACTGAACGTGATAAACGACTCCTCGTAGGAATGTTCCTTTTTGTAATAATAGTTGCAGTAGGATATTGGGGGATTCTTCCTCAGTACAAGCGTTATAAGAAGCTTGAAACTAAGATAGAGCAGGAAGAAGACGAGCAGAAGCTGAATAAGATGAAGATTGCTAATCTGGCTCTTATAGAGATGCAGTCCGACGAATATGAGCAGAAGATAGCTGATAAGAAAGACGAATTCTATCAGGTGATGAAATCATCAGATATAGATAAAATGATGACCGAGCTTGCTTCAGGCAGAGGTCTTGATATCTATGAGTTATCTTTCACTATGCCTACTTCTCCTACTGAGAGGATGGCTTATCAGTATTCTGAACTGTATACGCGTCAGCAGGAACTGAAAAAAGAATACGAGTCTGCTTCAGATGAAACGAGCTCTTTATCAAGTTCAGATGATAAGGATAGTGATGATGAAGATGATGCAGATCTGAAGAGTAAGACTACTTCAGATAAGAACAGTACAGCGGTACTTATGGATAATATGATGGGAGCGGAAGAAGGTGGCTATCAGCCCAATACTGATATATATGCCGTTCCTGTTACAATGACAGTAGGTGGTGAGATAGAGGATCTTCACGCATTTATAAATGATATAATCGATATGGATAAGAGAGTTCTTCTTGTTGGTTATTCATGGGGAGAATTCCGTGACGTGATCAGACGGGATGCAAATGGAAATATAATTAGAAGCTCTCAAGGTTCATCGTCAAATGGCAGCATAGCTTCAGCGGCAAATAATGCGGCAAATGAAGTGTCAAGTACTGCCGAATCAGCTGCAGGTACTGGTTCAAATGAAACAGTAGAAGTAGTTGTTAGAAAATCTCTTACTGTAAGATTAGAGATATACATGTGTGACACAACAGATATAGCATCAGCCGGGGATTCAGGAGAGGCAGGAGAAGCAACTTCGGATGAGGCAGGAGATGTAATAAATGTGGATGATTCTGAAGTGGTAGAAGAATAATAGTAGTAATAATATTTGACATAGAATCTTAAAATCTAGATGAGGACAACCATATGGAAATGAGGTCAAACAAAAACATACGAATAGGAGACGTCCTGAAGGAATTCGGCTACGTAACTGATGATGATATCGGAGCGGCACTTGAGTATTCGAAGAATCATGAGGGCGTACGTCTGGGTGGTGCTCTTATAGCGCTAAATATCATAACAGAGAAGCAGATGCTGGAGGCGCTGGGGCGTAGACTCCAATACGATGTGGTCAACATTTCCGATCTTAGCGTTGATATAAATGCTGTTGAAGCTATCCCTCAGCCACTTGCTGAGAAGTATGGCATGATGGCATATAAGATTGAAGATGGTGTTCTTTATCTTCTTACAAATGATCCTCTTAATTTCTATGG
>OCTX012282192.1_pt1 | contig 12464 bp, 9 predicted proteins | sample 1539691 | NCBI WGS metagenome assembly OCTX01 (sample SAMN02144231, study PRJEB22623) | gut metagenome | biome: sheep rumen | host: Ovis aries | place: New Zealand
GGACTCATCTTTACATGTCTCTGTCATAGAATAATAAAGAACCTTCTGTCCATACCTGCTTCCGGTAAAATATCGGTTAAAGCCGGGATTTTCAAGCAAAGGACGCACGAAAGCCGTCGAGGCCGGTGCAGTTCTGACTTGTAACAGTATAGTCTTTATCGGGATATTTCGCAACCGAAGTGTACACTCTTTCCAACCATGTCGAAGCGCTCCTGCGCATTAAATACATACCGGTCCAGCCTCTCCATTGCCTCCCGGACACGGGTAAGCGGCAGTGCAAGGTTGATGCGCAGATGACACTGCCCGTTGAACATTTTCCCGTCCTGAAGGGCGACGCCCGTCTGCCAGCAGAGATGCTCCAGTTCCTGCAGGGTCTTTTTGTGCGCCCCGCACCAGCCCGTACAGTCGGGGAAGAGCATATAGGTCCCCTCCGGTTCGGCCAGGGTGACACCCTCGAAGCGGCTGCGGATATAATCCACCGCATAGCGGGTATTTCCCGTAAGGACCCGGCGCAGTTCTTCCAGCCATGCCTCCCCCTCCGCGGAATAGGCTCCGATCAGGGCGTACATGGACAGAACATTCATATCATTATAGTGGCTCAGCGAGGCTTCTTTCAAAACTCGCTCGCGCAGGGTTTTATTATAGATAATGTGATAGCTGCCCACAAATCCGGCCAGATTGAAAGTCTTGGAGGGCGCATACAGGGCCACCGTGTTTTCACGTGCATAATCGCTGACGCTCTGGACCGGAATATGCCTGTGTCCGGACAGGATCAGATCCGACCATATTTCGTCGCTGACGACTTTGACATCATACTTCGCAAAGATGGCAAATGCCTGCTCCAGCTCTTCTTTTGTCCAGACACGCCCGCAGGGGTTGTGGGGTGAGCAGAAAACAGCGGCATGGATACGGTTATCTCTGATCTTCCGCTCCATATCCTCAAAATCCATATACCAGCTGCCCGCGCCGCCGTCTGTCTCCCTGTAGATCAGGGGGCTGTGAACAATGTGGTATCCATTATTGCGCAGCGTATTGGTAAAGCCGATATATGTCGGTGTGTGCACAAGGACATGATCACCGCGGGAACAGAAGACATTCAGGGCGCTGACAAGACCTCCCAGGACTCCGTTTTCGTATCCGATACAATCCGCATCCAGGCCGGGCACTGCCTCCGCACCGTGGCGGGCCCGCTGCCATCGGATGATCGAGTCATAATATTCCTCACGGGGCATAAAATACCCAAAGGCAGGATGCTGCAGTCTCTCCGACACCGCCTGCAGGATGGAGGGTGCCGTGGGAAAATTCATATCCGCGACCCACATGGGGATCACATCAAAGCCTTCAGCCGGGGCCTCAGGCGCAAAGCCGTTCATTTTTCCAACCGCATCCACAGCCAGCGCATCGTGGCCGCGGCGGTCCATAATCGAGGTAAAATCATATTTCATCCTGTTTCTCCTCTATGTGTGATCATACGCACCCTTGCAAGTCCGTACAATAAATTACGTGCTTCTTTGATACAGCTGCATATAGTGCATATAGTGCGGGACTTTTCCTTGCAATCCCCGCATACGCGCACTAAAATATTATCATCAGTCCCCGGTTCCGGGAGGAGGGCGGCGAGGTTGTCTGCATCAGCAGTCTGCCGGACTGTCCGGCCGGTATTCAGAGCAAATATATGAGAGAATGGTTGATATACGCGGCCGCCGGGGCGTGCCAAAAGGACATCCTGTCTAAAAGCTCTGTAAGCACACAGACGCTTTTTTACACATATTTACGGGCAGCCGCCCATAGCAGCAAATATAAAAGGAGGCCTTTATGATTCTCGCGATCGATACCGGAAACACTCACACTGTGATCGGCTGTATCGATTCGGACGGTGAAATCGTTCAGATTGTCCGGATGGAAACCAATCATCATAAAACAGAGCATGAGTATGCAGCAAGCATGAAGCTCGTCCTGGAGCTGAACGGTGTCAATCTTCACCGGATCGAGGGTGCAGTGATCTCCTCCGTTGTTCCGCCCCTGACAATCATCCTCAAAAAAGCCGTCAAGATCATCACTGGCGTGGATGCCCTTATCGTCGGCGCCGGAATCAAGACCGGTCTTCCGATCATGATCGATGATCCCGGCACGATCGCGGCAGACCTGGTCGCCACCGCAGTCGCCGCCAAGGAATACTATCCTCTGCCCAGCATCATCATTGACATGGGTACCGCGACAACCGTAACCGTTGTGGACCGCAACGGGCGCTACATCGGCGGAGCGATCCTTCCCGGTGTCGGGCTCTCCATGGACGCCCTGACCAGAGGAACTTCCCTTCTTCCCAAGATCGAGATCGTGCCTCCCAACAAGGTCATTGCTACAAATACCGTGGAGTGCATGAAGGCAGGTATCATATTCGGATCCGCCGGAGCAATCGACGGGATCCTGGACCGCTTCACAGATACTCTCGAAGCAACAGGTGATGAGGAGTGGAGTATCGTAGCAACCGGCGGTCTGGCCGGCACCATCTGCCCCTGCTGCAGGCACAATATCATCCTGGATGAAAACCTTCTCCTCAAAGGACTGCATATCATCTGGGAGAAGAACCGCGGAGGCCGCCGGAAGGCAAAATAGGGATTGTCAGATAAAAAGACAGGTTTCCGGACTGTACAGGCTTCACAGTCATGACCGTATGCGGGAAAAAATGAACATACTTGTGGCCATGGTCTCGCGTTCACAAACATGTATGATGAAAACTGCCGTACCGGCTGCCTTTAAAAGCAATGCCGGCACGGCAGTTTTTTTGCCGCTCGTCAGAGCGGTACTCTGAAGCATTTTCGCGCAGGTGAAAATGTTAAAGGATCAGCGAAGCTTCCTGTGCGGACTGCACTTCGGGAGAATGCTCCGGGGTCAGATTTTCGGGAGAACCTCCGCAAGACCGCTCATAAAGTCTCCGGAATAGTACTCGATCTTGCCGGTATCACATGCCGCGGTCATGGCTGCATCGATCGGGATGCGGGCAACCACGGGGATGCCTTCTTTGGCGGCAGTCTCTTCCACATGGCTCTTTCCGAACATGTGGATCTCTTCACCGCAGTGAGGACATTTGATATAGCTCATATTTTCGACGATACCGAGGATCGGAACATCCATCATCTTCGCCATGCCGACCGCCTTATTGACGATCATGCTGACCAGGTCCTGAGGGGTTGTAACGATCAGAATGCCGTCCACGGGCAGGGACTGGAAGACTGTCAGCGGAACATCACCGGTTCCCGGAGGCATATCGACGAAGAGATAATCCACATCGCCCCAGGCGACATCCGTCCAGAACTGCTTGAGCGCACCGGTGATCACGGGGCTTCTCCAGATTACGGGCTGCTCTTCGTTTTCCATCAGCAGGTTCATGGACATGACCTTGATACCGGTAACAGATGTTGCGGGGAAGATCGTATTTTCATTGGCGCTCAGATCATAGGGCGTCACGCCGAACATTCTGGGAATGCTGGGACCTGTGATATCCGCATCCAGGATGCCGACGGAATGGCCCTGACGACTGGTCCAGAGTGCGCTCATGGCTGTGACGGAGGACTTGCCTACACCGCCCTTGCCGCTGACGACAGCGATCATCTTTTTTACATGAGAGCCCGGATTGGGATCAACCTTGAAATTGGGCTGGGGGGGTGCCATTTTACCGGTGTTCGACTTCGGTGTATTGTCGTTGCTCATACTTTTATGCTGCTCCTTTCCATATTGTGAACGTGGGCAGTTCCCACAAACATGTGTGTTCAAGACTCGCTCGCGGGTATTGCGCGATGAAGAATAAAAACCAATGTGCCGCGAACCGGGATTTGCCAGGCGGCAAAAGAAAAACTGCCTGTCTGTCAGCAGTCTTTTAATGATACCTTTTACAGACTGTTTTTTCAACTCCGTCAGACACTGTAATGTGTTCTCCTTTCCGACCAGGCCGCGGAATAAAAGGATTTTTGGGCAGGCTGCAGAATAATACAAGTTGCAGGCAGACTGCAGTTTCAGCCTGCACCCCCGCAGATTGTCATGTACCCGCAAAAATGATAAGATGATGGCGTATGGCAAATTGTAATGGAAAGGAATCTGTTCAAAGATGGATGATATTAATATCGCTATGCTTATTGACGCCGACAACGTCAGTTCAAAATATATTCCCGGGATCCTGAGCGAACTCTCCAAGTACGGCAAGATCACGGTGCGCCGCATGTACGGGGACTGGTCCCAGGACCGGCTTCATTCATGGCTGAATCGGGCTTCCGGCTATTCGCTGACACCTGTGATGCAGCCCAACAACACCCCCGGCAAAAACGCCTCCGACATCGGCCTGATCATCGATGCTATGGACATCCTGTACACAGGTGATGTACAGGGATTCTGCATCGTGTCGAGCGACGGTGATTTCAACAAGCTTGCCACCCGGCTCCGCGAAGCGGGCAAGGTCGTCATCGGCATGGGTGAAAAAAAGACGCCGGAATCCTTCCGTGTCTCCTGTGAGCGCTTTATTTTCCTGGAAGTCATCAATGAGAGCGACAGCGACAGCGATGATGATGTTGTGACGGTCAGCGGCAAGCGGGCACGCAATTCCCGCAAAAAGTATTCCGGCCCCCAGCTTCCCGTCCCCGCATCCAATTACAACAATACCCTGTACGGCGGAAACAGCACGCAAAGCGGAAAAGGAAATGCCGGCGCTTCCTCAAATGCGGGCGGATCCGATTCCGGCAGCAGACGGCGTAAATCCTCCTCCGCAGCATCTTCTTCTGCGGAACAGGCCGCTTCCTACGGATCTTCCGTCGGCAGCAGTCTGTACGGGTCGGGATCCTACTCGTCCTATTCCGGCACCGGCGATTCCTATATTTATGACGGCTCCTTCAATTATACTGCCGACCAGGACGCAGTCAGTGACGATCAGCTCTTTACGCCTCCGGAAACCATTGAAGCCACCATCGTCAAGATGATCGAAGACAACAATGCGGAAGGAAAGGAGACCGGTCTGGGCGAGATCGGCTCCCGCCTGGTCAAGATCTTTCCGGATTTTGATATCCGCAATTATCACTACAGCAAGCTTTCGGAGTTTCTCAAGGATCTCCCTTCTCTGTCTGTCGAAAACCGGGACAACGCAGTCTGGGTCTCCCTGAGCAGCTCCCCTGACTCCGATATCGAGAGCCAGATCCTGAAGATTTTTGAAAACCATCATACGGACGATATTTACATCACGACCCTGAAAAAAGAACTGGAAGAGGTCAATGACAAGCTGGACGCCACGATCCGCAAAAGCGGCGTGACACGCTTCTCCGTCTACCTCAACCGCATGATTCCCTCTGTCCAGGTCAATGGCCGGCATGTAATGCTGCGCAAAAACTGACCCCGGACTTCTTCGGAAGACATCAAAAGTCCCCTGCCCTTTCCACAAGGCAGGGGACTTGCTTTTTTGTCAAATGCAAGACTCGCTCACGAGTCCTGCGCGATGAAGCGAGTTTCACTTTTTTGCGCGCGTATCCCACGACTGAAGTCACGGGTATTGCGCGATGAAGAATAAACGGATGGGGTTCTCCAATCAGATCACATCCACTTCCCCGGCATGAAGAAAACGTTCAATACGGGCCCAGTAGGTCTCCGGATCGGCATTGACTGCCTGTCCGTGTCCCGCCTCGGGAATCCACTGGAATGCTTTCGGACAGGACGCAGCCTTATAGAGAGCAGGCATCATCCGGGGCGGCACAAAGTCGTCCTCCTGTCCCTGGATGAACAGAGTAGGCGTACTCGAGCAGGCTGCTGCCTGAATCGGAGAAGCCTTGGCAAGGTCATAGCCGGCACGTACCATTACAAGTGCCCGCACGGCTTCCATCATGGCAGATGCCGGAAGCAGTTTCTTGTCCACGCGGCTGTAGACAGACGCATAGAGGTCCATGGCAGATGTATAGGACGAATCCGCCACAGCAGCCACCACCTGTTTCGGCAGGCTGTATCCGGTCGTCATCAGAACTGCAGCCGCACCCAGGGAGACTCCGTGAAGCACGATCTGTGCCGCAGGGTCTTTTTCCAGGATCCAGTCGATCCATCGCAGGATATCACGGCTGTCGTCATAGCCCATGCCGACATAGTCGCCGTCGCTTCGTCCGTGACCGCGCAGATCGGGCAGGAGGACATTCATCCCGTAACGGTCATAGTAAACAGCGGCATAGAGGCCCATGCCGTCGGAAGAATCCGCAAAGCCGTGAACGCAGACTGCAAACCGGTGCTCAGGTACAGACTGTGCCGGGGTCTTTCCGTCTTCTGAAGCGCTTTCCGGCCCTGCGGCCGGGTTCTCCTCCAACATCACAGGTTCCGCAGGGATATAGCTGCCGTGCATCTGCAGACCGTCATCAGCGCGAATATATACATCTTCGCGCTGAGGGTGGTTTTTTATCCAGCTGCTGCCTTCGGCAAACTCTTTTTCAAACTTTTTCCCGCCGCGGCGCGGAACAGGTCTCCCGGGGGTCATATACGTATTATAAAAATGTCCCGCCGCGCCTATAACAGCGCCGGTACAGGCACAGGCACCTGTCAGTAAAACCAGACCTGCTGCGTCCCGCAGGCCTTTTCCAGTTTTTTCAGCCATAAATTCTTCCTTCCTGTTGATATCTTTAAAATCGGTCCCGGCTTGTTCTCAGCAACGTTTTCAGGATCCTCACTTAACACGTACAGCGACGGTCAGCGAGAAACGGGTAATGCCTGCACTGCTCCGTGCATCGAGGCTTCCGCCCATGAGAGCGGCAGCTTCCTGTGCCGCATAGAGTGAAGGCAGCACCGCCGTGTCGGATTCTGCTCTCTGTCCGGCATCAAAAATTGCCTGCATTCCCCTCTCCGGAATATCAGCACCGTTATCATCAATTGTGAAATACAGATTTACGATCCCGCCGGATGGCCGGTCGGCCCGGCAGTGAATACTGATCGTACCGCCTGTCCGGGCACGGGAGATCGCATTTTCGATGATCTCGTACAGTGCACGGCGGAGCAGAGCCGCAAAACCGATCACATCGGACGGCAGTCTGCTGTCCTCAAAAAGACGAAGGCTGATCCCTTTTTCCGCGCAGACTGTCTCTTCGTACTCCACAAGACTCTTCAGAAATGCTTCTGGTGAAAACTTCTCCGCTTTCAGCACATTCTCCCGGGCGGGCGCTATTTCCGGGAAATCATCCACCGCCGGCTCTATCTCCGGAAAATCGTCCATGGCGGAGAAAACCGTCAATGCTTCCGTCTTCGCCATCCAGTCCCCTTCACGGCTTTCCGCAAAGGCAGGGATGACCGGAGCCGACCCCCGCTCAGATCTGGCAGTCCGGCTGGCCGCCGGGGATCTCACTGCAGTCGAAGACTGTGATGAGGTCACAGACTGCACTCCGGCCGCTGACTGCACTCCAGACACTGACTGTAATCCCGCCGCTGATTGTACTCCGGCAGCTGATTGTACTCCGGCTGCTGACTGTACTCCGGCTGCTGACTGTACTCCTGTCGCAGGCTGTATTGGAGCCGGAGAGGGCATTACCGCAGTGGACATCTTGGAAGTGCCCGAAGGCTGCATATCGGCTTTGATGGTCTCCGAGATCAAAACGGGAGCTGTATTTGCGAGCTCTTTTTCTTCCCTGCGCAGCTCATCGTTCTGCTCCTCGAGCAGTTTATATTTTTCTTCCAGGGTCAGAAGACGTGCCTTCTCTCTGCGAAGCTGCTGCTCAAGAGCCCGGTTCCTGGCCTGTGCTTCCCGAAGCTGTTCCTCGAGAAGTTGGCGGGCACCGACTGCCTCTTTCATCTGCTTTTGGGCACGCGCCTCGTAGTTGCGTACCCTGCGGGAGGCATCTTCCTCGATCCGGTCGCGTTCCGCAGTGACCTGTTTCAGCATAGATCTGGCTTCCTCCAGCTGGCGGCCCATCAGGACGCCGCGCTTCTTTTCCTCCGCGAGGCTGTTTTCCACCCGCGTGAGCTCAGAGGTATGTTTCTCCTCCGCCTTTTTCATGGCATCGGTCAGTTCATTCTGCCTGCGCGCTGCGGTTTCATTTGCCTTGCGAAGATCGGCGCGAAGCTGATCCTGGCCGGCACGTCCCATTTTAGAGGCGCGTTCCACCCGTCTTTCCATTTCCTGCTGATCGGATTCACGATTATAGTAAAACAGGTACAGGCGCGTCGTGCCGTCTTTGTCCTTAACACGCCGGATCACAAGCTCTATACGAATTCCTTCTTCGCCGGACTGCTCCGGCTTTCTGAGGCGGAAAATACCGCAGGAAACAGCTTTCCCGGTCGCCGCCTTATCCGGATTCAGGACGTGGGACGACATCAGGCGCTCACGTGTGATACTCGTGATCTCAAGACCGTAAAAAGGGTCCTCCAGGATATTCTTCATATATACACTGTTGGATACCCCGAACATAGACGGCAGATTCCTGCTCGTGTAAAAAACTCTGGGCCCGGTTTTGCCGGTTTTTATGTTGTTTTCTTTTCGGCGGCCCCGGTAGATTTTGACATCCCCGTCGCTCTCATCCGGCAAAAGCTCTGCCTTTTTCTTTTCATCAGCATCCTCTTTTGCGGATTCTTTTTGTGCAGGTACCTGCGGCGGATATTCGATTCCGCACAGGGCCTCCGGAATCTGACGAAGGATCTCTGTAGCGGAATCCAGACGGCTTTGCAGCTTCTCGGTCGTCAGATGGAAGCCGGTGGTCTCCTGAAAGACACAGTAATAGAGCGTACCGCCGTTTGCCTGATAGGCCGGAGCTCCCTTCATGCGGAAATAAAAGCTGTTGCCGTCCCGGCGATAAAAACGCAGATTGGCGGTAATGCCGCCGCCGTTTTTACGTGCCTCGGCAATCTGCTCATGGAGCCGGTCCCTATCCTCCTCTGCAGCCATGAAAAAGGGATTCCGTGCCATGGCGCGCGCAAATTCCTCCTGTCTGTAGCGAAGGCGGTGTGAAAAATAATCATTGTAAAAAATCGCTTCTTCCCTGCGCCCGTCAAGACAGGCGAGGATCATTATCCCGCAGGGAAGATTCTCCAGAAAGGCGCTGAGCTGCTCCGAGCTGTCGCGCTCCGATTTTTTGGAAAAATGCAGGAAAGTGATTTCGAGATTCTTGCCCCGCCGGCAGATCACCATGGAACACCGCAGATAAAGTGGCCTCTCTCCTTCACTCGATACGAGATTGATCTCATACGCCACTGTCATTATATTGTCCGCGCTCGGAGAACTCTTAATGGATATCAAATCCACATACATCGATTCCTTCTGTGCCTTGATCTGCCTGCGCAGATATTTGAGGACAGCTCCTTCCGACAGAAAGTGATGCATATTCTCCGGAGTAATCCATACCAGATCCCCTGCCAGCATCTTCTGACAGGCATCCGCGTCTCTTTGATCAAAAAATGTATTTAAAAAATCTTTTCCGAAATCAATAGGTGTTTTCATGTGTCCATTATAACAGAGCACGGGAAATAATGCGCTCTATTTTCACCTCGATTCACATACATGATGCAAGGATCAATCGTTGGTAAGAGGAACTCAGAGCCATCGCATTCCTCAACATCTTATATATAGAATCATCTATATTTTTAAACAGAAAATCGTATTCGCACCTGCCATTGAATTATCAGGCGAAAATTTTAGTGTTTATTGCGCTAAAACGTAATCCTTTGACCGCTTTTTGCTTATACTTTTTAAGAAATACAGAAACCGACGTTATTTGTATGTATAGGGAGAACCGTATGCGTTACAGAGAAAGACTCCGTTCTTTACGGGAAGAACGGGATCTTACCCAGGATCGTGTTGCGGAAATTCTTGGCATATCGCAGCGCACTTATAGTGATTATGAATCCGGAAGACTGCGCATTCCGGTAGACCGCCTGATGGCTCTGGCAAAATTCTACGATTGCAGCATCGACTATATATCCGGGGCAAGTGATATTCACAGGCCCTATCCCGGAAGGTAACAGAAAAGGATTTCAAAAAAATAAGATTCCGCAGCAGAAAGGACCGGCTCGACTGCCGGTCTTTTTTAGTTTATTTTGGTGCAGGTTTGGCCCGGTAACCTTGCATTCTAATTCCCGCCTTGCTAAGATAATCAGAACATCACTTACTAAGAGACAGACATGTTGCGAAAGGAATCAGATGATCAGGCTTTTGTGTGTCGGTAAAATGAAGGACAAGGCACTGCAGTCGCTTGCCTCGGAATATGTGCGGCGGATCTCGGCTTTTTCCAGGGTGGAAGTGTTCGAGGTAAAGGACGAGCCCAACACGCATACAGAGCGGGAGGCGGAAATGGTCCGCATCAAGGACAGCGAAGCGGAACGCGTACTGGCAAAACTGCGGGATCAGGATCTGGTCATCCTCCTGGATCTGGGCGGTAAAATGTGGGACAGCGAACAGTTCTCCCAAAAGCTCGACAGCTGGCAGCAGAAAGCCGGCCGGAAGGGCGGGGATCTTGTATTTGTCATCGCCGGTTCTCTCGGTCCGGGGACATCGCTTCTCAGGCGTGCGGATGAACGCTGGAAGCTGTCGGATCTCACCTTTACGCATCTTCTGACAAGAGTGCTGATCCTGGAACAGATTTATCGTGGATTCATGATCCTGCACGGCAGGACGTATCACAAATAAAAACAATGAAAAAGGGAGGTTCCTGAATGAATATCCGTGAAGAAGCAAGGAAAATGAAGCTTGTCGCTCCTGTGCTGGCTGCGTCCTCCAATGAAACGCGAAATCAGGCGCTGCGCGCGATCGCAGATGCGCTGTCTGCAAAAAAAGACGAGATCTTTGCCGCAAACGCGGAGGACTGCCGGGCGGCCGAAGAGAACGGGATCGCACCTGCGGTTATGAAGCGTCTCGCCTTTAATGAGGCAAAACTGACCGACGTCTGCAGGGGAATCGACCAGCTGATCTCTCTTCCGGATCCGATCGGCAGGTCACTTCTCAAAAGAGAACTGGATGCCGGTCTTGTTCTGGAGCGCGTGAGTGTACCGATCGGTGTCATCGGTGTGATCTTTGAGGCAAGACCGGACGCACTGGTGCAGATTTCCACCCTCTGCCTCAAGAGCGGCAACTGCGCGATCCTTAAGGGCGGCAAAGAAACCGCGCGGACCAATCGTGTCCTTTTCACCATCATCCACGAAGCCGCGGTCTCTGCCGGCCTTCCTCAGGAATGCCTGCTGCAGGCGGAGCTTCACAATGAAATCGACGAACTCCTGCAGTGCGAAAAAGATGTGGACCTGCTCATTCCCAGAGGCTCCAATCAGTTTGTGCAGTATATCATGAACAACACAAAGATCCCGGTCATGGGCCACGCGGACGGCATCTGCCACATCTACGTGGACCGCGATGTGGATATGGATATGGCAACAGATGTCATCATCGATGCCAAGACCCAGTACACCGCAGCCTGCAATGCAGTGGAGACCATCCTGATCCACCGCGATATTGCCCCCGTCTTTCTTCCCCGCCTTGCCGGAGATCTCAGGGCGGCCGGTGTTAAGCTCCGGGGTACACAGGAAGCAGAGGATATCATCGTCGGGTCATCGGAAGCTGCCGCCCATATCGAAGCTGTCGATATTATGACAGAAGACGATTTCCGCACGGAATATCTGGATCTGATCGTATCCATCCGGATCGTCGCAGACGTCGAGGAAGCTATTGATCACATCAACCGCTACGGTTCCCACCACACGGATTCGATCCTGACCCGTGATGACGCTGCTGCGGCACGCTTTATGCAGATGGTCGACTCTGCAGGTGTCTACCGCAACTGCTCCACCCGTTTCGCGGACGGCTTCCGCTACGGCTTTGGTGCCGAAGTCGGCATCAGCACCAGCAAGCTCCACGCGCGCGGCCCCGTCGGCCTCGACGGCCTGGTCACTTATAAATACCTGCTCAACGGCAGCGGCCAGACTGTGGGCGACTACGCCAGCGGCAGAAGCAGTTTTCACTTTAAAGACTTATAACAGGATTTCAGAGTCAACAGTCGGTTTCATCAGCTCGTCATGTCAAAAAGCGAATAAAGATCGTTTGGCCCAACAGCTCAGCTGCGCCCCGGTCCGATCTTTCGGTTTCGTATGATATCAAAGAGCCTCCACAGCATATATTCGCGAGTATATGCTGTGGAGGCTCTTTTTATCAATATACCGGCATTCGGGATTTATTGGAGTATCATGCGTATTGAACTTACCGGTTTTATGGTGTTTTCTGTTTGGATTCCGCCGCCGCCCGCACAGTGATATGGACCGGTGCGGAAGGGTCCGTTTCTTCGAAAGCAAAGGCATCGCTGATTTCCAGCGTGGAACTGCCGTTCGCATCGACCCTTTTCCCATTGATCTCCCATCCGGCAAAGCTGCAGCCTTCAGCAGGATGTGCGGTGACGGTAAAGGCTGTGCCGCGATAGTATTCATTGGACCAGGTCTCCCCGGGAGACAGGGTCATATTGTTCCAGGTGAGGGAGACACCTTCGCCC
>OCTX011834058.1_pt1 | contig 12462 bp, 10 predicted proteins | sample 1539691 | NCBI WGS metagenome assembly OCTX01 (sample SAMN02144231, study PRJEB22623) | gut metagenome | biome: sheep rumen | host: Ovis aries | place: New Zealand
CCTTCCACTTTGGCAATATCCTCGCAGATCAGCTCGGAACTATCTGTACGGCAGTGTTCCTGCTTTGCATCGTGTGGTTCTGCTATGCTGATATCCAGCACGGCTACATCAAGAATATCGCAGGTCAGCTTCCCAGCAGAGGTCACACAATAATCTCCAAATTCGTAGTGATCCAGTTCACAACGCTGCTGTTCTATGTAGTAACTGTTATCGGCAATACCGCAGGTCAGCTGATGGTCGGCAGAAAAATGGTATTCGATATGCGTATCGCAGGAGAGTTTGATGAGGACACTCTGATCAGAGCAGAGGATAAGATATTCAGTATGGGATCTGCGCTCGGTGAATTTGCGATAAAATGGATACTGCTCACGGGACTTTGCGCATTGGTGCTGCTGCTTACCACAGCGATCGGCTCAAATATCGCAGGTACGATAGTTGCGATCCTGTGCGGCGCAGGCTTTACAGGACTTGCTTATACGGGCATCTCCGCAGGTATTAACAAGCTGTTTAAGTTCAAAAAGGATTTCGAGCTTTCAGATTATATGCCCGACAGCCTCTACCGTACGAACCTCAACGACGAGGGCTGTATGCTGCGAGCGCTGATAGTCGGCATAATCACAGTAGTTGTTCTGCTGTATTTCACAACAAAGCTGTATAACAAGAAAGATATAAAATAATATTGAATTTAAAATGGGCAGCAGTTCTTTGAGCTGTCATAAAAATGAAATAATAATGGAAAAACGGCGCTCGCATAAAAATGTGGGTGCCGTTTGATTTTAAACTATTGAAATAATAACAGGAAAGTGGTATAATAATTCCAATAAAACAAAGACAAAGTGAACTGCGGTATGTGAACTGCCGTGAACGATAATAAAATAATGAAAGGAGAAAAGCTATGAGAAATTGCAGTGCAAATGCTCCATGCAAGGTTTGAGGACACTTCATGGAGGAATAATTTAAGTCCTCGGGCTTTGCATTTCCGATATATTTCAATATAAAGGGGCAAAGTCAAAATGAAAAAACAAAAAAGTTTAAAGCAGTATCTTCTGCTGTGGAGCACGCAGTCGCTCTCAACACTGGGCAGTGCAATGACAAGCTATGCGCTGACGCTGTGGCTGTATCAGAAAACAGGTCTTGCACTTGAGACAGCGATGCTTCAGATATGTACCTATGCACCTTATGTGCTTATGAGCATTTTTGCAGGTGCATTGAGCGACCGCTGGAATAAAAAGCTCACAATGCTGGGCTGCGATCTTTTTGCAGCAGTCAGTACAGTGGCGGTGCTGGTGCTTGCGATGACAGGAAAGCTGTCGGGCTGGCATCTGTATATCATCAATGCCTTTAACGGACTTATGAATACTATCCAGCGTCCTGCGGGCGATGTTGCCGCAACAATGCTGATACCAAAGGAGAAATATCAGCGCACAAGCGGTCTGCGCTCGTTTTCCGATTCGCTCAATAATATACTTACACCTGTTCTCGCAACGGCGCTGTTTGCGTTTGGCGGACTTGAGGCAGTGATAGCCTTTGACCTGACTACCTTTGCAGCAGCATTCATAACGCTTGGCTTGTTTATAAAAATACCCGAGCCTGAAAAGGCGGATAAGGAAAAAAACTCGCTGCTCAAGTCGGCAGGGGAGGGGCTTTCGTGGCTCAAAGGCAAGCAGATGGTGCTGTACCTGATACTCTTTTTAGCAGGCATAAACCTCGTGGCATCAGCGTATAACGCAGTGCTCCCTGCAATGATACTTTCAAAGCAGGGCGGCGGCAAGGCGGTGCTTGGGCTTGTGAATACTATGGTCGGCGTGGCAACTCTTGCAGGCAGCATTATCGTAATGGCTGTCCCAAAGCCTAAGGACAGGATAAGAATGATATGGCTCTCGCTGCTGCTTTCAATGAGCACCGAGAACTTTCTGCTCGCCTTTGGAAGAACACCTCTCGTGTGGTGTATCGGCGCAGTGTGCGGCTGGATAGCTATCCCGTATATGGGAGCAAACCTTGATGTTATCCTGCGCAATGAGATCCCCGAGGCTATGCAGGGCAGAGTCTATTCCTGCAGGAATACTCTGCAGTTTTTCACTATACCCGTAGGATATTATCTTGGCGGAATGCTAACAGACAGCGTGTTTGAACCGTTCATGCAGGGCAGGAGCGCAAGTGTGTTCAATATGCTTTTCGGCAGCGGAAAAGGTTCGGGTGCGGCAATGCTTTTTGCAGTGCTTGGCGTTGCAGGCGTGGCAGTCTGCATCGTGTTCGGGCTGCTTCTGAGAAAGTATAAATGGAACGAAGACAAAAAACAATACTAAAAAACAGAGACTGTTGCGCAAATAACGCAGCAGCCTCTTTTTGTATCATGCTTATTGTAAATTCAGCTTGTTCTTTATAATGTGCAGCACACAGGCAAACTCGATACCCGCACCGATAAGATGGAACAGTGAAAGTATATACATCACTGATGTTCCCCTATCACCGTAAATGTTGGCAGAAGAAGATGTGATCATTGTGATTATCATTATGTACGCAATGATTATACCTATCGCAAGCACAGCGCTGAGTCCCTTGCTTGCACCTATCATCGAGTTTATCGAGGATATAAGGTAGCAAAGCAGCAGCAAAGACAGATAGCCGGTCGCCATCATAAGAAATGTCGGCAGCAGCAGACCGAAATCATACAGCGATTCAAATAATCTTTCCATAGAACGAACAAAGCTGCCGGCTTCGCCCATACCTGTTGAGAGTAAGAGCATACCTAAATATATCACCACAAAGCTGAGTACATAGTTCACAGCCCCGACTATCACCTTTGCGATAACGTGCTGAGCAGGCGTTACCGGCAGGGTGTTGGTAAGGTATCCCTCGTGGCTGAACATATTCTTCTTGAACCTTCGGACATTGTGCGAGATAGTAAGCAGTGCAAGCAACATCGTGAAAATATAGTATATTGCTCCGAATATCCAAACCAGCGTAAGATAAGTCAGACTTCTGCCGCCCGGTATGTTGATAAGGATCGCAAGCAGTATTACCTCAAATCCGTAGATGATGTAGGTGCGGGTAAAGTCCTTTGCCAGATAGATAAATTCGTATTTAAGCAGTTTTCCTAACATCCTGCAAACACCTCCTTGAAGATATCATTGAGCGATTTGCCAAAGGTGTTCCTCAGCAGGTCGGCATCGCCGTGAAGTGCAAGCGTGCCGTATTTTATCATAATTACTTCGTTGAGCACCGGCTCGATGTCAGTGATGAGATGCGTCGATATTACCACGCTGGAATTGGGGTTGTGCGCACGGATTATCGTATCAAGGATATAATCTCTCGCCACGGGGTCAACACCTGCTATCGGCTCGTCAAGCAGATAAAGGCTTGCGTTCCTGCTCATTACCAGCACCAGCTGCACCTTTTCCTGCGTACCCTTTGAAAGCGTTTTCATCACAGCCTCGGGATCAATGTGCAGGTTAGCCAGCATCGTCTCGGCAAGCGGTCTGCGGAAATCCGCATAAAAGTCGCTGAAATAATCAAGTATGTTCCTGATCTTCATCCAGTCCTGAATGTATGTGCGGTCAGGCAGGTAAGATACCATTGCCTTTGTTGCCGCACCTATCGGTACACCGTTCACGGTTATCGTGCCTGTTGTCGGAGTGAGCAGACCGCATATCAGCTTTATCAGCGTGGTCTTGCCGCTTCCGTTCGGGCCGAGCAGACCGATAACACGTCCGCTTCCGATAACAAGGTCAATTGCACTGAGTGCGTTGTTGTTCCCGTATGATTTTGAAACCTGCGTGCAGCGTACTATCTCACGCTGTCCGGGCTGCAAGGCGCTTTTCTGGAATTGGTTGAATCTCGGGTCGGTAGCAAGAGGGCTTACCATCGGGCTCGCAAAACCGCCCATTCCCATGCCCATACCGCCGGGCTGAGCGTTGAATGAAGGGTATTGCTGCTGATAAGGATAGCCGTTCACAGCACCCTGCGCAAAATTATTTGCAGCGTAGGTGTTTTGCTGAAAAGCGCCGCCATACGTCTGATGTCCGCCTGTAAAGTTCGCAGCACCAATAGTGCCCGTTGTATCCGCTGTGCCCATAGCTGTTACTACGGGAGCTGCACAGTAGTTGCAGAACCTGCTGTCAGGCAATAACTGCCTGCCGCATTTGCTGCAAAACAGAGTTTTTTCTGCGCTGTTTCCGACAGGGGCAGCTTGCTGTGTGTTTTCGGGAGCAGGCATTGGGCTTGCATTCTCGTTTACATCCTGCGTGTTCAAACTCGTTCTTTCCTTTCGTAGATTGTTTATCTTTTGTAAATACACTGTTAAATATATGCTTTAGTATAACACCGTCAGTCCGGATTGTCAAGCACTTACAGTTCGTCTTTCGGCAAGAGCCGACAAAAAAGGACTGCGCAGGTCAGCCCTTTCTTTAGATCCGTTATAACGCCCTTCCGAGCTGATATGCTTTTTTGGGATATTCGCCCGAAGTCGTTATCGACCTTATGCCGTCATCCCGTAGTAATACAGCGGCGTTGCAAACACCACCATATCACAGCTTATAAGCAAAAAAAACGTCGTTCGCTGCGCTTTGTCCGTTTGCAGCCTGTGAATTCTCGCTGCTTGTCTGCGCCTGACTGATTTGAACTGCCGCCTGCGGAGCAGGAGCGCTCTGCCAGGAGCTGCCTGTGCTGTTGTCGTTTTTGTCCTTCATCGCAAATATCAGCACCGCTGCCGCCGCAGCCACAGCTGCCAGCCAGATAAGCGGCTTTAAAAGCTCCGCTTTGTTTTTGTGCTTTTGCAAAAGCCCGGTAAGAATATACCCCACAAACGCCCAGCATAAAAGCATAGCGATATTTTCAACGACTACCAGCCACTTTGCCTTTTGGTAATCAAAAAATGCAAAGTGAGTTTTGTAAAGCATATAGTTGATGATGTCGCCCTTGAAAAACAGGCTGCCGCCCCATGCTGCCGCTGCTGCAAAAAGTGCAGCTGCCGTAGTTTTTACCGCAGCCGGAGCTTTTATCTTCGCAGTCATCGTGCGCAGGTGAAGCCCTATGTGTATCCCCATCAGTGTGAAAGCCCAGTAGGATACCGTCAGGTGCAGCTTGCGTGCGGTCATAACGTTTATAGTGCCGTACATAAACGGAACAGCATGACCGCTCATCGACATTCCGCTGAGCGCAGTGACCGCAAATGCCGCCAGCAGCAGAATATCCGTTGCCGTAAGAGCTATCCTGTATGCCGTGTACTTTCCCTTGAACAGCGACTTGTACCATTTGTAGTTGAGTATATGGTGCCCTATAACTATCAGCGTCATTGCAGCGCCGAGCCACTCGTGCAGCTTTTCGCCCGTGACCTGATAAGCCATTATAAACAGCAAAAGAACTGTCAGCACCGCATCAACTATCCTTTTGATGATATTTACCTTTTTTGACTGCATGGCAGTCCCTCCTGTTTTGCTACTTCAGTTTGTCTATCCACTTGCTCTGCTTTTCTTTTGAAATGCCTCCGTCAAGCCTGTCGCCCGAAAGCGAAACCTCTGTCATCGAAACGCCGTGCTTTTCAGCGGTTTGCGCAACACGCCTGATTATCACCTCGTCCTGTTCCTCGTCTATCGTCCGGGAATGCTGTCCGTTTGCGGCGTCTCCAAAGTCCATGCAGCCCATGCATATCCGTGAAACGTTAAGGTCTGAATTTCCGAGTTTCGTGTATTTCATGCTTTATCTCCCAACAGCTGCAATATGCAGCAATAAACTATCTCATATATGCTGTGCATCTTAAAATCCATCTTGGCTTCTTTCATGGCGCAAAGCTGCTTCTGAGTTGCCACAGAGTAAGGATAAACCCCGAAAAGAAACGGGAAAAACACGAAAATAAATCCCTCGCAGTCTGTCTGCGGAAAGAATTTTTTTATGCACCTTCTCACCGCATCAAGCGATCCTCCGTAAGCCGCCTTGAACTGTGTAAGGTGCTGCGGGCGGGAGTTTTCCTCCATATCGTAGTGGTTCATTGCCAGCAGCTTCAGCAGCTGCTCGTGGTTTTCCAGCGAGTGCGCAGCGGCATCGGCAAAATCCTTTGCGCTCATTATTTCGCAGCTGTCCGCAAGTGCGTTCATCTCTGCCGCCCATTTTTCATATTCACGCTTCATCAGCGCAAGAAATATCTCTTCCTTTGTCTGAAAGTAATTATAGATAGATGTCCTCGTGAACGATGTTTCCTCGCCTATCTCCTTTATGGTGATATCCTTGAAGCTCATCGTCCTGTATAGCTTTTCGCAGGCGTTCACGATCTCTTCCTTTCGTGAAGCTGTCAGCTCGGGTGAACCTTTTGGCATGACTACCTCTCCTTTGATTTGTTCTGACACTGTGTCATTATGGATAGTATAGCATCATTCTGACACCGTGTCAATGCATTTTCTTCATTATCGTCATACTGCACAGCCTGCTCATTTCAAACTTGGTGCAATTGACAATACTCAAGCCGTTTATCTTAAAAAAAAAGCAGAGCCATCTTTGTGTGATGTCTCTGCCATAGTTTCGTTAACCGGCTTTTGCCGTCATCATAGCTCCTGATAAAGCAGTCCGCATTTTCCGCAGTACCATATCAGCCTGCCCGATCGGTACATGGGCAGATATATATTCATCGCCCATTCGGGGTATTGTTTGAATAACATAACGCTGCTGTCGCTTTGATAAGCCGCAAAGGAAATGAAATGCTCCTTTGTCATCTCGTGTTCAGCCGTAATGTACCATTCACCGCCTATGTCCTCTACATTCAGGAGCTCATTTTCCTTCGCCATGCGAGGGATAAGCGGAGTCAGCCTGCTGCCGCAGCAGGTCACCGCAGCATCACTCGTCGCAGTAATGATATTTCCGCATTTACTGCAAACAAAAAACCTGAGCTTGTTCATATTGCCTTTCTCAATTTCGTTTTTGTCTATCTCTCCCGAGAGCAGCAGCTGCATATCGGTTCCCAAAACGTCTGCCAATGCAGTCAGTAAAGACAGATCGGGGCAGCCGTTGCCGCACTCCCACTTTGAAACTGCCTTGTCGCTGACGTTTATCTTTTCCGCAAGCTGCCTCTGTGTAAGTCCCAGCTCAGTGCGCAGTTTTCTAATAAGCTCTCCGGTTTTTACCTGATCCATATCATCGCCTCCTGTCTATCTGTTTTGATTATAACCCTTTATATCCGCTGCGTCAATCCACGCTCCGTAGACTGCACTATGACTTAAGCGTTTGAAGTAATACCTGACTGTTTTTACAATAGAAAAGTCTTTTACTGCAAAAGGTTAGTGCAATCTAACTAAAAAGCTGCCCCTTTCGTTGACAAAACGGAGCGTGTGTGATACACTTTTAATGGTTAGTTATAGCTAATCGGATTTGCCGCAAAGTGAGCGTAAGTTACACAAACTTCTTCCTTCCCCCTTTTTGAAGATACCCGCAGTGAGCATTATCGCTCACCTTGCGGGTATTTATACGCTCACAAAACGGCGAAATCCAAAAACAGTTCGGAGCTTAAAAAGCAAAATGGAGTAGAAACCGGTAGCGTAATGTGCTACAATAACCAACGGGCTGACAGGTTCAGCCTATATAAATGGAATTAGGTTAGATAAAACTAACCAAAGGAGGCTTTAATATGAAAGGATCTTATCAGCATCGGGATATTCCCGGCGAAAAGCAATTTGAAAAGGCAGGCATAGCATGACCGGGGATTTGTTTGAAACACTTGATAAAGCAGGCTTTGGCGCAAACGTCACCCAGGTCGCATCTCAGGGGGACTGCCGTGTGCTGCGCCTTGACGATAAGACGGGCGAGGGCTTTATGACTATGTACCGCCTGTTTGACGGCGTGTATCTTATGTACAACGATTTTCACCTGCGCTCGTGTGTTTCGCAGTATCAGAACGCCGAGACCATGCTTTGCATCGACCATTGCCGTGAGGGACGCATCGAGCACGAAAACTCGCTCCACGAGCATTATTATATGGATGCAGGGACTATCCGCATAGATAAGCGTGTTCACCACGAGGGCAAGGTGGAGCTTCCGCTGTCGCACTATCACGGAATGACTATCGGTTTTGTCAGCGGCGAAGCGGAGCAGTCGCTTTGCAGGGAAATGCCGTTTCTTTCGGTCGACCTCAAAGCGCTCGGCGAAAAATTCTGCTCCGATAATAAAGAATTCCTTATTCGTGAAAACGAACAGCTCAGCGTGATATTCTCGCAGCTTTACCACGCACCCAAAGCGGCAAAGCTGGATTATTTCCGTGTAAAAACAGCCGAGCTGCTGCTTGTGCTGTCATCGCTCGATCTTAACGAGCATGACCGGCAAGGTCAGTATTTCCCCATGCGCCAGACCGAGAAGATAAAACAGATACATTCGCTCATCACCACCTCGCTTGAGCGTTCGTATACTATCGAGCAGCTGTCCGAGAGGTTCACGATCGCACCTGCCACACTTCGCAAGGTGTTCAAAGCCGTTTACGGCACACCCGTATACCGCTATATAAAGACCTACAAAATGAAAGCGGCAGCCTCAATGCTCATCTCGCAGTCGTCGCTCACAGTATCTCAGATAGCGCAGCAGCTGGGGTATGATAACGCATCAAAATTCTCTGCGGCGTTTCGTGATGTAATGGGCGCATCACCGCAGGAATACCGCAATAAAGAAATGGAGGAAATGTAATGGGAAAGAATAGAAACGGCTCATTCGGCTGGCTGCTCAGTCAGTCGGGCGAGCGGAAGGGCAAGTTCACCGCCAGCGTGATACTTGCCGCACTGAGTATGATATGCGGTATAGTGCCGTATTATTTTGTTGCAAAAATAGTCAGGCTGCTGCTTGATGGCAGCACCGACAAGACCGATTACATCATCTATGCAGTCGTGATACTTGTACTGTGGCTGCTCCATTCGCTGTTCCACTCGTTCTCAACAGCCTGCTCTCACCTTGCGACCTTCCACACGCTTGCCGTAATACGCAAAAAGGCACTTGATAAGCTGTCTAAAATGCCGCTTGGCGATGTTATAAGTCAGCCCTCGGGCACGCTCAAAAGTACGCTGGTAGAACGCATCGACAGCATAGAGACCACCCTTGCGCATATCCTGCCCGAGTTCACAACAGGCATCGGCGCACCGATAATTATTCTTATCTATACCTTCACGATGAACTGGAAGCTCGCACTTGCAGCGCTCATAACCGTACCGATCGGGATAGTCTGCTATGCGCTGATGATGTTCGGCTATGAAAAAAGCTACAACCGCACCGTTAAGGCTACCAAGGACCTCAACGCCGTAACTGCCGAATATATCGGCGGTATCGAGGTCATAAAGGTGTTCGGCAAAGCGCAGTCCAGCTACGACAAGTTTGCCGCAGCCGCAAAGGAAAGTGCCGCCAGCTTTGTTGACTGGATGCGTTCGTGCAACGTATACATGACCTTTGCTATGTGCATAATGCCCGCAACGATGATAGCTGTCCTGCCGATAGGCGGCATAATGGCAATGCACGGCACTATCTCCACAGCCGACTTTATCACAGTTATCATACTCACAGTCGGGCTTATCGAACCGCTGCTGCGTGTAATGGCTTATTCCGATGATATAGCTCAGATGGATACTATCGTTACCGAGGTGCGCTCTATAATCGACGCTCCCGAAATGGTGCGTCCCGAAAAGCTGACAGCAAACATAAACGGCGGCGATATCGTGCTTGATGATGTGCACTTTGCTTATGAGGATAAAGAGATACTTCACGGTATTTCTCTTAAAATAAAACAGGGTGAGTTCGCAGCTCTTGTCGGTCCTTCGGGCAGCGGAAAAACAACAATAGCAAGACTTATCGCAAGCCTTTGGGATACAGGCTCGGGAAGCATCTCCTACGGCGGAGCTGATATTAAAAATATCCCTCTTGAAGACTATAACGACAGGATAGCTTTTGTTTCGCAGGATAACTTCCTGTTCGATATGACCGTCAGGGAAAATATCCGCCTTGGCAGGCAGTCCGCCACCGATGCCGAGGTAGAGCAGGCTGCAAAGCTCTGCGGATGCCACGATTTTATAATGTCGCTTGAAAACGGCTATGATACAGTAGTCGGCACAGGCGGCGGCCACCTTTCGGGCGGCGAAAAGCAGAGGATCTCTATCGCAAGAGCGATGCTCAAGAATGCAGATGTCATAATCCTAGATGAAGCCACAGCCTACACCGATCCCGAAAACGAAGCGCTTATCCAGCGCAGCGTAGCAAAGCTCGTCAAGGGCAAAACGCTCATCGTTATCGCCCACAGACTTTCCACCGTAATGAACGCCGATAATATCTGCGTCGTAAATAACGGCGTGATAGAAGAGTCCGGCACACACGAAAAGCTGCTTGAAAAAGGCGGGCTTTACAGCAGGATGTGGGCAGCACATATCTCAGCAAAGGACGGTGACAGCGATGTTTAAAATACTCAAAAACTTCTTTGATTTCTGCACCGAGCAGGACAGGAAACGCTTTTACATCTCAATAGTTCTCAGTCTGCTCCAGGCAATGTTTGAGGCGCTTAAAATACCTGCTATCGCCGTAATGGTCAGGGCGCTGCTGGACGGTAACGTAACTTCAAAGACCTGCCTTGCCTGCCTTGGCATAATGCTTGTAAGCATCATCGGCGCAGGCATTGCAAAAAGCAAAGCGACAATGCTTCAGACACAGGGCGGATACGGCACCTGCGCACAGAAAAGAATGCAGCTTGCCGAGCATTTGCGCTATCTGCCGATGGGATATTATAACGAAAACAGCCTTGGGCGCATAATGTCTGTAACTACCAACACTATGCAGAACCTTGAGAATGTCGCAACAAGAGTTGTTATGATAGTCTGCTCGGGACTTCTTTCCACAGCTGTCATCACGCTTATGATACTCTTTTTCGATTGGCGCATAGGACTGATATTGCTTGCAGGGCTTGTGGTATTTTTCATCATCAACACAGGCCTTATGAATGCAAGCGCAGGCATGGCAAAGCAAAAGCAGATAAAGGATTCTGCTCTTATCGCCAAGGTCATCGAGTACATCCAGGGCATCTCCGAGGTAAGAGCGTTCAGGCTCACCGGTGAGCGCAGCCGTGACCTTAACAAAGCTATCGACGAAAACGAGCACGCCAATTCCGCAATGGAAATAAAGCTCATACCGTTCATGTCCCTGCAGAGCTTCTGGCTCAAAGCGCTCGGCACGGGTATACTGCTTGCTTCGGTGCTGCTCCACCTCGGCGGCAGCATGGATCTTTTCACCTGCCTGCTGATGATTATCAGCTCCTACCTGATATATGCGCAGCTTGACAACGCAGGTACATATTCTGCACTTCTGCGCTCGGTAGATGTCTGCGTTTCGCAGGCAAATGAGATTCTTGCAACACCTCAGATGGACATCAGCGGCGAGGATATCACCCCTGTAAGCTGCGACCTCAGCGCAGAGAACATCACCTTTGCATACGAGCAGAAAAATATCATCAACGGCATATCATTAAATATCCCCCAAAAGACCACCACCGCCATAGTCGGTCCTTCGGGCGGCGGAAAGACCACGCTGACTTCGCTTCTTTCACGCTTCTGGGACGTTGATTCAGGCTCGGTAAAGCTCGGCGGCACAGATGTGCGCAGGTACAGCATGGATTCGCTGATGAAGAATTTCAGCTTTGTTTTCCAGCGTGTATATCTCTTTGAGGATACCGTAGCCAACAATATCCGTTTCGGCCAGCCCGAAGCTCCTATGGAAAAGGTCATCGAGGCGGCAAAAAAAGCGTGCTGCCACGATTTTATAATGCAGCTCCCCGACGGATATGATACCGTCATCGGTGAGGGCGGCGCATCGCTTTCGGGCGGTGAAAAGCAGCGTATATCGATTGCCCGTGCTATAATGAAGGATGCTCCGATAATCGTGCTTGATGAAGCTACCGCAAATGTCGATCCCGAAAATGAAGCCGAGCTTGTCAGTGCGATCGAAGCGCTCACCAGAGAAAAAACTATCATAATGATAGCCCACAGGCTCAAGACTGTGCGCAAAGCAGATAACATAATCGTTGTAGAATCGGGCAGAATAGCCCAGCAGGGCACGCACGAACAGCTTATGGCGCAGCAGGGCATCTACCGCACATTTGTTGAGAGCAGGCGTGAAGCTGCCTCCTGGAGAATTTAAAACGTCACGGTCTTTATCGTCACTCACGATATGGAGCTTGCCGAGCGCTGCTGTACGCATAACCTGCATATCGAAAACGGCACTGTATAGATCCTCCGGTCTTTTCGGAGGATCTTTTCTTATTTTCTCCCTATTAACAAAAGCGTTCTATGATAAATCAGAATATGTAGGAGCTTTGCTCCATTTATTTTTTCTTACTTTTGAAATCAGAATTACAACTTATGCTCTTCGATGTCATTTAAGGGGGAGAAACCATTTGGGGCGACAAGGACGCCTTGCCTTTATGGCGTGGGTGAGCGGACTTTTCTCCCCTCTGGTTTCTCCCCC
>OCTX012230837.1_pt1 | contig 12454 bp, 11 predicted proteins | sample 1539691 | NCBI WGS metagenome assembly OCTX01 (sample SAMN02144231, study PRJEB22623) | gut metagenome | biome: sheep rumen | host: Ovis aries | place: New Zealand
TTTTTAATAGCTTCCGGCAATACACGTCCAACACCACGTCCCGGAACCAGAGAGTCCATAGACTGTGCTGTAACGATCAGATTTTCCGTGTTCTCTTTAATTAAACGAATGTCTGTGTAAGGGCAGGTAAAGAAGATAGTAATGCCTGTTTCCTTTGCTACCTGGTCACACTCCTGAGCCAGTCGTAAGCTTCGGCTGTCATATAAGTAGTTCTTCGGGTTTACTACCAAGAAAGGTAATTTAAATTTTTTCTGTTTCATCTTTATTCTCCCATTACCGTAATGATACACTTACGGTTTCTTCCGCCTTTCGCGCGGTCAAAGTCTACAAAGTAGATGTATCCTGTGGATCCTACACCCAGTTTACCATCTGTTACATCCAAGGTTACACTTGATCCGATGATCGTGGATTTTAAGTGTGCATCTCCATTCCACAATGCGGAACGATCTCCCCCTGGAAGGTAATCTGCTGCATTCGGCCATGCTTCTACAGCTACATAATGTTCTTCCCCTGGATAGACATAGGTATCCAGTGCCACCTGATCCGGAATGATCTTTCCTAATACATTGTTCAGGTCTTCCTGCAGGAATTCATCACCGTCTTCATTGTAATCATGTACGAATTCTTCAAAGAATACGGAGCAGGTAGTATGTGGCGAAATCACGAAACATACGCCTTCTTTTATACCGCTGTTTTCAATAGCAGCTTTTACTTGTGGTGTAATATCCAAATATGTCGGACGATCACCATGAGACTTCAAACTAATTCTTTCCTTATATACAGTCATTCTTCTTTTCCTCTTTCCTTAAATTGATTTTGTTTCAAATAATTTGTAGCAGTATTTCAGGCAGTCTTTCATTCCATCAATGGAAGCATTCTTGATTGTGTAGTAGTCATCGACTTCTGCTTCCTTGTTTTCCAGAGCCAATACCGGACGGGCTGCACTGGCCATGAAATCAGAATATACATTGACTTTGGCAATCCCTTCGGTTGCACAACGATTCAGGTTGTCATCTCCGGAACCAGAACCTCCGTGCAATACCAGCGGACATGGTACAGCTTCCTTCAGTTCATGAAGACGTTCAAAGTTGATTACCGGTGTTCCTTTGTAGAATCCATGGGCTGTTCCGATGGATACAGCTAAGGAATCACATTGTGTCTGTTCGGCAAATGCCTTGGCTTCTTCTACGGAAGTGTAGATTGCATTCGGATCGGACTTATCAAAGTTGGAAGCAACGTGTCCGATTTCAGCTTCAACCACAACCCCTTTCTCATGGGCATATTCTACAACGGACTTAGTTAAAGCTACGTTTTCTTCAAATGGTTTCATGGAACCATCGATCATAACCGATGTGAATCCTAAGTCAATGGCTTTCTTACATACTTCGAAAGAGCTTCCGTGATCCAGATGCAAACAAACCGGATTGGTTGTCTTTTCCGCTAAATATTTCGCATAGTAGGCTGCGTCTTCTAATGTAATAAATGCATTTAAATGGGCTTCTGCAATCGCAATGATAATTGGTAAGTTTAATTCTTCGGAAACGGCCAGATGTGCTTTTAATGAATCTTCATCTACAAAATTTGCAGATGGAACCGCAAAATGTCCAGCAACAGCTTTTTCAAACATTTCCTTTGATGTAACTAACATTCGTATAAGTCCTCCTTGATGTCACGAACACATTATACATTACAAATGTCATAATTTCAATATAACTTTTAAAAATTATTAATATTATATTCGCTTATCTAATTAATGTTTTTTGTGTTCAAAATTAATGCCTGTCACACATCAGTCTGCTATAATATCCATATCGAGGTTACTGACTATGACTTTAAATCAGCTATTGTACTTTTACCAGGCCGCTTCTTTAGAACATTTTAACTTAGCGGCCAAAGCTCTGCATATCTCTGAGCCTTCCCTCAGCCGATCGATTCGCTTTCTTGAAGAAGAGCTGGGTGTACAGCTATTCGAAAAAAAAGGAAGAAATATTGTTTTGACCAAGGCAGGAAGGGTCTTTCTTGTTCATGTAGAAAAAATATTAAAAGATATTTCCTATGCAAAAACCAGTATGAAAGAATATGCACTGGACGGTGGGAAAATTGAGGTAGCCTATGTCGCTCCTTTATCACGCAATATCCTGCCTGCTATCATTCGCTCTTTTTTAGATGAACCGGATAACCAAAAGGTTGTATTTAATTTTTACCAAGGCTATACAGAGGAAAACCTTGCCGGTTTGAAAAACGGTACTTATGATGTCATCTTTGGATCGAATTTAAGTGAACAGCCGGGAATAAACATCATTCCGATCATGCAAAGGAATATGGTTGTCATCATGTCTGCCGACCATCCTTTGGCAAACAGGAAATATATCGATCATACAGCTTTTTCTCAGTATCCGGTTTTAAAATACGATTCGCAGTCGTCGTTGGGCGTCTATTCCAATCAGTATTTTCAATCTTATAATGTAGTTCCAAACACAATATTTGAATTCCCGGATGAAGAGAGCATCGCTTCTTTTGTCAGCCAGGGATTCGGTATTGCTCTGGTAGCCGATGTATATTCCATTTACAGAGACAATATCGTCATTCGTCCTCTGGTTCCTCAGGAAAAAATGGTCCATACGGTCTCCATGGCGACGATGAATAACAATGCGTCCCCAGCGTCTTTACAAAGGCTGATCCAGCACGTAAAGGATCATTTTGAGAACCATTTTGACGCCCTGTAAATCAAAATCCTTTATTCATAAAAGTTTAATAGTTTTTTGCTATTGATAATATGCAAAAAAACAATTAGACTTTTTATTTATGCAATTCTAATATATAAATAGATATCGTATGTCTATTAGTTCTTTCAACATGCGATCAAAGCGAATAATAAGGAGAACATGAAAGTATGAAAAGCAAGTATTCTCACATTTTTGAGCCTTTTACCGTACGTCGAATGACCTTGAAAAACCGAATCGTCATGACGCCGATGGGCACAAACTTTGGTGAACAGAACGGAGAAATGAGTTTCCTCCACATTAACTACTATGAGCAAAGAGCTCGTGGTGGCACGGGTATGTTGATCGTTGAAAACGCATGTGTGACATATCCACAGGGATCGAATGGTACAACACAATTACGTATTGATTCCGATAACTATATCCCTAGATTATTCTATTTAACAGAAACAATCCACAAACACGATGCATGCATTGCCATTCAGCTGAACCATGCAGGGGCTTCCGCTATGTCAAGCCGCATCGGAATGCAGCCGGTTTCTTCTTCCAACATTCCTTCCAAGGATGGAGGAGAAGCACCTAGACCTTTATCTGTAGAAGAGATTTACAGCATTGTTCGTGATTACGGACAAGCAGCCAAACGTGCTGTAACTGCCGGATTTGACGCCGTTGAGATCCATGCCGGACACTCTTATCTGATCAGCCAGTTCCTTTCTCCTGTATATAATAAACGTACAGACGAATTTGGTGGATCTGCAGAAAACCGTGCCCGTTTCGCAAAACTGGTTATTGAAGAAGTTCGTAAACAAGTAGGTCCTTTCTTCCCGATCATCGTTCGTATCAGTGCTGATGAATTCGTAGAAGGTGGAAATACTTTAGATGACTGTATTGAATATCTGCAATACTTTGAAAAAGAAGTAGATATCTTCCATGTATCCGCTGCATTAAATCAATCCTTACAGTATCAGATTGATGCAAACTATCTGCCGGATGGATGGCGTTCTTACATGGCACGTCGTGTTAAAGAAGCTTATGGCAAACCAACCATCGCTGTCGGTAATATCCGTAACCCACAGGTTGCCGAAGATATCCTGGCTCGTGGCGATGCTGATTTGATCGGTATGGGACGTGGTCTGATTGCCGATCCGGATTGGGTAAACAAAGTTGAATTCGGTCATGAAGAAGATATTCGTCAATGTATCTCCTGTAACGTTGGATGTGCCGGTCATCGAATCGGTCTGAACAAGCCGATCCGTTGTACAGTAAACCCGGCTGTTAACTCCAATGCAGATTATTATAAGAAAAAGATCAATAAACCTTGCAACGTTGTTGTTGTCGGCGCCGGTACAGCAGGTCTGGAAGCTGCATGTACAGCCGCTGAAGTTGGATGTACTACATTCCTGATCGAGAAATCTGATAAACTGGGTGGTCTGTCCGCTATTATTTCTCAGATTCCGGATAAGAACCGTATGGCTAACTTCCCTAAATACTTAGAGAGAAGAGCTAAGAAACTGCATAACCTGTTTATCTTCAAAAACACAGCTGCCACTGTGGATCTCGTTAAGACATTCAATCCGGATATCGTTGTAAACGCAACCGGATCTAATCCGACACTGCCTCCGATCAAGGGATTGCTGGATCGTGTAGATAAGGATGGCTCTAAGGTAGCTACTGTATTGAAGATGATCGAACGCCGTGAGGAATATCCGGAAGACATGAAAGGACAGAAAGTCGCTGTTATCGGTGGCGGAGCTGTTGGTCTGGATGTTATGGAATTCTTCACAGAAAAAGGTGCTGATGTAACAATGGTAGAAATGCTGCCGATTATCGGTAATGGTCTGGATCCAATCACGAAATGTGATACGCAGACACGTATGAAAAAATACAATGTTCGTCAGATGACTAATACAGCTTTACAGGAAGTATGCGATGACAAGTTCATCGTAAAGAATCCGGAAGGTGAAATCGAAGACATTCCGTTCGATTATGGATTCATCTGCTTAGGTATGCGTGCTAACACACCAATCTTAGCTGATCTGAAAAAAGAATTCGAAGATACCAATGTAGAAATCTACAACATTGGTGACAGTAAACGTGCTCGTCGTATCATTGAAGGTACGACAGAAGGACGTAACGTATTAGAAGTATTGAAACGTCACGATTATCTATAAATCGTTGTTACATTCTGTCAAATAGTAAAAAAGCCGATTTTCTCGGCTTTTTTACTTTATCTCTGTAATTATAAATCCATCAATATTATCCCCGGAGACTTGTCTGTTTTCCCCAATCTCCATTGTGATTGGATTTCCTTCGTAGGGAAGATGGTAGATGTGATACCTCTCAAAGTCAATGGCTTGTTGTCGGACCGTATCCATGTATTCTTCCAGACAAAGCCCTCTGGATTCCATTATGATGGAATGTGGCGCACCGACATAGCGGAAATGCCACGGCTCCTCACTGATTTTTGTGATTGTTGTCTTATCTTTTTTGTATCGCTCAATAAATCCATTTTGTATGGCTGCTTGACGAAAAGCCTGACAAATGCCTTCTCTAGGAAAAGAAGGACAAATCATATCAATGTTTTCTTTTGTCTCTGCCAGATCAATGGCCAGTCCTGTCTGATGTTCGCTGGCATTCGGTAACGCAACAAATTTACGGGTGTACTCCAAACCATTTTCCCTCAAAGAATCGGCATATAGCTGTTTCTGTTCATCCAATGGCCGATAACCACTGACCTCCGTAATCTGATTATTCATCCCGATATCCCGATACGTCTTCATCAGCTGGGCATACGCTGTTTCCTCCAGCTGAATTCCCGGTCGTACTGTTTGCAGTCGAGTTTCATCCATGGCATTCCTTAACAAATGATCAGGATTGACAAGAATTAAATATCCACGATATACATCATCTTTTCGTAAAGTTATTTTCATCATTCTTTAAAAAAGCGTTCCTTGACATCAGCAACCGGCATATCCAGTCCTGTATAAAGCTTAAAGGCCGCTACCCCCTGCCATAATAACATACCTTTGCCTCCAACTGTCTGACAACCTGCTTTTTTTGCTTCCTTTAACAGTCGTGTTTCTTCCGGGTTGTATACAGTATCCGCAACAACCAGTCCCTTATGGAAGGCATTGACATCTTTGACAACGGACTGATCCTCCAACGGTTTCATGCCGACAATGGTCGCATTAACAAAGATATCGCTAGTCTGGATTTCCTTTGTCAATGTTTCAGAATCCTCTAGATCATAGACGTTGACGATACAATCCGGCACCGTCTTTTGAAGCTTCTGTGCGGTTTCCACAGCTCTTTCAAAGAAGGAATCCTTTATATTGAAAATAGAAAGTTCCCGCACCCCATCCAATGCAGCCTGTACCTGAATGGCTGTGGCAGCTCCACCACCTCCGGCAATGGTCATCTTCTTACCTTTGATTTCAAAGCCATGATCCCGCAGATTATCGTTAAATCCAACGCCATCCGTAATATGTCCAATCAGTTTACCATTTTCATTAACTATCGTGTTGACAGCTCCTACGATCCGGGCAGCTTCGGATAATTCATCTACATTTTGAGCTGCCGCAATCTTGTCCGGCATGGTAACATTACAGCCTCGCATTTGAAATAGTTTCATCGCTTCCAGTGCCTGAGGTACTTGTTGTTCTTTTACATCAAAAGCAACATAAACATAATCCAGTCCCAAAGCTTCAAAGCTGTAATTATACATAGCTGGCGAACCAGAGTGTCCCACCGGTGAGCCCAGCAGTGCTAATAATCCGGTTTTTCCTGTTATATTCATTGTAAATCCTCCCTTAAAACATAAGCCATAGAATATTTATTCTATGGCCGCTTTTTCTTTCTCGTTATCAAAGGCAATCAGCTTGGCTATGATTTCATCACATACATCATCCAGACTCTTTCCGTCTGTTTCTACCGTAATATCAGCCACTGCTTCATATCGCTCTTTTCTTTTTTCCAGAAGATTGCGGATATAATCCACATTCATGTGATTGTTTAAAATCGGACGTTCATCGCTGTCCTTTACCCGCTCTAAGATCGTAGCCGGATCAGCCTTTAATAAAACAACTCGTCCATTTTTCTTCATCTGTTCCGCATTATCTTCCCGCATGATAACACCGCCCCCACAGCTGACGATGCTCTGTTTTACCTTTTGTAGCTCGATCAACGCATTGCTCTCCAAATTTCGGAAATACAATTCGCCGTATTCATCAAAGATCTCCGAAATGGACATACCTTGTTTTTTAACGATCATCTCATCCATTTCCACCCGATGCATTTCCAGCTTTCGCTCCAGTTCATTGGCAATTGTCGTCTTTCCCGCTCCCATAAAACCAATTAAAAAAATATTATAGTCAAACAAACTTTTAGCCTGTACTCGACGGCTGTTTTTCATAATGTACGTAAAAATGTCCAGTATCTCTTCTTCAAAGGGATTATCCCCCAACATATCCTTCAGTGCATTGGTTTGTTTTTCCTCCTGCTCCGGTTGAAGAATTGGAATTCCCACTGCTTTCTTATACGATATAATCTCCTGCACATGGACCATACGATCTGCCAGAGCTTCTATAATACGATGATCGCATTCCGCAATCTTTTCCCGGATCTGTTCTAACTCTTCCATATTTAAAATCTCCTTAATTATAGGCTTTATTATAGCAGTATCCTATACACAATTCAAACCACATTTTCATATATTTTCAATTTATTTTCATTTTGTTTCAATAAAAAATCCGCTATAGCGGATTTAATTTATTGCACATGTTGATAGGCTTCGACCAGTTTCGGATCTACCGTTTTTTCGATTTTCTCGTATACCGGTTTACATTTCTCACGTACAGCCTCCATCGTTTGTTCATCCAATGTTACAACTTCCGTACCACTTTGTTCAATGATATCAATACGACCGGCAATTCGCTCATCGGATTTTTCGCGGGCATAATCCTTCGCAATATCTGCTGCCTGACGAATGATCTCCTGTTGTTCCTTGGTCAATGTCTGCATAAATTCATCACTGACGATCAAGGAAATCAGATGTGGTAAATGATTTGTCTCAATCACATAATCCTGCTGTTCATACAGTTTATTGGAAACGATAACTTCATATGGATTCTCCTGCGCATCAATGGTTCCCTGCTGCAACCCAATATAAACCTCTGAGAACGTCATCGGTGTCGGGTTGGCTCCCAGCTGCTTCCAGAAATCCATATGGAAGGAGTTTTCCATCGTACGTATCTTCTGATTTTTAAAGTCATCGATGGAGGTTACTTTACGGTTGGTGGACATAACGCGGAATCCCTGATCAGCATAGCCAAGCAGCTCATACCCTCCTTGATGGTATACCTTTCCAATGCGATCCATGAATTCTTGGTCATCGATTGCATTTCGAACATCTTCGATATCATCATACACACACGGCATATCAAAGACGGCAATGTCTTTCATAAAGGTAACCTGTGGTGCCGTATTCTGTACCACAAACGGAATATCTCCATCGCTGCATGATTCCAGCAATTCCCGGTCTCCACCCAAAACGCTGTTTGGATATACTTGGATCTTCATAGATCCGTCACTCAGTTCATATACCGTATCCGCAAACTTCTCTGCATAAATCTGCGTAACTGTATCCTCCGGACTGGATGTACCTAATGGCCAGGCATATCGTTGTTCTGTATCCTTCTGTGCACCACATCCAATCAGATTCCAGGACAGAAAACCAGTCAAAGCGATATTGATCATTTTCTTCAATGCTTTCATAGACGGCCTCCTATACTAAACACAAACTGATTTGCGGAATAAACGTAATCAGCAGTAACGCAATCAGGAACATAACAATCAATGGCGCTGCCTTTTTGGCAATATCCATCACCGGTACACCGGTTAAGGAACTGGCGACAAATAAGTTCACCCCAATTGGCGGTGTCACAAATCCAATCGCCAGGTTGACGACCATCATAATCGCAAAATGTACCGGGTTCATACCAACGCCCTGTACGATTGGCAATAGAATCGGTGTCAAGATCAGAATAGCCGGCGTCGTATCCATAACCATACCAACAATCAGCAGGAAGATATTGATCACCAACAATAATATAATCTGATTTGTGAAATGGCCCAGGATCCACGCACTGACCATCTGCGGCACCTGCATCAATGTCAACACTCTGGAGAATGCCGTAGAGGCAGCCAGGATAAACAGGATCGGCGCATAGGTGTGAACCGATTCTACCAGGAGCTTATAGATATCTTTTGGTTTCAGTGTCTTATAAACAAATAAGCTGATAATCAGCGCATAGAATACAGAAATAACAGCTGCTTCTGTCGGGGAAGCAATACCCGAATAGATACAACCCAGGATAATAACCGGGCTCATCAAGGCAAAGAACCCATCCTTTAACACCTTAGACAATCCCATTTCATGCAGTTCATCTACTTTTTTATTGATCCGCTCTTTGTCTTCTCCATGACGACGGCAATAATAAACAGCATATAACATCAATAACAAGCCAATGAGAAGGCCCGGCACAATACCGGCAATAAACAGTTTACTGACAGATTCGCCGGAGGCCATCGCAAACATGATAAAAGGAATGCTTGGCGGAATAATAACGCCTAATCCACCGGCAACCGCCACAATGGCGATCGAAAACTTTTTGTCGTATCCCAGCTCTTCCAGAAACGGAATCGTCATACTGCCCACAGCGGCTACCGTTGCAGGCGCCGATCCGGAAATAGCTCCATAGAATAAGCATGTTACAATGACCGCACAAGGGATCCCCGCTGTCAGTTTGCCTAAAAAATAAGCAAAGACATCAAACAGCTTTTTGGAAATCTGTCCATGAGCCATCACGATACCGGCCAGCACAAACATTGGAACTGCCAGCAACGGGAAACTGTCGATACCACCTAACATAGATCGGATCACAAAGGAACCGCTGGCGGTAAACGATGGATCAAAGGCTCCCGGAAGAACCGCCACAATACCTAATGAAATGGAAATTGGGATCGCAATCAGAAGGCAAAAGACAAATATCAAAAATATAACACCAACAGACATCTTCTAACCCTCCTTTTCTTCCTCAACCGTTTCCACGATTGTTTCTGCTATACTTCCTTCTTGGGCCGGATCATTCTCTTTATTCATAACCACCTTCACATTGATGATGATACGCTGAATGATACGGATACTTGTCAGACAAAAGCAGATAAAAGGAGCTGCCTGTATATAATACATCGGTATCCCGCAGGCAGGGCTGACCTGACCGCTTTGGATCGTCGCAATCAAGTATTTATATGCATACGGAATCAAATACACAAACACTGCTAAAGATAAAATCAAGTTCAGCACTTTAAACGCTGCTTCTCCTCGCTTTGAGAATGATTTAATAAATTGATCGATCTTAATGGAAATACATTTTTTTGTACATAAGCTGACACTGATAAAGGCAGACCATATAAACAAATACCGTGTAATTTCCTCCGACCAGGATAACGAAATGTGCAGAACATACCTGGAAATAACCTGGAGCCCCATAATCAGCGCCATAGCCAGTAAGGCGATGACCATCAATATTTCTTCCAGGTTTTCCTCTAAATACATCAAAGTCTTCTTCATACACCTTCCTCTTTCCTATAACAATCCACAAGAAAAAAACTATTAACTATTATAAGTGAATTATTGAATCATATAGAAAAAATCACTTGTGAATCTATACACATATAATAACACAAATCGATTTAATATTGGCTAATTCGCATATAAAAAGCATAATTTCAATGGAAATTATGCTTTTTATTCATTATTTACATGCTTTTGTCAATCAAGTTTAATACGATATTCAGATTTTCTGCATCCATCTGTCCCGGTGCGGATACCTTTCCAACAGCTCCGAATGTACAGGCAGATCCAAATACCTCACCAGCCAGTCGGCTGATCAGTCCAGTTCCTGCCATGGACATCGTAATGATCGGACGATCGGCATAATCGGTAGCCATAGCTTCCGTAGCCGCTAACAGTGTCAATACATCTTTTTTGTTCTGTGGCATAACCGCAATTTTCGGAATATCTGCACCCAGGTCCTGCATTTTGCGCAGACGGTATACGATATCCTCTTTAGCCGGGGTCTTATCAAAGTCATGGTTGGAAGCCACAACTTTCACACCATTGGCATGCGCCGCTTCGATGATCTCTTTCACATATTCATCGCCTGTAAAAGCTTCAACATCTACCATATCAACCAGTCCTGTAGCTGCTGCTTTTTTGTTCAGCTCTACATAAGCTGGGGCATCAATCGCTTTTTCTCCACCTTCTTTGGAAGTACGGAAAGTGAACAAGATTGGAGTATCTCCTAAAACCGGGCGAAGGTCCTTTAATACATCTTCAACCTGGTCAAAATCGAAAACACCGTCAAACCAGTCAACACGCCACTCAACGATATCCAGTTGGATTCCTTCAAAAGATTTAGCGGCAGCCAGAATTTCCTCTTTTGTTTTTGCGACGATCGGAACGATGATCTTCGGTAATCCTTCACCGATGACCACATTTCTTACTTTCACAGTATTCATTTTTTGTATCCTTTCTGATTACTCAGCACTTTCTAACATTTTTTCATAACGCATATTTACGAACAATCCAAGCAGGATTCCAATGCCCGTTAATACGATGTTCATCAACATTACACCTGTCGGTGTCATATTTGATGCAGCCGTTAAGATCGTGTAGTTACATAAAGAAGACGCGATCATAACCAATGCAGTCACTGTACCCTTGATACGAGGGAACAACATGTTACATACAGATGTAGCAATCTGCAGCAATCCACCGGCACCGGCCCATCCGATAGCGAAGGCACCAACCTTACACATAAATTCAGACTTAGTGATCAGAACCAATACCATCGTTACCAAACAGATGATTGGATAAACAAGAATGAAACGAACATCTTTGATCTTACGAGTCAAGATGGCTGTTACGATCAGAGCCAGCATAGTTCCGATAGAGTAGTAAGACTGCATGATGGAAGGGTCTGCCCATCCAACAACGTCACGTGCAAAGTTCTGTGCACAGTTCAGCCATAACTGGAATGTACCTGTACATGTGAATCCGATCAGGATCATAGCGATGGATTCAATCGAGAAATGCGTATGCTTCAAGCTGGAAATAAGACCTTCTTTTTTCTCGCCTTCGGCACCATCTGTATCCGGTAATGGCATAAACATGATCAATACGGCCATAACCAGGTAAGCTGCACCACAAATCAGGAATAAACGGTTGTAGTTTGTTGCACCAGCAGCTGTTGTAGCTACAGTAGCTCCTAAGAAGAATGGCAGCAACATCTGAGAAATTGCGATGAAGAATTTGATTCCCATTGTCGCAACACCTGGTGCTCCGTCGAAAATTTCAGCAACAGCCGGATAAATACCTGTATCCAGGAAGGAGTTGGCAATACCACCCATGATTGCACAGAAATAAGCAATCTGGTATCCACCGTTAGCTCCTGCATTATACGCAAACATCAAACCTAATAAATAGATGGCATAAGAAGCTCCACCAATCATAACGGAGATCTTACGTCCCAGTTTATCTGATAACGGACCAGCAAACGGTAACGCAATCAGACGACCTAAACCTAAGGCAGCAGAAATCGCTGTAATTTTCATTACATCGACTCCCCAGCTAGAAGCCAGAGATTCTTTGATCACAGCCTGTCCCAGTA
>OCTX012254745.1_pt1 | contig 12454 bp, 9 predicted proteins | sample 1539691 | NCBI WGS metagenome assembly OCTX01 (sample SAMN02144231, study PRJEB22623) | gut metagenome | biome: sheep rumen | host: Ovis aries | place: New Zealand
CCCTTATAGGTGTCCTGAGGCATCAGCGACACCATGTCGACGTCCATCACGCCCGTGTTCAGCACCAGCACCTGCAGGACGGCATTGGTGCAGTCCTCGGCAGGCGTCAGCACGGCCTCGTACTTCTTCCAGTCCTTGCTGTCGACGTTGAGCGTAGCCTCGGCCAGCACCTTGGGGTCCTTGCCCCAGCCCTGGGGCACACCCAGCACCACGCGCACCTGCTTGCCCTGGGCCTCGCCGTTGCGCAGGAAGACGGAGAAGTCATACTTCTTGCCGCCCTTCACCGAGATGCCCTTGAAACCGGCGTTCTCCAGTCCGTAGCCTTTCCAGCCCTTGTAGTCGTAGAACTCCTTTACGCGCTCTACGTGCAGGCGCATGTAGGTGGGATTATTAGGGTGTATGCCCTGATCCTTGCGCACCTCCAGCATGCCCAGCGAGTGTCCCGGACGTGCCTGCTTCCATGCCGTGCCGGCACCCCATCCGTCGCGCTCGACAGGACTATACTCGAACGAGCCGTTCTCCACCAACTCGGCATATAAGCCGCCGTCGGCCGAGCTGCTGATGTCCTCGAAGAAAATACCAATCAGTTCGTCACTGATAGCCTTGCCGCCCTTGGGGGCTTTCATCGGCTTCTGGGCCTGCAGGCCCATGGTCGCTGCCAGTAGTAAGGCAGCCATCGTCATACCTTGTTTCATTGTCTTTGTTGGTTGTTATTGATACAATTTGACTGCAAAGATAGTGATAATTTCCCAATAAACATACACGTTTACCATTTTTGCAACAAATAAACAACTTTTTGGAACAATCGCTGTGCCGCCACGGTCCCGAAGTGTTAAGAAAACAAAAAACTCTATATATAAATAAGGTCTAACCAAAACTTTTCTCTACTTTTGCAGCCCGAATCAACAAAACAAAGGAAAAAAGATATGCAGAAGAATCTCGTGATAGTGGAGTCGCCTGCCAAGGCCAAGACCATCGAGAAGTTTCTCGGCAAGGACTTTAAAGTAATGTCGAGCTACGGCCACATCCGTGACCTGAAGAAGAAGGAGATGAGCATTGACACGACGACGCTCGAACCTGAATACGAAATACCCGAAGAGAAGGTAAAGCTGGTCAAGGAACTGAAGCAGAACGCAGAGAAGGCCGAGAAGGTCTGGCTGGCGTCCGATGAGGACCGCGAGGGAGAAGCCATCTCGTGGCACCTTTGCGAGGTGCTGGGTCTGGACGAAGAAAAGACCAGCCGCATCGTGTTCCACGAAATCACCAAGCCTGCCATCCTGCAGGCCATAGAGCACCCGCGCCACCTGGACATGAACCTGGTGAACGCCCAGCAGGCCCGTCGCGTGCTGGACCGTCTGGTAGGCTTTAAGCTTTCGCCCGTGCTGTGGCGCAAGGTGAAGCCGGCGCTCTCGGCCGGACGCGTGCAGAGCGTTGCCGTACGTCTTATAGTAGAACGCGAGCGCGAGATACAGAACTTCCACAGCGAGCCCTACTACAGCGTGAGCGGCATCTTTGCGCTGACCAACGCCGACGGCTCGCAGACCGAGGTGAAGGCCACCCTGGCCCAGCGCATGAAGACGCACGAGGAGGTGACACGCTTCCTGGAGCAGTGCAAGGACGCCACCTTCGCGGTGGACGCCGTGACGAAGAAACCCATGAAGCGCACCCCCGCGCCTCCCTTCACCACCTCTACGCTGCAGCAGGAGGCCGCGCGCAAACTGGGCTTCTCGGTGTCGCAGACCATGATGGTAGCCCAGCACCTGTACGAACACGGACAGATAACCTACATGCGTACCGACTCGGTGAACCTGTCGGGGCTTTGCATCAACGCCTCTAAGGAGGAGATTACGAAGCTCTACGGCGAGGAGTACAGCAAGGTGCGCCAGTACCACACCAGCTCGAAGGGAGCCCAGGAGGCCCACGAAGCCATACGCCCCACGTATATGAGCCAGTCGACCATTGAGGGTACGACGCAGGAGCGCCGTCTCTACGAGCTCATCTGGAAGCGCACGGCAGCCAGCCAGATGGCCGATGCCGAGATGGAGAAGACCACCGTCAACATAAGCATCAGCGGCATGGACGAGCAGTTCGTGGCACAGGGCGAGGTGGTCACCTTCGACGGATTCCTGAAGGTGTACCGCGAATCGGTCGACGACGACGAGCAGCAGGAGGAAGAAGGCCACATCCTGCCTCCGATGCAGGAGGGCATGGAGCTGACGCGCCGCGAGATTACGGCCACCGAACGCTTCAGCCAGGGACCGCAGCGCTACACCGAGGCCTCGCTGGTGCACAAGCTTGAGGAGCTGGGCATAGGGCGCCCGTCGACCTACGCACCCACCATCTCGACCATCCAGCAGCGCGAATACGTGCAGAAGGGCGACCGCAAGGGCGAGGAGCGCTCGTACACCATCGACACGCTGAAGGGCAAGCTCGTCAGCCAGAAGACGCGCAAGGAGCTGGCCGGCTCGGAGAAAGGCAAGCTGCTGCCCACCGACATCGGCATCGTGGTGAACGACTTCCTGATGAAGTATTTCCCCAGCATCATGGACTACAACTTCACGGCGAAGGTGGAACAGGACTTCGACAAGATAGCCGAGGGCGAGGAGAAGTGGATAGACATGATGAAGAACTTCTACAAGCGCTTCGAGCCCACGGTAGAGAAGACCATGAAGACGCGCCAGGAGCATAAGGCCGGCGAGCGCCAGCTGGGCGTCGAGCCCAAGACGGGCAAGCCCGTCTACGTCAAGATAGGCCGTTTCGGCCCCGTGGTGCAGATCGGCTCTGCCGACGACAGCGAGAAGCCCCGCTTTGCCCAGATGCCCAGCGACAAGAGCATGGAGAGCATTACGCTGGACGAGGCGCTGGAGCTGTTCCAGCTGCCCCGCACGCTGGGCGACTTCGAAGGGTCGCCCGTCGTCATCGGCGCCGGACGCTTCGGTCCCTACGTGCTGCACCAGAAGAAGTACACCTCGATGCCCAAGGGCCAGGACCCCATGACCATCACCCTCGACGAGGCCGTAGCCCTCATCCAGAACAAGCGCCAGGCCGAGTCGCAGAAACACCTGAAGATGTTTGACGCCGACGGCAAGCTGCAGATTATGAACGGCCGCTACGGCCCCTACATCGCCTTCGACGGCAAGAACTACCGTATTCCCAAGGCCCAGCACGAACAGGCCGCCAAGCTGACCTTCGACGAGTGCATGGCCATCATAGAAAAGCAGAAGAAATGAGACGCATCATCCTCATAGGCTACATGGGGTCCGGCAAGACCACCATAGGCAAGGCCCTGTCCAAGGAGACGGGCATGATGTTCTATGACCTCGACTGGTATATAGAGAGCCGCATGCACAAGACGGTGTCGCAGATATTCGCCGAACGGGGCGAAGAGGCCTTCCGCAAGATGGAGTACAACATGCTGCACGAGGTGGCCGAGTTCGAGGACGTCATCATCAGCTGTGGCGGCGGCACCCCCTGCTTCTTCGACAACATGGACTACCTGAGCCGGCAAGGCGACGTGGTGTACCTGAAGGCGTCGCCCGACACGCTCTACAAGCACCTGCTGATGGCCAAGGTGGAGCGCCCCCTGCTGAAGGGCAAGACGCAGGACGAGCTCACCGACTACATCACCAGCCACCTGGCGGAGCGCGAGCCCTACTACCAGAAGGCCCACCACGTGCTCAACGTGGACGTGCTCGACAACTACGACAAGATAAAGGACAGCGTGGCACAACTGCGCCAAATGCTCGACCTGTAAACCACTCAACACTAAACCCCAAACGCCATACTGACAAATGAAGAAATGGACCATTGACGACGCCCGTGAGCTGTACAACATCAACGGCTGGGGCACCAGCTACTTTGGCATCAACGACGAAGGCAACGTCTACGTGACGCCCTGCAAGGACGGTACGCAGGTGGACCTGCGCGAGGTGATGGACGAACTGGCGCTGCGCGACGTGCAGTCGCCCGTGCTGCTACGCTTCCCCGACATCCTGGACAACAGGATAGAAAAGACGTGGAGCTGCTTCAAGAAAGCCGCCGCGGAGTACGACTACAAAGCGGAGAACTACGTGGTGTACCCCATCAAGGTCAACCAGATGCAGCCCGTGGTGGAGGAAATCATCTCCCACGGCCGCAAGTTCAACCTGGGCGTGGAGGCAGGCTCCAAACCCGAGCTGCACGCCGTGATAGCGGTGCAGTGCCAGAGCGACTCGATCATCATCTGTAACGGCTACAAAGACCAGTCGTACATCGAACTGGCCCTGCTCGCACAGAAGATGGGCAAGCAGATTTTCATTGTCGTAGAGAAACCCAACGAGCTGGACCTCATAGCCCGCGAGGCCAAGAAGCTGGGCGTCCGGCCCAACATCGGCATACGCATCAAGCTGGCCTCCAGCGGCAGCGGCAAGTGGGAGGAGAGCGGCGGCGACGCCTCGAAGTTCGGGCTCACCAGCGCAGAGCTGCTCGAAGCACTGGAACTGCTGGACAAGAAGGACATGCGCGACTGTCTCAGACTCATCCACTTCCACATCGGCTCGCAGATCACCAAGATACGCCGCATACAGACCGCCCTTAGAGAGGCCTCGCAGTTCTACGTGCAGCTGCACAAGATGGGGTACAACGTGGACTTCGTGGACTGTGGCGGCGGACTGGGCGTCGACTACGACGGCACGCGGTCGCCAAGCTCGGAGAGCTCGGTCAACTACAGCATACAGGAGTACGTCAACGACTGCATATACACCTTCGTGGACGCTGCCGACAAGAACGGCATTCCACACCCGAACCTCATCACCGAGAGCGGCCGTTCGCTGGCCGCCCACCACTCGGTGCTGGTCATCGACGTGCTGGAGACGGCCTCGCTGCCCGAGATGCCCGAGGAGTTTGAGCCCGACCCCGACTCGCACCAGCTGGTAAAAGACCTGTACGAGATATGGGACAACCTCAGCCCGCGCAACGTGCTCGAGGACTGGCACGACGCGGAGCAGATACGCGAAGAGGTGCTCGACCTCTTCACCCACGGCATCGTAGACCTCAAGACCCGTGCCGAGGTGGAGGCCATGTACTGGAGCGTATGTCACGAGATACACGCCCTCGCGAAGAACCTGAAGCACATTCCCGAGGAGCTGATGAACATCGACAAGCTGCTGGCCGACAAGTACTTCTGCAACTTCTCTCTGTTCCAGAGCCTGCCCGACTCGTGGGCCATAGACCAGCTGTTCCCCATCATGCCCATACAGCGCCTCGGCGAACGCCCCACGCGCAACGCCACGCTGCAGGACATCACCTGCGACTCGGACGGCAAGATAGCACAGTTTGTCACCAACCGCCACAACTCGCACGCCCTGCCCGTACACCCGCTGCGCAAGAACGACAAGTATTACCTCGGCGTCTTCCTCGTCGGCGCATACCAGGAAATCCTGGGCGACATGCACAACCTCTTCGGCGACACCACGGCAGTGCACATCTCGGTGAAGGACGGACACTACCACATAGACCAAGTCATTGACGGCGAGACCGTGGCCGAGGTGCTCGACTACGTACAGTACGACCCGAAGAAGCTGGTCCGCCAGCTGGAGATATGGGTGGCCAAGAGCGTCAAGCAGGGCAGGATAACGCTGGAGGAGGGCAAGGAGTTCCTCTCGAACTACCGCTCGGGCCTCTACGGATATACGTACCTGGAGTAAAGCAGGAGCAGCGCCCCTCTGCCGGCATTTTACGTAAACGCTGCCTACACTCTGTCTGCATAAAATAGAGTGAGCGCAAAGTGAACCCAAAGTGAACGCAAAGTGAACCCAGGGGGGAGAGAGGCGCGTGGCGCTGGCGGTCAGTCGAGCTGCAGGAAGCGGTCGCGCACGGCCTGTCGGGCGCGGAAGATGTTGACCTTGACCTGCTGTTCGGTGATGCCGAGTATGTCGGCTATGTCGCGGTAGCTTTTCCCTTCTATGTCACGTAGCTGTATGCAGGTGCGCTGCTTTTCGGGCAGTGCGCCTATGATGCGTCGTACCAGCTCTACGCGGTTGCGCTGTATGGCGTGCTGCTCGGGGTTTGACGCGGCGGCGTGGTCTATGGGGTCGTGGGCGTCGTCGAGGGCCACGGCGTGGTTGTCCAGGTGGCGCTGCTTGTCGAGTGCGAGGTTGCGGCAGGTGGTGAGGCAGAAGGCCTCGATGTTCTGGATGTCGGGCCATGTGTCGCGTCGGCGCCATACCTTGATGAGTGTTTCCTGCACGACGTCCTCGGCCTCCGCAGGGTTCTGTGTGATGCGGAGGGCCAGACGGTAGAGTTCGTCCTTGAGGGGCAGTATGTCGTGCTGGAAACTCAGTTCTTTCACTGTCGTTGCTTGACGTGGGTGGTGACGGGGGCTGTTGCTGTATGATAACGCTGGTGACGGGGGGCTATCGCTGTATGACGGTGCCGTGTTGGCCGTCGATGGCGGTGGCCAGGGTGATGACGACGCGGCTGACGCCGGCGTCGACGGCGCTGAGGGCGTTTTCTATCTTGGGCAGCATGCCGCCGCTGATGGTGCCGTCGGCACGGTAGCGGTCGTAGTCGGCGCGGCGGATGACGGGTATGACGCTGTCGTCGTCGTCAGGGCGGAGGAGCACGCCGGCCTTCTCAAAGGAGAAGACGAGGGTGACGTCGTAGCGTGTGGCCAGGGCCTTGGCGGTCTCGGAGGCCATGGTGTCGGCGTTGGTGTTGAGGATGTTGCCGTGGCCGTCGTGTGTCAGGGGGGCTACGACGGGCACCAGTCCGGCCTCGATGAGGGCTGAGAGGGTGTCGCAGCTGACGTGGTCTACGTCGCCCACGAAGCCGTAGTCCACGCCGTCCTTCGGCGGTCGGCGGTGGCTCACGATGACGTTGGCGTCGGCTCCGGTGAGCCCGAGTGCGTTGACGCCGACGGACTGCAGGCGTGCAACGACTTGCTTGTTGACCAGGCCTCCGTAGACCATGGTGACGACTTCGAGCATGTCGGCGTCGGTGATGCGACGGCCGCCTACCATGCGGGTCTCCAGACCCAGGCGCTCGGCCGTCCTGGTGGCGCGGCGGCCACCGCCGTGCACGAGCACCTTACGGCCGGGAATAGCGGCAAAGTCGCGCAGCAGCTGGGTGAGCTGGGCTTCGTCCTCGACGACGGCACCGCCTACTTTTACAAGGGTTAGTTTCTCTTTCATTGCTTGTCAGAATGTCTTTTCCTGGGGGCAAAGGTACGAAGAAACAAGGAAAAAAGCAAATTTTTGGGTCTTTTCTGTAACTTTCTGCCGTGTGATTCGTCTTACTATTAGAAACGACATAACGTATGGATACGAAAAAGATAGAGTTGCTGTTGGAGCGCTACTGGGAGGCTGAGACCTCGCTGGAGGAGGAACGCACGCTGCGTGAGTACTTCCGCGGAGACGACGTGGCCGAGGAGCTGAGCCAGTGGAAGCCTTTCTTCGAGGCACAGGCCGGGGAGGAGACGCTGGGCGAGGACTTCGACGAGCGCCTGATGGGGCTCATCAGCGACGAGGCCCCGATGGTGAAGGCCAAGGTGGTGAGTCTGAGGGACAGGCTGATGCCGCTGTTCAAGGCTGCCTCGGTGGTGGCTATCATTCTGACCGTCGGCGGCGCGCTGCAGGCTCCGTGGGACAGCAGCTGGAATACGGTGGAGGACTACGCGGTGCTGGAGCACGACGTGGACACCGTGACAGCGGTGAGACCGGTACAGGCCGTGAACGCGGCCGACACGCAGGGCGACAGCTCGAAGGTGACGATGCCGGTCGAGGCGAAGGACTGAGAATTTTTTCTATGCTTTCTCTATATACATCATGTTTAGTTAAAACACACTTGTGAAGCTGTGAAGCTTTACTTTCTCTCAAATTTTTTCATAACATACTAACGAAGAGCGGACTGCCTGCTGAAAGTGTCAGAGGCAGTCCGCTCGCTTTGTGTCGGGGTCCGTATGGGATGGGGTCAGCTGCGACGGTCGCCCGCGTCGGCACGGCGCATCAGCAGGTGCAGCTGGAAGAGCGCGGGCAGCAGGATGAGCAGCGAGAAGCCGAGGGCCATGAGCACGTGCGACTGGGAACCCTTGAAGAGGTCGACGAGCCTGATGTCGGGGTCGGGATAGAGGTTGTACATGACGTAGGCCACCGAGTTGTTGGCCCAGTGGAAGGCCATGCCGGGCAGGATGGAGCCCGTGCGCCAGTACATCCAGCCTAAGAGGAGGCCGATGACGAAGGCGTGGGGCATCTGGGCGGGGTTCATGTGGATGAGGGCGAAGAGCAGGGCCGAGAGGGCGATGGCTGCCCAGGTCGACAGGCGCGGTGACTGAAGCAGACGCTTGAGGATGGCACCACGGAAGACAATCTCCTCGCTGAGGGGGGCCAGCAGACCGATGGCCAGGTAGCCCCAGCGGTTGCGCATTATCATGTCGAACTCGTTCTCCACCAGGTTGGGCAGCTCGGGCATGTGCTCCTGCAGCCACATGGAGGGGATGATGAGGCCGAGGGCGGCCACGACGGTCCACAGCAGTACGCTCCAGGGACGCGTGCGCAGCCAGCGGGGCGACAGCTCGGCCCACCGCGCCAGCAGGAACACCAGGATGGTGGCAAGGCTGACTATGGTGGTAGTCACGATGAGCTTGGCCGGGGTCATGTCGGGCGAGTGGGTGACGGCCGCCCAGACAGGGGGGATGACGGCACCTCCTAACAACTGGAGGCCGATGAAGACGAGAAGGTAGCTAAGGGCTTTTTTCATAGTTGCTGTTGCGCCTGAAGGGCGTCTTTTTTAAGTTGTTCTATCAGTTCGGCAGCGCTCTGGAAGGGGCGCTCGGCGCGCAGACGGCGCACGAAGCCGATGGTGAGCTGGCGGCCGTAAAGGTCGCCGTGGTAGTCGAAGAGATGGACCTCGAGGGTCTGGCCATGGGGCCCGAAGGTGGGGCGCGTGCCGATGTTCATCATGCCCTTCAGCGTGCCACAGGTGACGGCATAGACGCCGGGGGCAGGGACGAGCTGCTGGGGACAGTGCGGCACGATATTGGCCGTAGGGAAGCCCAGGCGGGTGCCCAGATGCTCGCCGTGGATCACCGTGCCGCTGATGCTGTAGGGACGGCCCAGACAGCGGGCGGCCTCGTCCACCTGACCGTCCTGAAGCAGCTGGCGCACGCGCGACGAGCTGACGCTGCCCTCGGCAGGCAGGGCGACGACGTCGATGCCCAGCTCGAGACCGTAGCGACGGTAGTCGGCAAAGCCCTCGGCACGGTTGTGGCCGAAGCGGTTGTCGTAGCCCGTCAGCAGTACCTCGACACCGAGGCGCCGGCGAAGCACGTCGCACATGAACTGGCGGGCGGTCATGGACTTGAGAGCAGGGGTGAAGGGCAGCACCTCGACACGGTCGATGCCGGTGGCGAGGATGAGCTGGCGCTTCTCGGCAAGCGGGGTGAGCACCTGCTCGTGGCGGGGGGAGTGGTCGAAGGTGATGCACAGCGACCGGAGACCACGGCGACGCGACTCGGACACTACCTGCCCCAGCACGAAACGGTGACCGGCATGGACACCGTCGAACATTCCTATCGTGGCAACGTAACCAGACATCTGACCTGAATAACTGTCAACTATCAACTCTCAACTATCAACTCTCCCACGAGCTCCGCTCGCTTTGCCCTTCAGGTCAAAGAACTTCCTGTACAGCTCGCCTATCCACAGCACCGGACTCGTACCTACGATGATGTACAGCCACGTCAGCGGCGCAAGGGGTACGGTGCGGAACATCTTGCCGCCAAAGGTGACGATGAGCCACTGGCCGACCAGCACCAGCACCAGCACCAGCAGAAAGCCGCGGCAGGCCCACAGACGGCGCAGGGCGGAGTGGTGGGAGCCCAGCGAACGGGCGTTGAAGAGGTTCCACCACTGCAGCATGACAAAGATGGTGAAGAAGACGGTGAGCTCGGTGGGGTTGACGCCGGCAATGCGCTCGAAGTACCATAGCAGGGCGAACATGCCAAGGAAGAAGAGCCCGCCGACGACGAGGATGCCGTGCATCATGGGACGCGTAATGATGAAGGCGTCGCGCGAGCGCGGATGCTCGCGCATCACCTCGCGGCTGGGAGGCAGCGAGGCCAGGGCCATGGCGGCGAAGGTGTCCATAATGAGGTTTATCCAGAGTATCTGCGTGATGGTAAGGGGCAGCTCGGTGCCTACGAAGGCGCCGAAGAGCACCAGCAGGAGCGCCGTGACGTTGACCACAAGCTGGAAGAAGATGAAGCGCTGGATGTTCTTATAGAGCGACCGGCCCCACATGACGGCATGGACAATGGAGCGGAAGGAGTCGTCGAGCAGGGTGATGTCGCTGGCCTGCTTGGCCACGCTGGTGCCGCTGCCAAGCGACAGGCCGACATGGGCGTGGTTCAGGGCGGGGGCGTCGTTGGTGCCGTCGCCGGTGACGGCAACGACCTGGCCCTGACGCTGCAGCAGGCTGACCAGGCGCTGCTTGTCGGTAGGACGGGCGCGCGACATCACCTTCAGGCCTGTCACTATCTTCTGGGCCTCATCGTCGCTCATCGCCGCAAACTCGGAGCCGGTGATGGACAGAACGTTCCCCTCTCCCACCGCTGGAGAGGAGTCGGGGATGAGACCTATCTGGCGGCCTATCTCCCTGGCCGTTTCGGCGGTGTCACCGGTGACTATCTTGACGTCGATGCCGGCCTGTTCGCACTGGCGGATGGCGTCGGGCACTTCCTCGCGCAGGGGGTCGCTGATGGCTATGATGGCCAGCAGACGGTCGTCCTGGGCTACGGCCAGGGTGCGCATGGCGTGCTGCTGCCACTCCTTGAGGTGTTCGGTGGCCTGCCGGCGAACAGCGTCGGTAAGGCTGCACATGGACATGACTATCTCGGGGGCACCTTTTATATATCGCGTGTTGCCCACCGTGGTCGACATGTACTTGCGCTCGGTGGAGAAGGGCTCGCGCGAGGCAAAGGGGTTCTGGGAACGCAGCTGCTGGTAGTCCACGCCCTGTGCTGCAAGCCAGCGCAACAGGGCCTGCTCGGTAGGATTGCCCACCTCGTGCGTGGCAGTGGTGTTCAGAGCTATGGACCGGTAGAGCATGTCTCTTGCAGATTCTTGCTCGCCGTACACTTCCACCTCGGCTACTGTCATGCGGTTCTGCGTCAGCGTGCCGGTCTTGTCGGTGCAGATGCAGGTGACGGCACCCATCGTCTCAGAGGCCTGAAGCTTGCGCACCAGATTGTTAGACTTGAGCATCCTACGCATGTTCAGCGCCAAAGCCAGGGTGACGGCCATGGGCAGACCCTCGGGCACTGCCATGACGATGAGGGTGACGGCCATCATAAAGTACTTCAGCACCACTTCCAGCATGCCCACATAGTCGCTGCTGTGCCAAAGGGGATTGGTAAGTATGTCGTGGCCAAGGAAAAGGACGAACGACGCCATGGCTGTGCCGCCGCCTATCTTGCTGATAAGCTTGGCGAGGCGGTCCAACTGAAGGTTGAGAGGGGTCTTCACGCCGGTAATTTCCGTCGACTGACGCGCTACGTGGCCTATCTCGGTCTCGTCGCCTACTGCCGTCACGACGTAACGGCCCGTACCGTTCATTACCATCGAACTGCGCAGAAGCACATCCTTCGGATAAGCCTCCCCGCTCGCAGCGCTACTCGCCTCCGACTGCTCGCCGCTCGCAGCGCTGCTCGCTGCTACGCCCGGAGCGCCCTCTGCCATGCGCTGACCACCCCCCGCGCTACTCGCTGCTACGCTCGGGGCAACCACCGCTTTGTTGGTAAGCAACTCACCGGTCAGACTTGATTCGTCCACCTGAAGGTCGGTACTCTCAAATAAACGACCGTCGGCCGGAACCTCGTCGCCCGTTTCCACAATGACGACATCGCCCACCACCACCTCGCGGCGAGCTATCTCTATAACCTTACTGGAAGACTTTCCAGTCGCGTTGTCCTCCGCCGTCCGGCGCAGCACCTTGACTGGCTGCTCCTCGCCTAACTGGGTCAGCACATCAAACTTACGGGCGGCGTCGCGCTCGAAATAGAAACCTACGGTCGTAGCCAGAATAATGGCAGCTATGATGCCAAGCGTCTCCACAAAGTCTTGCTTCACGAAGGCCAGCGCAAGCGATACTACGGCAGCCACCAAGAGAATGCGTACCATAGGATCGTCGTACTTTTCCAAATAAAGCCGCCACATTGACTGGCGCGGGGGCGGCGTCAGCACGTTCTCGCCGTGCGCACGCCTACTCTCTTCAACCTGCTGCAATGACAGCCCTTGTATCTCTTCTTTCATATATCGGCTGCAAAGTTACAAAGATTTTCCCAAATTTATTTGGATATTTAAGAAAATCTGCTTACCTTTGCACCGCTTTTATCAAAAGCACTGGACTTGTAGCTCAGTTGGTTAGAGCAACAGACTCATAATCTGGAGGTCCCAGGTTCAAGCCCTGGCTGGTCCACACT
>OCTX012085940.1_pt1 | contig 12452 bp, 7 predicted proteins | sample 1539691 | NCBI WGS metagenome assembly OCTX01 (sample SAMN02144231, study PRJEB22623) | gut metagenome | biome: sheep rumen | host: Ovis aries | place: New Zealand
TGGCACAATAATCAAATGATCACGAGTATACGGAGCTCTAGCCAATAGTACCGTAAAATGTTTACCTTTTTCAATAATATATTCCTTTTTAATATCACAAAATGGACATTCATCTTTCAATACCTTTAATAAATAATCATCATATTTCATATTAATACTTTCCTAATAATAAACTTACTAAACAACTAGATATATTCGTTCAATACAAAAACTCAACACAAAAAAGTCGTTAAAATTTTGACAAAAGAAACATTAAAAAGTATAATATACATAATAATACTTAATATTTTACAACACAAATCAAAAATATGGTATATAACGGAAAAGATAAATACGATAATTCAGATGAAAAAAATAATTTATGAGACAAATTAGAAAATCTCATAAATCAAATTGATGAACTAAAAGATGATAATAAAGACAATGATGAATTAATCTGAATTTTTGAGCAATGAAGTAGAGCATTAGATGGTTGATTATATAATGAGTTAAGTAATTGTAATATTAATATTCTTAATGAAATAGAAGATAAAATACTTTGAATTTATAGTGAATCTGATGATCTTTGAATTAACATTAATGTAAAATCAAGTTTAGAATCTCTCTTACAAATTATAACAAATATCAGAAATACAAAGGAAAAAGATGCTCAAACGCGTGAATCACCAAAAGATTCTGATCAAGAAGAAAAATTAGATAAAGAAATTTGATCAATATGGAGTATGAATCCTGATGATTACAACAAAATGCAAAAATCTTTAGGTGGAAAGGCATTTATAAAAAAAATTGAAAAAGATGGAGAACAATATAGTTACAATCCAGAAAAATTAAAATCTTATTTAAATAATATAAAGTGAAATGATTGGAAAGGTTTTCTTAAAATGTTAGATAAAGGTAAAAATTGAAAAAACGATGAAGAGAGAAATGATAACATGTGAAAATGGAGAGCGGTTATTTCAGCAATCCAAATACTGTTAAATGAAAACTTTCCAAATAATCCAATCATTGTAGATTGAAAATATGGAATAAAAACAAAGCAAAGAGTTAAAGATTTCCAGATTTTATATAATAAAAATAATTCAAGCAAATTAACACCTGACGGTAAGCCATGAATACATACGATTAATGCTTTGCTTTGAAACACAATAGAGAAAACAAGTGAAAACTGAACATATATCGAAATTTGATGACATAGATTTTTAGAACAAAAAGATGATAATAACAACTATTATATAACACGAGAATGACAAAAATATTCTAAATATGAATCAGATAAAGACTGAAATAGTTATTTCATTCCGGAAGATAAATCATATATCTTTATTTGAGAAATAAAAAATGGTGAATCTAATTGATACTGAACTCAAATTAATGAGAGCTGAAACATTTATAGATGATTATATGAAGATGATTGTTTTAATGGAAAATGAGTTTATTCTCGAGCAGAAAGTTGAAATGTTATTGAATGATATTTTGAAAATGATTTGATGCAAAACTGAATAATTAAAACAAAGTGAGATAAGTCATATGATGTTGAACGTGATACATATAAATGATTAAAAATTACATCATGAGATAAAATAGGTAAATATATAGACGATCATACTGGCTATATTGTTGATAATCCAACAACAATTGAAAATTTAACAAAAGATCAGATAAATAATATAGAAAGAATATGGAATACTTGAATTAAAATTTATGAGTGGGGTTTTGATCTTGTAAAAGATTTAACAAAAGAACAGATAGACAATATCGAAAAAATTAAAATGTTTTGATTTGATGTTAATATAGATAATATATCTGATTTAAGCCAATTTGATGAAGCCGATTTTGAAATATTATGAATAAATAGCGAGACTCTTTATGAATCATATGATTATACAGAGTCAGAAATTGAGTCTCATCAACGTTACAAAAAATGAAAAATAATAGAAAATATTGAAGATTATATTCAAAATATAATTAGTGAAAATAGAGATATAGGTAAATCTGAGGTAATAGAATGTATTAGATCCGATTTAGTTACTCTTCCAGTGATTGAAAGAATTAATATAATTATTTGAATAAATAAATCAGTTAATAAGTTTAACACAGTGCGCAAATATCTTGATTTTAACAACCCAGAAAACAAATATAAAACACCTAAAGATTTGCTTTGTGCAATAGTATGAATAAAAGATCCTACTATAATTTCAGAAATTACAGATAATATAACAGTAACGCAACATTGAGCTTGAATGATGTTCTTTGTGTGAGACGAAGGTTCTTATGAAAGAATTTATGATCCAGATTCAAGTATAACCAACTTAAGCGGTTGATTTCAATGCCCCGAATCAGATATAGAGGAACTTGAATGAACATTGTGTGTTATAAATTGAGTAGATCCAAATAACGATACAGAAGAATATAGCTATTGAACTATCCGACACGAATGACAACACAATCGGAATACATATTTTATGCCAGATAGAGATCAATGACCAATTACGTGTGCAAAAGACGAAATTACAGCATATTTAAGAGACTGAACATGAATATTTGAAGAAGAAAAACGAGAGGAGACCATAGAACAAATTTTAACTCAGTCAGAAGATGAATGATGATTATATCAATATGATCTCAAGTGAGAAGAATGGGAACAACACAAAAATCAAATAAGAGAACTTCTTTGATATGCAAACGATTTGATAGGTTTAACAATCGATCCTAATACATGATTAACAAGAGATAATATTATTAGTATGCTTAGTTGTGTCCCTGCTGATCAACGAAAAATTCTACATCAGAATGTTATGAATGCCGTAAAAACACACACTACAAAAGAATTACTAGATAAGTTTCGACGATCCTGAACAGCAGAGAAACAAACAGAAATAGACGAAATTTCAGTTGCAAATTCTATTGAAGACATTAAACATATACTAAGTGATCCAAAATATAGTCACATATCACGAGTTCCAAACAACAAATGATGAATAGAAATCTCAGCAATAATAGATGAAGTTGTGGCATGAAGACTAGCAATTACGTATATACCTTCAGAAATAAGACAATATGTTCAAAAATTTATTAAACAATAATCATTTATTTAATAAGATATTAAACAATGGAAAGAGAATTCTTACTTAATTACAAATCCCTAAACGATTACATTACAGAACAACAAAAAAATCCCGATCGAACAGATTGAGAATTGACCATGCTTAGAGATAACTGTAAGAAATATATAACAGATACAACTAATAATCCAAAAGAATACGTTGTTATTTCAATAAACGATTCAGTTTGAGATGTAACCATCAATTGACAAAAAAATCTACAGGATAAATTCAATATGCTGCCAACATGATATGAAATGAATAAAAAAGCGAGATTATACCGCCAAATAAAACTTTCAATGGAAGAAGCTGAAAAACGTGGTATTTTTGAACAGATTTTTAAAGAGATAAGAGGAGAATTAGACTACCTAAAAGAATCCATAAATAATTCAAACTAAATTTCGATGCATATTAACAACAATTCCAAGAAAACATGTTTTACTACGCTGGTTTCTCTACTTGATACACTTCAATTACATCATCCCAAATCTGCATATCTTGAATCTCTTTATTATGTGTAACCGTATAAAACTTCATAGTTCTTTGTTTCACAAAATTATTAATCATTTCAGAAACTTTTCAAACAGTATCTAAATCTAAATTATTAATCGTTTCATCCAAAAACAAAAGGGGAGTGTGGAGATACGAAGAAACAGCCAACATCCACACTAATTTCAAAACAGTTCTCTGACCTCCACTCAGACTTTTTACTTCTCTTTCTCATTTTGAATCTATAACTTTTACATTCAATTCAAGCTTATCTCCATTCTCATCAATCTGCATTTTTAAGGTATAATCCACACACTGAGAAAGATAATTATTTATTACATCACTCAAAACTGGCAAATAATCATCCAAAGCTAAAAATACAATTTCCTTGGAAAGGATAGAATACAAACGACCTAATTTCTTTTCATCTTCCTGCAATTGTTTAGTCAGATTCTTACTGTTCACACTATCTTCAACCAACTGCTCAATCTGAGAAATAGTCTGAAAAATCTGCTTAATTTCAGTTTGCTGTTGTTGTAACTTTGGTAAGTTCGATTTTTCTTTTTCAGACTTCACTCACTCAATTTTCACATTCAAATCCTCAATCTGCTTATCTTGTTCATTCAAAGATTTTTCCAAATGCTGCAGTGAAGTTTCAGCAGCCACTTTATCTTGCTGATATTTTTCCAGATTTTTACTTTCTTCCTCTCGCTGGAATAACTGTTTATCAATTCATTGAATCTCCCTCTGAATAGATTCCCATTCACGATAAGATTTCACCCATTCAGCAAATCAAATATTCACCAAATATCCTCTCAAAGAACCAGAGAATTCTGTTTGCTCTTTGATTTTTTTCTCCAAATCTTTTTTCAAATCACCTCATTCAGGATTTTTTTGATTTTCTAGTTCCTTAATCTTATTATCAAAATCTTGCTTTTCATACTCAGATTTCATAGTTTTCAAAGTCTGATTTAATTTATCTTTTTGCTGAGAATATTGCTCGTATTGCTGTTTATTTATCGCATTAATATGAGGACATTTCTTGCATAAATCAGGACAATCAAAATCAGAATTTTCAGCCCACATTTTATCCAGTTCTTCAATTCTTGTTCGCTGTAACTTGATTTCATCCTCCTTTCTAGATTTTAAGTCTTTTATCTTTTCAATTTCTCTATCATGATTTTCTTTCCAATTTTTAGCCTGTAAATCAATATTTTCCAATTTAGTTTCCCCAGATTCTATCAAAGCTCTTAATGATATTCACGCATTTTTTACAATTTGCAAAACATCAAAAGCTGACTTCAAATCTTTTGGCATTTCCAAGTTTTCAAAGCTATCATCGTTTTCAGCAGATTTATTCCAAAAATCTATAAGCTCAGAGAAATCAGAATATTTAGCGCTAGAACTGAGAGAGTCAGATTTCTGATAAAACTCCATTTTCTTTTCTTTCAATTCATTTCACTTCTTCGCATCAATATTTTCTATCTTTTTCTCCAAATCAGAAATATTTGTTTTTGCCGTTTGAATATCCCTTAAAATTTGAATTTTCTGCTGATTTAATGCCGAAACTTGCTGATTAAATTCACTTAACTGTGCATCTAATTTTATCACAACATCCATTTTAGTCTGAATCAGATTTTCAGCTTTTTCAAAAGGGGAGTTGTCGAGTCAATTTAAACTAAAATCACTGAGAGGAATCTGATCAAAGAATCACTCAATATTTTCAAAAAACTCATCATTTGCAGACAAAATACTTTTCAATTCATCATCTTTTTCGAGAATTTTCAAATTACTCCATAATGATTTCAGGTTTGCCCTGAGTTTATTATCCTGCAATGAATGGTCTTGTAATGCCTTCAATTTATATCAGACTTCTTTTTTCTTTTCTTGAACTTTTTCTTTTGCATCATCGATTCAGAGAAGATTGAATACATTTTTGAGAACAATCAATCTATCAACAGGCCTCATCTCAAAAATATTATCAGCATCTTGCAAAAGAAAGACGGTACTTAGAAATACTTCTTTCGGAGGCAACAAAGATTCCAAAGTAGATTGACAATCTGTTTCATTTTTGAAAGGAATCTCTTCCAAATTCCAAAGTTTCCCACTTTCAGACTCAAACTTTTCAATTACATTTTCTCACCACTGCAAAATCTCTGTATTTCAGGTCAGATTTTTGATATCTTTTAATAAATTTTCTCAATTATAACTTATCGTGAATAACTGAGAACTACAGCTATCATTTCACATTTTAGTGGATTTTAAGATTCTTTTTATCATGTAATAAGCTCAATCTACTTCAAAAATCAGACTAATTTCTCCATTTTTACTCTGTAAATTTAACATATTTCTGGAACTATCCTTATATAGTGCATATCTCGGAGCATCAAAGAACAAAAAACTTTTTCCACTTCAAATCGGAGCCTTTATCAAATATTTTCATTCATCAAAAAATAGTGAACAACAAATTTCCTTAAATGGTCAAATATTTTCGTAATATGCAACTAATAAATTTATCATACATATAATCCAGAATAAACTACATCAAGATTATAGAAATCTACAACTTAATTTCTAGTTATAAAAAAGTGCAATTATAAACAAGCATAATCACACTTAATGAACCCCTATAATAATTTAACTATTATTCCCTTTAATAGAATTTGAAACATTTGTTAAATATTTTATAAATGCTCCTTTTTTATCATCATTATCCAATCAAAATCCGTTTAAATCATCTTTAGTTATAAAATTTTCAAAATCATCACTTCATACACTTTTTATAATATTCCCATCACCATCAACACTTAATAAACAATCAAAAGGGACATATTTACTAGCCAAGTAAACGATTTTCAGCCTATCCTCAACAGAAGGATTATAGTCTTCCAATCCCCAAAAATTCTTCACATTCGTTAAAATGTTATCTTCATCGTTAATAGGAAAGCTTATCTCACCATTTTTGAATATATATTTACCATCCTGCGCAGAAATAGATAAATTTTTTTCTTCACTTTCATTTATTAATTCAGATAATTTATTTTTAAGTAATTCACCAAGTTTTTCAGCTCATTCATCACACACATTTACACACTCAGTATAAGAATCATAATTACTTCCACCTACTTCCCATTTTTTCCATTCATAATTTTCTTCATATCAAACACAAAACATTTTCCCTCATGATACATAATAATAACCCTTATTTGAAGTATTATTTGATTTATAAACAACAACACCATCTTGTATGGCAAATTTCTCTCTAATTATTAAAGCACTTGAATCATCAAGCAACACCAACTGTAATTTTGAAACTGCTTCAGCATCATCTAGAGATGATTGCTCAGAATGACTTCATCCAATATTCGAAGATGATGCTACATAATCCCAATTATGGGAATAAGTTGAACTACCTCACGTTACCACTCTTCAACTAATAATATTTATCTTTTTATAATCCTTATTTTCTTCTTTAGCATCCCAATCATCCTTCCATTCTTCTCAATTATAATATTTTACAAACCTATTCAATTCTTTATCTTCTAATCAATTAAAAATATTTGCAATAGGATATCGATCTCTTCATCTATCACCTCACTTTCAGTTCAGTCATCGTTTTTGATCTTTTTTTAACCTAATATAAAGTTTCTTATCTTTATACTGTAATTGTGGTCTATCTCTATCTATAGCTAAATTAGCTATTTTCCCCATACCTCTTAAAAGATTCGCCTGATTCAACAAATAAAGAGATTTTCCCAAATCTGAACTTACCCATTTTCAAGCAATTGTACTTGGTTCAATTGTTAATACCTCACCATTACTCGAAGTAATTACATAATCCTGCATCCTAGCATTCCAACTAATTACCGAACCTGCTGGTGCTTTATTTTGCAAATATTGTATACAGTCTGGAACATTATTCAATAAAACTTTCACATTACTATCCATATTTTCAGCTATAGGACATAGATTTCACTGTTCATCAAATTTCACTTTAAAAGTTGTTCCGGGATAATTTTCGACCACCATCAAACATTCTGTCACTTCTCATTTCACATATTCTACAGGACCTCATCCAGATTTTGATACATTAATTTCATATAATGTAGCTCATGACACATTAGGTAGATTTTCCCCTGTATATGGTGAATATATTTTACCATCACCCATATTTAGGGGAGAATGGTTTTCACCAGTCTTAACATCTTGGTCAACTGAAATCGGTGTTTTGTATTCCCAAGATCATTCACTATCTTTTTTAACTCATAACAAGCTAGCTAACTTTTCCAAACTACTACGCACGTTGTCATCAGTAATACTAGCGTCATTTAAAAGTCAAATAAGAGAATTCATAAAATCTGTATCTTTTTTAAGATTTTCAGCAATATCAGTTATGCCACTATTTAAAATACGTTCTAGATCCAATATATCACCTTCTAAATTAATATCTTTGATAATTCTATTTAAATTAGTAATTTTTTCTTTTTGAGCTGACGATAAGTTTTGTTCAGATTGTATTTCCCCCATCTTTAAATAAATTAAAATATAAACAATAATTAAGCCGCTACACTACCATCTGAATTTTGCTTAAAATAGTCTGATTGAGCAAAATAGTCTTTACTCTTTGCGTACGAAAATAATAGTGATCATCATTCTATTTTGTCTAAAATCTCATTTACTTTCTTTTGAGATCACTGTATTGTAAAACATCATTGACTAGTAGGTTTTCATGATGCATAAACTTCTGATTTTACAGGATGTATAGCAATTCAACGACCACGAGATTTACTATTACTCTTCTCTAGTCATTCTCAGAAGTTTCATTGTCGAGTACCTTTACCATTAGATCTCGAATGATCCGCCGTAAGGAGTGCTCACAAGCTTGATTTATTAGATCATGATGTATTTCAGAAACTTGTAGCCCACTCCTTTCATCCTGAACCTTGTCCATGTCCACATTTCTCAGCATATTCAACCGTATTTGTATCCATATTAATAACAAATAAACGATTATCTTTTATCTGATTTTTAGTAAAATCGACCACCGTTAAATATTTCGGATTTTTTATACGTCACTTTGACTTTTCTGTTTTATATACCTTCAAAGCACAAGCAAAAGGCTCTACTGCCGGTTTTTCTTTTCATTTTAATCAATCCCAAAGTTTTTTAGCATCTGCTGATACATTAATATTAAATTTATCTATTTCATGGATTTCTCCAGAACTTTCTTTCGCTCTTTCATTCGATCATGCTGATGATTCTTTTGACGATTTATTAGATTTGATTGAATCTTTTTTTTCAGACTTTTTTGAATCTTTACCACCAGAACTTTCTTTTTTACCATTATCTGATTGTTTATTATTATTATCAGACACTGTTCCAGATTCAGATGTATCTTTAGTTTTACTAGAACCATCAGATTCTTGAAAATTATCTTTTTTATCAGTTCAAGAAGCCTGATTTGCCCCAGAAGAAGTAGCTAAAGTCTGACCCTCTCATAACATCTCATTGAAAATTGTTATCTTTAATTTTTCAAGATCACTTTTTGTTTTTACCTCACTAAACATCTCTCTATATTTTTTCAGAATAGGTGTTATTACTCCAAAAGCTGATCATAATCATCATATAATAACTTCATCACGAAACAAATCTTTTAGAGAACCATCATTGACCAAATAATTTGTCATAGATCCTTTAGCAATAGAAAGTCAGTCTGGGTCCTTTTCAATCAACTTATTAACAACCTCGTCAGCCAACTGTTTTTTTAAGTCTAACAACTCATCAGATGTAACATTACTACTATTTTCTATTTGATTTCAAATTTCTACTCTTGTCATTTTAATAATTATTATAATATAAAACAAATTATTTATCTCATGGTTTACCTGTCTTTATACTAACATTACTTATAACCTCGTTACTCGTTTGATCTCCAACTATTTTACCATAATTATTTCATGAAACATTTATTGAAACAGTTGAACTATTAGTAATACTTGTTCCCACAGCTACATCAGTATTTTTCTCAATTTCTTGAACGGCCCTCTGGTTCTGCATATTATTTTTAATATCTTTTTTAGTTATATTATTTGCATCTTTTTTCTCCTCCTGTTTATTTACCTGATTACTATCCTTAAATTCACTTTTAACGTGTTCTACCTGCACAGAATTAGCTTGTACTTCATAAAATCATCTCAATTCTTCTACCAACTTTTTAATCGTTTTAGATCAAACTTTTCAATCAACTTCTAATCCTTTTTCCTCCTGAAAAGCCCTAATTCACTCAATCATGTCCACATTATACAATCAGTTTATAAATTTTACTGTAAAATGAGAATTTCCACTCAATTGAGACTTGCCTAAATAATTCAGTGCAATCTGCACAGATACAATCCACACTTTTCTATCTAATGATTTTTGTGTTTGTAACTGTTTCCATGACTTAGATTGTAAAGTCACAAGATAATCTTTTACCTTATTTTTATTAAACTTTACCGGATCTGTATCCAAATTATCACAAAATCATAACTCTAATATCCTGTTTTTCAATTTTGTATCCTTTATATTAACCATATATTTTTTAGCTATATATTCATCAGCATTAGTAATCCTTTTTTCAGATTTTTTATCTATTTTATCATTTTTCTTATCTTTATTATTTATATCAGTATCCACTTTTCCCTGATCTGCTTTCTCATCTATTTCACTTGGTTTTTCTGAAGATTTCTCATTATCAACTTTATCTGGTAATTTTTCACCTTTAATATTAGAATCTGACAACAATTTGTTTCTCAAATTGCTATATATTGTATCTTTAGATTCTCTTATTAATCTGCTTTTTTCTCTATCGTTGACAAAATCTCCACCAGTAACTGATGCACTTATTTCATCGGCAAACATCATTACATCATCTGCCTTAAATTCATTTCAATTATATTTCAATTTTCACTCTGCTGTTTTTGTAAAGTTTGACATTGGCAAATTAACAGATACCGTCTCGATTAAACTCTTATTTTTATTAATTCTCTGGTTATTAAGTTCATTAAGCTTTGCTACAACAGCTTCTTTATTAACGATAGAATTCTTCACATCTCCTAAGTGAGCCACCGTTAATTCATCTCACTCCCATTCTAATCACTGTCCTGATATTACTCATTTATAAGTTCCGAGGAATGATTTTATACTCTGTGAAGTTGCAGATAAATTTTTATATCCAGGATATGTTAATTCAATAAATGATTCATTATTCTGATAATTATCTTTTATTACTTTCCAAATTGTTTGAAAAACATTAATATCCTCCATTTTCATACCAGTCCCTAAAAGGGTAGCACTTCAAAATCATCTATCTACATCCACAAAACCTTTCATTAAACGATAAGCTTCAAGTGCAGCACTTTCATTCATTGATAAATATAAACTTAATTTTCTAACTTCCTTATCTTTCATCTTATGCAAATCCTTTGGATTTTTTAATTTATCCATAAGTTTGTTATAATCTTTTTCCATCCCTTCTTTATCTCACAAATCTTTTAAAAACGCATCCAAATCATTAATCGAAGATCAGGCTTTCTTGCTAAGTCCATCCCTTTTGATTGTATCCACATACGTCTTTAATCTTGTTAAATATATTTCATTTTTTAATAAAAATTCTGCGAACCTTCAATCCAAAATTACATCATCAATGTCAATTCTATCATCATTAATTTCAGGGCCTCACACATCAGTAAGTTCCTTACTCAATCTATCAAATCTCTGCTTTAATTCAGAGTCTCATGATACTCTTTGATTTACTAATTCAACCATTTTAATAAATATTAAAGATTAAAAATTATCAATTAACTTATCCAATTCTGCTAACTCTTTTCCATCTTGCATAGCACTTTGTTTTTCTATTTGTCTCATCTTTTCCAACGCATCCAATCATTTTTTCATCTTTTGCTTAGCAACCTCCGATCTAGCCGTATGTATTCCTGTCTCCACCGCATTTATTAATATATCCAATACATTATCTCACAAAGCTCCTTGTCCAACAAGAAACTTTAATCATGGAGCTAATTCTCGAATAGACTCAAGCTGTTCCAAAATTCTCAATAAATATTCCTTTTTTGTCATTATATTTTTGTTATACAAGTAATAAAACTTACACATAATTATAATTATAATTGTAAAATTTGTCAAAATTTTCAGGAGTTTTTCATATCTTGAAATACAAAACTGAAAAAATATTCTAAATTCAGAAAACAATTTAATAACTTGAGTTATTTCATGCAAATAATTCCATTTCTACAGAATTCAAAATGATGGTCTCGTCGCAAAATTGTATCATTAATACAAAATGATCAGATTTTTCTAAACAAAAAAAAGATTGAATCTTATAAATCTGAGCTTAAAAACAAAGATATTCTTACAATCATAAATGAAAATTGAAATAAAGAAAACATCACAATTTCAGAAAAATCTGAATCTCCAGAATGAAAGCTAATTCTATTCAACAAACCTAAGTGATATGTAGTTTCCAAATCCGACCCACATAATGCTACAATTTACGAATTACTTCCAGAGGAATTCAAAAATCGATATTACATCGGACGTTTGGATAAAGACAGTCGCTGATTGGTTTTACTCACAGATACTCCATCATTAGTTCATCAATTTGAACATCCAAAATTTGAAATAGAAAAAGAATATCTCATCCAACTTTCCACTCCTTTCAGGATTGAAGATAAACAAAGAGCAAAAAGCTGAATTATTGATGAATGAGAACAGCTCAAATTTCTAGATATCCAGCCAACAAAAGAACCTCTTACATACAAAGTTATCTTGAATGAATGAAAGAAACGTCACATTAGGAGAGTTATC
>OCTX012181078.1_pt1 | contig 12451 bp, 10 predicted proteins | sample 1539691 | NCBI WGS metagenome assembly OCTX01 (sample SAMN02144231, study PRJEB22623) | gut metagenome | biome: sheep rumen | host: Ovis aries | place: New Zealand
CGATGTACATCGCAGTGACCATCGGCGATGGATCTGCCATGCTCTCGTATGCCTCTTTTCTAATGTCGAAGTCGGGGTCTGAGACCGCGAGTCGCTCAAGTGTCTTCGAATCGCCGCGTCTCACCGCAGCAAATCGCAACCGCCGCGCAGCGTTGACGCCGCCGAAATCATCAAGTACTGCGGTCCCGCGCTCGATGCAGCATGCCTTCGCCAGCAAACTCAGCTCGTCGTCGTCGGACTGAAAGAACCCCTTCAGCATCGCTTCACCGCGCGCAACCGCGTCCGGCTCTGCCGAACGAAGTAGTGTCTGCGCCCTACAGTACAGGACAACATTCGTCTCGTTCTGAAACGCGCTCTCTGCAATACAGCGGACATACGCAGTGTAGTCATTCTTGTGATGGTAGACCATGAGGTTGGCGATAAACTCCTCCTTGCCGGTTCCGTCCATTCTCATCCATCCGCCGCGACTTCTAATCCCTTCGCCGGAAGTGGGCGGTACGCGCGCCCATTCGGACGACTTTCCGTCGAAGTCTTCGACAAGTCCTATGCCGCGACGCCATTGCGCAACTGTCGGCGGTCCCATGGTAAGGCCATAGTCCGGAAAGGATACGACCGGCACTGTTTCGTTAAAGTTGAATTCAAGCCGAACGGGGCGGTCAGACGAAAGATCCTTTTCGTCGCGCCATGATATGGGTGTATGGCGGGAAACGCGGTCTTCGAGAAATGTCCTGAACTGGCGTCCTGTCAACCGCTTCGTCGCCATCCAGAAACCAGCTCCACCGGTGTTATTCGTACCGGGCGGACACCATGCAAAATCAAACGGCGTTCCGTCTGAAGCCCAGATTCGAATCGGCGTTCCGCTCTCAAGGCTTTCGTGCAACGACAACGACACTTCCCCGCGCCCCTCCCAAGTCGGGACAATGTCGACATTAGGAGAAGAATACATCTTCCCGTTCTTCTCCGCCACCGCAGACAGATGCCGAGGAATCCAGTTGGGCAATCCGCCGTCTCTATCGGCGAAACGGTATGGCAGGACAATTGGACTGTCGTTCAGATACCATCGGACATCCGCAACGTCCCTACCGTCCAATTGCGCCGATGCGTTGAGGACCGGAGCCTTCCGCCATGCCTGCCATCGCGCCCAGAGCCGCCCCAACGGCTTCTGCACCACCACTACGGAGGCAACAATGACAACCATGAAGCCCAGACTCATCAGTGCATCGCGACGCAGATGCCGCCAGCGAATCGCACGGGCGAATGCGGCGACGGACGGATAGCGATGCGCGGGAATGGACGATGTGGCTCGCTCGATGATGCGCTTCCACGCGCGCGGCGGCTTTCCGTCGAAGCAGCGGTCGGCCAGAACGCCGAGCGCATGGATGTCGGACGCCACAGTCGCCTCGCCGCGCTCCATCTGCTCGGGCGCGCCGTAGCCGGGCGTGCCAACGCCGCCGAGAGTGAGAGTTTGAAGTCTAATGTTTGATGTTTGAAGTTCTGCGCTCGGTAAAACTATCTCCCTGGCAAGGCCAAGGTCGGCGAGAACGGGGACTGCAACGGGCGAGACGCCCGTTGTCCCAGTACGCCAGAGTATGTTGCCAGGCTTTATGTCGCGGTGAATGTAGCCTCGCGAATGAAGCTCGGCGACGGCATCGCATACCGAGAGAAGAAAGCGCGCGACATTTCGGTCGCCAGATGGAAGTTCGCCCGGCTCAAGAAGTTCCATCGCGAGATATGGGCAGCCGTTCGCTTCGCCGTACGAGTAGAATTGCGGAAACGACGTGGACTTTAATTCAGAAAGAAGCTTCGCCTCGCGGGTGAAACGTTCCTTTGCCCGCGGCTCGTCGCGGACAAGCACCTTGACCGCGGCGGATGTGCCGAGCGCTACGTGCTCCGCGCAATAGACCTCGCCGTTTCCGCCGCGCCCGATGAACGCCGTCACACGCCAGTCGCCGAAGATTGTGCCGACGGGGAAGCGACTGGCGGGAGCAACAGGACCATGCGCGGCGCACATCGCAGATATGGAATCGTCACCCATCGACGGACTCCAGTTCCTTGACGAGCTCGCGCAGGCGAGTTATCGCACGTCTCTTGGCCTGATCGACGGCATGGCGCGTCATCTTGAGCGAGGCGGCGACGGATTCGGGAGACTCGCCGTTCAGCGCCGTGCGCTCGAAGATGCGCTTTGTCCGGTCGGCGACGGATTCGTCGGAAAGGAAGCGACGCAACGCGATTTCGAAGACGGCCTCGCGATATGACTGTTCGTCGTCCTGGATAGCGCATTCCGGCGCGGCCGGAGTCCGCGCCCTTCCATTGTGCGCGTCGGCAATGTCCTTTATCTCTGTCTGGCGATTGCTATTGCGGAGCGCGCGCCGCGCCTTGTTGCGCAGGATGCCGGTCAGGTAGTTGCGGAAGTGCCCCTTCTCGTCCGGATCGTAGATGTAGCCCGGCAGAATGGCGCAGAGCGCGGCGAAAGCCTCCTGGATTATGTCGTCCGCCTCCAATGTCGGAAAACGCGACTTGAGATATGCCTCCATCATCGGACGGTACTTCGCGACGAACTCTGGCCAGCGCGGATGCTCCGCGTCCCTGACGTTCCTCAGAAGCGTAGTAGACGTCTCTGGTACATTCGCCATTGTCAGCGCGGCACCGTGAAGGTTCTGCCGCACATGTGGCAGGTGATGTCGATCGTCGGCGGAAGCGTAGCGCGCTCCTCTGGCGACAGTGCCGCGAGCATGGCGATCGCGCGGTCGGGAGAGCAGCGGCACGCGAACGAGAGCGGAGTCGTCTTGCGGAGCTCGGCGTTTTTAAGGCCGAGTTTCCCGAGGATGTTGCGGGAGGTAACGGCGAGAGCACCAGAACGCGATTTCCCGAGAAGATCGACCGAGAGGACGCCTGTGTCCTTTGCGTCGGGCATTTCCTCGACCATCACGCCGCGCGCCTCGAGAATCTCCACATCGTCGCTCACCGCGGCTTCGAGGAAAATTACGGCCTTGCGCTGGAGAGACCCTGCGAGATAGCCGTCGAGGGAGTTGGAAATTCCCTGCGAGAGTATGCGACCAGGGACAGAGCGCGTGACCTGCAGCTGCTTTTCGCCGACCGCCTTCTTGGGGTCGGGAACTCCCATGCCGTCGAAGTCGTCGAGAATCTTCTTTTCCGTGTAGCCGCGCAGGGTTCCCGCCGCAGTGCATTCGACGTTGAAGCCGCCCAAGGGCCCCTTGCACTTCATCTGGAGAATCAGAGTCTCGTCGTCCTCGGACATTTCGCTTCCGAGAAGCGCGGCGGCGGCAAGCGCCTTGGAGAGAAAGTAAGCGCTCGTCGGCCCGCAGAGATGTCCGCGCGCGAGCGCCTGCGCAGCGTCAGTCACGTCGACCAAAGTCACCGCGACCTTCGCGTCCTTGTCGTACCATTCCTCTCTACTATTTTTCATTTCGCAATTAACCATGTAGAACATGCAGAACATGTAGAATTGCTGCACGATCTACATGTTCTACACGGCTCTAATCGCTTGTTATCCATTAGAAAGAATACTGCAGGCCGGCGGAAAGCGTGAACGCCGTCTCAACGTCGGTGTCGAGTCCAAGCGTCACATCCGCGTCAAAGCGCAGCGCCCAGGAGTCGGTAAGGTAGTAGAACGCACCCAAGCCGGCGGACGGGCCAACCTGCCCGTCGTGTATCCATCCACGTGCACCAAGCGTCAGGAACGGGTCGAAGCGCTCGTATCCGAAGAGCATGTTGAACTCCTCCCAGCCGTGGAGATGCCAGAGCGCACGGGCGGAAAGCCCTACGACGTTCTCAAGCCACGCGGCCTCGGCTTCGAGCGCGAGAGAGCCGGTAAAGTAGTAGCCGACACGCGCCGCGCCGCCGCCGAGGCGGTGCATGCGCGAACCACCCTGTGGCAACACGAGTTGCGCGGCGACGCCGGAATACCAACCTGTTTCATCGCTCGCTTCCTCGTCGGCAAATGACGAAAAAACTAGACACGCGACAATCATAGCAACCGCAAATCGACTTCTCGGCGAGATTCGGCCGAGAAGCCCGTCTCTACACGATCTACACGTTCTACACGGTTCAAGCTGACTCATCGCTCCCTCCTTTCAGTACATCTTCTCGTATTCGCCCTTGTTTACGCGCTTGAGCGAATGGAAGCCCGCGCGCTTGGCGCGGTAGTGGAGATCAGTCTTGGAGTGCGCGAGGCCGGGGGCCTGGATGACTCGCAGAATCTTCGCCCCGCAATCGGGGCACACCGTCAGCTTGTCGTCCTTTATCGACTGCGAGACCTCGAACCCGCCGCGGCACTTCGCGCAGCCCTTCTCTGGTTCAACGGCCTCGTAGATGTAGAGTGGCATTTACTTCGCGGCGAGCTGCGCCTTGAGTTCCTTGACCTCTGCCTTGAGCTTCGCAAGCATCTTGGGTACGAGAACGCGACCGCCAAAGTCCTTCATGGACTCAGCCGGAGCGCCGATGACGTACTTCACCGACCCGTCAAGCGACTGCGGGACGCCGGCCTGAGGGCCGACCTGCACGCCGTCAGCGATCTTGATGTGGCCAGAGATGCCAGCCTGCGCCCAGATAAGGCAGCCGTAGCCGATCTCGGTCGAGCCGGCGACGCCGGACTGCGCAATGAGACCGGAATATCCCTTGACCTTGACATTGTGGCCGATCTGCACAAGGTTGTCGATCTTAGTCATCGGACCGATGTAGGTACGGCCGATGCGCGCGCGGTCGATCGTCGTGTTGGAGCCGATCTCCACGCCGTCGCCGATCTCGACGATGCCGAGCTGCGGGATCTTCTCGATGAACACCGAGCCGTCCTCGCGACGGCCGTTGTTGAAACCATATCCGTCGCCACCGAGCCGAACGCCGCAGTGGATGATGCACTCGGCGCCGACGATCGTTCCCTCGCGGAGCGTGACCTGCGGATAGATATGCGTCTTGGCGCCGACCTTGCAGCCCTCGCCGATGAAGACCTGTGCCTCAATCACCGCGCCGTCGCCTATCTCGGCGCCCTTCTCGACCACGGTGAAAGGCCCGACGTGAACGTCCTTGCCGAGCTTTACGGTCGGGTCGACGATGGCCGTCGAATGGACGCCGGGAGCGCGCACGGGCTCGGGCGGGGCGAACATCTTTGCCGCCGCCATGCAAGCGTGGTTCGGATCTGCGACGCGGATTACGGAACAGGGCGCACCCTTGTCCCATTCCGGCGGGAGCAGGACCGCCGACGCCTTGGTGGACTCGACGAGCTTGACGTGCTTCGGGTCCTTGCAGAAGCTCAAATCGCCCGGACGGGCCTCTTCAAGGCCGCCGCAGGCCGAGAGTTCGACATCCTCTCCCTCAAGCGTTCCGCCGAGGGCCTTGGCGAGCTCACTTGCCTTCATCCTTCTCCCTGCCCTTCGCGTACTTCGGGTCGACGCCCATGGCCTTCAGGATGCCGTCGGTGACGTCGAGCGACTTCTTAGCGAACGCCGTGACCGTCGACTCGATGATGAGGTCGTAGCCGTTGTCGTCGGCGAACTTGTTCACGACAGTGCGGATGTCATCGGTCGTCGACTTGAGGAGCCTTGCCTCGAACTCCTGGAGCTTCTGCTGCGACTCCATCGCCTTGCTGCGAAGCTTCTGCTGCCCCGCGACATACTTGTTCTGTATGTCGAGGAGATCCTTTTCGATCTTGTCCTTCTGGGCCTGCGAGAGCATCGGGTTCCGTCCCTGGTCCGCGACCTTCTTGCCCTCGTCCTGAAGCGCATCGAGCTCGGTCTTCATGCTGTCAAGCTCCCTCTGGTAGTCCTTCTCGGAGTCCTGGAGCAGCTTCTTGTTGGTGTCGTAGCTCTTGTGGTTGCGGACGAGCACCATCATGTCGACCGTACCGATTTTGACGTCTCCGAACGCGGTAACCGCGCAGAGCGCAATCATGCCAAGCATCATCTTCTTCATTTCTTGTCTCCGTAGGTGTGTCTTAGAAATCGTAGCCGACCGAGAACGAGAAGACCTCCTCCTCGCAGTGATCGGGCTTCTCGATGGGCGTCGCGAAGTCGAGGCGGATCGGGAACATCGGGATGTCGAGCCGCACGCCAAGACCGACCGTCCAAGCGAAGGTGTCGCTGAAGTCCAGGTCGAAATCGTCCTCGCCGACGCTGCCGAGGTCGGAGAACACCGCGAGGCGGATCATCTTCACGACCGGCACCGTGTACTCGAAGTTCATGCAGAAGAGCGTCTGTCCGCCCCACGGGATGTAGTCGCTCCTGCTGTTCGCCTTCTTGATGTAGGGCGACACATAGCGATACTCGATGCCGCGAATCGACTTCGGGCCGCCGAGGAACAGCCTGTTGTAGATCGGCACATAGTCGTTCGAGCCGAAGCCGTCGATCGTCTCGGCGCGGAAACCGACCATGAACACGTGCTCCTTGAGCCAGCTGTCGCCCGAAACGATGCCCTTCCACGGCGAGAAGTAGTGGCGGTGGCTTATGCCGATTTTGTAGTACTCGTTGTCGCCAGCGCCAACATCGAGGTAGACCTGCGAACGCGAGCCACGTGTCGCCACGCGGAAGTTGTCGCGGTCGTCACGGCTCCAGAAGAAGCGAACGACACCCTCGACCGCGTCGCTGTACTTGCGGTCTTCCTCCTTGAGCCACTTCTTCGTGACGCCCTTGTACTCGTAGTAGTCGTTCTCCACGTCGTCCATCTGGATGAACTCGCCGCCGAGCCTCACGCCGAACTTGCCGAACGAGACGTACCTGTCGGCATTGGGATCCCAAATGGTCTTCGGGTTCCAGACCTTCGCGGGATAGGAAAGCATCGCGCCGCCGCCGGAACGGATGACGTCATAGTCGTCGTACCACCTGTTGCGGCGATAGGCCTCTACGGTGAGTTCGAGATAGCGGTCGAGGAAGTGTGGCTCGGTCACGCTCGCCTCATAGCTCTGGATGCGCGGGCCGGCCTGCACAAAGATGCGGCCCTTCTGCCCGCCGCCGCGGAAGAACTTGCTTGGCGCGAAGAGGTCGAAGTTGGACTGCTGCACCTCGGCATACGCGTAGACGGAATCGACCGAGCCGGCGCCGATGCCGACCATGAAGTTGCCGGTGTTCTTCTCCTCGACTTCATACACGAGGTCGCGCCACTCGGCGCCGTTCTCGTCCTTGCCCCTGTCGGTCGGCAGAAGTTCGTAGCGGACGCGCGTGAAGTAGTCGAGGTTCTCGAGCCTGCGCTTGCTCTGCTCGGCGCGGTCCTCGAGCATGCGGTCGCCGGGTCCGAGGGTAATCTCGCGGCGGATCACCTTGTCCTTCGTGTAGTCGTTGCCGCGGATCTCGACCTTGTTGATCACGACCGGAACGCCCTCGGCGATGTCGAACACTATGTTGGCGACAGACGGATTGGCCTCGGAGGGGAAGTGCTTCACGGTCACGTGCGTGTCGGCAAGGCCGGAATCGCCAGAACCGACGGCAACCTCGATGCGACGCGCGGCGTCCGCGAGGACCTTCGCGCCCGCAACGGCTCCCGCCTCGGGAAGCTGGCTCTTCTCGCGCACCGCCTCCTCTGGATAGCGCGTGAGGCCGGTAAGCTTCGTCTCTCCAATGGTATAGCGAATGCCCTCGACGATATCGAAGCGCACATCAACGAGACCGTCCTCGCGCTGTACGCGCTCAGGACCGGAAACCACGACGTCGAGATAGCCGCGGTTGCGGAAGACCTCCTCGATCTTCGGAACGCACTGCGCCTGCTGCTCGAGCGTGACGGGCTTGTCGGAGAACCACCCAAGCGGGTTCCACCACGGAAGAACGTTGATCGCCTCGAGGAGCTCATCCGCCGAAACGCCAACGGCACCGGCAAACACGTACGAGCCGATCTTCTGGCGCACACCCTCGTCGATCATGAGCGTGACCGTCCCGCCGTCGCCCTCGGGGAGCATCTCAACAAGGGGCGTGACCTTCACGTCGAAGAAGTGCTTCTTCTGGTAGGCAGTCCTGACCCTGTCAGCCGCCTCTGCGAGATCGGCCTCGCCGTAGAGGTAGCCGTCCTTGAGTTCCGCCTCCTTGATGATCTTTGACTCGCTGAAGAAGTCCGCGCCCTTGACATTCATCGGCGCACGATAACGCATCTTGCGCTTCACGTAGAAAGTGATTTCAACGCCGCCTTCCACGCGCTGTGCGTCGGCCGAGATGTCCTCGAACTCGGAGGAATCCTTGAGCGCACCGACGTCCCTCGTCAGCGTCGCAGGGTCGTATTCCTGGCCCTTCTTCGTCTGGCAGCGGCTCGCGATGGAACCAGTGTCGCCACCAAACCCGTCGAGCGCCTTGAACTTGACGTCGACAACCTGCGCGGACCATGCGGTCGAAGCCGCGAAAAGCGCGAAAAGCGCAATATGTGTTTTCATAGGTTAATATTGTATCAAAAATTCACTCCCCGCGGGAGACGGCAAGGAGACCTTCGAGGACTTCAGCGTAGGCCGCGCGATCGGGTTTTTTCTCCTCTACGGACTTGCCGAGAGCCCCGGGAAGAGGAATCGCCTCAGAACCGCGCATGAGAGCCCACGCGTCGACGCCCTTCATCAGGCTTTCGTGGTTTGCGAGAAGGTAGTGGCTGTGGGAAAGGCCGTCCAAAGCGCCGCAGTCCGCAAGCGCCCTGCACACGAGCTCCTGGTCGTCCTCGTCCATCAGCCGTTTCTTGACGGCATACGCGCAGTCGATGCAGATCGCGATCGCGACCGCGTAACCGTGGGGAAGCTTGTAGCCGCTCATCGACTCGAGACGCGCCGCGCACCACTGCGCAAACGGCACGAAAGAGGCTCCGCCCCTCGACTTTACGCAATCGGATATCGTGTCGCGCATGGCGTCGAAGTCACGCGTCTTGATGGCCTCGGCGCGCTTTGCGAGGCGCTTCATGAGAGCGGCGTCGCATACAGCTGCATAGCGCACCGCCTCGCCAAATCCGGCGCACCACACGCCATCGAGGACCGTCTTCGCAAAGGTCGGGTCGACGACTACCGCAGCCGGTTCACAGCGGACGGAAAGCGCGTCCTTCACCGCAACGCCGTCGACAGCGGCGGTATCGGCAAAGGCGGCGTCGATCATAGCGGCGGGAGTCGTGGGCATTCTGAGGAGTTTGAGCCCACCCCTCACCTGCGCGGCCACATAGCCGGTGACGTCGAGCACAGTGCCACCGCCGAGCGCGATCACGACATCGTTCGCTCCGATCCTGGCGTCGATGAGAGACGTCGCCACGAGTGTAGCGCTCTGAAGCCCATCCGCCTTGATCTTCTCGCCGCCCGACACAACAACGGGGCTCGCCGCCAGCGTTATGCCGTGTTCCTTGAAATACTTGCCGATCTTGAGCCCGAGCCCCTCGGTGCGCTGCACGACGTTCGCGTCCGCGACAAGCGCGACCTTGGCCGCATCAGTGCCGACGATGGCCTTGAGCGTGTCGGCGAGCGTCGAGTTTCCTTCTGCGAACACGTCGTCGACGATTTCGATCGGGTACTTACCTTCTGTCTTTTTTCTTGCCATTTTCGAGCAGTTCTTCAGCATGTTTCCTTGTAACGCTCGTGAGCTTCTCGCCGCCGAGCATACGCGCGATTTCCGAAACACGGTCCTCGCCCTCAACTTCCGAAATCCAAGTTCGCGTCCTACCTCCAGAGACGCCCTTCGCCACAACAAAATGCCTGTCGCCGCACACCGCACTCTGAGGCAGGTGGGTGATTGCGATGACCTGGTGCGACGCGGCGACGCGGCGCATCTTCTCGCCTACCGCGCGACCTACCTCGCCGCCGATGTTCGCGTCGATCTCGTCGAAGACGAGCGTGTCGGTCTCGTCGTGCGCGGCAAGCACAGTCTTCAGCGCGAGCATGATGCGCGCCGTCTCGCCCGAGCTCGCTATCGCCGCGAGCGGCCTCGCGGGCTCGCCTGGGTTCGGCTCGAACATGTAGACGACGGAATCGCAGCCGTGCGCCGCAGGTGCGGCTTCGCGGATGTCGACGTCGAACTTCGCCTGGAGAAAGCCGAGGTCGCGCAGTTCCTTCGTCACGGCCTTCGCGAGCTTCGCGGCGGCAGTGCGGCGGCGGCGCGTGACTTCGGCGCCTTCCGCCCTGACGGTCTTCTCGGCTTCCGCGAGGCGGGCTTTCAATTCGCCAAGCCGTTCGTCGCGGTGCTCGAGCGCATCGAGCTTCGCGCGCTTCTCCGCGAGCGCGGCCGCAGGATCGCCGTACTTGCGGCGCATGCGGTTCACGACGGAGAGCCGGCGGTCTAGTTCGTCGAACGCCTCGGGATCTGCGTCGATGCGGCTCACCGCGTCGGCAACACTGCGGGAAAGCTCGTTTATGCGGACAGATATTTCCTCTGCCTCCGCCGCCCATTCGGACGCGGCGGGGAAATGTTTTGCGACCGACGCGAACACGGGGCCGAGTTTCGCGATTACCGTCTCAGCGCCTTCGTCGCCGCCAAGCGCCTCGGTGATCGCGTTCGCGCCCTCGACGATTTCCGCAGCATGCGCGGCCGCGGCATGGCGCTCCGCGATATCGTCGTCGTCGGAAGTTATGTTCGCCTCCTCGAGCTCGCCAACCTGGAACTTGAGAAGATCAATCTCGTCCTCGACGGACGCCCCCCCTTCGAGTGATGCGATCTCGTCGGCAGTCTTGCGCCACTCGTCATAGGCAGCGGAGTATTTCAAAAGCCCGACACCGCCAAAGCGGTCGAGCGTAGCGCGCTGGAAATTCTCTTCGAGGATGTTCTGGTTCGCGCGGGGGCCATGTATGTCGACGAGACGGCGGCCGAGTTCCTTGAGCTCCGAGACGGCAACGCTCTCGTCGTTGACCCACGCGCGCGAGCGGCCCTCGGTGGTAACGGTGCGGCGAACGACGGTGCCGCCGAAGTCGGCTTCGACCTCGGCCTCCTTCGCACCGTCGCGCACAACCGAACTGTCGGCACGGCCGCCGAGCACGAGTTCGAGCGCCCCTATCAGGACGGATTTTCCCGCGCCTGTCTCGCCGGTGACGACATTGAGCCCGGGTCCGAATGCGACTTCGACCTTCTCGACGACAGCAAGATTAGAAACTGCAAGCTTATTCAGCATCTAAGAAAAAGACAATATCCCCAAAATCGTTCCGCCATGGAAAGGTGGAGCGGGCGATGGGAATCGAACCCACGTAAGAAGCTTGGGAAGCTCCTATTCTGCCATTGAATTACGCCCGCATTAAAACGTGGTGATGCGCGTATTATATCATAATTTCCTTCGCATGGGGGAAGCAACTTGATTTCAGTATTTCCAACAATCGTGCGCGGCCATTTGGTAGAATACACGACATGGCGAACGCACCAGTCACATCGATAACACTGCTCAAGGGTCTCGCAAGCGGAACAGACAACGCCCGCTGGGCAGAGTTCTTCCGCATCTACGAGCAGCCGATGCGTTCGTTTCTCCAATCGCGCTTCCCGTCGGTCGACGCTGATGACGCGATACAGGAGACGATGGTCGCGCTAACGCTGCGCATGCCGGACTACCACTACACACCCGACCGCAACGGACACTTCCACAACTACCTTACGGGCATACTAAAGCACAAGGCCGAAGACGCCCTGAGACGCGAGGCGCGGGAGAGCGGAAAGCGCGACCGACTTGCCGAGAGAGAAGATACGTCCGCCGAGCGCAGCCGCGAGGAGCCGGAGGACTGGAAGCTCGCAGCGATGAACGCGGCGCTTGAGCAGCTGCTTTCGGACGAGTCGATCAACGCGCGTACGCGAGAGGTATTCCGCCACGTGGCGCTGATGCACGAGCCGCCCGCCGAAGTCGCCGCGGCGTTCGGCCTCTCGCGCGCCAACGTCGACCAGATCAAGCGCCGCATGGTCCAGCGTCTCTCCGCCCTCGTCTCGTCAATGACCGCCGAGGAATAACTTATCTGCCCCTGCTGCCGCGCGCGTCACCGCCGCAAGAGCAAGGCGGTCGATGTCTGCTGGCGCAATACCATGGTAGTTGATTATCGCCGCGCTATCTCCGGAAAGCCATTGGCAGAGTCTGTTCATCGCCGTCGCGTCGGCTCTCGTCATCGGCTTCTCGTTTGGCTGATATGGCCAGGCGACGGGCGCCAGCATCAAGAGCCGCCCCTCGGCACAGGCGTCGAAGTAACGCCCGCCGGGCTTCTGGAACTTCGAGAAGCCCTTGTTGTGCATGGTGACCAGTCGATAGCCGGCGGCGAGTGCCTCGCGCGCGATCTGCCGCTCACCGTCAGATATGCAAGGCGAGATCAACACCGCGCCGACGCGGGCCGCGGCAAAGAGCGCGTCGCGACGCCTTTCGTACTCGGGCGTAGAAAACTCGACGATCGGCTCGCCATCTGCATCGCGCGCGATCTTTGGCGCGGCCCCGGCCTTTGACTCTCGGCGATAGCGAAAGAAGCGGCGCGAGACTTGCACTTGGGCAAGCGGGCGAGCCAAGAGGAAATGGTTGCCGATGGCAGAGAAGCTGCCGGCGG
>OCTX012226849.1_pt1 | contig 12450 bp, 13 predicted proteins | sample 1539691 | NCBI WGS metagenome assembly OCTX01 (sample SAMN02144231, study PRJEB22623) | gut metagenome | biome: sheep rumen | host: Ovis aries | place: New Zealand
GACAAGCGGTGCAACGGAGTTGTAGGAGGTGAAAAATCTGTTTTTACACGCAGGACGCCCCTGGCTCGTACGACTGAAACGTGTAGGAGGTGAAAGATTCTGGAGCAGCGAGAGCAGAGCCAAGCTTGCTTGAACTATGCCGAGCCACGACACTGTTACGGTAATCATTTATGTTTGGAAAATTCTCCGGACGTGCCTGGCCATATTCTTCCATGTTGCCATAATCTTAGTCATTTACAAGTTCGTCGTCTTTTGGGTTTCCATGCTGTTCCAAGAAGAATCGTTTCTGTTGCTCTATCTCACGACGCAATTCCTCCTCAGTGGGCATATAGGTCATGTATTTTGCAGCGAAGATTTGCTCGCTGTCATGAAGAACAGAATAACGAGCAATGGTATTGTCGGTGTCGGTACATAATAAAACGCCAATGGTGGGCAAGTCGTCCTCCCCCTTTACCAAGTCGTCGTACATACGTACATACATATCCAGTTGTCCGATATCCTGATGTTTTAGCTTATGCGTCTTTATGTCAAAAAGGACGAACCGCTTCATCTTGAAATTATAGAACACCAGGTCGATGAAAAGTCATCGGTGTCCGTAACGATATGCTGCTGCCGTTCCACAAATGCGAATCCGCGTCCTAATTCAAGGATAAACTTCTCAAGGTTGTCGATGAGCGCCTGCTCAAGTTCTGATTCCGAGTATTTTGTGTCACGTTTGAAGCCCATGAATTCAGCCACAACCGGGTTCTTGATATATTCCAACGGGTCCTTGTCTGGCTCAGGCTGAAGTTCGTCTGCATTTACCGGCAGCTGGGCTGCCAGCCTGCGCTCATAATATTGAGTGGAGATGTTGCGGTCGAGTTCCCTAACACTCCACCTGTTATCAGATGCGGCATTTAAATACCATAATCGTGCTTCCGGACTTGCTACAGACAGCACGCGTCTTATATGTGACCATTCAAGATTGTGAACACGCGTGTTCACAATCTCGTATTCAGGAAATAGCAAGTAGAACTTCTTATAGTAATCCAGATTCCGTTTGCTATAATTGTTGCCATAGTTGGCTGTCAACTCTTTTGCAAGATTTCTAATGAGCCCTTTTCCATATTCCGCCCTAGCCATTCCCGCTTGTTCTTCTTCAACGATTCTTCGACCTACATTCCAATAGGTGCGGATAGCAGCTTGGCCAGCTGACGCATAGGCAATTTTACGTCCTTTATCGATAATAGCACGTACATCATTCACAAACGATGTAGCAAGAGATGATATGTTATGATTTTCCATAATGACTTACGCTTTTAAAGATTCACTTAGTCCTTCTAGTCCTTTGATGGCATATTCGTCACAGATCAGCTGGGCGAAGATGTCGGAGAGCTATTGTTTTTTAGTTTTGTATCATAAGCAGCTGTCTATCTAAATGTCACATTTGTGGGCATTCATGAATTTGTCTCACTAACTCTTCGCAAGCTTGGTCCCGAAAATCGTCAACGACTCGTTGACGATTTACAATCCTTTCATAATAAAACGTATACATTATAACATTTGCAAAATAAATAATGAAGATATCTCAAATCGTGGGACATTTACAAAAAATATTAATATTTATATTTTTTGGTTAGTAAACAACAAGTACATGGATCCTGCTATAGTAGGTGTTCACGAAGGCATAAGCAATTCCCAATGGCCAGTTTTGTCAGATCCAACCCATTGTATGAGTTTTCTCTCTCGTAAGTAGGCGATATCTCGCTGAATAGTTTTTCTGTTCACATTCAGTTTTTCCGAGAGATACTTGGTATTTACTGCGACATTTTGTGCGACATCATCTGCGACACCCTTTGCTACTAGTTCTATGATAATCCGTTGTCTGTCAGAGAGCTTGTTCTTGATATTATCTGCGACATTGCCCTGGCTAGTTTCTTCTCTTCCGTCACGGGTTTCCCCTTCTGTCGTCTGAAGGAATTTGTCTATGTCATTACGCAAATGCTCAATATGCAACTGCGTCATGCAATCGACAAAGATGTTGATATCCCCATTATTTCGTGTATCAACAAGTGCCTGAATGTAGGCTATCTTGTCTTCTTTGAGGACTTTTACGGGCAATAGGCCGTATTCCATTTGCAGCAAGTTCATCAGCAAACGGCTGGTACGCCCATTGCCATCTGCCCATGGATGAATAGTCACAAGTTCGTAGTGAGCCCAAAAGCTGAGGTGATAGAGAGCACAGGGGTCCGTTTTGTCTACCGATATGCGACGCTTGTTCAGTTCTTCGCAAAAAGCGGCAAGACGTGAGGGTACTTTTAGGTACGACATATACGATGGCCCTCCAAGCCCTGCGCTTACATTCAATTTGCGCAACTCACCTCGTGCGGCTGAAAAACTGCCAGTCATAGTGTTATACTCGCTGCCGGTATGGTTCATTACTTTTGCAGCCAACGAGATAAGCCAATCTACAGTAATAGACTCATGACGCTGAATCCATTTCATCCCATATTCATATGCGGCCTTGAGATCGAGGTTCATCATCTGCTCCTGTATCGTGCGTTTGCTGCTGGTGATTCCTTCATCGAAGAGGAGTTGTGCCTCCACCTCAGTCACGGTGCTGCCTTCGATGGCAGTGGAATGTGCAATAATGGAATAGATATAGAATTTTTGGAAGTCTATCTGCTCCGAAATACCTAAATCCTTATACTGATTCAGCAATTTAACCAGTGTTTCTTTGTCTTGTTTCGTCATACCTCCCTCCCTTCTGTTTAACGTGAGTACGATGAAAGTAAAGATATTTTTAATTTCTTGATTATTTGGTAAATGGCGAAAAATTTAATAACTTTGTATATAGCAAAAAAACAATGTTAAACTAAAAAAACCGCTATGATTACCGAAGGCAAAGTTACTGAAATTTTTGTAATAGCAGATGTTTTTTGCAAGTTTTTTGAGTAAATGACGGAAAAATATTCCATACCAGATAATAATAAGCGTAAATACCATCGTGATGGAACAATGTGGAAAGCTGAAGTGATGGTGATACTGATTATGTTCCACAGTTCTGGCTATCGTTGTCTGAAACATTTCTATTTGAATCATGTTTGTGTTCATTTGCGTCATCTGTTCCCGGAGGTTGTTTCCTACAACAGATTCGTTGAGCTTGAGAAGACCGTTGCTCTTCCTTTGGCCATATTCATCAAGAAAGTGCTGCTAGGCAAATGCACTGGCATAAGTTTCGTTGACAGCACACCTCTGCGTGTGTGTCGCAATCAGAGAATCCATATCCACAAGGTGTTCAAGGGAATAGCAGAGCGCGGAAAGTGCTCAATGGGATGGTTTTTCGGATTCAAGCTGCATCTGATCTGCAACGAGAAGGGTGAGCTTCTGAACTTCATGATTACACCTGGTGATGCCGATGACAGGAAACCTCTGGAGCTGAAATCATTCATGGAGTTCATCTATGGAAAACTGGTGGGTGACAAGGGATACATAAGCAAGAATCTTTTCCAAAGGCTGTTCGTGGACGGCATACAACTGATAACAAAACTCAAGAGTAATATGAAAGGTGCCCTGATGAGCGTCTCTGACAGACTTCTGCTCAGGAAGAGGGCAATTATAGAGACCGTCAATGATGAGTTGAAGAACATAGCGCAGGTGGAACATTCAAGGCACAGGTCATTCGACAACTTCATTGTAAATCTGTTGGGCGCCATATCGGCATATTGTTTCTTTCCAAAGAAACCATGCATCTGTGTGGAAAGATCTGTAGATAAACAACTTACTTTATTATAAAAATCGTCGAACTCACGTTAAATAGGATTTTTCTTTTTTTTTATTGGATGTAATAATATTTTTAATTGGCAAATTTGCCAATTTGAAAAATTATTATTACTTTTGCAATCGTATTTCATACATGTGGCGACAACACATATAAATTCGGCTGAGAGATTATCTTTTTGTTTAATTTTAAAGAACAAATGTTATGAAGACAATTGTTACTTGGATTGACCATAAACGTGTTATGGTTGAGACTCCTCAGGGGGATGATTTTATTGTAGGATTCCATGGTGATTCCAATTATTGGGCAGAGAGGAATTCATATTTTAAAATCACTCATGATTTAGGTTTACTATTTGACAAGTTCTACAAAGGTGAAAGCAGCGTGATAATGGGCGACATTTATCGTTCATTATTACATTTATGTTATCAGCCTGTTTTTTTCTTCCAGAAATGTGAGAAGACAGAAAAGGATGATGAACGTATTCGAATAGGACAGCGAATCAAAGAGCTTCGTCTGGAAAAAGGGTGGGATGCTAAGACTCTTGCAGCTGTGGCAGGAATTGATGCGGCCAATCTTTGCAGGATTGAAGCAGGTAAATATTCAGTGGGATTCGACATTCTTGCCAAGATTGCTAAAGTTTGTGGAAAGAAAATAGATTTCATTAATAATGAGGATGAAGGTCATGAGTGCGTTATTAACCTATGCGAAGAATGAACATGGTCAGTTAGTGCATGTTGATTCCGTTTTGAAAGGAAGTGCTTGTAAATGCACTTGCCCGAATTGCAACAAACCCTTGGATGCAAAGAATGGTGGTTCTATTCGTGATCATCATTTTGCACATTCTCATGGAAACATTTGTGAAGGTGCTTACGAAACCACTTTGCATCTTCTTGCTAAAGAAGTTTTGCTGAGTACAGGAAAACTTATGCTACCAATATCCGAAGACAGAGACATGCCTTCCGGATTGGTTAGATTACATGATATGAAGCAAGAAGAATGGGATGCTCAATATGGTTTCAAACCAGATGTCGAGGGATTTGTTGATAATGGTGAACGGCTTCTAATAGAGTTTTATGTATCACATAAGATTCCTAAAAAGAAGAGAGATGTTATTATTGAGAACAATCTGAAATGTATCGAAATTGATTTAAACTATGTGGAACTTGACAAAAATAAGATACAAGATTTCTTGGCTAACGATAACGACTGTAGGAAGTGGGTTACGAAGTTGGAAGAGAAGAAAAAATGTGATGGTGAAGGTGGGTTATATTATAAACGAAACGAGTGGCAACTGAAAGCAATAGAAGAGTTAAAGAAACGATTTGAAGAAAATAAATTAACTATCGGATTCTGGTATGGCGTTTTTAATCTTCAAGAAAATGGATATGATGTTTGTGAAGCAAATTCTTCCATTTATCGGGGTTTCAAATCAGATTTAATATTATTTAGGAGTTCAAAAGAGGATAAGGGACATATAGCTATAAGTGTACGTGGACGAAGGCGCAATGAAGGACATAAAACTCCTAAGAATCTTAGAGTTATTGACATTATTGTCCGTGACATCTTGAGTTATGATAATTTTGTGAACGAAAGTGTGTTACGCCATGATAACATGAGGGTTATATTTGAGGGATTCAATGAAAAACCGAAGGTAAATACATACGGACAATATAAGACTGACGAAACTATAGAAGATGATGATTCTTGGCAATATCATCAACCTGATAGAGGATATAACAATCATTCATCTGATAATAGAATTAATACTGACGGTACTTGGGATGATGACTGGGAACGTTTTAATAAGATATTCAATAATCTATAAGAGAAATGAGCGGTAGTATTTCTATCGCTCATTTATTCTAGATAAAAATTAACCTATGATTTTTATATCACACCTGACACTGAATATGTGTTGGGGGTGATATTTTCCTGCGAAAACTTTTGGCTTCGCCGATTTCCCATACGACTCGGCAAGACTGAAACAAGTTTGGTTCTGTTCTCTACAGGAGAGCGCAGTAGTAAGTGAGCCACCCTGTGAACAGATGATGACCTTCACCTCCGAATCTGGATATTTGGCGAGTATGTAGTCCACATAATCGCTGTCGAAGTCGTAGCCTCCGACATATCCTTTGAGATGAAGATGGTATTGGGGTTGAGAATTAGCCATGAAAAAAGAGTACTGATGCTTATTTACAAGCAAAAGTACTCTTATATAATTATAAAGAAAAAGACAGTTTATTTGTTTATCTGTGTTTTCTTTTATAGGTTTCTATGGTTTCTAATCCTTCCATTGCTTTTTCTATTGTATCAGCTTCCTTGCAGAAAATCCAATGAACAATGCAATTTCCACCATATACAGACGAATAGGCTTGAAGAAATTTCCAGCCTTTACCACTCAAATAGTTTCCGGCAGAAACCATGCTATTGAATTTAATCTCTTCCCCCTTTTCATCAACAAGCTTTTGTTTGCCGTTTAGGCTAGACCACACTCCATAAACAGGACTTTCGCCTAAATCAAAAACAATTTTCAGACCTGCTGATAATTCTTTTTCATTTCCTTTGATTTCACAATAATAAATTTGCTGTGCCATTGTTAAACCGGCATAAGCAAAGATAAAAAGAAATAATAAATATTTTTTCATAATAATTGAATTTAGACAACAAATTTACAAATTATTTTGTAATTATTGCTACAGACTGCAAGGAATAAGTGATTTCTTGCGTGAGAATGTCACTTTGATGTCATTCACATTGGCATCAGGTGACAAACCTTTTGTTATTTCCACAATTGGATAAGGAGCTTCCTTTACTCCGATAAGGAAATACTTCTCCTGAGCATCCATGACAACGAATGCCATTGGCGTTCTGTTGTCAATGCCACCTTTGAACTTAGCGTCTGCTGCGGCTTCGTATCTTTTCCTTGCACCAGCCGAGTTCTGCACCACATCATGACGATAACGATTATCAATCTTTATTGCCCTGATGTCCTCCGTAGTTGAGAACTGCAGAACTGTCTTCTCTCAAAGTTTTCGTCTGTATGGTTTTGGCACCAAAACGCACTAGATTCGCCATTCGCATAGGAGCCGACGTCTCCAGGCGTCGGAAGCAGAAAGGGTGCAGGTTCGTAGTGAGCAGGATTGAAGATTTCTTAATGTATAAGATGCTGAGATTTGGTTCTACGTATCAGGGGCGGGGTAGCTTCAACGGTTGTTGACCGTGCTTCGCAGGTCTTTTGTGCGGACGAGGACGTCCACAACCCCAGTGTGGATGGGCTTGGTACGAGTTGGGAACGTGGTTGCTTCAATGGTCGTTGACCGTGCTTCGCCGGTCTTTAGTGCGGACGAGGACGTCCACAACCCCAGTGTGGATGGGCTTGGTACGAGTTGGGGGCGGGGTTGCTTCAACGGTCGGAGACCGTCGCTCCTACGCGTGGATTGCAACGGTGGATGGATATTGGGGTCTTGCGTATCAGGGGCGGGTAGCTTCAATGGCCGTTGACCGTGCTTCGCTGGTCTTTAGTGCGGACGAGGACGTCCACAACCCTAGTGTGGATGGGCTTGGTACGAGTTGGGGGCGGGGTTGCTTCAACGGTTGTTGACCGTGCTTCGCCGGTCTTTCGTGCGGACGAGGTCGTCCACAACCCCAGTGTGGATGGGTTCGGTACGAGTTGGGGACGTTGATGCTTCAATGGTTGTTGACCGTGCTTCGCCGGTCTTTCGTGCAGACGAGGACGTCCACAACCCCAGTGTGGATGGGCTCAGTACGAGTTGGGGCGTTGGTGCTTCAACGGTTGTTGACCGTGCTTCGCCGGTTTTTAGTGCGGACGAGGACGTCCACAACCCCAGTGTGGATGGGCTCGGTACGAGTTGGGGGCGGGGTTGCTTCAACGGTCGGAGACCGTCGCTCCTACGCGTGGGCGGCTTCCTTAGATTAAAACGTCTGCTTCGACAAGAGCGAAATTCACGTGCTTTCAGCCCATGGAGTCTGTTGGCGTATGGATTTCTTGTCTGCTCTTTTCTCATGGAAAAGCAGGCAGGAACTCTGTTTCCCTTTTTTTTAACGTCTTTTTTTTGAAAAGACCTTATTTTTTTCAGAATTCTTTGTAAATTTGCATTTTATATAAAGCAACAAGAGAAGAGAAAAAGCAACAAGGCAGGAGAATCCAGAAAACTCAGACATATCCTTAAGATTATGTGCACAAAAAAGATATCAAGACAGTTCTGTCTGGCCGCAGGCCTGCTGATTATGCTGCTTGCAACCACTGGAGCGATGGCTCAGCAGCGGAAGGAATACAAATATTACACCGTGGACAGTGGAACGGCTGAGGCGGCCTCGACACCGACCATGCTCTTCGACGACGACATGTCGACGGAATGGTGCGTACTTAAAGATTTTGTATTGTAAAATAAACGATTTTTTTTATGACGATAATCCTACAGAAAAAATGAGAATAACCACGATTTCAATCATGTTGCCCCTGATCCTCCTCTGCTCTTCTGCGCGCGGTCAGGAAGAAGGGGGCGTGCGAGTGCTGCTGCAGACCACCTATGGCGATATCCATATCCGCCTCTTCGACGACACTCCCGGCCACCGCGACAACTTCGTGCGGAACGTGAAGGACGGCATGTATGACGGCGTGAGCTTCCACCGCGTCATCCGCGACTTCATGATTCAGACAGGCAATCCCGACACGCGTCCGGACGTGACGGAGAAAGTGGAGCCGGAAGACACCACCCAGCTGGGACCCTCCATCCCGGCCGAGATACGCTATCCCGAGCATTACCATGTCAGAGGCATGGTGGCCGCAGCAAGGGAAGGCGACGAGGTCAACCCCCAGAAACGGTCGAGCCAATATCAGTTCTACATCGTCACCGGACGGCACATCACCGGGCAGAAACTCGACGCCATCGACAAGGACAAGATGGCGGTGAGGGTGGAGCAGCGCTACCGCCAGATGCTGATAGACAACAAGCCTCATATAGACCAGCTGCGCCAGGAGCGGAAGATGGCTGCCCTGCAGACCTGCCTCGACAGACTCTATGAGCAGGCTGAGGAAAAAGAATTGGAAGAAAACGGGCTGTTCTTTCCCGAAAACGTGGTCCGTGCCTACCGTTACAACGGCGGTGCCCCATGGCTCGACGGCGACTACACCGTGTTCGGCGAAGTGACCGACGGAATGAAGGTGGTGAGCAAGATAGAGAAAGCGAAGACCGACAAGGAAGATGCCCCGCTGGAGGAAATCCGGATACTGAAGGCCGTGATAGAATAAGCACAGGAAAGAGACGGTACTCTTTCTTGCGGTAAAGCCGGAGGATTACGGGATGCGGTAGAGCCTGAGGGTCGCGGGGATGCTCAGGATGTTCAGAATCTGGGCGGTGCGACCCTGTACATGACGGTCTGCGACAGGCCGCGGGCCAGCATGAAGAGGATGAACGCCAGCCATAGCGCATGGTTGGCGAGGGTGGGGAAGAGCAGGAAATAAGCCATGAAGAACACCGCCGTGGAGATGGCCGAGGAGAGCAGCATCTGCCGTGAAGCCGTCACGCCGATGAAGATGCCGTCCCACACGAAGGCGGCGACTCCGACAATCGGGAGCACCCATGTCCATGCCGCATATTCCGACGAGAGGCCGACAACCTCCGGCACGTTCGTGAGCATCCGTATGATGGCTCCGCCCGCCAGCGTGTAGACCGCAGTGAAAATCACCACCATCACGGCACCCCAACGGAACAGACGCCGGACCGTGGCCCGGAAGTTGTCAGGGTCGTGTGCGCCGTAGAACTTGCCGCCTACCGCCTCGCCGGCAAAGGCGAACCCGTCCATGATGTAGGAGAAGAGGATGTAGAACTCCATAAGCAGCGTGTTCGTGGCCAGAATGGTGTCGTCCTGCCATGACCCGGCTGAGGTAAAGAACAAGAAGACGGAGACGAGGCAGCATGTGCGGAAGAAGATGTCGCGGTTCACCTTGAACAGCTTCAGCAAGTCGCTGCGGTTGGGCACACGGCTCCACACCACGAGACGGCGTATCTGACGGTAACGGACAAGATAGATGACCAGGGCGAGCAAAAATCCGAAATACTGGGCGATGAGCGTGCCCAGCGCCACGCCCTCCACTTTCATCCCGCATCCGTAGACAAACAGCAGGCTGGCCACGATGTTGCTGACATTCTGCAGGATGGCCACGAGCATGGGCGAGCGGGAGTCCTGCATGCCGAGAAACCACCCCGAGAGGGCTAACAAGCCCAGCGAGGGAGGCGTGCCCCAGATACAAATGGAGTAGTAGGTTCTCAGATGGCTGAGGATGTCGGCAGAAGGCTGCATCACGGCCGTGGCCAGACGGAACAACGGCGTCTGAGCCAGCAGAAGCAGGGCGGATATGGAGAAAGCCAGCAGCAAAGAGCGGGTCAGCAGCAAGGCGGCCTCCGCCTTGTCGTTGCGGCCATAGGCCTGCGCCGTCAGTCCGCTGCTTCCCATACGCAGGAACGTGAATATCCAGTAGATGACATTGAAAAGCATGCCGCCCAGCGAGATGGCGCCGATATAAGCCGTGGCACCCAGATGGCCCACAATCGCAAGGTCGACCAGCCCCAGCAGCGGGACGGTTATGTTGCTTACGATAGAGGGGATGGCGATATGCAGTATTTGCCTGTCAAGTTGATGCATGTTTGTGGATTTTTATGCAAAGTTGGTGAATTTTTGTGAGAAAACCACTCTTTTTTCAATTAAATTGCCTAAATTATGCAAGATAATAGTGCATGGGCAAGGCAATGGCAGGCGTTCTGTCGTTGCCAGATGCATGCCAGTATTGGCAAAATAAATCTTTTAGCCCCCAAGACTGAAAACGAGGAAGCGGCTTCTCATCATGAGAAGCCGCTTCCTCGTTTTCATCCGAGTGTCTGCAGTGAGAGCCCTTCATCCTATTTCAGCAGTGTGAATTTCGCTGAGATATAGAAAACCTGGCTGTTGAACTTCGTCTTGTAGAACCCGTTCTGTTTGCCGAGATAGGGCAGGCGAGTGCCCTTGGGGAGATAATAGGGTTCCCACTGCGCCTCCAGTCCCCATTCGTCCTCCTTCGGCTTGTTCTTGTCGGATATGAACTGGTTGTGGTAGACCGACGCGCCGCTTGCCACGTTCGTGCAGTAATAGCCGTAGTTGGTGGACGGACCTTTCCGCAGTCTCACGTTTGTCCCGTTGATGACGAGATAGCGCTCTCCGGCACTGCCGGGTAGTCGTGTCACCTTCTTCGGGATGGACACGTCGGCTGCAGGGTAGGGCCAGAACTCATATGAGCTGCCGCCATGGTCCATCACCGTGATGGCCTCGCCCTTCTCCAGTGTTATCTGTGTGTTCCATCTCGGGTCGTCGTACGTGTAGTTCTGCTTGATCACGACCACCAGTTCTTTTGCCGTTGTCTGAGCCGTCGTGTCGACCGCCTGAAATCCCAGAACAACCAGGAGAGTCAGAAAAAATCTTGTTTTAGTCATTTTCCAAAATTTTTAGTAATGCATGCGATTGTGCATAGATTTTAGTTGTTTTTTTGTCTTATTCTCATGCAAAATTACAGAAAAACGCACAATCCTCAAAAATAATTCCCATTTTTTTTGGTCAATCAAAATAATATCCCTAACTTTGCACTCGCAAATGAGAAATGGCGCTTTCGTCTAGCGGCTAGGACACATGCCTCTCACGCATGGAACACGGGTTCGATTCCCGTAGGCGCTACAAAGATAGGAGTTCTTCGGAACTCCTTTTTTTATTCCAACTAACTATTTTTGACACTAATCATAAAAGGAATGAAAAAAATGTATTACATACTTATTATATTGGGAATTACTCTTGTGACTGTCGGCATAGTGGGTTTAAGCAAAGGGAAAGGCCCCAGAAGCTCGGAGGTGGAAAAAGACAGGGAGCAAAGCGCCGCCGCTGAAAACGGGAGCACATCCGGCAGTGTGTTTGCCATAGAGGACAACCGAACGGCAGACGACGACGGAGAAAGGAAAAACGAGCAATACGACGATGGCCTTACCGACGCAGAGCGAAAGGGACAGGCTTTCGAGATGTTCGTGCGCGACCATTTCAGTCACAAAGAATATTCACTTGTGGAGCACGTGAACGACAAAGCCTCTCATGAACATGTGACAGAAAGGAGCAAATACCCCGACATGGTGTTCCGCCACAGAAGCAGTGACACAAAATTTGCGGTTGAGTGCAAATACCGCTCAGATTGGGAACTCAACGGCAATACTCCACAAATTGAGTGGGCAGAACAACATAACATAGACAACTATCTCCATTTTGCCGAGGAAAGGAAAATGGATGTGGTGATCGTCATAGGAATCGGGGGAACTGCCGAAAACCCGGACGAGGTCTATGCAGCACCACTCCATGCTTTGAAGAAATTCACTTTTGCACGTAAGTCCTACCTCAACCAGTTCAAGCTCTCTAATCCGATGGGTAACTACAGATTCATCCTGAGCAAGCATACGGTGGTGAACTGAAAAGATATACTATTGCTCAGTTACAACAGATGCGTGAGTCGGAAGACCATCTATTGTGCATGCCATTTCTCTATAAGCGGCAGGATTTCCCGATCGAAGATGGTTCGCTCCACGATTCTATAGTGTGGATGATAAGCCTCACGATATTCTGGCGAATGACTGATGGCGTATTTGCCAGCAGAGAGC
>OCTX012260874.1_pt1 | contig 12447 bp, 10 predicted proteins | sample 1539691 | NCBI WGS metagenome assembly OCTX01 (sample SAMN02144231, study PRJEB22623) | gut metagenome | biome: sheep rumen | host: Ovis aries | place: New Zealand
TTTGAGTTCGCGTTATTGCGAACTCAAACTTTTTTTATACCAATCATATAATTTCTTTACACCATCTTCAATCTCTACCTTGTGTGTCCAACCGAGAGAGTGAAGTTTCGAAACATCAATAAGTTTACGCATGGTGCCATCTGGCTTGGTGGTGTCGAATTCAACGGTACCTTCGAAACCTACGGCTTTAACAACCAACTCTGAAAGTTCGCGAATGGTGAGCTCTTTACCAGTGCCTACATTAATGTGGCAGTTGCGGATTTCGCCTAACTTGGGGATAGCTCCACCGCGGCCGGCAGAATGGTTGCGATCGACGGCACCATCGGTGGAGGCGCCGTAGTGAACTGAAGAATACTTCTCGATGCCAATAATGTCGCTAAAGTTGACATTCAACAGTACGTGTACTGATGCATCTGCCATATCCTCGCTCCATAGGAATTCACGAAGTGGTGTACCCGTACCCCAAAGGATTACTTTGTTGTTATATATGCCATATTTGCCAAGAATCTCCAGAATCTGCTCATGAGAAGCTGCGCCGTTGACACCCTCAACAGGGCGTTTGTTCAAGTCGATGGCAATCTTGTCCCATGCTTCATCGTGGATGAGTTTGGCCAGATATACCTTTCGCATCATAGCTGGCATGACATGGGAGTTCTCCAGATGGAAATTGTCGTTTGGACCATAGAGGTTGGTGGGCATTACTGCGATATAGTTGGTGCCATACTGCAGATTATAAGATTCGCACATTTTTAAACCTGCAATCTTGGCGATAGCATACTCCTCGTTGGTATATTCCAATGGTGATGTGAGCAGGCAATCTTCCTTCATGGGCTGAGGTGCATTCTTGGGATAGATGCATGTAGAACCTAAGAAAAGTAATTTCTTGACTCCGTGAGCATAGGCCTCACTGATGACATTGCACTGTATCTTCATGTTCATCATGATGAAGTCGGCACGATAAAGAGAGTTTGCCATGATACCTCCTACAAAGGCGGCGGCCAGCACAACTGCGTCGGGGCGCTCTTCGTCGAAGAACTGCTTAACGGCTACCTGATCGGTAAGGTCTAACTCTTTGTGGGTGCGACCAACCAAATTGGTATAGCCTCGCTGAAGCAGGTTATTCCAAATAGCGGAACCCACAAGTCCGTGGTGTCCCGCTACATATATTTTACTATCTTTACTGAGCATCGTCCATGTGAGCTTTAAGGAAGAGTTTCTTGACGAACTTCATGTCGTGCTGAACCATGATCTTGACCAAGTCCTCAAACGAGGTCTTCTGTGGATTCCATCCTAACTTGGCCTTTGCCTTTGCGGGATTTCCTAAGAGTTGGTCAACTTCGGCAGGACGGAAGTACTTGGGGTCAACCTCGACTAATGCCTTACCGGTGGCCTTGTCGTAACCCTTTTCATCGACGCCGTCGCCACGCCATTCAAGTTCGATACCTACCTCTTTAAAAGCGAGGGTGGCAAACTCGCGAACTGTGTGATATTCGCCTGTGGCAATCACGAAGTCGTCGGGCTCGGGCTGCTGCATGATGAGCCACATGCATTCGATGTAATCCTTGGCATATCCCCAGTCGCGCAGAGAGTTGAGGTTACCCAGATAGAGCTTGTCCTGAAAGCCTTGAGCGATACGGGCGGCTGCCAATGTAATCTTACGGGTAACGAATGTTTCGCCGCGGCGCTCACTCTCGTGGTTAAAGAGAATACCATTGCAGCAGAACATATTGTATGATTCACGATAGTTCTTCATAATCCAGAAACCGTAGAGTTTGGCTACAGCATATGGAGAGCGTGGGTAGAATGGGGTTGTCTCACTCTGAGGAACCTCCTGAACCTTACCATAGAGCTCTGATGTAGAGGCCTGGTAAATGCGACAGGTATCTGCCAAACCGGCAATACGCACGGCTTCCAACAAACGGAGTACACCGTTTGCGTCTGTGTCGGCTGTGTATTCTGGTACGTCGAATGATACTTTTACATGACTCTGGGCAGCGAGATTGTAAATCTCGGTTGGACGGATTTTTGAGATGACGCGAATCAAAGATGATGAGTCGGTCATGTCGGCCCAATGGAGATTTACAAGGCGGGCTTTCTTCATATCGCGAACCCACTCGTCGAGATACAAATGTTCGATGCGGGCAGTGTTGAATGATGAGGAACGGCGCATGAGGCCGTGAACCTCGTAACCTTTCTCAATAAGGAACTCGGCCAAATATGAACCATCCTGACCTGTAATACCGGTTATGAGAGCAACTTTTTTATCCATTATAATTTTAGTTAATTATTTCCAGAGAATTGTTTGATACGCTGTTCTTCTGACAGTTTGCAGATGAGCAGGGTGTCGTTGTTTTCGGCTATGATATATCCATCAAGCCCCTGAATAACAACCTTCTTTTCTTGCATGGTGTGAACAATGCAATTGTGACTCTCAATCAGATTGATGTCGGGACCGATGCTGGCATTGCCATAAAGGTCTTTCTTGCTTTGTTCGTGGAGCGAGCCCCATGTACCTAAATCGCTCCAACCGAAATCGGATGGACAAACGAAAATTTCTTCGGCCTTCTCCATGATGGCGTAATCGACAGAAATATTCTCGCATTCGGGGAACAAACGATTGATCTCTTCTTGTTCCTTGTCGGTACCGTAAACGGGTAATAACGACTCGAATATCTTGGCCATTGAGGGCTGGTAGATGCGGAAGGCGTTAACAATGGTGTTTACATTCCAAATGAAGATGCCTGCATTCCAAAAGTAATAATTCTTCTTGATATATTCCTGAGCCGTCTCGAGATTGGGCTTCTCGCGGAAAGAGTCCACTCTGAATATCTCTTTGTTTCGGAGTGAACTAGTACTCAGGTCAGCCTGGATATAACCATAGCCTGTTTCTGGGCGGTTGGGCTTCATACCAAGGGTCACGATAGCGTCGGTCTCGCTGGTAAACTGCATGCATTCCTTGATGACACGCTGAAATTCTGCCTTGTCGGTCACAATGTGATCGCTCGGAGTTACAATAATGTTGGCTTTGGGGTCTTTCGACTTGATGCGCCAACTAACGTAAGCAATACATGGTGCTGTGTTTCTGCGGCATGGTTCGCAGAGAATGTTTCCTGCTGGCATATCAGGTAACTGCTTTTTCACAATGTCCTGATAATTCTGATTGGTAACTACCCAGATGTTCTCGGGCTTAACCAGATTGCCGAATCTTTCTACCGTCAACTGAAGTAATGTTTTGCCAACGCCGAGAACGTCGATGAACTGCTTGGGGTTCTCGATAGTACTCATGGGCCAGAAGCGACTACCTACGCCGCCTGCCATGATAACTAAATGGTTGTTTGTTCTTGCCATAATCGTTGTTTGCTGATAATATTGCGCAAATATACGAAAAAAAACAGAAAAGATAGCAAAAAAAGCAAAAAAATGCTTATTTCACTGTCTTTTCTTGTTTATGATTAAGTTTTCGCTTAATGACGAAATAAACGATAGCCACAATAATCAGGCCCAGAATAGCGAATTTGATATATTCGGCATATTCGCTAATCTTATCGTTCAACTGATCCTGGGGCACGATAGCGTGCAGATACCAGCCTAAAAGGGCCAGTAAGCTATGCCAGCCTCCTGCACCAATGGTGGTGAACAACAGGAACTTGCCGTAGTGCATACGTGCCAAACCGGCTGGGATTGAGATAAGGTGGCGAATAACGGGGACAAAACGGCCGGTAAGTGTGGCTGCAATGCCATGATCGTCAAAGTATTTCTCGCTCTTCTCAACTTTCTCCTGATTTAGCAGGCACATCTTGCCCCACTTGCTGTTGGCAAACTTGTAGATGACGGGGCGGCCAACATACAAAGCTACAAAGTAGTTGATGCTAGCACCTATATCAGCACCAAGTGTGGCATAAAGTATGACTAGGAATACGTTTAAGGAACCACTGGCTGCATGGTAGGCAGCAGGGGTTACAACAAATTCTGATGGTACAGGTACTACTGTACTTTCTAATAACATCAGAAAGAAAATGGTTGGATACCAACCGAGCGCGTTGAGTATGTTTGTAATAAAATTCATAATCAATTGTTAGGACGTTTTTAATGCGTATTCGTAATAATCATTAGGGCGCATGCCTTCGGGGAAGTATTCGCCTAATACAGTTTGGGCTTCCTCAGGGTTACATTCGCAAGCCTTCTTTAGATAGTGTAGATACTCGTCGTACTTTTTCAATTCTTTACAACATAAGGCTAGATAGGAATAACCCTCATTGAAATTCTCGCCGACAGAAGTAAATAGTTTTTTGTAGGCATCGTAGGCGGTTTCTAAAAACTTATTGTCGTGTAAAGAAATGATGATTCTTAGTCGCATTTTGGGGTTGTTGCCAGAATCTTTGAGTGCCTTCGCAAATATTGCCTTGGCTTCTTCGAATTTATGGTTAGCCAGAAGAATATGCCCTTTGGTAAGGGCCATGTGAGTATGGTCGCAATCCAATTGGTCGGTCATTTCTATGCTCCATAAAGCTTTATCAATCTGGCCTAACGAATTATAGGTGAAAGCCATTTCCTGATAAATATCCGGTAGATATTCAGAGTCGATGGGGGCTACACTGATTGCTTTTTTCAGAAGCTCTATTCCCTCTTTGAGTAATCCTTGGCTAATCAAGCAAACGGCCTGGTGCAGATATGCGTTCTCGTCATTTGGCTCTTTTTCGCAATACTTTTGGAAGAATTTGAGCGCTTCGTTATAATTCCCCATGGCAAACAGGGTGTTGGCTTTCGTTAATAAAGCGTAGGGATCTTCAGGATCGATGGCAATGGCATACTCACTACTGGTAAGAGCGCTCGAATAGTCATTTTGCATATACTGTACGCCAGCCAAAGCGTTCCAGTAATTGGCGGAGTAGGGGTTCTTGTCAAGCAGTTCGTTGAATATTTTTTCACTGTCTTTATACTTACCTAAGCCGAACAGCGTGCGTGCCATCAATTCTTTGAATTCAACAGAATTGGTGTCGGCAGAACGAATTATCCATTTGAAAGCCATGGAAAACTGACTGTAATCAAGATAGAGGCTTGCAATTTCATTTGCGATGTCGTTGTATTCGTCTTCTGACGCATCTTTGAGGTATTCTGTCAGCAATTTGTCGGCACCATCAATGTCTTTTTTTATGATGAGTATTTCGGCGCGCAGATAGAGTGCCTCAATATTATCAAGAGGCTCTATTTTGTCGGCATATTGCTCGGCGGTTTCAAGATCATTGGCTTCTAATGCTTTACGGGCTTTGTAGAGCATAGGACCAACTGCATCAGGATTGTATTCTAAGGCTAAGGACATCGCATCCTCAGCCTCGGATAACCGGTTTTTTGAGCGATAATAGTCGGCTATGTCAGTCAAGTCGTCGGCATCCATATAGATGTGCTCGCCCGACTTGACTGACTCTTCGTATTGACGTAGGATTTTCTTGAAATCCTCATTTTCGAAATACTCTAAATTCTCCGGCACTTTTTATTGTTTTATTTTTTCCAGGTATCCTTGAGCCCAACAGTCTTGTTGAAGATGGGCTTCTCAGGAGTTGAATCTGTATCTGGTGTGAAATAGCCGATGCGCTGGAACTGCAGATAGGTGAGTGGTTTCATGTCGGCAGCGTATGGCTCGATGTAACACTTCTTGATGATGTGCAGTGAATCGGGATTGATAATCTCCTTCATGGCTGTGACAGCATCACAGTTCTTGGCTTCGCGGATGGCTGCCATGTCGTCACGAGGATTCTCGACTTTCCACAGACGGTCGTAAAGACGTACCTCGGCTTCGACAGCATGCTTGCAGCTTACCCAGTGAAGAGTCTTTCCCTTAATCTTGCGGTTTGAGCCAGGCATGCCGCTGCGTGAATCAGGATCGTAGGTGCAATAAATGGTGGTTACATTGCCATTTTCGTCCTCATCGCAAGGATGATCCTCGTTACATTTTATGATGTACGCATTCTTCAGACGGACTTCTTTACCTGGAGCTAATCGCATAAACTTCTTCTCGGCTTCCTTCATAAAGTCGTCGCGCTCAATCCAAAGTTCACGGGTGAACTCGACAGTATGTGTGCCATCAGCCTCGTTTTCTGGGTTGTTGATTGCTGTGAGCTGCTCAATCTGATCCTCTGGATAGTTGGTGATAACTACCTTGACAGGGTCGAGTACTGCACTGACACGGATAGCACGACTGTTCAGATCATCGCGAACGGCACTCTCTAAAAGGGCCATATCGTTAAGGGCATCGATTTTGGTATAGCCAATCTTGTCGATGAACTTAATGATACTTTCTGGGCTATAACCACGGCGGCGGAATCCGCAGATGGTTGGCATGCGGGGGTCGTCCCAGCCGCTTACCATGTTATTCTGTACCAATGCCAACAGATTACGCTTTGACATCAGTGTGTAATTGAGGTTCAACTTGTTGAACTCGGTCTGGCGTGGACGGTTGTCCTCGATATTGTCGGTTTCGCCCTTCCACTCCTTCATCCAGGTTACGAACAGATCATAAAGAGGGCGATGCTCAACAAACTCAAGTGTACACCATGAGTGGGTTACACCCTCCAGATAGTCGCTCTGACCATGGGTGAAGTCGTACATGGGGTATGCATTCCATTTGTTGCCTGTGCGGATATGAGGAATATTGAGCACACGATAAATGAGCGGATCGCGGAACAGCATGTTGGGGTGAGCCATGTCGATTTTGGCGCGAAGAACCAGAGTGCCAGGTTCGCACTTACCACTGTTCATGAACTCGAACAACTTCAGGTTTTCCTCAACAGGACGATCGCGATAAGGGCTGTTTGTTCCAGGACTTGTTGTGGTGCCCTTCTGCTGGGCAATCACCTCGGCGCTCTGCTCGTCAACGTAAGCACGACCTTGCTGGATGAGCCATACTGCAAAGTCCCAGAGCTCCTGGAAGTAATCACTGGCATAGTAAACATTTGCCCACTTGAAACCAAGCCACTTGATATCGTTCTCGATGCTCTCGATATATTCTGTATCTTCTTTAATGGGGTTGGTGTCGTCGAAGCGCAGGTTGCACTGGCCACCATATTTCTTTGCCAGTCCGAAGTCGATGGCAATGGCTTTGGCGTGTCCGATATGCAGGTAGCCGTTTGGCTCTGGTGGGAAACGGGTCTGCATCCTGCCGCCGTTCTTACCCTCTGCCAGATCATTGATTACTTTCTGTTCAATGAAGCTGACAGACTTTTTCTCCTCGCTTTCGTTCTTAATAATCTCTTCCATATCTTTAATTTTTCTATTTTTCAATTCTTCAACTTTTCAATTTACTTGATTCCTCTTTCATTTAAAGCCTTTGAATATTTAGCGGCATTTTTCAGATGCTCCTGATAGGTTCTGGCAAAGTTATGAGTGCCAGAAAAATCCTCCTTGGCACACATGTACAGATAATCGTGAGCTGTACGATTCAATACGGCATCGATACCTGCCACCGAAGCAATCTTGATGGGGCCTGGAGGTAGTCCTATATTCTTATAGGTGTTATAAGGACTGTTGAATTGCAGCATGTTGTGGTAGATGCGCTTCAGAGCGAAATCTTTTAAGGCAAACTTGATGGTAGGATCAGCCTGAAGTGGCATGTCGGCCATCAGTCGGTTCAGATACATGCCTGCGATCATGGGCTTTTCGGCGTTGTTGGCTGTCTCCTCGTCGATGATGCTGGCCAATGTGCAAACCTCGTTCTTACTGAGGTTCAGAGCTTCGGCCTTCAAGGTACGTTGCGTGTTCCAGAAGGTTTCGTTCTCCTTTAGCATGCGTTTCATCAGATTCTCGATAGAGATGTTCCAATATACCTCGTAGGTGTTAGGTATGAATAAACAGGCGATAGTGGCTGTGTCGTAACCCTGCTGCGCGCAGAATGCTGAATCGTTGAATAGGATGGCTACAGCAACACTGTCCATCATTAGTTTGTGCGACAGATAGCCGGCCAGTTTGTCCATGGTACGACTTTCTGGGATAGTGAGTTTTACTGGCTCCTGATGCCCGTTCTTCAGATTGCGGAATACTTTTATTGTACTCTGGTCGGGGGTAATAGCGTATCGGCCGCTGCGGATGTGGTTCATATACCCACCATGGCGTGAAAGCATTCTGAAAGCTGTCAGACCATGATCGGATGCAATCGGCTCTAACTTGACGCATACTGAATCAAGATTGTCGTTGTCGTCAATATACACGTATTCGGTGGTGTCGAGTTTCGAAAAACTCCCCACAAAATAGTAATATGCGAGGCCCAAGATTCCTACTACACAGATAATAACTGGAACCAGATAGCTTGACTTTTTTATCCAATTCATCTTCTTATTCTTAAAAAAACGCTGCAAAGTTACAAAAATCTCTTCACTATTATCGCTAATTTATCATTTTTTTGTATCTTTGCCCTAAAATATAGCTTATGAAACTTAAGTTTTCTATACAATATGGCACTCAGTGGGGACAAAACCTCTATGTGGTGATAACCTATCTCAACATCGACCAAATGAAGAAAACGGAACGGTTGATGATGACTACCTCTGACGGCGTGGAGTGGCAGTTGGAAACAACTGTGCTCGAATCGCGTAAACATCCGATAGCCTCGTTCTCATATCATTATCAAGTGGAGGATATAGATGGTAATGTGCTCAGAAAAGAGTGGAATGCTATTCCTCGAACCTATTATTTTGAGTCGGCAAAAGACTATGTGATGGCTGATTTGTGGCGCGATGTGCCTTTGCAGTATCATCTTTATAGTATGGCTTATCACACGACGATGGGATTGACTGTTGCTGAGCAGGTTGAGCCGCTTCGTGTACCTTTATATCGCAAGACAATTCTGTTCAGGGTATCGGCGCCTCAATTACAAAAGGGACAGTCGGTAGCCATCATTGGTAGTCATCCGGCTTTGGGCTGTTGGAATGTGACTCGTTATCTGCGTATGGAGTCAATAGGCAGATTTGAATGGCTCTTGTCGGTGAATGTGGATGCTGTGTTGTTGCCTATTGAATTCAAGTATGTGATTATAGATGATGATACTCATGCACTTGTGGCTTGGGAAGAAGGCGATAACCGGACAACTGTAGGCTTGTTGCCTGCTGATCAGACGATGGTGCCTGATGGTACTGTGTTGGTGGTATATGGCGAGAACCTGCGAGTAAAAGAGCAAACTTGGCGAGCTGCCGGTGTCGTAATTCCGGTATTCTCACTCCGTTCTAAGCAATCGTATGGGGTGGGGGATTTCGGCGATCTGCATCGCTTGGTTGACTGGTGTGTGGCTACTGGTATGAAGGCTATCCAATTGTTGCCGGTTAACGATACAACATGCGCGAAAAACTGGAGTGACTCATATCCATATAATATTGTTTCGGCTTTTGCACTTCATCCTCATTACTTGGATGTTGAGGCTGTTGGGGTGTTGAAAAATAAAGAAAAGATGGTGGCGTATCATCGTCAGCGCCAGGAACTTAATGCACTTTCTTATTGTGATTATGAAGCCGTCGATCGTGTGAAACTGGCTTATGTTCAAGAACTGTTTGCAGAAAAAGGGCAGCAGACGCTTGGGGCCAAGGAATTCAAATCTTGGTTTGCAGAAAACCAAGATTGGCTGGTGCCTTATGCCGAATGGTTGGGAACATCGCCGTATGTGGTTTATTTTACGCAATATCACCTTCATGTACAATTGAAGGCTGCGGCTGACTATGCCCGTTCAAATGGTGTCTTTTTGAAGGGTGATGTTCCCATCGGTGTAAATGGTAACAGTGTGGAAACGGCTACTCATCCATGCTATTTTCATCTTGATGCACAAACGGGAGCGCCTCCAGATAAATTTTCGCACAACGGACAGAATTGGGGATTCCCGACCTATGATTGGAGTGATAGGAAAGATAAGGAAGGTGAAAATCTGGTAGAGTGGTTCCGTCGGCGTTTAAAGTGGATGGAACAGTATTTTGATGCTATACGCATTGATCATATTCTGGGCTTCTTCCGGATATGGGAGATTCCTGCCGATGCTGTTTTCGGACTGCTGGGGCATTTCTCGCCTTCGTTACCCATGACTGTGGGCGAGATAGAATACTTTGGTTTACCTTTCCGTAAAGAGTTGTTCACCAAACCGTTTGTAAACGATCGGGTGCTCGATAAACTGTTTGGTATGCACGCACCTTATGTACGTGAACATTTTCTGACGCCTAAAAGCTATGGTTTGTACGACTTGAAATCAGATTTCTGTACGCAGAAGAAGGTGCAGCAAGCTTTTGAGGGACGGACTGATGAAAGCAGTCTTTGGATTCGCGATGGTCTTTATCGCTTGATTAGTGATGTGCTCTTTGTCGAAGATCCCCAACAGTCAGGTATGTATCATCCACGTATTGACGTGATAGGCGAACCCGTGTTTGATGCGTTGAATGCTGAGGAGAAAGATGCGTTTATGCGTCTTTATAATAATTATTACTATCAGCGTCATAATTTCTACTGGGGAGCTGAGGCTATCCGTAAACTTACGGATGTGTTTGGTTCTACTCGCATGCTATGCTGTGGTGAGGATTTAGGAATGCTGCCAGATTGTGTGGCGCCCGTTCTTGACCAGCTACGAATCCTTTCGCTCGAAATCCAGTCGATGCCTAAGCAGAGTGGCTATGAGTTTGCGCATCTTGATGGGAATCCCTACCGTTCGGTAGCTACGATTTCAACGCATGATATGTCGCCATTGCGGCTTTGGTGGAGTGAAAGTCCTGAACGTACTCAGCGTTTCTATGTGTCGATGTTGCAGAAACAAGGTCGGGCACCAGAGCAGTTGCCTGCCCACTTGGCTGAAGAGATTATAGGGCGTCATCTCTATTGTCCGTCGATGCTTTGTATGCTGTCGCTGCAGGATTGGCTGGCAATGGATGGCGAGCTGCGTTCAAAAAATGTACGTGATGAGCGTATCAATGTGCCTAGTGATCCTTATAACCGGTGGAAGTATCGTATGCACATGACCATAGAAGACTTGCTGCAAGCAGATAAATATAATAATAAGGTGAAAACCATGATTCAGCGTTCTAAACGCTAATGTTTAATGTTTTAAAAGATTGTTTAATGTATAATACGTATATTTTTGACCTTGACGGAACTTTACTTGATACTTTAACAGATTTGGCAGCATCGTGCAACTACGCGTTGCGCACACATGGTATGCCGGAACATTCGATTGACGACGTGCGCAGATTTGTGGGCAATGGAGTGCGCAAATTGATGGAGCGAGCTATTCCTGATGGAGCCACGAATCCTGATTTCGATGCTACTTTTGCAACCTTCCGTGAGCATTATATGCGTCATTCGCTTGATACAACGCAGCCATATCCAGGGATTCCTGAGGTCTTGGCTGAACTGAAAGCGCGTGGATGCAGATTGGCTGTTGTAAGTAATAAGATGATGGCTGCAACGGTGGAGCTGTGCCGTCATTTCTTTCCAGATACAATCGAAGTTGCTATTGGAGAGCATGAAGCAGAGGGTATCCGCAAGAAACCGGCTCCTGATACGGTTTTTGCAGCCTTAAAAGAACTTGGGGTAGAAAAAGATGGTGCTGTTTATGTTGGCGATAGTGACGTGGATGTGCAAACGGCAGCTAATTCGGGACTGCCATGTATTTCTGTGTTGTGGGGATTCCGCGATCGTGACTTCCTAATACAACATGGAGCGAAGACATTTATCTCCGCTCCATCTGAATTATTATAATAATAGGTGTATTAAATCTGCTGCAGTCTGGCGATATACTTGCCAAGAATGTCAAACTCGATGTTGACAACCGAACCTACACGGATGTCACAGAAGTTGGTGTGCTCAAATGTATAAGGGATGATGGCAACCTGGAAAGTGTTCGAGGTGGGATTGCAAACAGTGAGGCTTACACCATTAACGGTAACGCTTCCTTTGTCAACGGTGAAATAGCCTTTTAAAGCCATCTCGCGGTTTTCGGGATATTCAAACGTGAAATAGGTCGAACCATCCGCATCCTCAACAGCAATGCAGCGGGCGGTTTCGTCAACATGCCCCTGGACAATATGACCGTCTAACCGGCCGTTCATCAGCATGGAACGCTCTACGTTTACTTTATCTCCAACTTTGAGCAGTCCCAGGTTGGTGCGGTCGAGTGTTTCCTTCATGGCGGTAACCGTGTAAGTGCCATTCTCGATGGCAACAACCGTGAGGCAGACGCCATTATGCGCAACACTTTGGTCGATCTTTAACTCTTCGACAAATGAACACTTCAGTGTGAAGTCGATATTTTCGCGATCCTTACGGATAGCTGTGACAGTAGCAAATTCTTCGATGATTCCAGAAAACATAATTATCTAGTCTTAATTATCAATTGGAAAAAAAGGGTACGTGCCGATGATTTGGTGAAAACTCCTGTTTCACACGATGTGGGGGCTCCCTGCTGTTGTAATCCACCGGCATTGCTGCTCT
>OCTX012282194.1_pt1 | contig 12447 bp, 12 predicted proteins | sample 1539691 | NCBI WGS metagenome assembly OCTX01 (sample SAMN02144231, study PRJEB22623) | gut metagenome | biome: sheep rumen | host: Ovis aries | place: New Zealand
AACCACCACGAGGCATAAGCTGTTTTACCTTTTAATTCCTTAGACGATTATGGGTAAAATAAAAATTGAGAAAAAAGACATCTGGATCGACATGACGCCTATGTCGGACGTGATGACCTTGTTGCTCTGCTTCTTCATGTTGACATCAACATTCCTGACGCCAGAGCCTATCAAGGTCAATACGCCGAGCTCCGTGTCCGAGGTCAAGGTGCCCGAAAACGATGTGCTCAACATCCTGGTATCGCCAGAGGGCAACATCTACGTGGGCTCCGAGAACAAGAACACGATGCAGGAGATGATGGAGACCGTGACCGGCAAGTTCGGCGTATCGCTGAACGCCACACAGTTGAAGCATTTCCGCGAGGATGCCATGATCGGTGCGCCCATGAACGTGTTTGAGCAGTACTACTCGCTCGACACCGAGAAGATGGGTGAGGAGATCCAGAAGCTGAGCATCCCCCTCGACAGTATCGACGGTGGGAAGAGTGAGTTCCAAGAGTGGGTCACGGCCGCTCGTGAGTCAAACGCCGACATCCGCCTGGCCATCAAGGCCGACGCCAAGACACCCTACAAGGTGATCAAGAAGATGATGTCTGAGCTGCAGGACATGAACGAGAACCGTTACCAGCTGATTACTAACCTCGACACGAAAAAACAGGGGGAGATCTAAGCTATGGCAAAAAAGAATACGAGTAAGCAGAAAAAAATGGACACCCGCGTGAACTTCACGCCGATGGTGGACATGATGATGCTTCTGATTACGTTCTTCATGCTCTGTACGACGCTGAGCAAGCCTCAGGCTATGCAGCTGACGATGCCGAGCAATGATGAAAATATGACCAAGGAAGACAAGTCGGTGACGAAGGCTTCGTACACCATCACGCTCTACCTTGGTGGTGAAGACAAGCTGTACTACGTCGAAGGACTTCCTGAGTACGACAACGCCGAGTGCCTGAAGGAGACAACCTGGGGTAAGGACGGCATCCGCAAACTGCTCATCGAGCACGTCACTGAGGATGGCTTCAGCCCCGTGGCCCGTGTCATGATGGCCAAGAAGAAGTTGGACGAGAAGAAGGCCCAGATGGGTGACAAGATGTCGAAAGAGGACTACGACAAACTGCTGTCGGACATCCGAAATGGTAAGTCGGATGAGTTCGTGGCTGAATTTGGCGAGAAGGGAATGCAGACCCTGACGGTCATTATCAAGCCCATGGACATCTCAACCTATGACAACATGGTACAGGCTCTCGACGAGATGTTGGTTTGCAGTATTGGTAAGTATGTCATTGACAAGGTGAACGAAGACGATGAGAAGCTTCTCACGTTGAAGGGCATCAAATTTACTAATGACTAATTAAAAGAAAGGAAAGACCATGGGAAAAATTGATCTTATTGACAACAACTGGACCGACCTCGTATTTGAAGGAAAGAACAAAGAGTACGGCGCATACGTTCTCCGTAACGAAACCGGCAAGCGTAACGTCAAGGCTCTCATCTGGGTGATGATTGGCATCGCCGCCATCTTCGCCATTGCCTACGCTAACCTGGCCATCCAGAACGCCATGAAGCAGAACGCTACGATTGAAACCGACGTCGAGCTGTCGAAACTGGCTCAGAAGAAGGAAGCCAAGGTGGAGCGCAAGGAGCCCGTCAAGGTGGAAGTCGAGCAGAAGGTCGTCGAGAAGGTGAAGTCGTCGGTGAAGTTCACCGCTCCTGAAATCAAGAAGGACGATGAAGTGAAGCCTGAGGACGAAATCAAGTCGCAGGACGACCTGTCGAAGACTAACACCGCCATCGGTACCTTCGACGTGAAAGGTAACGACGAGGCCGAAGGTGAAGTGCTGAAGGCTAAGGAAGTCGTCGTCGACGAGAAGCCGAAGGAAGAAGAGACCAAGGTGTTCGACGTCGTCGAGCAGATGCCTTCGTTCCCCGGTGGTGACGCCGAGCTGATGAAGTACCTCAACTCGCACATCAAGTACCCCGCAGTTGCCGAGGAGAACGGCATCCAGGGTCGAGTGGTTGCCACCTTCGTGGTTGAGCGCGATGGTTCTATCACCGACGTCAAGGTCATCAAGTCGGTCGACCCGTCACTCGACAAGGAGGCCATCCGCGTGCTGAAGTCCATGCCTAAGTGGATTCCCGGTAAGCAGAACGGCTCGGCCGTGCGTGTGAAGTACACCGTGCCTGTAACCTTCAGACTACAGTAAATGAAAATGACAACATTCAACCGTTTCGTTGGATTAACACTCTTTTTAGGCTTGTTCCTCGCTTGTGGGAACAAGCCTAAATCTCTGCCTTACGACTATGAGGCAGCAGCGGCAGCATTTGCTTCCGACGAAAGCTTCTACCCCATTCTGGACGAGGAACTGGAAGTCTACCAGGCCTTGCATGCCCAGGGCGAGCTGAAACCCATCTACACCGACCAGGAAGATGCCATCAAGCAGCTCATGGAGAACAAAGTATGGCTGGCCTTTGCCACCCGCCAGCTCTCGCAGCGCGAGATGGACAACCTTAAGGCCCGCTCATTCATCCCACGTGTCATACCCATTGCCTACGACGGCCTGGCCATCATCGTCAACAATGCCAACCCCGACACCTGTATCTCAGTCAGGGACTTCCGTCGCATTCTCAGCGGCGAGGTCACCAACTGGAAAGAAATCTACCCCAACTCCAAGTTGGGCGCCATCGACGTGGTCTTCGACAACCCCAAGTCGAGCACCGTCACCTACTGTGTCGACTCGCTGCTCGGCGGCAAGCCCATACAAGGCACCGACAACATCGGCGCCGTGAAGAAGAGCGCCGAGGTTATCGACTGGGTCGAGCGCCACGAGAACGCCATCGGAATCATCGGTTCCAACTGGCTTAACGACAAGCGCGACACGACAAACGTCACCTTTAAGAAGAATATCACCGTCATGAAGGTCAGCAGGCTGGACTCCGCCACGGCGCACAACAGCTTCAAGCCCTATCAGTACTATCTATACAACGGCAGCTACCCGCTCATACGCACCATCTACGCCCTGCTCAACGAGCCGCGCTCGGGCGTGCCGACGGGTTTTGCCCACTTCTGCCGCCTGCCCAAGGGCCAGATGATCATCTTCCGCTCCGGCCTTCTGCCCATACAGGCCGGTATGGAGGTGAGAAACATTAACGTTTCTAAACAATAAACCTTTGGCGCAGCGATACGTCATAACGATAAAACAACAGTCAACAAAAATACTAACATGTCTAACCTTCTAAAGAAAAGGAGAATGAGTATGAAAACGATTAAATATTTAGTAATGGGTGTTGTGCTGGCAGGTTTCAGCACCAACGCCATGGCACAGGACGGCACTAAGGCCGACATTGATGCCGTAAAGAACATCATCAGTAGCAAACCCGCCGACATGGAGGACGCCATGAAACCGTTCTACAAGAAGAACAAGAAGAACGCTGAGAACCTCACGGCTTTCGCACGCGCCTTCTACGAGGCTAAGGACACGGCCAATGCTGCCCTCTATGCTGACTATGCACTGAAGGCCAACAAGAGCTATGCTCCGGCCTACATCCTCAAGGGTGACCTCCGCGCACTGGCTGAGGACGGCGGTGGTGCTGCTGCCCTCTACGACCAGGCCATCTACTTCGACCCGAAGAACCCCGAGGGCTACCGCAAGTATGCCTCTGTCTACCGTAAGATCGACCCGCGCGGCGCAGTTGCCAAGCTGAACGACCTGCGCGCTCAGGTGCCCGACTACCCCGTCGATGCCATCATCGGCCACATCAACTACATCTCTAACAACTTCGACGAGGCCATCGCCGCCTACGACAAGGTGCCGCAGCAGAAGCTCGAGAAGATGGACATCATCGAGAGCGCATTCTCGGCTTACCTGACGCAGAAGTATGACAAGGGTATCCAGATGGCTGAGTTTGGTCTGCAGAAGGAGCCGCGCAACTCAACGCTGAACCGCCTGGCCATGTTCTGCAACACGGAGAAGGGCAACTTCGACAAGGCCCTCGACTTCGCCGACCGTCTGTTCAACAAGTCTGACTCGGCCAACATCTCTTACATGGACTACGTCTACTACGGCAACGCCCTCAACGGTCTGAAGCGTCACGACGAGGCCATCTCCATGTTCCAGAAGGCTCTCGACCAGCAGTTCGACAACAAGGACAAGCGCGCCGGCGTCATCCAGACCCTCGCCAACGCCTACAAGGGCATGGAGGACTACCCCAACGCCATCAAGTACTACGAGCAGTACCTCTCCGAGGTCTCGAAGGCCAGCGCCTCCGACTACCACAGCCTGGCACAGCTCCACGTGAAGAACTCCGACAAACTCGAAGGTGCAGCCAAGACCGATGCCCTGAAGAAGGCCGACGGCATCTATGAGAGCATGCAGAGCAAGTATGCCGACATCGACGACTTCATCGCCTTCCAGCGTGCCCACGTCAGCCTGTTCATGGACCCCGACTTCAAGCAGGGCCTGGCCAATCCCCACTATGCCAAGCTCATCGAACTGCTCGCTGCCAAGGACGAGAAGACCGAGAGCGACAAGAAAAAGATTGTCGAGGGCTGCGGCTACTTCATCAACTACTACGTACACATCACCCCCGACAACGCCAAGGCTAAGGAGTATGCTGCCATACTGCAGTCTGTCGATCCCGATAACGAGACGGCCAAGGTTGTGATGCAGCTGAAGTAAACACTACTGATAAATACCAACAGAGAGGGGCTTCCTTGCGGAAGCCCCCTTTTTGGTTTATAAAGCTCAATCAGACGAATTAAGCCGGAAGATAGATTGCCTCTGACGGGCAAACCGAAGCGCAGGTACCGCACTCGGTGCAAGCGTCAGCGTCAATTACATACTTCTCACCCTCAGAGATAGCCTCTACGGGGCACTCACCTGCACATGTTCCACATGCGATGCAGTCGTCACCAATTACATATGCCATAATCTTGAATGTTTAATTAATAATTAGTTAATACTCAATAATTGTGATGCAAAGGTAAACATTTATTTTGAATTATACCTAACATTTGGTATCTTTTTTTGCAATTTATACGCTGTCGAAATTGCCCAAAGCATAATATTAAGACGCTTTCTACGTTATATAAGAAGAGACAAGCAACCAGTGAAGATGCTATATATATATAATAATGTAAAGACAATGTGGTGGGTGAGGGTGCTGTTGGTACTAATTACTTATCATTCATCGCTCATCACCATATCGGCTCAGGACCGGCGACCGCAGAACAAGCCCTACATCGACCTACGCCCCCTGCACTTCGGTATCAGCGTCGGCTTCCACCTGCAAGACATCGAGATGCAGAACGTGGGGCCGCAACTCATCACCATGGAAGACGGCACACAGACGACCGAAACCATTCTCTGCGAGCAGGACAACTGGAACCCGGGCTTCAGCGTCGGCGTGCTCGCCGACCAAAGGCTGTCGAAACACTTCAACCTACGTTTCTCGCCGACCATGCACTTCGGTGCCAAGCATCTCACATTCCACCACATTAACCGTACTGACAACGAGGGGCGCATCATTACTGCCACGCAGGACATGAAGAACACCTACATCGCCTTTCCCATCAGTATGAAGTTCTCAGCCGAGCGCTTCAACAATTACCGCCCTTACATCATAGGCGGCATCAACCCGATGATAAACCTAACGAGCAAGTCGCAGGACTTCATCCAGCTGAAACGCTACGACACCATGCTTGAGATTGGCTTCGGCTGCGACTTCTACCTGCCGTTCTTCAAGCTGATACCTGAACTGAAGTTCAGCTACAGCCTCACCAATGCCCTCGACAGCGACCACTCTGACGACCTGACCGACGCCAACGCCCGCCTCTTCACCAATTCGGTCAGTGCGGGCCACGCCAAGTTGATTACTCTCTGCTTCTATTTCGAATAGGCAGCATACAACAAAAGCAGGCACAACCGAGTGGTTGTGCCTGCTTGTCTATCACATAGTCAAAGACACTTACTGCTCGACGAGTTCCTCGATACAGAACTCAATGTCGTCGAAGTAGAACTTCGTAGCCAAGTCCTTGTTGTCGTTCAGGTTGAAGGCAATCGTACTGATGCCAGCCTGGTCGGCAGAGATAGCGCCACGCTTCTCGAAAGACTGCCACTCAGTGGTGAAGTTGACAGTACCGACCATGTCCCAATGCTTATAGGCGCCCGGTGTGGTGTGGGCCTGCGTTGAAGCCGAGGCGGCCGCGTCAGCACGGTATTTCATGCGGAACAAGAACTGCTCGCCCTGCTGGAAGACGTGGTCTACGGTCACGAAGAACTGGGTGTCCCAGCCTTCGGCAGCGCCGGCATGGCTCGTCACGACAACGGCACGCGAGCCATCGACACCGGCTCCGTCGACAATCTTGGTGATGAAGGCACCACCATCGTCGCCGTCCTTACCGACGAGCGAGATCGTCTCAGTACCCTCGCAGTCGCCATTCACGACGAGGTTCTTCCAGACGGGGATGGGAGCCCTCTTGATCATCTCGACACGGATATTGTCGAAGTAGTAGTTCGTGGCTGCCTTCGGGTTCATCGAGAGGTTGAAGGCAATGGTCTGCATGCCCGACTGCGAACCGTCGATGGTACCGGTCCATTCGATGTCGGCCCACTCCTCTGTGAACGTCACGTCGCCAATCATGGCCCAGTGCATGTAAGCGCCAGGCTCACCATGAGCCTGAGTGGCAGCCGTGGCAGCCTTGTCGGCCTTGACACGCATAGACACTTTCACCTGGTCGCCGACGAGCAGCGGCTCATCAACCCGGATAAAGAACTGGCTGTCCCAGTCGTTGGCAGGATTGTCATTTGAGGTCACGATGATACAGTGGTTGGTGGGGTCAGCGGGGTCTTCCACGATTCTGGCACTGGTGGTTCCCTCCTTCACGCCGTCAATGTAATCGTTGGCAAAGAAATTAGCCACGTCGGTTCCTTCGCAACTACCGTTCTTAACCATGTTTCCCTCGTCGAAGGGGTCAACCACTGGGGGCGCCTCATAGGGAGCGGGATTGTCGGTCTGTGTACATGAGTTGAAGCCTGCTGCAGCCAGTGCTAACGCTGCAAGTGTGATAAAACTCTTTCTCTGTTTCATACGTTTTATAATTTTAAGTTTATAATTGGTGAATAAGTTGCCGCTATATACTATTATCGCCTGCAAAGGTATAGAAAAAAAAGAAAACAGCCCTTTGTATCTGTCACAATTGCTTTTCCATTTGTTTCCCTCGGCTCGTTTTGAGCATCTGCAGAGCGTCTTTTCTTCGGTTCATCTCACGTCAGAGGGCAGTCGGCAGAGAAAATTACCAACATTTTTTCCGCGAAAAAGTTGGTACTATCAAATAAATATCTTATCTTTGCATCGCTAAAACAAAACAATCTAATCTAAAAGTCATCAAGAGGGATAATAGGCTCTGCCCCCGCGATGAAAGACAACAACTGAGCCTGCTACAAAAACAATGAGTAAGAAATCTTTCTTTACAAGAAGTTTGGCCGTTGCATTTGGTGCATTTCTCTATGCATCATGCACACAGAACGACAATCCCGCCGGTGCAGAGCCGACAGAGCCCGAAGACCCGATGATTGAGGAGATTACGTATGTGGACGTCACCGCCATGGTGGCAACCGACAAGTGGGGCCAGGCCGGCTTCACCGGTTCGTGGGCTGCCCCTGAGGTAGACACCAAGGACGGCCGCCACTCGGGCATGGCCGAGATTTATGGCGAGGGCGATGCCGTCATTAACGCCACGGGCGTCCTGCTGCAGCAGACCGTCGAAGGTCTCGAGCCCGGTACGTACATGGTAGAGCTCTATGCCAACGCTATGTTCACGCCCGACCGTGGTTTCGAGTCGCCCATGGAGGACAACGCCGAGAACGTAGCCTATGTCTTCGCTAACGACACCAAGATGTCCATCACGGCCCGCCGCGCTGCCACGACGACGTTCAACCCCGTCTACAACCTCACAGCCGAGGTCGGCGAGGACGGTGTACTGGTGCTGGGTCTTGGCAAGGACAACCCCGGCACGAACTGGCACAACATCCAGATCCGCGAGCTGTCGAAGCAGGTGGTGAACACGCGCCTGCTGAGCGAGGCCTACGCCGACCTGCAGGCTGACATTGACGAGCTGACGGGGAAAGCCATGCCCGCCGAGATTAAGCAGCAACTCAACGCCGCCCTTGCCTTAGAGAAGAGCCAGGAGAACCTGGAAGTCTTGAAGGAGGTCCTGAAGCTGGCCCGCGAGGGTGCCAACTCCTATGCTACCGTTGCCGCCACGCTTGAAGCCATGAAGGCTCTGGTGGACGGTACAAACGTCTACACCGCTGCCGCCCTGGAGGAGTACTACACGAAGTACGCTGAGAAGCTCGAAGCTGGCACGATAGAGGATGCCGACGCCCAGGCCCTGCAGAACCCCAACAACGTAACGGGTTGGCACGCCGCCATCACCTGCGACAATTTCCTGCTGAGCGCATGGGACACGAACCCCGACTTCCAGAATGCTCCCTACTACATCAACACCTGGTCGACTGAGGGCGACGGCGACGGTTCGAACTTCCGCGTTCCCTTCTTCGAGTATTGGACTGGCGACGGTGATTCTTTAGGCGAGCGCACGCTGACCGCTACGATGGAGGGTCAGGAGCCCGGCACCTACGAGGTTTCGGCATGGGTGCGCGTACGTGCTAAGAACGGTTACGAGGCTCCTGCCTACGGTATCTCGCTACAGGCTAACGACGGTGCTGCCGTTAACGTTGCCGCCGGTACACAGGTTGGCACGTCGCAGTTCTTCCTCGACACGTTTACCACCACGGGCACCGTCGGTTCTGACGGAGTGCTGAAGATCAAGTTCATTGTGGCTGCCGACAACAACATCAGCTGGCTGTCGTTCAAGAACGTGAAGTTCACGAAGAAATAATCACGACGCCCTTAACAGGACTACGAATTATACGAATTAAACGAATTGTCCCCGGCTTTCAGGCTTCTGCCAGGCCGAGGACAATTCGTTTAATTCGTATAATTTGTAGTCGTTTACCGCTCCATGTTCAGTACGAGTTTGCCGACGAAGACGCCGTGCTTGCCGTTCTGGTCGACGGGAATGCGCTTACCGTTCTTGTCGGGGGCGTACTCCAACGTCGGCATATAGGTGTGGGTATGACCGCCGAGCACGAGGTCGCAGCCCTCGGTCAGGCTGAGGAAGCGCTCGTCGGGATAATCGCTCTTCTCCCACCCCAGATGGCTCAGGCAGATAACGAGGTCGCACTTCTCCTGACGGCGCAGCAGGTCAATGTACTTCTGGGCCGTCTCGGCAGGGTCCAGATAGGAAATACCCTTGCAGTTACGGTCGCTCACCAGCCCCTTCAGCTTGGGAGCCAGGGCGAAGATGCCAATCTTTACGCCCTCGCGCTTCAGCGTGATATACGGGTGCACCAACCCTTCGAGCACGGTGCCCGTACAGTCGTAGTTAGAGCAGACGATGGGGAACAGAGCCTGACGGAAGAGGCGCGCCATATTATCGAGTCCGAAGTCGAACTCATGGTTGCCGATGGTGGCAGCATCGTAGCCCATCTCGTTCATCAGCCCTATCTCGGCCTCGCCTTTGAACAGCGTGTAATATCCCGACCCCTGCGAGAAGTCGCCGCTATCGAGCAGCAACAGCGAGGGGTGCAGCCGCCGCTGCTCCCTGACCATCGCCGCACGGCGCAGGAAACCGCCACGCCCAGCCAGCGTCGTGTCTTCGAGGCTGGTACTGAGCGGCATGACACACGAATGGGTGTCGTTAGTGTGCAGGATGACTATCTGCTTCGTCTTCTTTGCCGCAGCAGTCAGCCCCGACAAGAGCGCTATAATTATAATAAGGTGTAAACGTTTCATCTTCTTATTTTATTTTTATCCGACCTTCTATTTGTGCGTCAACCGTCTCTCCCCGGCTCTGCTTCTCCTTGAAATAGTTCATGATGAGGTAACGCGTATTATTGCTCGCCTCCGTGGGAGCCACAATATCTGTGCCCTTGCGGAAGGCCAACATCTTGTCATTACCCTCCAGCAGGTAGTCGAGAGTAGCCACGCGGTAGCTCTGACTGGGATTGATTTCCTCGCCGTTCAACCGGGCCGAGACGAGCTTGCCGTCAGGGGTGATGACCAGTTCCGTGCCGTGACTGACGGCTTCACCGCCCGTCGACGCAATCTGGCTGAATAGTTCCAGCAGGTGCTCACCTGTCAGCGTGAGGAAACAGATCTTGTTCTCAAAAGGCGCGACGCTGAGCACGTCGCCATAGGTCACCTCGCCCCGCGTCAGTCCGGCCCTGATGCCGCCCATATTATAGACGGCGAGCACGGGCTTCTCATGATAGTCCTTGGCGGCCCACACCAGGATGTCGGCCAAGAGGTTAGACAGTTCGCTCTCAGGGCGCGCCGACGACATCGACCGCGCCACCCGGCCCATGAAGGGCCCCATAATACTGTCGTTCACCCGCTTGAAGGGGGCAATAAAACTGGCAGCCGCCTCGTCAGGATTCTGGTCGTAGCGGCTGTCGATGACAATCCGGGTGCGCTCGACACTCGTCAGCTTGTAATGCGATTTGCAGGAAACCACCGCAACCGCGACGAGCAACGGTCCTGCCGCAAATAGTTTAATATTCATAATTGACACGCTTTTGCATGCAAAGATAGAGAAAAAAAGTGATATGAAGAAAAAAATCTTTTGCAATCTTCCAGATTTAACAGGTTTTTCGTAACTTTGCAGCTGTAATAAATGGCAAAGACTATCAAGGCACTTACCGCCGCCGCCGGGCTATTGGCCGTAGGAGGGCTGACCTATCTGCTGTTCCGGCCATGTACACTCCTCATGTTCCGACTCGTCGACGCATTAGGAGCGACGGCAGTCTTGGGCGATTGTCGCGTCTGGGCCTCCGACTCAAGAGCGTGGCTGCCTGAGTGGTTCATCTATAGTCTGCCCAATGCGCTGTGGTCGGCCGCCTACATACTGACAGTAGAGGCTCTGCTCGCACCATCGCGAAACAAGGTGGCCATTGCCGGTATGATGCCCGTGACCGGGGTCTTCACCGAATGGCTGCAGGCAGCCGGTGTGCTCAGCGGAACGTTCGACGTCCTTGACGTTGTGGCCTACGCCCTACCCTACCTTGCCTATATCATCTATTACGCTTATTCAATAAAAACCGCATAACATGACAAAATCATTCTTTACCAACAAGCAGCTAACCATTATCATCTGCGTGGTCTTCGTCACCTTGGCCGTGATGACAATGGTCATCGATGGCAACGAGACATCCGAAGGCCAGACTGCCCAGACAGAACAAGAATCTGAACAGAAAGACACCATCGAAATAGACAGCGTCGTCGTCAACAAGCCCTTGGATACAGACCCATACGAAGAACTGGACAATCTCATCGGACTGGACGAAGTCAAGAAAGAGGTCAAGTCGCTGGCCAATTTCGTCAAACTTCAAAAACAGCGCAAGGACAAGGGGCTCAAGAGTCCTAAGCTGTCGTACCATCTTGTGTTCACCGGCAGTCCTGGTACCGGTAAGACCACCGTAGCACGCATTGTAGCACGCATCTATAAAGACCTGGGTATCCTGAAGAAGGGACACACCGTAGAGACTGACCGCTCCGGCCTCGTAGGGCAATATGTAGGACAGACGGCACCCAAAACCAACAATATCGTAGACGCTGCCATGCACGGCGTGTTGTTTATCGACGAGGCATACGCCTTAGTGCCTGAGCATGCCTCACAGGACTACGGACAGGAAGCCATCTCAACACTCTTGAAACGCATGGAGGACAACCGCGACAGTCTGGTCGTCATCATAGCCGGCTACCCCAACGAGATGCAGCGCTTCATCGACTCCAACCCAGGCCTGCAGTCGCGCTTCACCCGCTACATCAACTTCCCTGACTACACGCCCGAAGAACTGGTCCGCATCTTCTATATGTACATGAAGAAGAACGAGTACACGCTCAGCAAGGAGGCCGACGCCATGCTTCGCAAAAAGCTGGAATATGTCGTTGCTCATAAGGACCGGAACTTTGGCAACGCCCGCTACGTGCGCAACATCTTCGAGAAAGCCATTGAGCAGCAGGCCAACCGTCTGGCCAAGCAGACGGGACTAAGCCAAAAACAGCTGACAGAACTGACAAGTGAGGATTTGGAGTACGCTTTCTCGGCGAAAAGGAACATCAATCTATAAAAAACGTTAAACGTTGGCGGATAACTCTGGACGAAGGGGCGCTGTCTGCCAACTTTTTAGTACCTTTGCAGCCGCTTTCCGCGTAATCGCTGGCAGGAAGATAGGAGAGTTGCCTGTTATGTTGCGTAGGAACGATACAACAACCGTTTAATTATTAAGTAATAATGGATTTAATTAAAGTTGCTGAAGAAGCATTTGCAACCGGCAAGAAGTTCCCAGAGTTCAAGGCTGGTGACACTATCACTGTCGCTTA
>OCTX012290665.1_pt1 | contig 12447 bp, 11 predicted proteins | sample 1539691 | NCBI WGS metagenome assembly OCTX01 (sample SAMN02144231, study PRJEB22623) | gut metagenome | biome: sheep rumen | host: Ovis aries | place: New Zealand
TAAAATAGTACTTATACATTAAATCACCTATTTTAGTATATTTTATTATTTTTTAATAATACAAAAAAAAGATTAAATTAATCTTTTTCTTTCAGTATTCTTTCAAGTTCTAAACATTTATCCTTATCCATTGGTAAAACTCCATCTAATTTATATTTAATATTTAGTTTTTCATATTTAGATACAGCCATCGTATGATAAGGAAGAAGTTCTATATTTTCTATATTTTTAATACTTTTTAAGTATTCTTTTAGACCTTTAATATATTCTATAGTATCATTAATTCCAGGAACTATAACTTGTCTAATCCATACCTTTTTATTTAACTTATTTAAAACTTCTAAAAATTCATTAAAATCATCTATTGTATGTCCTGTCATTTTTAAATATCCATCAGGTCTATAATCCTTAATATCAAGAATAATTAAATCCATATTTTTTAATATTTCATCATAGTCATGATTTCCTACACCTGCGGTATCTAAAGCTACAGATATATTATCTTGTTTTAACTTCTTTGTTAATTCTAATATAAAATCACTTTGTAATAATGGTTCTCCTCCAGAAAAAGTTACACCACCATTATCTCCATAGTAATCTTTAAAGTTTTTTATTTTGTTATAAACTTCATCTACTGTCATATTGTCTTCTTTTTTTACCCATGTCTCTGGATTGTGACAAAATAAACATCTTAGCTTACATCCACAAAAGAATATAACAGTACGAATTCCAGGTCCATCTTTTGTTGAAAATGATTCAATTGAATCTATTGATGCACTACATTTTTTCATGGAATGTTCTACTTATAACCTCTTCTTGTTGTTTCTTAGTAAGTCTATTAAATCTAACTGCATATCCCGATACCCTAATAGTTAAAAGTGGATATTTTTCTGGATTATTCATTGCGTCTATTAATAAATCTCTAGTTAATACATTAACATTAAGATGATGTGCGCCACGTTTGAAATAACCATCTAGTAAAGTTACTAAGTTTTCTTTTTGTGATTCTAAATCTTTACCTAATGTATCTGGTACTATAGAGAATGTGTTAGAGATACCATCTTGACAGCATTTTTCATAATTCAATTTTGCGACTGAATTTAGTGAAGCGATTGCTCCTGTATTATCTCTACCATGCATTGGATTAGCACCTGGAGCAAATGGAATATGAGCTTCTCTTCCATCTGGAGTTGCTCCTGTTTTTTCACCATATACAACGTTTGAAGTTATTGTTAAAACTGACATTGTAGGTATAGCATTTCTTATTGGTTTATGCTTTGCAAGTTCAGAATAGAATTTTTCTAATATTTCTTTAGCAATAGAATCTACTCTATCATCATCATTACCATATTTAGGATAATCACCATCTATTTCAAATGATACAGTAATTCCATCTTCATCTCTAACTGGTTTTACTTTAGCATATTTAATTGCAGATAATGAATCTGTAGCAACAGAAAGACCTGCTACTCCATAAGCCATTAAACGTTCAACATTTGTATCATGTAAAGCCATTTGTCCTGCTTCATATGCATATTTATCATGCATGTAATGAATTATATTCATTGTATCTGAATATAATTTTGCAACACTTTCTAATACTTTAAAATAAGATTTTTTTACTTTTTCATAATCAAGTATTTCATCTTCCATTTTTGGAATATCTAATACTTTTAGTTTCTTAAATTCATCTACACCACCATTAATTGAATATAAAAGTGATTTAGCTAAATTACATCTTGCTCCAAAATATTGCATTTGTTTTCCTATAGTCATTGCTGATACACAACATGCTATAGCATAATCAGAACCATGAATAGGATTCATAATCATATCATTTTCATATTGAATAGCATCACTCAAGATACTCATCTTCGCACAATATTTTTTGAATGTTTCTGGTAATTTTTCATTCCATAAAATTGTCATATTAGGTTCTGGTGATGTATCTAAGTTTGATAAAGTATTTACTATTCTATAAGAAGTCTTAGTTACTAATGGAACACCGTTTTCTCCAACACCACCAACTGAGCAAGTTACCCAAGTAGGATCACCAGAGAATAATTCATCATATTCTGGAGTCCTCAAGTGTCTTACTAATCTAAGTTTAATAACAAATTGATCAATAAGTTCTTGGGCTTCTTCTTCAGTGATTAATCCTTCATCAAGGTCTCTTTTAATATATATATCTAAGAAAGAATCAACTCTTCCTAAAGACATAGCTGCACCATTATTTTCTTTAACAGCAGCAAGGTATCCAAAATATAACCATTGAACTGCTTCTTTAGCATTAGAAGCTGGTTTAGAAATATCATAACCATATTTCATAGCCATTTCTTTCATTTGTTCTAATGCTTTTATTTGCATACTTATTTCTTCTCTTAACTGAATAGTATCAGCGTTTATTTCAGTAATACTTAATTTATCTTCTTGTTTCTTTTCTATTAAGTAATCAATACCATATAAAGCAATTCTACGGTAATCACCTATAATTCTTCCTCTACCATATGCATCTGGTAATCCTGTAAGTAATCCAACAGTACGTGCAGTTCTCATTTCAGGAGTATACGCATCAAAAACTCCATCATTATGAGTTTTTCTAAACATAGAAAAATACTTTTCAATTTCAGGATTTAACTTATAATTATAAGCTTTTAAAGAATTGTAAACCATTCTTATCCCACCAAAAGGATTTATCATTCTTTTTAAAGGTTCATCAGTTTGAAGACCGACGATTACTTCATTATCTTTGTCAATGTATCCAGCATCAAAATTATTGATACCTGAAACATGATCAACATCAATATCAAGTACTCCTTTTTTTAACTCTTCTTTTAATAATTTTAGGCATTTGTCCCATACCTTTGTTGTTTTTGTTGTTGGCCCCACTAAGAAAGCCTCATCACCATCGTAAAATGAATAATTTAAATCGATGAAGTTCTTAACATCGATTTCTTTATTCCAATTACCTTCTTTAAACATTCTCCATTCGTTCATACTATCTACCTCATACTTATTATTTCATTTTATCATATTTATGTCAACAAAAAATAAGAGGAAAACCTCTTATTTTTTAATTCTTTTTATTGTACCAAATTCTTCAACAAATTCTCTTTGTGATTCTTCAGGAAGACCTAAGAATCTTTTTAATGAAGTATTTTGATTAGAAAGTTCATTCTTAACAGAATTAACTGCTCTTGATACTTCACGTTTTTCTTCTTCATCTAATGTTTTTCCTTCTAATCCATTAAGATTAAGAACTTGATGATATATTTGATTATTATTTGTATTTTTAATATATTCATTAATTGAATCTAAAGCAGTTTGTAGTAATGACTTTTTATTTTGAGTTTCTTCTTCTGTTTCCTCAACTACTGGTTCAGTTACTACTTCGTCAGACACTTCTTCTTGCTTAGTTTCTTCTACTAATGGTTCTTTAACTTCTTCTACATTTGTATCTGCATAATCTTCTATATCTGGATTAAATGGTTCTACATTTAAAGGAGTAAAATAATCTAACTCTTCTCCATTATCAGATGTTTTTTCTTCATCAGCTTCAGTATCAAGCCATTCAGTATCTTCTTCATTACCCCATTCAGTTTCATATGCTTTTGGTTCCTCATTAGTTACTTCATGCATTTCTACATCTTCTGGTTCAGATACTACTTCTTCTACTTTAGTTTCTTCAACTTGAGGTTCTACAACTTCTTCAGTTACTTCTTGATTTTCATTTTGAATTTCAGCAACTGCTTCTTGTAATTCATTTTGAACCTTATTCATTTCTTCATTTACTTTTTCTTCTGGATTTTCAACAACTTCAGTTGTTACTGGAATATTGTTTAATGTAGTATCAATATCTTCTTTATCACTCATTACAGGTGTATCATCTGCTTGTAACATATGCATGTCAGTATCACCTAAGAATTTATCAGTATATAATTCTGGTTTTGTTTCTTTCTTTTCATTAGAAGCTTTTGGTGGATACATCATATTCCAATAATCTTCAATAGTTTTTGGGCTTGATTTAATAACTGGTTGTTCTATTCTTACTTCTTCTAATTTTGGTTCTTCTTCAGCTACTTCTTCAGTTGTTTCCACATTTTCTGGTTCTACAACTTCCTCAGCAACTTCTTCTTGCTTAGTTTCTTCAACAACTGGTTCAGTTACTACTTCTTCAGTAGTTTCTCCTTGATTAGTTTCTTCTTGAACAACTTCTTCTACTTCTGGTTCTTTTACTTCTTCAACTATTTCTTCAGGTTGTTCTATTACCTCTTCTGGTTGTTCTTCAACCATTTCTTCTTTAGGTAATACATCTACAATTTGTCCTACTTCAATATTGTTTTTTTCTTTCCAATTTTTAAAGTTTTCAGATATTGTTGATGGTTGTAATCCTCTTTTTTCCCATATTTTACTTTGTAAGTATAAATCATCTGCTTTAATTGGATCTACAACACTATAGTATTTAATCATATCATCTACTGTATCTACAGATAGATTACTAACTCTTTCAAATTCTTCAGTAGTCATACCATAATAGCTTAATGCTTTACTAAATCTATCATCAGATGCTTTTTTCTTATAATACATATCAACATATTGTTGACCCATTGCTGCTTTATTTAGTTCACTTGTTTCACTATTATAACCATTTATGAATTCTTCAAACTCTTTATCAACATTTTTCTTTTCTTCATATAATTTTTCAAACACTTTAGCTTGAATGTTTTCATATTCTTTTTTAACACTCATAAGTTGGGTAATATTTTCATTTAATTGTAATACTTTTTCTACTTTTTCTTGTAGAACTTGTTCTTTTCTAGTTTCTAATTCTTTTCTGTCAGTTAAAGCTTTATCATAATTATTTCTAGCTTCTACTTGTAAATTTTTATAAGCTTGCTTATCATCTATTAAGATTTTTCTTTCTTGTTCTAAAGCTTCTTTTTTATCCTGACTCTTTTTAGAAATCTTTCCATTTAATAAAGTTTCAATTCTTGATATAGATGCTAATTCTTTTTCTATTTCTTGAAGTCTATTAGCAACGCTAACTTCAATTTCTTTACTACTATCATATTCAGCTAATTCTTTACTATATTCATTATAATCTCTCACAGATTGATTTGCTTTGTTTCTTTGTTCATTAATTTGTGCGTTTAAATCACTTAGTTCTCTAGCATAATCATCTTCTAAGTTTTTCATTTCTTCTCTTACATATTCAACTTCTTCTGAATAAGTATTCATAGCATACAGTAATTTTTCAAATCCATCTGAATCTTTTAGTAATTCTTCAACTAATTCTTCATAAGAATTAACATTTTCAAATCCCAACTCTTTTAAAATTTCTTTATTCATCTATAATCACCTATTATCATTTTACCACATTTTTAGCAAATTTCAAGGTTTTTGTTACTTTAACGCAAATATATTAAAAAAGAACAATTATAAATTGCTTAATAATTGTTCTTCACTCCATATTGGAATATTTAATTCTTGTGCCTTTGTGTATTTACTACCAGGATTTTCACCCACTATAACAACATCTGTTTTTTTAGTAACACTACTTGTTACTTTACCACCTCTATTTTCTATTTCTGTTGTAGCCTCATCTCTAGTAAGTTTTGATAGAGTTCCTGTTAAAACAAACGTTTTATCACTAAATTTATCATCTTTTTTTAATGTACCAAGATAATTCATGTTAAGGCCTAATTCTTTTAATTCATTAATTATTTTAATATTAGATTCTTCTTTAAAGAATTTATAAACAGAATCAGCAATAACATCTCCTATATCTTTTATTTGAACTAATTCTTCATAGCTGGCATTCATTAGATTATCAATATTTTGATAATTACTTGCGAGTATTTTAGCTGTTTTTTTACCTATATATCTAATACCTAAAGCAAATAGTAAGAATTCTAAAGAATTAGACTTACTCTTTTCTATATTATCAAGTAAATTATTTATACTTTTTTCTCCAAATCCTTCTAACTCTTTTAGTTCTTGTTTTTTCTTATATAGTTTGTAATAATCAGGTACTCTTTTTAAATAACCCATATTATAAAAGTCTTCTACTATATTTTCTCCAAACCCTTCTATATTCATTGTAGGTCTTGATGAAAAATGAATTAATCCTTCTATATTTCTAGCATCACAGTATTCATTAGGACAAAAATAATTAGCTTCTTTTTCTTTTTTTATTAATTTAGTTCCACATATTGGACAATTATCAATCATCTTAAATGGAATTTCATTACCAGTTCTTCTTGATTTTTCTACTCTAACTACTTCTGGTATAACATCTCCCGCTTTATGAAGTACAATAGTATCATTAATCATAATATCTTTTTCTTTTATATAATCTTCATTATGTAGTGTAACACTTCTAATAACTGAACCCGCTAAGTGTACTGGATCTAAATCAGCACGTGGAGTAATTTTTCCTGTACGTCCTACACAAAACTCAATATCCTTTAATTTAGTTAATACTTCTTCAGCTGGAAATTTATATGCGATTGCCCATTTAGGTGTTCTTGAAGTATAACCTAGTTCTTTTTGTTCATCTAAGTTGTTAACTTTAATAACTATACCATCTATTTCATAAGGCAATGAACTTCTACTTGTAGTCCACTCATTAATATAATCGATTACTTCTTTTATATTTTGGCATACTTTGATATTTGAATTAACTACAAAACCTAGTTCTTTCATAAATTCTAATGCATCAGAATGATTTTTAATATTGAATTTTTCTGGTTCTGGTAAATGATAAATAAATGTCGACAAATTTCTTTTAGCAGCTACTTTAGAATCTAATTGCCTAACTGATCCAGCTGCAGCATTACGAGGATTAGCAAATAAGTTTTGACCATTTTTTTCTCTTTCTTCATTTAATTTATCAAATGATTTTTTAGGCATATAGATTTCTCCACGAACTTCTATATCTATTTTTTTACTAATAGTCATTGGTATTGATTTTATTGTAAGAACATTGTGAGTAATATCTTCACCTACAGTTCCATTCCCACGAGTCGCACCACGTACTAATTTACCATTTTCATATATTAAAGAAACCGATAAACCGTCTATTTTAAGTTCACATACATAAGTAGGATTTTTAATAGTCTTCTTAATTCTTTTATCAAATTCTATTACTTCTTCTTCACTAAAAATATCTCCTAAAGACATCATTGGAACTTTATGTTCTACTTTAGTAAACTCATCTATTACTCTCCCACCAACTCTTTTAGTAGGTGAATCTTCTCTTACTAATTCTGGATATTCATTTTCTAGTTTTTCTAATTCATGATAATAATCATCATATTCTTGATCTGTTATTGTTGGATTATCATTTGTATAATATTCTATACTAGCTTTGTTTATTATTTCAATTAATTCATCCATTCTTTTTTCTATCATCATCACACCTACATTCATATTAAATTTTAAAAAGCATACTTTAAATTGTATCTATTAATATTATACAATATTTTTAAGATTTTTTGTATTTATTCTTATAATATGATACAATTATTGAGGATAGGTTGTGAAATATGAAAGCTTTTTTAATTTTATTTTTATCATTTTATATTTATTCAATCATAGGATGGATTGTTGAAACATCTTATGTAAGTATTAAAGAAAGAAAAATAGCTAATAGAGGTTTTCTAGTTGGGCCATATTGTCCAATATATGGACTTGCGGCTATTTCAATGATAGCTCTTTTAAAAGGTTATAAATCAGAACCAATAACACTATTTACTTGTGGAACATTTATTGCTTCTACTTTAGAATATTTAACTAGCTTTTCACTAGAAAAAATATTTAAGGTACGTTGGTGGGATTACAGTAATTATAAATTAAATATAGATGGAAGAGTTTGTCTTATAAACAGTTTAATATTTGGACTAATGTGTATCTTATTAATAAATAACGTTAATCCTATGATTGCAGACTTTATAGATAATATCCCTAACAATATATTTAATGTTGCAATTCCACTAGTATTTATAACTTTCGTTATTGATTGTATAGTTTCAGTTAAAACAATGCTTAAAATCAAGAAAATGGTTTGTTTTAAACAAAATCTAAAAAAAGACTATACTGAAGAAATGACTGATAAAGCCAGAGAAATATTAATAGAAGATTCTAAAAAATTAAAACGTATTTCAAAAGCTTTCCCTAATGTTAATATCATGAATATATTTAAATAATCTAGGTGTTTACTTACACCTTTTTATTTTCTTAGAATATGTTATATTGAAAAGAAAAGAAGGGGTGGATTATATGTGTAATGAAAACAACGGATGCGAATGTATTGCAGAAATATTAACTGTCATTAGTGTATTACAACAAAACGCTAGTTGTTGCGGTGATTCATGTTTAGATACTTGTGATAGAAAATTCTTAGGTACTTCTGTAAGTTCTTTGCAAGCTAATACTAGACCTATAATGTTATATACATGTGCTGGTAACGGTACTCCATTAGCAATGCCAATTAGTAAAGATCCAACAGAAGAAACTACATCTACAATATTTAGGGTAGAAAAAATTGATGGATGTTGCGCTACTTTTAGAGTATTAACACCTAATACAGATGAAACTGAAGTAGCAACTATTCCTTATGTTGCTACTAATTCATTTTTCACAATGAATCTAAATTGTTGCTGCTTACTTAGATGTTTAAATGATACTTATGTAGAATGCATATAAAAAACTTCATTTTATGAAGTTTTTTTATTTACCATTTCTATATCTTTTATAGTTCCTATATCTATTTTCTTATTATCTATAGTAATTAAATAATTATCTTTTTTAGCAATTACCTTCTCTCTTGTTTCGCCTTCACTTGTTGTTATAATAACATCTGCCTTATAAACATAACTATATGATGAAAATATATCATTTATTTTCTTAGAAATATCAATAATTTGTTCTTTATAAGCATTTGTTGATTTTGATACTTCATCATTATTATTAAGATGTTTGTTTATAGGACTTGCAAATACCTTTGGTAAATCTTTCATTACATCCACCTCATTATATTATATAATTAAGTTTAAAAATCATGACTAAATACTAATGAAATAACAAAAGAATTTATAAAGATAATTAATCCAATAAGAAAATTAGAAAATCCACTACATCTTTTTATAGTTTCTAACAATATATAAATAATAGATGACAAAAACAAGCCCGATACAATAGAAGTAAATAATTCTTTTTTTGTTTCTAGAATATTACTTATTAATTTTGATATTACAATTATTCCAAAAGATAATCCTAGAAAGAAAAATATACTTGGAATTATATAATTTAAATGATAAAAATTAGAAAAAATATTAATAACAAATTCATATGAACCTAGCAACATAAACATTGCTGATCCACTAAGACAAGGCACAATTGTACTTAAAGCATCAATAATACCCAATATAAATGTATAAAAATTATTTCCAAATGTATTAGAATACACAAAGTTATTGTCTGTTTTTATAAAAAATGTACTTAGTGATATTAAAAAAACTATAATCATGAGCGTATTATTTTTACGTTTATACATAACTGTTGAAATATTAGAACCTATAAGTAATCCTAAAAAGCAGGACATTGCTAAAAAATAGTTCTTTTCTAGTAAAAGTAATATACATTTACCGCCAAATATAGTACCAACTATTACACCAATACCGACGTTAAATAAAAACCTTATATTCGCTCTTTTATTTTTGAAAAAGTTTGATATTGCATTAATTCCTTTTTCATATAATCCTAAGTTTAACGCAATTAAACTACCGCTTATTCCTGGGAATATTTTTGCTAACCCTATTACAAATCCCTTAATCATTAAATTAATTTCAATCATAGTCCCTCCGATTAATACTATGCTTTATGTATAATAAATATTAAAATAATTGAATAAATAAATATTTTTTGTTATAATTAGATTAATTGGAGGGTTATTATGAATTTTATTAAAAAAATTGATAAAAAAATATGGTTATATATCGGGATAATTATTTCATGTATTGTTTTATTTATTATATTTATATTTATTTTAAAACTATTATTTGGAGGAAAAATAAGTCCTAAAACATATGAATCAAGACTTAAGAAAGCAGCTATTTCATATTATGAAAAATATCCAGATAAATTACCAAAACAAGATGGAAGCAAAACTACTATCTCAATTGATGAATTAGAAAAAAGTGGTAGTATTAAAAAACAATCATCTTTATTAAATAATGACGTTACTTGTCAAGGTGAAGTTAATATAAGTAAAAACAATGGTTATTATTTATACCAACCAGTTATAAAATGTAGTGATAAGTATGAAACAGATTTATTATACAAAAAAATTCTTGAAGATAATCCATTAACAGAAACTTCTGATGGTTTATATCAAATAAGTAATTATTATTTATTTAGAGGTGAAAATATTAACAACCATATTGTATTTGCAAATAAACATTGGAGAATATTAAGAATTAACAACGATAATACTATTAAATTAATTTTAGATGATAGAAATTATAATTCAGTTTGGGATGATAGATATAATTCAAATAAAGAATCAAGTGTTGGAAAAAATATTTATAAAGTTAGTAGAATTAAAGAATTATTAGATAGTTATATGGAAGATAATGAAGTTTTCTCTGAAGATGAAAAAGCTTATATTGTTCCAAGTAAATTCTGTATTGGTTCTAGAAAACCAGAAAGCACTGAAAAAAATGGAACTGCTGAATGTTCAAGCGTTATTGAAAATCAACCACTTGGTTTATTAGCTGCTTATGAATATAGTATTGTTTCGTTAGATAGTAAATGTAAAATACCTGAAGACTATGAATGTTCAAACTACAATTATATTGCTAATATGAATAGTTTCTGGACAATAACACCAAGTTCTGAAGATTCATATTCTGTATATCAAATTAGTGGTGTTTTAATACCAAGAAAAGCTAGTTCATATTCTAAAGTTGCTGTTGTTTTAAATCTTTCAAGCGATGCTATTTATAAAAGTGGAGATGGAAGTGTAGATAATCCATATATAATAAAATAAGATACTGATGTATCTTATTTTTTTGCAAAGAAAAAACGCTTAAAGCGTTTAATTTCAAATGGTGTCCTGTGGCGAACTCGAATCGCCGACCCTCTGATTAAAAGTCAGATGCTCTACCTGCTGAGCTAACAGGACATGTTAATTTAAAAATGGCTGCCTCGGCTAGATTCGAACTAGCGAAATGCCACAGTCAAAGTGTGGTGCCTTACCGCTTGGCTACGAGGCAATATATTTAAAATGGTGGAGGGAGATGGATTTGAACCATCGAACCCGAAGGAACAGATTTACAGTCTGCCGCGTTTGGCCACTTCGCTATCCCTCCATAAAAAAATGGTGCCGAAAGCAGGAATCGAACCCGCAACCTACTGATTACAAGTCAGTTGCGCTACCAATTGCGCCATTTCGGCATGGTGGGCGATACAGGACTCGAACCTGTGACCCCCTGCTTGTAAGGCAGGTGCTCTAACCAACTGAGCTAATCGCCCATTCGACAATATTAAGTATACAGTTAATATGCTTATTTGTCAATAGAATTTGTTGTTTTTTTATGTTTTTTTAGATTTTCTTCTATCCAAAAAGGTAATTTATATGCAAGTGTTTTAAAACCTGTTGCAGTCTCTTTAATATACTTTCTTTTCTTACCATTTTTATTATAATTAAATTCTTTTATAGTTAGGTTAAGATCACCTGTTTCTTTGATACCAATTACTTTAGCTTTTATCTTTTCTCCGATTTTTGCGAAATCAGCTGGATCTTTAACATATTTATCAGATATTTCTGAAATATGTATTAAACCGTTAGTACTGTCATCTACTTTAACAAAAATTCCATAAGATTCTACACCAACTACTTCGCCTTCTATAATGTCATCTATTTTTGCCATGGCAAACACCTCTTCTTAGATTATATCATATAAATTAACAAATAAAAAGTATTTACTATTTGTATTTTTTATACTATAATAGAACCGGTGATTTGATGAAGGAAGAAACAAACAAAATTATTGACATAATCGATACCTTAAGACCTTTTCTTATAAATGAAGGCGGTAACATCGAATTCATTAAATATGAAGATGGTATTGTTTATATAAGAATGATGGGTGCTTGTGCTAATTGTGAAATGTTAGACTTAACTTTAAAAGATGGTATAGAAACAGCTATAAAAGAAGAAATTCCTTCTGTCAAAGAAGTTGTTAATGTCATCTAATTAATAACCAATCTATAAGTGGAACACGACATATACTTATTAAATAAGTATATGTTTTTTTTAATATTTCTTCTCTATTTGATATTTCATCTACTATATCATTTATTTCTTCTTCTATTTTTAAATTTGTTATTATCTGTTCATACATATCATAATAATAACTGGGGTAAATCATTCTTATTAAAAAT
>OCTX012108359.1_pt1 | contig 12444 bp, 9 predicted proteins | sample 1539691 | NCBI WGS metagenome assembly OCTX01 (sample SAMN02144231, study PRJEB22623) | gut metagenome | biome: sheep rumen | host: Ovis aries | place: New Zealand
TTCATGAACTGTATTCAGTTGTCAAAGGGCAGAATTAATAGTTGCTTGTAATTGGTGTCATCACCAATACTTTTGGCGACCATATCATCTCATTATTATACGTTAAAATCCAAAGAGAATCGTCTACCTTATTATATGCAATGCCTGTCGGGCGATTTATGGAAATACTACTTATACTCACACCCGCTCTTGAGATATTTCTAATGACACTTTCCTGTGGTGAACAAAACCAGATTGAATCGTTACTTGTATCGATTGTTATTCCTTGCACATCTCCCATTTTAGGGAATACATTATACAGTGGTATCGTTTCTTCAACCTTTGAAAAATCAGCCGACAGTCTTATTATGCTACTTCTTATTTGTTCTCCCGGCAACAACGCTCCAATTTCTCCAACAATGAAAGTATCGCTATCTTCATCATACGCCAATCCAGTGCATGTAAATCCCTTTCCCGTCATATATATATCAGGAAGCAGGATTGCCTCTGTTGTCGATAGATAGCCTGAAGGAACCGGAACCGTACACTTGGCAGGATGAATAGTCTCTTCATCAAATTCATAAGATGATACTAAAGGGGGCTCGTTCTTTTCTAAATTAATCGTCCAAGGTGAAATCAATACTATTGTGCCCACATATAAAATCGTCCCAATAACAAAGAAGACTCCAACGATATTTTTCATAGGGCATCTCCTTCACTTGCCATATAAATCGTACAACTAGCTTTTTCAACTTTAATTACAAATACGCTCCTCTCATTCATTCGAATAAACATCATCTATTCTTTAGATGTTCATAATTCAATATATCCGGAAGCTCATTTAACTCGCAGAAAACGTTTTATATGCTTTTTGACTATCTTGCCAGCTTTCTGTCCCCATCTGCCAATCAATACAGCATCCTCTTCAGCTTTTGTTCTAAATAAAAAAGCACATTTTTTCACCTTAGGCCATTCTTTGTTACTCTCATTTAATTTCGAATTAAAAAAGTCTCTCAGCTCAGGCTGTAACCATTCAGAACCATCTTCCCTGACTCTGTTACGAATGTCCCCATACCCTATTTCAGTTGCCCCTGGAATTAGACCAAATGTCATAAAAGCATGCCCATTATAGCAATGAGCTATTGGACAGCGACCAATTGGTTGATATGGTATTGGCTTTGTCGGATCCTTGAATATATTTCCAAGTGATTTATAATAACAGGCTTTGGCCTCTCCATTTGCTATATTCACAAAGAGTGACCATTCGCCTGCATAACAAAATCCTTCTTGCCTTTTCCCAAATATCTGCATTTTATAATTCCAGAAGCCAGAATCAAACTGCTCCCAAGTTTCTCTGTATTCCTTATCTGAAAACTTTGTAAGCTTTACGATATCATTTGTCCTGTCATCGCGCGCAATCGTTAGGTGGGGAAGTGCGCCAAAATGTTCCATTGAAAAAGCCTTCACCTCTTTAATATAGGGAACCAACTCATCCGACGGCGTAATCTCAATATTGGCTGATGCACCCGCATCCCATATTTTTTTTACATTGGCGGCAAAAACATCCAACAGCCTATTTCTTTTAAGCTCCAAATAATGAAACGAACACTTAAATTCTACCCTCCTAAGGAGAGATCTATCCCAGCTTAGGATTTTTTCTATCATGGGGGTAATAGTAAGGTTCGTCACAATCTCAATATAATGTCCCTCTTTCACAAGAGCTTTATAATACAAGTCTATATCTTTTGTCAAAAGTGTCTCGCCTTCCGCACAGGAATTAATAAAGCATACTCCGCCCATCCGCTCTACGGATAGCGCTCTTGAAACTTGCTCCGGACTATATTCCATACGCGCCTGCAACCCCTTATATGCCTGCGCTTTTTGCCCAAGATAACAATAATGGCAGCGAAAATTACATATTGAAGTCGGGACGTGCAACATGATTAGTCTTTTTACTCTAATTGCATTCATTAACCTATCCTTCTTTCTCAGCAAGAAAGCCTGAGTCCACCAGAATTCATAATAACTCTATCTGGGGTGCAACATAGTATCCACTGTAATAGGCATTCCACTCCGTTCCATCATTAAAGCCAACTCCAGGAATGATTTCAAAGCAGTATGCTCCGACAAGTCCATCAAGATTCTTTGTCGTTCCATAGGAATTGACCTCTCGAAGCACAGGATTCAAAGTATATCTACCCGGAGAGAGCCGTGAAATATCCAGACTGAAATCTACTTGAGTAACAACATCTTTCTCCAGCATAATTGATGTCGGTGACATATATCTGGTCACAGAGGTGCCTCCAGTTGTTCTTACCGGTATTTCCAGCCTCACATTTTTTATATTTTTCTTAGAATAAATGAAGAGACTTGCCAAAAAGTCAGAGCCTGTAGTGAATATGCTGTTTTCCGTCTGTACACGTAACCGTTTCATCGTCACTATATTATCCATAAACTGATCGCTTCTTTGTAGTTCAGATAGATTGGTATTACATCCAGAGACCGGAATTGCACTTAGATACATGGATATTGCTTTTTCTACATCTCCGTTATAAATTATTCTCCCATGATCCAGTACAATACACCGATCGCACAGTTGTCGAATCGTATTCATATTATGGCTGACATAAAGAATCGTTCTTCCACTTGATTTTGATACATCGTTCATTTTCCCGAGGCATTTCTCTTGAAATTTCATATCTCCCACTGCAAGAACTTCATCCATTATCATTATTTCCGCATCAAGATGAGCCGCCACTGAAAAAGCCAGTTTCACATACATACCGGATGAGTACCGCTTCACAGGAGTATCAATGAACTGGCGACATTCGGAAAACTCGATTATATCTTCAATCTTGGCGTCAATCTCTTTTTTCTTCATACCAAGGATTGCACCATTCATATAGATATTTTCACGTCCTGTCAATTCACCGTGGAAACCTGTTCCCACCTCCAACATAGACGCAACCCGTCCATCCAGCCAAATATCACCGCTTGTAGGCGCAGTAATTCGTGAAATTAGTTTCAACAACGTAGACTTTCCAGCACCGTTGTGGCCGATAATGCCAACCCGTTCACCTTTCATCACCTCAAACGACAGATCGTCAAGAGCCATAAACACTTCACCGGATTCATACTCCGGCATGCCTATCTTCTTCGTCGGATCCTCCTGATGTCGCCTCCTAGCAGACCAGCGCTGAATCTCTTCCCTCAATGTTGTTCCACCGATTTGACCCAGTTTGTACTCTTTGCATACATGACTCGCTTTTAGCATAATTTTACTCATGATTTGCCCCTGTTAAATAGTGTCCATAAATGTTCGTTCAATCCGGCTAAATAATACAAGACCGATGAAAAAAACGATGATACTGATCAGCCAACTAAAAGCGTAATAAAAAATACTGAAATACCCGAAGCCGAACAACGCATGCCTAAAAGCTATTAGTATCGGCGTAACCGGATTGAGAAGATATAAGCTCATATACTTTTCAGGTACAAGCTGCAGCCCGTACGCAATTGGACAGCCATAACGCCATAATTCAAGGCCAAAACCAACCAACATAGCTAAGTCGCGATACTTCGTAGTAACAGACGAAATAATAATGCCAAAACCAATGGCAAGGGTCATCATCTGAAGAATGAGAACCGGAATGAGCAGAAGCCATGGCGTAATTCTTATACTAGTACCACCTTTGATTAGATAAAAACCCCAGAACACTAATAGCAGCGCAAACTGTATGCCAAATGATACCAAACGGGAAAAGGCAGTAGAAATCGGGGCTACAAGCCTCGGATAGTATACTTTTCCCATCGTTGCGCGATTAGTTAAAAAAGTACTAGATGTAGCGCTTAAAGTTGACGAAAAATACCCCCAGCATATGTTGCTTGCCATATAAAAAAGAAACCCCGGTATAATATATTCGCCTGGAACATCAGCCGTTGTCAGCTTTGCCAAATTACCGAATACAATCGTAAACACTACTGTTGTCAGTAATGGTTGTATGATTGCCCACATAGGTCCCAGAATTGTCTGCTTATACTGGGCTGTAAAATTCCTTTTGACAAAAAGAAAGATTAGATCCCGGTATTGCAGCGTCTCACGCAAGTGGAGGTCTAAAAGGTTATGATGTGAAGAAATATGTGTTTTAAAGTTTTGTTCCATATAGAACCTCATTAGTCGGCATATTTCAATCTCAGCAGAAATACTGCCAAAACAAAAAAATACCATCAAAAGCGCCTCGACGTTCTTGCCACAACGCTCAGGAAGGCAAAGCACCTTTCCCACTTTGTAGCAGCAATCCGCCGCAGAGTTTATATTTCTGATGCAGGTTTGTATCCCATGTCAGAGACAAGTTCTACTTTGTACATCCATCGAACGATCTTAACCACGAAAATTCTACATCAGAAATTTGAGCACCGTGATTTTGAACAATTATTATTTTATAAGAGCTTTTATAAGCTTGCAGAGCTCTTTCTCATATTTTAGGAAATCTATCTCAGAAGATAGTTCCTGTGATTTCATATAATAAAGATTTTTAATCTGTTCTCCCAGATTCTCTTCATCACCGGCCAGATGTATATATTCAAGGTGTCTAATCCAATCATAAACTCCAGTTACTTTATGAGTGAGATTATCAAAGGCAAGACAGGGGGTTCCTGTCAATGCCGCAAAAATCATAGCATGAAGACGATCTGTGATCAGGAGTTTACCACTGCTTACCTCATTGAGCTTTGATAGGACTGCTTCTTTTCTCTGGTCTGTCCGAACTATTTTTGTTCCTGAGATTGTACTCAATTCTTTAACATCGGCAAGAGATTTAGCAGCAGAATACACTATTCTTTTCTGTTGTATATTTAATACTTTTTCCCGATCATTACGCAGACAGATATGGTTAAGTTCCTTTCTGACGTCCTTCCGTTTTTTATATCCTTTATACAACAATGCAAAATCAGGCATTAAAAAAGCTCTTTCTTTTTCGATGAATCCATGAGAAATGACATAATCATAACTCGCTTTATCCCTCAGACAAAACAAGAGTTTCTTATGTGAATGGTATATTTCTGCCCCTTCCTCCGAAAAAGCCATGTCATTATCATAAAAAACCGTTTGTGGAAGTATAACAATAGGGTTTTCCGGAAACCTCTTTAACACTTTTCTGACAAATAATTCATCATTTCTCCATGTCGTTCCCAGCCAACCGCCACCAGAGATGCAGATGATATCAGATTCTCTAATATTTCGCTGAAGCACGTCAAAGCATTCAACGACAAACGGCATAATGCAGTCAATATAGGAATACTCTGGAAAATATTTCCTAAAATAGAGCTCCTCAGACAACGCAATTATATGATCGCCCAAATTATCATGAGCAGGAGTGCCCAGCATATATATTTTTCGTCGAGGATCAAGTCTTATCTTTATGGTTTTTGAAATAATCTTAGGGTCAAGCACATATAACTTCCTTAATCTTTTATATGTCCTTTTCCATCCAATAAGTTTATGTACAGGCTTCAGTTTTCCCCAAACCTTCCGACAGATACGTATACTGATAAAGGCTTCTGAATATAGCTGCTTGATAACTGCATTTTTTCTATATGGAAACCATTTATACTTTCTGTAGCGAATTAATACCCTTCGCAGTCTCTTATTTATCTGCCTGAGATAATTCCTGCGTTCACTCTCTGTAATTCCTTCAATCTGATTTATCTGTTCTATACTTTCTTTACTTATCCAAAGAAGTGCCGAAAGTCTCATATGCGCTATCTCAATATAACCATTTGAAGCAAAAAAGTCTACCTGCTGTTCAAGTGCTTCAAGAGCATCTAATCTCTTCGGAGACCACTTTGATTTCGTAATACCTTTTTCATTTTGGAAATACGCATAAAGAGGCTGTTCGACAACAGTAACGTATTCATATTGAAACAAAATACTATATGTTATAAACTCATCCTCATGATATTTTCCTGAAGGAAAGCGAACATCTGAGAAACAAGTCTTTTTATAAAGCTTTGCACAGGAAATAGTTGCGTTGGCATTATTGCTAACATAATACTCTGCTGTCTTTCTCAAGCTAATCTTATCTACATCTTTATACAGAGTCGGCAGCGCTTCTCCGTTGGTCGTTATTACTCCCCCAATCACGATTTCTGTCTTATACACTTCACTCGCCGTCAACAAGATTTCAAGATACATCGAATGAATCCAGTCATCGCTATCGATAAAGCAAATCCAATCACTGCCACTGTAATTCAATGCCCATTCAATTCCAGCGTTCCGGGCATCAGAAAGACCCTTATTAGCCTGATGAATAACATGGATGCGCTTATCTTTTACAGCATACAAATCGCATATTTCACCGCATTGATCCGGCGAGCCATCATCCACCAGTATAAGGTCAAAATCGTTAAAAGTCTGGCTAAGAATACTGTCTACACAACGGCACAAGTACATTTCCACTTTATAAACCGGTACTATTATGGTGACTTTCGCCATACTTATCTCCTTTATAAATGCTCTTTTCTTTCCACCTTTTATTGCTGTCCATTAGATTGCAATCTATCTGACTCATAAATTCAAGATTAATTTACCGTATATTAACTCCTTTACAATCTCTATGTATATCCAGAATGGAACTATACAACTAAGACCACTGCCACTCAGAAATACTAAGCACCTTTGTAGTCCTTACTTTCATAGATGTTCTTCCTTAAGCACTTCATTATAAATAACACTCATTACCAAAAAACAAAAAACCAAATGCTCTTCTTTTCATATTATTCTTCCAGTTGATTCTTTTCTATCATGACTTAATACTGAAATTATCCGTGGTGTTGATGCTCTCTTATTGCCTTCAATATCATTCGAATCACCCTTCCACCCTTAGTGGCTCTTAATCCAAATAGATTAATCCCATATTTTACAAAAAGGTTCATACTTACGAATGATTCTGTTAAGACATTTGTATCAGGAAGCATCCTACTAAGTCTTCGAATTTCCTGATATTCCTCATGTTTTATAAAATTTTCACGTTCCCATTTATCATATTTCAGAGCTTCAATAAACACCTTTTGCACCCTTGATTGACACTCATATTGATATTCAGGGTTAGCACGGATAAATGTGACCCAATTAATTACCATCTGCTTGTACTCAATAAACCCAGGGACATTCATTACTTTTTCAAAAGGATCCGTTGACAGATTCGTTCCATATACAACCAGCCCTTTGATAAGCATGTCATACTGAACCAATCCGTCTGCAAAAGGCAATGCTGCCACATATTCTCTTAATTTAACGATGAATTTTTCAGAAACGCTCTGCATCTGATCAAGTGTAGCCATTTTTAGTTGCAATCTAAGCATATATGAAATAAAAAAAGATATGTAATTATAGTATTCCTCAGACTCATGAAACCGTGGGATTAGAAATTCCATCTTTTCTTGAAAGGAACTCAACTCTCCTAAAACTCGTGATTCAGAATAGCTTCTCATATTTGAGTCTGCTCGGGCAATATAATAATAATAAGCATGAGTTTCAAATTCTATGCTTGTTGCATAATAATTTACCATCAATTGGAAAGTGGTATCTTCGTGATTATTCGATTTCCCATATCGTGCTCCCGAAGACAGAATGAACTCTCTGCGATATATCGCTGTACAGTGTCCCCCTCGAAAAAGATTGAAAAGCGGTCTGCCCTTCTTCAACCCTTCCTGTATCGATTGGATTGATTTATCTTCTTCATCATTGAGATTACCTTCTATGTCTATCCTGCGCCTCAACCCTTTCACGATATCAGGTTTACTCTCTGTTTTCTTATACAGCAATTCAAGGAAGTTTTCCGCAATATAATCATCCGGATCCACAAAGGAAAGATATTCGCCTATCGCATTTTCTATACCCACATTTCGCGAGTTTCCTGCACCCATATTGTGAGGATTCCTTATAATACGGATTCTCTGATCCAACGCTGCAGCTTTCTCTACTATATTCATCGATTGATCCGTACCGCAGTCATCGACAAAAATAAATTCTACTTCCTTTAAAGTCTGATTTCTTAATGAATCAAGACACTTTTCTATGCCGGCACCTGGATTATAGACAGGAAGTATTACAGATATCTTAGGAACAACCATATTTACAGCCTTTCAAACATACGGTGGATCAGCGTCACACCATGAATTAAAACACCATTTTCATTCCTTGATAAAGCATTTCCGTAAAGTTTCACAGCTTCCGGAGCGTTTTATCAATTCTGAAATAGTATTTACCACTATAGCCAGTGCAAGCGATATGAAATAGAACAATACTACTATTCCTCCCCATCCCATACCCTGGACCCATGCAAATTGTTCTTTAATCAAATATTTAAAAATATAAACTACATAATAATGAACGAGATATAGAGATGTACTTAGCCTCCCCAGAAACATAATTGATTTAGCATTCTGATAAATCCTATAATCGAGGCACTTCTCACTAAAAACAAGTATAAGCCCCAGAATATACAATCCCAAGATGAATAACTGTAAAGTAGGGCTCGATGCAAATATCAGCCAATAAAACGTTAGCAATAAACTTCCCCACTTTAAAAAGGACGCTAACAGCACTCCAAAGTATGTCAGATCTTTGTTCTTCAAAGCCTTTACTACTTGAAACAAGAAGACGCCCATGCATATCTCCGCAAACCCGCGCACATTTCCTTTATAAGTAATTCCTATCCATACATCCGGGCTCAGAAAAGATTGGAAAGTATACCATAAATACCCTATGAGCACCAAAGATATAACCGGACAAATAATCGAACTCATGAAAGCTGGCCATTTTCGTAATAAAGGATACAAAATGGTCATGCATAGCAACATGGTAGAAAGATACCATAATGGATTGTTATTAGTAGGGGAACAAATCCACATATGCAGCAACAGATAGTCTGAAAGAAATGACAGAATCCAATTTTTTATAAAATCTCCTAAAGGCTTTGTTGTCGTTATGATGAGAATTACTAATCCTATTATATTAGCTATAATCAGCTCTGTATAAAAACATGAAACTTTTCTTATTAGAAACCTGATTGTGTCTAAAGCCAATGTACTTGAGTTTAGACTTTTCATATCTTTCTTATCTATAGAAGCCATCAGCAGATACCCTGAAAGCAAAAAGAAAAAATCAACCGCAAACGCTCCTTCAAGAAAAAATGGATACGGTGCTGAATCTTGACTCCAAATAGATCTGGAATGACGAAGAACGATTATTGTTGCAAAAATAAATCGAAGTAACTCAATTTCGGCATTTCTTTCACCTATTTTGCTCTTATTCATCATTTTTCACCTGACGCAATGGCACAAGGTTTCCTTTGATAAATTCATTTGCCACATACGCAATATCTCTCGCCGCATGTCCGGATTCATAGAGTCCCATTTTCTCCTTGAATTCGCTCCATGCCTTCTGATAAGACTCCTTATTATAATTTCGAATATGGTCCATCAACTCTTCTTCATTTTTTGCATAGAGAAACGGAAGATCCTCGAGTTCATAATACACACCACGCTCTTTTTTATAATCTGCAAAATCCGTAGCATAGATCAGACAATCATTTCCTACAAAAGCAGCATCAAAAATCGCGCTGGAATAATCAGAAATCATAGCATCAGTACCAAGAATCAGTTCCTGCATATCCGGATAACTGGTCGCATCGATTATTCCATCGCCATAATGAACCTTTAGTGCTTCTATATCCTTCTGTATAATTGGATGCCATCTCACAAAAACCGCCCAATTAGACCCCCAACTCTTTTCCAATTCATTACGTAGCCTTATGAAGTCTAAAGCGCATGTGGTTTTTATATACTCTTTAATTGATCCACGGTTTCTGAACGTCGGGGCATACACCATAATTTTACAGTCCATAGGCAATCCATAATACTTACGGATTGTCTGAAAAGCATGCGTTCTATCAGAAAGAAGATTATCATTTTTAGGGTATCCCACTCTCCAGACTTTTCCCTTATATCCAAAAGCCCTTCTATAGATATTAGTCAAATGGGTAGAGTTAGAAATGAACAAATCAGCCATCTTGACCGTATTTTCTATTTCATCGAACTCCCAGCCGGCAAGCTCATCCTTAATGTCCAGCTCTATCTTCTTAATCCCAAGGCCTCCATGCCATGTTTCAATAAACAGCTGACCTTTTCGCTTACGCATGGTTCTTTCCATACGATGTGTATTGATCCATACTTTTGCAGTGGAATAGTGATATATTTTCTTTATGAATGCATAATAATCTATCTTTTTTACATAGTCCGGCACAAGATAATCATATTCTTTATTACTGATCCATATAATTTTTACATCAGGATTTATCTTGTGTAATTCCTCAATGATAAACTGAGAATTATCTCCGTACCTTTTCCCTCTAAACGCAGCAGCAACCACCTTATCCTGTAATGGAAAAATGCTGCATATATGGTAAAAACATATCTTGGGAAACTCAGCAACTCTCATCCAGATTCGGTATATTCCTCTTAGAAATAAAAACAAAAATCCGGATGTATTATCCAAACAATAATCTCTTATTCTTTCAATTAGTTTTCTCAATATTTCTCCCAATTCTATGCTCAACTCTGGCGCATTGATACTGTCACTTTAATTCTTCATTAAAATACACTTTTATATCATGTCTTGTCTTCCTCTCCTCTTTTGGAGGAAGAACCATATAGTCTCCATAAAGTCCTGAAAGATATTCATCGTAATTAGTGGGACATTTAAACAATTCCCCTTCGAATTCAATTTCGACAGGAGTCAGATATTTTTCTTTGTTGATTCGCTCCCCAGGGCCATATCCCCAGCAAACTCCCCCGATCTGGCTGCATTTGTCAAAATCATACGTTTGGACATATCTATCATAATCTGAACATATTCTCTGTATTGAATAAGGTGCCAAAGCGAGCAGCAGGAATGGTTTCATCAACCTTTTCAATATCGTTTTGCCTTCGCCTGCTTTTGCGTTTTTCAACACAACCAGCTTCCGTTTTCGCAGAACTTTTTGAAAGAACGTCTCCAGTTCCGCATCATCGCTCGGGCAGCCATCGACCGGAAATATGTCGATCCATACCTTGTCATCCCCGCGAGAATACTTACCGACGATTCTTGTGCGAGAATCTCTCATCTTTATAAACGGAGATCTGCCCCCGTCCAACCAGCTTTCCATATATACATATTCCGGAAGCATACTTAAATCAAGATCGCTTTTATTCAATAATCGCTCAAAGTCAGGGCGTGGCATCATGACATCAATATCATCATCCCATGGAATGAACCCTTTATGCCTGATTGCACCCAGCAGAGTTCCACCGGCCAAGGTGTAGTATAACCCATTGCTGTCACATACCGACTTAAATATCTTTAACAGTTCTAATTCCAAAAGTTGCTGTTTTCTTAATGATACTCTTTTCATTTCTATTCCTTCTCAGCACTACAATATAGCGTACTATCTCTTTTCTCCACTATGCAGCAACTCTCCAGTATTAGCCCTTCGCAACCTCTTTGCCAGCCGCAAGAGCACCTTCGTCGGTTTATAGAAAAAGCGCAGAGCGATAATAAGAATCTCTCTGCTTTTTGGCATGGCATGAGGAGCAATAAGCTTCTTCCAGTTCTTCTTCAGGCCTCTTCGCCACTTCTTTAACTCTACTGCGTATTTCTTGTCTTTCTCTTTATCATCAGTGAGAATCAGGCGCATGATCAGCGTGAAATCTGTTCTCCACCTGTTATACCGGGCTAAATACTGGAGACTTGGAGCCATATGATAATGATAATCCGCAGATTTTACCAAATCAATAACTGTATCCCAAACACGAATAAGATCAAGGTCGGAATCTGAAAGACCTTTGTGCGTCAGACCTGCGGGGTTCATATAGTACATATAGACCGGTGCAGTTGTCTCCACAATCTTCTTGGCACCCATAAATGCTTTACATGTTAGGATTACATCGTCTCCCTGACAGATTCCATCAATCTCAGGGAGTCCGTCGAAAAGTTCTCTCTTGTAAAGCTTATGCCAGATATAAAGAAGAAATTCTTGAGTCTTCCACTTCATGATGCGCGGCCACATATCTTCAGGAAGGCTTACAGTAACTTGTGCATCTCCTGCAGCGCCTGGCAAAGAGGCATCAACTGACTCCGTTGTCTCTTTAATACCGCCAAATGCTATGTCCGCATCATGCTCTTCAAGGAGATTCGCTAACAGATCTAAGGATTTATTGTAGTAATGGTCATCAACGTCAATAAACGCTACATATCTGGCAGTGGCCGCCTTGATTCCGGTCACTCTGGCCATATAGCTTCCATGATTTTCCGTGTGAATGACGCTGATTTTCGGGTTCTTTTCGGCAAGTTCTTTTGCCGCCGACAACGTCTTATCTGTCGAACCATCATCTACAATGATTATTTCCGATACTCGTTCTCCGGCT
>OCTX012153298.1_pt1 | contig 12444 bp, 10 predicted proteins | sample 1539691 | NCBI WGS metagenome assembly OCTX01 (sample SAMN02144231, study PRJEB22623) | gut metagenome | biome: sheep rumen | host: Ovis aries | place: New Zealand
TATAGTTTTCCAAAAATACTGAATTCCGGCTCAATAATCGTAATCTTGTCTTTGATATGTTCAATCAGGGAAACATCGCAGACATCAGGATTCAATCCCGGTCCATCATTGATATAGATATGGTCAACAAGCTGACGTTTGTCATCGCTGAGATTACAACATGCAAATAGAGCAAGATTTCCGCCTTTGGAATGTCCGCCGACATAATATGATTCCCCTGGCATCAGAACATATTCCAGATAGATTGCAGCATTCTTCTGAGCCGGTGTCAGCTGGTAGCCCATCATAAGATCTTCTTTCCAGCCGGCAAGTGATGCATCCGTGCCTCTGAATGCAACATAATGCTTATGCGGGAGATAGGTGTAACATAAAGCATAGAACTGAGTAGAACGGTCATTAATTTCGGAATACTCGTCAGCGATAAATGATACGGTAACATTTCCGTATCGTTTTGATCTTTTCGCAGCCTCATAAAACCGGCTGATGTGATCGGGATTCTGAATCAGGCATTCTCGGATCGACTTATCCTCTGAAGAACTGTCATAATGAGCGTAACTAAGATAACTGAAGATTAGATTATCAACGTCCGTAAATGGTTTTTCTTGAAAATCGAAATCAGAATACCATTTTAGATAGGAAAAAATGTTTTCCATAACAATTCAATTCCTTTCATAATCTATTATAGAATCCTATCTTTTTAAAATGGAATAATCAGTTTGTGATTTGTTCATTATTATTCTCTACCTTATCTATTCCGTGATAAAATAATAAAAATGATTAATCAGGGACGGTATCGAATATGAAACTTGCGGAAGCATTGCAGGAAAGAGCAGATCTGAATCGGAAAATTCAGCAATTGAGGAACAGACTCTCTCTAAATGTGTTAACACAGGAAGGAGAAAGACCTTCCGAAGATCCAAATGAATTACTGAAGGAATTGGACAGTTCACTTAAACGTCTGCAGTACTTAATTTCCCGAATCAATCTGACGAATTGCAATACACATATTGAAGGAAAAAGTCTCACAGAAATCATAAGTCAACGCGATACTCTTGTTTTACAGCTTGATTCTTACCGTAATGTTGCTGAACTTGCCAGTAGAACAACCGACAGAGCAAGACATTCTGAGATAAAAATCGTATCTGCAATAGATGTTCCGTCTATGCAGAAAAAAATAGACAGATTGTCCAAAGAACTCAGAAAACTGGAAAACCTTCTTCAGGAAACAAACTGGACAGTAGAAATAAATGAATGAATGAATAAATGATGGTAGCTGAAGAAGAGCGAATGCCAAACCTGACGCCGGCCAGGTTATGCCGGCACATTGTGAGCCGAAGGGCAGGCATCTCAGGATATTCCTGTTTACAGTGTATGCCCAGACAATGTATCAGGGTATAAATTATTTATCACGATTTATTACCAGGCATTGGCTTCAGATGCGAGGGCGGGGAAGGGGTATTTCTCTTTTCAAAACAGATTTTTCATTTCAATTATGATAGAATACTTTTATCAAGATCTTTAAAGACAATACGGAGAGATTCATCATGGACAATAGACCTCATAGCAGAGACAAAAAAGTCGAGTCAGGTTCGGTTGAAGTTCGTAAAGGGGAGAAAGTCGGTTCATCTCCTGTTGGTTCTGGCGCAAGGCCTAATGGCCATCAGTCTGGTTATACAGAAGGACGAAGCGGTGAACGTTCTAATGGAAGTATGCTGAAAACCGGATTGCTTCTTTTCTTCTTTACCAAATTGTTCGGTAATCTATCTCCTAAAGGGAAAAGAATCGTTCTGTTAGTTGCTGCTGTTCTATTAGTCTTTTCACTGATGAGAGGGTTCATGACGCCCGGAAACCCAGTAACGGTTGATCCCGCTCCTGTTTCACAGCCTTCCGGCGGAAGCACTACTCAGACACAGCCTTCTCTGGATCCCAGTTTATCTAATGGCGGTTCATCTGGAAACACCAATACGACTCCTTCAAATCCTTCTTCCTCAGGAAATGTAACTGAAGCCCCTTCAAATCCCAGCACTCAGACACCTGTCTCAGCCGGAACTGTAAGGGATCATTTCTATTCTCCAAATGCCAATGATTCTGTCACAGTCATGGTTTATATGTGCGGAACAGATCTTGAATCAAAGTATTCAATGGGTACAAGCGATCTCGTTGAGATGGCTAACGCAACTATAGCTGACAATGTAAACATTATCGTTGAAACTGGAGGATGCAGAAAATGGCAGAATAACGTCATTTCCAGTTCGACAAACCAAATCATAAAAGTTACTAGCGGGGGAAAAGTCACTACTCTGGAGAAAGATCTTGGAGATGTTTCCATGGTCAATCCGCTAAACCTTACATCGTTCATTCAGTATTGTGCCACTAAGTACCCTGCTGAAAGAAATATCCTCATCATGTGGGACCATGGCGGAGGTTCCGTCACTGGATATGGGTATGACGAAAAGCATTCATCCGACGGTTCCATGGATTTGGCTGAGTTTAATTCTGCTTTGAAAGCTGCAGGTGTTAAATTCGACTGGATCGGCTTTGATGCTTGTCTCATGCAGACTCTTGAAACCGCTATGGTCTGTGATGATTATGCAGACTATCTGATCGCTTCCGAAGAAAGCGAACCTGGTACAGGATGGTTCTATACAAACTGGGTAACACAGTTGTCTCGGAATACAGGAGTTGCAACAACTGACCTGGCCAAGACGCTGATTGATGATTTCTATCAATACAGCCTACGTTCTCAGTCATCTGCTCAGGTCACTTTATCAATACTTGACCTGGCGGAAGTTCAGGGAACAGTTCCGGCATATCTGACTGCATTTTCTCAAAGTACAAATCAACTGATCAACAGTGATAACTATAAAGCCGTATCGAATGCAAGATCTAAAACTACGAAATTTGCCTCGTCACAAAGATTAAATCAAATTGATCTGATTGATTTTGCTGAAAGAGTTGGAACGAGCGATGCCAAAAAACTTGCTTCCGTACTTCGTAGCTGTGTGAAATATAATCGCACTAACATCTCTAACGCTAATGGTGTTTCGATATATTTCCCATATGAAAATACTAGAACAGTTAACAGCGCGCTGAATACGTATAATCAGATAGGTTTTGATTCTTCCTATTCTGCTTGCGTCAGGAGTTTTGCCTCCCTTGTTGCCTCAGGACAGGCTTCTGCTGGTACTTCATATTACCAGGGATATGGAAGCAGTTCCGGTTATGACCTCAGCGATCTTTTACAGGGTTCAAGTCCGCTTGGCTCGTTGCTTGGTGGATATACCGATCAGTCGGGGAGTTACTCTTCTGGTTACTCCGTTGATCCGGAATTGATTTATCAGTTGTTGACTGGATTCTCTGGTCGAAATATTCCTTCAGAGTATAGTTGGATCGATACAGATTCGGTTCACGCCGCAGCTCGATATATCTCTGATAATCGATTGGATCCTTCTCATATTGTTGTTTCCTTCAATAAAGCCGGAAGCAGAGTCGTAACTCTTTCAGATGAAGATTGGGATCTGATTCAGGCTGTGGAATTGAATGTTTATGTTGACGACGGAACTGGATATATTGATCTGGGAAGGGATAATGTATTTGAGATCAGCGGGAATGACCTGATTCTTGATTATGACCATACTTGGCTCACAATAAACAGACATGTCGTAGCCTACTACATGGAATCCGATGTAGAACAGGAGGACGGGTCATGGACAACCACTGGCTTGATTCCTGCGATCTTAAAATCGTACGATGAATCCGGGGAATCATTTGAACAGATGGTAAATCTGGAAGTAGTATTTGATAAAGATAATCCTTACGGTGTGATTACAGGTGCCAGACCGATGTATAACGGTGAAACTGATGCAATCGCTAAGGGAAATATCGAAATCAAAGAAAATGATGTCCTACAATTCCTTTGCGATTATTACACATATGACGGAAGATACGAATCTACTCATCTGTTGGGCAGTCCATTAACTGTACCCGCAAGTGGACTGGCGATTGCAAATCGAAAGATCGATTATGATTGCAGTGTGACCTATCGTTTGACAGATATTTATGCCAACTATTATTGGACCCCTGCATTTATTTCCCAACCCTAAGTATTGATACCAATAGAATAGGCCAGCCCTTTCGGGCTGGCCGTTCTTATTTTTGTCTTGTTCAAAGAGGGAAACATTCCTTCTCAGAATAACTGGTATGAAGCAGTTCGTGGGCTTTATGAGAATTTGGTTTTTCAAGGAACTTCTCATAGAGTTCAACGATCTGAGGGTTATTATGAGACTGACGTACAACCTGACGCTCATCTTCTGAATAAAGCGCTTTTGCGCGTTTTTCTTTATAATTGTCAAGAATATCATCGGCCTCATTGGGAAGGAATACAGGACGGACATAAGGCTGACCGCCACCATTGATACAACCACCAGGACAACCCATAATCTCAATGAAATGATATTTGGATTTTCCATCTCGAATCTCATCAAGAAGAATCTTGGCAGATTTCATGCCGGATGCGATAGCAACGTTTACAACTGTTCCGTTGATATCGATGGATGCCTCGCGAATGCCGGCATCATGTCCACGGACTTCTTCAAACTTGATCATCTCATGTTCTTTACCGGTAAGAACATAGTAAACAGTACGAAGAGCTGCTTCCATAACACCACCAGTAACGCCAAAGATGACTGCTGCGCCAGAATAATCACCCATGATATCCTGGTCCCATTCTTCATCGGGAAGTCGGTTGAAAATGATGCCGCTTCTGCGAATCATTCTGGCAAGTTCCCTAGTCGTAATAACAGCGTCGACATCCTTAATGCCGTTAACCTTCATCTGCTCACGGTCTTTTTCGTATTTCTTTGCTGTACAAGGCATGACGGAAACAACGAAGATATCACTGGGGTCAATATCATGCTCTTTTGCCCAATAGGATTTGATGATTGCGCCCTGCATTTGATGCGGCGATTTGCAACTGGACAGATGGGGGAGAAGATCACCGTAATTATACTCAGCATAATTTACCCAACCAGGAGAGCAAGAGGTAATCATAGGAAGAACTCCGCCTTCCTGAATACGATGAAGCAGTTCGTGTCCTTCTTCCATAATAGTAAGGTCAGCCCCGAAGTTCACGTCATAAACACGATAGAACCCCAAGCGACGCATTGCGGCAATCATTTTTCCGGTAACAGGCGTTCCGATGGGATAGCCGAATTCTTCACCAAGAGCGGCGCGGACAGCAGGTGCAGCCTGAACGATAACTTTCTTTCCAGAACGGATTGCATCATCGACCTTATCGATTTCGGATTTTTCCATTAGAGCACCAGTCGGACATACACTGACGCACTGACCGCACTGAATACAGGGAGAATTAGCAAAACTTCGGTTTTCTGCCGGAGCAACGATTGTTTTGAAGCCTCGGTTTTCAAAGCCGAGGATTCCAAGGCCATGCGCGTTAGAACATCTGGCAATGCAGCGCCCGCAAAGGATACATTTAGAAGTATCCCTGTAAATTGCAGGAGCAAGCTGATCCAAAGTCGTCTCCGAACGGACGCCAGTGAAAGCATTTTCTCTTGCGCCAGTGATTTGAGCTACATGAAGCAACTCACATTTACCGTTTTTGTCGCACTGCTGGCAATTCAAATTGTGATTCGAAAGAAGAAGTTCAACGCTTCTTCTACGGGCTTCCACCGCTTTCGGAGAAGAAATATGAATATCAAGACCCTCAGCCGCAGGGAAAACGCAGCTGGCAATCATTCCTCTTGCGCCACCACCGGTCGCTTCAACCAAACAAACACGGCAGGAACCACTGTTACACTCGCCATGGTTGAAAGCACACAGGGAAGGAATCTCATAACCGCATGTTTTGGCAGCTTCTAAAACTGTCAAACTGCTGTCGACCTGATATTCTTTTCCCTCAATCTTAATATTTACAAGTGCCATGTTGCATCCTCCTTACCGTTTCTCAATTGCGCCAAACTTGCATGTGGACATACATGCACCGCACTTTACGCACTTCTGCGGGTCGATGGCCATAGAGGCAAGTTTATGATTCGGGGCAATATAGTCTGTTCTGGTGATACAGTTCGCCGGGCAACCTCTCTGGCACATACCGCATCCAATGCACTTATCGGGATCAATATGATACTCCATGAGGTTCTTACAGATGTGAGACGGGCACTTCTTGTCCACGATATGAGCGATATATTCGTCCCTGAAATGGGTAAGAGTAGAGACGATCGGGTTAGAAGAAGTCTGGCCAAGAGCACAAAGGGAATTGGTCTTAACAGTCTGGCTGAGCTCATCCAGTTCATCGAGGTCTTCCATTGTTCCTTTTCCCTCGGTGATCCTGGTAAGGATTTCAAGCATACGTTTTGTGCCGATACGGCAAGGTGTACACTTGCCGCATGACTCGTCACAGATAAATTCCATGTAGAATTTTGCGACGTCAACCATGCAGTTGTCTTCGTCCATAACGATAGCCCCGCCGGATCCCATCATTGAACCCTTGGCAACAAGGTTATCGAAATCAATCGGTTCATCAAGGTATTCTGTTGTCAGACAGCCGCCGGAAGGACCACCGGTCTGGATAGCTTTGAACTTCTTATCATTTGGAATACCGCCACCAATATCGTAGATAAGCTCACGAAGTGTCGTACCCATGGGAACTTCGACAAGTCCAACGTTGTTGACTTTTCCACCAAGAGCAAATACTTTTGTGCCCTTAGATCTTTCAGTACCGACGGAAGCAAATTCTTCCGCTCCATTTCTGAGAATATAAGGAACACAAGCCAGAGTCTCAACATTATTAACAACAGTCGGTTTACCCCACAATCCGCTAACCGCAGGGAACGGAGGTCTCGGTCTGGGCATTCCGCGTTTACCCATGATAGAATTCAAAAGAGCTGTTTCTTCACCGCAGACAAACGCACCAGCGCCAAGACGGATATGGCAGCGGAAACTGAAGTCGGTGCCAAGGATATTATCACCAAGCAGCCCAAGCTCTTCTGCTTCAGCAATAGCAATACGCAAACGTTTTACAGCAGTGGGATACTCAGCACGAACATAGAAATATCCGTTCTGAGCACCAATGGCATATCCGGCAATGACCATGCCTTCAATGACAGCCAAGGGGTTTCCTTCAAGGATAGAACGATCCATGAAAGCACCAGGGTCACCTTCGTCTCCATTACAAACAACGTATTTCTCAGGAGCCGGACCGAGAGCAAATTTCCATTTTCTTCCTGTGGGGAATCCAGCACCGCCACGTCCGCGGAGACCGGAAGCCAGAACCTCATCACAAACTTCTTCAGGAGTCATAGAGAGAGCACGTCTGAGTCCCTGATAACCGCCGGCGCCAAGAGCTTCATTGATATCTTCAGGATTGATTACACCGCACCCATGAAGTGCAATTCTACGCTGCTTTTTATAGAAATTGATGTCATCCTGCTTCGCGACTTTCTCATGTGTAGCAGGGTCGACATAGAGGAGACGCTCAACAATCTTATTGTTTTTGATATCACTTTCGATGATTTCCTCAACATCATCAAGTTTAACCATACGATACAGAGTATCCTCCGGGTAAATCTTAACGAAAGGACCCTGTGAACAGAATCCGAAGCAACCGACCATGTTTACGGTAACTTTTTCGGAAAGACCATCTTTTTCAAGGAGGTCTTTAAATTTTTCAGCGATCTCATGGGAACGGCTGCTGAGACATCCGGTACCGCCGCAAAGAACGATATGTCTTTTGCCGTCTGTACCATTGATTTTTTCCTCAAGTACTTGTGTGCAAGAGGCAATCTTTTCATTGAGTTGGTCAACAGTCTTGATCATTCTGCAGCAGCCTCCTTCGCTTTGTACTCTGCAATGACACCGGGAACAGCACCAACAGACATCTTGGGATAAACACTACCATTGATGCTGACTGCAGGAGCAATTCCGCAAGCTCCGATACACCGGAGCGCGTCAAGCGTAAACAATCCATCCGGCGTTGTCTGACCTGGCTGGATTTTCAATAATTCGGAAAACTTGTCAATGATGTTCTGAGCACCCTTGACATAGCATGCTGTTCCGAGGCAGCAACCGATGACATACTTGCCCTTGGGCTCAAGAGAGAAGAAAGAATAGAACGTTACAACACCGTAGATCTCCGCAACAGAAATACCCGTCTCTTTGGACACGATTTCCTGGACTTCCAGCGGAATGTAACCATATTCATTCTGAATATCGCTCAAGATCATCATCAGTGGCGTTTTTTCATCTTTGTAGCGACCACAGATCTCGAGGATTTTCTGAACCGCAGGTTCTTGAAGTTTTGCCATAGCATCCTCCTATGTGACGTTTCTCTTGGTTATTTTTTATACCATCATAAAGTATTATACTAGATTGCCTATATAATTGAAAAGAATAATATATTTTTGTATAGTTAAACATATGATTTTTTGACATTGAATAAATAAGAAAAGAGCTTGAAATGGCCAACAATAAAACAGTTACAATCCCGAATATCATTTCACAGTTCATGGGAAATCTGCTTCTTCTTTTGGAAGAAGGTCTCAGCAGGCTGTATCCCCGTGAACCGAGGAAACAGCTCTCGGAGTCCAATTTCCGTTATAATAGGGAAAACGACATACAGAATACCGTGATCAATGACCAATCTACTGGAGTCGAGACGGGAGTAAACAGTTTAAAAATCGGTAAAGCAGATATGGGCTCCTGTGGCTGTGAAGTAATTGCTGTCTATAATGCTTTGGCGCTACTTGGCAAAAATTGTTCTATTGCCGAAACCGAAAGAGCATTTGAACTGGACGGAGCGATGACGAAAGTTCCATTTGTACCGATTGGTAAATATGGTTCCAATCCATATGCACTTAAACGGATGGCCGAGTCATTCGGTCTGAAAGCTGAAAAGGTGTCAAAAAAACAGTTACTGAATGAAGAAGGATTATATATCTTTTCATACTGGAATTATGGTGGTCTCATGCATGGTCTTCATACGATCACTGCAAAATACAATGGAAAATCTTTCATTTTATATAACTATGGGATAAAGGGAGATATGATCATGGATCCCTATGAATGGGACAAAAGATTCTGGAAACGATTTATTATCGGTTTTAGAATTTCAGAAAAGGAGAATAACTGATTTGAAAATTATGGCAGTTGATTTTGGCGATGCACGAACCGGACTTGCAGTCTGCGATTCAATGGAAACTCTTGCTAGCCCTATAGGTTTTGTAGAGGGACGTAATCTGTTCCGTATGTCTGAAGAGACAGCAGCAGTGGTATTGCAACGTCATATCGAACTTGTTGTAGTTGGTCTTCCGATTAACATGGACGGTACAGAAGGAGACAGAGCAAAAAAATGCAGGAAGTTTGCCTCAATTCTTCAAAAAGATCTGGGAGAAGCGATTCCGGTCGTTTTATGGGATGAAAGAATCACTACGGTCCAGGCACACCGCAATCTTCTGGATAATGATATTCACGGAAAAAAAGTTAGGAAACTGATCGATGCTGAGGCTGCAAGGCTAATACTGGACAATTACCTTTCGTTTCGTAAAATGAATGCGACCACAGATCAATTATCGACGAACAAGTAATAATCAAGACCCGTAAAATCTCTTTCACGGGTCTTTTTTTGTATATAGTTTTACAATAACCGATTACAAAGTGATTCAATCGATTTCATAACTAGTTTTTCCGTTATCCAGCTGACTGCTACAATCACAATCGTAGTAGCAAAAACCTCAGAAGTGTCCAAAAACAATTTGGCATTATATAATCTTTCTCCAAGAGAAAACCTAGCTAGACCGATCACTTCCGCAGCGACTCCAGCTTTCCATGCCAACCCGAGTGAAACGGAACAGCCGGACAGAAAAAATGGGACTGCTTCAGGGAGATAAATATATCTTAGCCTTGATAATCCGTTCATATTATACACTCTTGCTGCATCCAGCTGATTGCTGCTGACCGAACGAAGTCCATCTTCAAGATTCCCGTAGAGTACCGGCAATGCCATCAGAAACGAGATTAAAACAGAGAGACGTTGTGATCCGAAAATCAAAAACGCAATCAGTATGAAGGAGGCAACAGGAGTGGCTTTAATAAATGAAAATAACGGAGATAATAAATCAAACAAGAACGGAAAAATGAGCGAGAGCAAGCTGAAAACACAGGAAGCCAGTAGTGCACATAGAAATCCCAGACAGATATGTGATAAAGAATTAGAAATATCACGGTAAAAAAGCCGATCTGTCAAAAGAGACAACATTTTTTCAGCAACAGATCTTGGGGACGAAATCAGGACTTCCTTTCCGACCCAGAATGAGACAAGTGACCAGACACCTAGCCAAAAGCAGGTCACAAATAGGATTTTTTCCCATTTTTTCATCGATTATTACCGTTTAAGCACCATAGTAAAACACATCGTCAGGAAGTTTTCCGCCAACGGATGCAGGATTTTTATCAAATAATGTCTGAAGATAACCAACTAGCGCTGTTTTCATCTCAGTGCCTCTAATGAAAGTAATATTGCAGAAGGGAAGAGCTTTTTTGGCAATCGGGGCTTTGGCAACGATTCCGTATTGCTCGATCAAAGAAGCTGCACCGTCAAGATCGTTTTTTGAATAATCAATAGATGCAGAATAATCATTCAGGAATGACTCGACAAGATCTGGATTAGCATCAGAAAAATCTTTCCGGAAAACCAGAACACCCGTAACAAGCTTGCTGTTCTCGGATACTTTATCCCATTCCTCAGACATACTGAGCGCAACACGCATATTCTCGTTTTGTACAGTTACGGCAGTAACATACGGCTGAGGCAGCATGGCGACTGCATTACCTGTCACATCTTTTTCCAGCATTGAAGAGACTTCCGTTGCTTCCGACGAAAATTCGATGGTTACGTCGTTTTCTGGATCAATACCATTCATTTTCAGAACATAATCCAAAGCGAATTCCGGAGTAGTTCCTTTTCCTGTTGTGTAGATCGTTTTGCCTTTAAGGTCGGCAACAGAATGAACAGTATCACCCTGTTCAATGATATAGAGTACTCCAAGGGTATTGATTGCTGCGACGACAAGATTGCCTTCTGTTTTGCTGTAAAGCACCGCAGCAAGATTTGCAGGGATTGCAGCAGCATCCAATTCCCCAGAGATTAGTTTCGGCGTAATTTCATCCGCTGCTCCGTCGAGTTCATAAATCAATTCATACGACAGAGCGTTTTGATCTGCTTTATTATACAGATCAACCAGACCCATGGAGGTAGGACCTTTCAAAGATGCAATATGGATCACCTCCGTTTTTGAAGAAGCATCTTCCTTCTGAGTTGTATCTTCATCTGCGGACACGGACGGCTCAGGAAGCTGCGTTTCACTTGGAATCTGATCCTGTGAGCTATTACCGCAAGAGGACAGACTGAATACCAATAAGAGAATAAGGATAATGGATATTATTTTTTTCATTGATTTGATAGACCTCTTTCTTGAATAATCCTGAAAGATTATCCTACAATAAAGAAGTAAAGTCTGTTGCAATTGCAACAGAACAGTGGGGAAGGAGAATATTCATGATAGAATCTGATTTTCAGACGCTATATTCAGTACCGTTGTTCTCAGGATATTCGGATTCAGAAATCAAACAACTCATTGCTAGTGCAGAATGTACCGTGAGGGATTATTCCGCTGAAGAAATCATTCTTTTGAGAGGAGATAAACTCAGATCGATCGGAATCGTTCTCAGCGGCAGATTAAACGGCATAATCGAAACAGAGGAAGGACAACTGACTGTAGTAAACGAATTGAATAAGGGAAGTGTTTTCGGAGATGTACTTTCCGGTTCTTCCGGTAACAGTCCTGTAACTGTAAAAGCTATGGATAATTCAAGAATTCTGTGGATTGAATTGAATCGGGTTCTTCGTTTATGCGGTGAAAACATCGACAATATTAAATTCGTAATGAACTTCATCGAAGAAATATCCGACAAGTATTTTATGCTTTCAAAACGAATACGAATTCTTTCTGAAAGAAAACTGAGAATTAGAATTCTGGAATACATAAAACAACTGAGCATAGAACAAAATACTAATGATGTTTTACTGCCCCAGAAAAACAGAAGTGAATTGGCTGATTATCTGGCATGTGACAGAGCAGCCTTATCCCGAGAATTAGGAAAGATGCATAAAGAAGGTATTCTAAGGATCAATCGGAATATCATTACAATAATGAATAATTAGGATACGATACAAAAAAGGCCCCGAAATCGGGGCCTTTTGCTGTAAAGGGAGAAACCTTACCAGAGACTCTTCATTTCTTCATAGAGTCCAAGATAACTGATCGCGGCATTATTCCAGCTGAAATCACAGTTCATCGCTCGTTTCTGAACAATTTGCCAGTTATCTTTCTGATAATAGAGTTCTTTTGCTCTCATACATGCATCCAACAT
>OCTX012110160.1_pt1 | contig 12443 bp, 7 predicted proteins | sample 1539691 | NCBI WGS metagenome assembly OCTX01 (sample SAMN02144231, study PRJEB22623) | gut metagenome | biome: sheep rumen | host: Ovis aries | place: New Zealand
TCAAGAACGGACAGTGCGTCGACACCTCCATGGGTCTCACCCCGCTAGCCGGCATGGTGATGGGAACGCGCTGCGGCGATATCGACGCGGCGGCCGTCCTCGCCATCATGGAGGCCGAGAAGCTCACTCCCGCCCAGGCCGACACGCTGCTCAACAAGAAGTCGGGCCTGTTGGCGCTCACTGGCTCCAGCGACTGCCGCGACATCTGTGCGAAGGCCGGGAAGGGCGACAAGGCGGCCGAGCTCGCGCTTGAGATGCTCGCATACAGGACGGCGCTCTACATCGGCGGCTACAACACCATAATCGGCGGTGCCGACGCCATCATCATGACGGGCGGCATAGGCGAGAACTCCAGCGAAGTGCGCGAGCGTATCGTGAACCGTCTCGGCGCGCTCGGTATCAAGCTCGACAAGAAGGCAAACGCCGTCCGCGGGAAGGTCGCGACCATCTCGGCCAAGGGGTCAAAGATACCCGTCATCATCATACCGACGAACGAAGAGCTTGCCATCGCGCAGGACACGGTAGCGGTTCTTGGCTGAAGAACAAGCAGAAGGAATACGCCAAATGGATGCTATAAAGAACATAATCGAAAAGGCCTCGAAGCTTAACGGCACCGTCGTTCTGCCCGAGGGAATGGACGCGCGCGTCATCACGGCCGCCTGCGCCTGCGTCGACCGCAAGATCTGCACCCCCGTCGTGCTCGGCACGGCGGAGGAGATCGCCGCGGCCGAGGCCTCGGCGGGGCTTAGTCTTGCGGAGCGCGGCATCAAGACTGTTGACTACACCCAGGGCGACGCCGAGCTGGAGGCCGCCTATCTTGAGGCGTGGAACGCCAAGGAGTCGAAGAAGCCTGCGGAGAAGCAGAAGATTATCGATCTTGCCACTGCCCAGAAGACCCTTCGCACGAAGCGCATCTACTTTGGCGGTATGATGGTGAAGCTTGGCCGTGTCAATGGACTCGTCGCCGGATCCATCGCCTCCACAGGCGACATGCTGCGCGCGGCGTTCCACACGCTCGGCACCCAGAAGGGTGTGAAGACCGCGAGTTCCTGCTTTATCATGGATCTCAAGAGGCCGACAGCCTCGGGTGATTCGGTTCTAGCTTTCGGCGATTGCGCCGTGATCCCCAACCCGACGGCAGAACAGCTGGTTGACATCGGTCTTGCGACGGCGCAGACCTACCGCGACCTTACCGGCAACGAGCCTCGCGTGGCGTATCTGTCGTTTTCGACCAAGGGTTCCGCCGCAGGCGACCTTGTTGAAAAGGTCCAGAAGGCTGTCGAACTCGCGAAGCCGCGCTTTGCCGAGGCCGGGATAAAGATGGACGGCGAGATGCAGTTCGACGCCGCTATCGTCCCTGCCGTCGGCAGGCTCAAGAACCCCAAGGGCGAGATACAGGGCAATGCCAACGTGTTCATCTTCCCCGACCTGCAGGCCGGCAACATCGGCTACAAGATCGCCCAGCGCCTCGGCGAGGCGGACGCGATCGGCCCCAATCTGCAGGGTCTCGCGAAGGCGATGAACGATCTTTCCCGCGGATGCTCCGCCGAAGACATTGTCGGAACCATCTGCGTAACCCTGCTGCAGAGCCAGACAAAGTAAAGGAAACATGACCGAGGAAAGGATGATAGCGCGCGCGAAGGAAGTCTTCGATATCGAGATCGAAGGCCTCCGCCGCACCCGTGACGCCGTCGGCGGCAGTTTCGCCGCCGCGGTGAAGATGATTATCGCCTGCGCCGCGCAGGGCGGCATAGTCGTCGTTTCGGGCGTCGGCAAGAATCTGCACATCGCCGAAAAGATGAGCGCCATCTTTTCGTCGACGGGCACGCGCTCCATCGTTCTCAACCCCGTGCAGGCGATGCACGGCGACCTCGGGATGGTCTCCGCGAAGGATATTCTGATCGCGCTTTCGTTCAGCGGCGAGAGCGACGAGATACTTCGTCTCATACCTGCGATACGCCGGCACGGGCTCAAGGTCGTCTCCATGACCGGCCGTCCCGAGTCGACGCTTGCGTCGATGAGCGATGTACACATCGAGATCCCTTGCGGGAAGGAGGCCTGCCCCTTCGGGATGGCTCCCACGAACTCCACGACCTCCACCATGGCCATGGGCGACGCGCTCGCGATGACGCTTATCGACGCGCAGAGGTTCTCTGTCGAGGAGTATGCGATGAATCACCCCGCCGGCGCTATCGGAAGGGCTCTCGTCATGAAGGTGACGGATGTCATGAGAACCGGCGGGCGTCTCGCGAAGATCGGTTCTTCTGCGACAGTGATGGAGTCGCTGATGGCTATGACCAGAGCCCAGGGCGGCGCGGCGGTCGTTGTCGGCGACGGCGACCGGCTTGTGGGTATTTTCACTGACGGCGATTTCCGCCGGGTCATGTCGGAGCGTCCCGCCTCCGGGGACGGCGCGGCCTGCACGGTAATGTCCGAGCCGGTGTCGAAGTACATGACGGTCTTGCCGATGTTCGTGCGCGACGATGTCTATGCGGCGGAGCTCTTGAAGATATTCGAGCGCAAGCGAATCGACGACCTGCCTGTGTGCGACGCGGCCGGTCGCGTGGTGGGACTTGTCGACATACAGGACCTGCCAAAGATGAAAGTGATGTGAAGCCTGTCAAATGGAACTTAAAGAAAGGAACGAAAAGATGAACATCAAGAAGACAATGATTTTTGGTATCGCCGCTTTTGCGGCGGCGGCCGCCGTGGCCGCCACGACGACACGTTCGTCATACGGAAAGAAGAGTGCCGCCAAGGCCGCAGTCGCCGAGGAGGAAGAGGAGGGCCCGGTGGCGACGGTAAAGATCGAACGTTTCCCCGTGCTTGGCCGCCAGGCGACCCTCAGCGCCCCTTCGCTTTCGGGCGAGTCCACGATCGGCAGCAACCTATTCGCCAAGCCGCGCAAATGGATCGTGCTTGAGGCGAAGTATTCCACGATGGACCGCATCATCGACCGGCTGACTTTCACCTGGCACGTGCTTCTCGATACGAGCACCGCGACTACGAAGGACAAGGCGGCTCTTGCGAAGCGCGCCCCGTACTCGTACTTCTCGCAGACCGTCACCTACGCCAACATTCCCAAGGGGACTCATGCGGCGAGCGTATGCCTGCATCCGAGCTACCTTGAGCAGTACGGCGAGCCCAAGGCGGTCGGTCTCGTCATCACCGACGCCAACGGCAAGGTTCTCGACGGCGACTGCGAAAGCGAGATAAAGGGAATAGCCTCCCATCCGAAGACCATCGACATGGCGTTCTGGAACAACGACGAGATCATGAACAAGAAGAACCCGAAATCCGAATCGGGCGACTTGATGATCGAGCGCCGCCAGGGTCTGCAGGACCGTTCCAAGACGATATGGGCGCTTGTAAACCCGAACGACTACGAGCTCGTGATACAGTAAACCCAGCAACGCGGCTTCTATCTTATGGCAAAGAAATTCCTGACTCTAGACATAGGCGCGGCGACTGTCGCCCTTGCCGAGTACGAGAGCGGCGCGAAAGGCGCGCTGACGCTCCTCAACTACGGCACGGCCCAGCTTTCCGCGCCGCTCGACTCGGGCGATCCGGCGACGATTCTCGTGCCGGCGCTTATGGACATAGTCCGCGAGAAGGGCATCCGTCCCGGTCCTGTGGCGATTTCGCTTTCGGGGCAGATGGTGTTCCCTCGCTTCACCGCGATACCGGCCGCCGGCGGGCCGGACAGGTTCGAGCAGATGGTTCGCTACGAGATCGAGCAGAATGTGCCGTTCCCTATAGACGAGATGGTGTGCGACAGACAGATCCTGGGCGACACCGAGAACGGCGACAAGGCTGTGATGATTGTCGCGGCGAAGATCGAGCAGGTTGAGGCCATAACAGACGCCGTCGCCTCGGCGGGATTCCGTCCCGAGCTGGTCGACGTGGCGCCGCTGGCTTTCACCAATGCGGTGAGGGCGGCGAACGGCGGCGACACGAGCTGCGCGATACTGCTTGACATAGGAGCCAAGACCACGTCGCTTGTAATAGTGGAGGGCGACAAGGTCTACAACCGGTCGATCCCGATCGGCGGCAAGAACATCACGCGCGATATCTCGCAGGCGCTGGGCTGCACGGCCGAGGAGGCCGAGACTCTCAAGATCGAGAAGGGATACGTCTCTCTCGGCGGTGTCGTCGAGGATGAAGACGAGGTTGCCGACCGCATATCGAAGGTGTGCCGCGCGATCATGACCCGTCTTCAGGCAGAGATATCGAGGTCGGTCAATTTCTACCGCAGCCAGCAGGGCGGCGGCGCGCCGGTGAAACTATACTTGACCGGCGGAACGGCTCTTCTGCCGCAGGTCGACCAGTTTTTCTCGGAGGCTCTCGGCATCGAAGTCGAATTCTTCAATCCGTTCGACTTCATAGGAGTCGGTTCGGCCGTGGACCAGGAGGCGCTCGGGTCCGACGGCGCTCTTCTCGCGCCGACGGCGGGTCTTGCGCTTCACATGACCGGCGCGTCGCGCTTTGCTATAAACCTTATACCTCCGTCGATCCTCGCAGCTCGCGCCGAGCGCGCGAAAATACCTGTTGTCGCCGCCGCATCGGCGCTTTTTGTCGCCGCGCTCGCGCTCGTTTTCGTCGGCATCGGCCATCAGTCCGAAGTCCTTGAAGCGCAGTATGACGGCGTCGAGGCCAAGGTGAACGTGCTGAAGGGCTTCGAGACGAAGCTCAAGGCCGCAGAGAAAGGTGTCGAGGAGGCGCAGGCCTCCGCCGATGCGATAAAGGACCTTCTTGCGCGCAGGTATGCAGCTTCGGCCCGCTTGAGCGCCGTGCGCGGAGCCTTGGGACAGGGCATGTGGATCGAGAAGTGGGAGCCTGGCCGCGTCACCATGCGGGGATGGAAGGACAATCTCGACGTGATGACCGCCATACATGCAGAGCAGCACAACGGCAAAAAGCAGACTGCGTCTGAAATAGTCGTTGCGAAGCTCAAGGCGAACATCGCGGTCGTTCCCGAATCGGTTCGCATAGCCGATATGACCGCGCTCGGCAAAGATGCCGCGCTCGAGCAGTTCACAGTGGAGGTTAAGTTCAAATGAACAAGTCGAAGATCATACTGGCTTCGGTAGGCGGCGTTGCGCTTACGGCGTCGCTCGTGCTCGCCTATCTGATATGGAGCGCGATGGCCGACAAGAGCGAGAGGGCGGCCGACCTTGACGGTGCCATCGCAACTGCCGACAGGCTTACAAGGCTTCCCGTGTATCCCGGGCCGGACGGAATAAAGGCCTACAACGCGAATGCCGAGACCTACAAGACATGGCGCGAAGACGCCGTAAAGATCGCTTCGTCCGGCGACATGGCTTTCGAATCTACGACGCCGCCGGCGTTCAAGGCGTTTCTTGTCGATGACGCGCGCAGGCTTTCGGCTCTGCCGGGAGCAGTCGACGGGAGGCTGGTCAAAGAGGATTTTCCGTTCGGCTTTAAAGACTACATAACCGGCGGCGTCTTGCCGGCCCAGGCCGATCTTGCGCGTCTGCAGCGGGAGTGGTATGATGTGTCGACCGTGATCGAGGCGCTTGCAAAGTGCGGCGTGAGCGAGGTTGTCGACGTGACCATCAAGCCGCCGACCCCGGTCCAGCCCGAGCAGACGGCCAAGAGCAGTAAAAAGAACAAAGGCAAGAAGCCCGCCAAGGTGGAAAACAAGGATCAAGATCCGGCCGTGACGTGCTTCACTGTCGACTTCCGCACGCGTCCGGCAGGACTTGTCAACGCCATCAACGAGTTCATCACGTCTTCGCGCTTTGTCGTAGTGGACGATTTCTCTTTCACGCGCGAAAAGGACGATATCGCCGAGGCCATCGGCGGCGACGGCAAGAAGCAGCAGGAGTCGCAGCCTCGCGGCCGCCGCGGCCGCCGCGGCCGTGCGGCCGAGGAGGAAGAGACTCCCAGGCCCGAGGCCGAGAAGGGACAGAGCGTGGTGACCGATCCCATGACAGCGTCTCTTTTAAGAGTGTCCATGACATTCTCGGTGTATGATTTCCGTTCGCTTGAGGGCGGCGCGGCGGAAGCCGGCGCAGACGCGGAGAAATCGGAGGAAGCGAAATGAGTTCACGCATTGGAGGAAATTTCTTTACGGCCCACTACGACTGGATCGTGGCGGGGGTCGCGGTGGTGGCGTTTGCCTGCGCCGTGGTGTTTTTCACGGGCGCGCTTGAGGAGGACGCCGACGCGCAGACCGCGGCGGCCGTTCGCAGGATAGAGTCGCGCAAGCCCGATGGAAGCGGCGTGAAGCCTGCCGACATGGAGTGGTATGCGCGGATCACCAAGCTTGCCAAGGCGCCGCTCACCATGAATCCCGTCAATGAAAAAGGCGGCAGTTTCCTCGCGAGCGACCGTCGCGTGTTCTGCGTAAAGCAGGAATGCCGCGCTCCGATTCCGCCGGCGACGAAGGTCTGTCCGTACTGCAACGAACCCCAGCCCGAGGAGCAGGCTCCGGTCGCGGTGCTCGACGCCGACGGTGACGGCCTGCCGGACGAGTGGGAGCGCAAGTACGGTTTGTCGCCGAGCGATGCTGGCGACGCCGATGCAGACGCCGACGGCGACGGCTTCACGAACGCCGAGGAATTTGCGGCGGGTACGAATCCGACAGATCGCAACGATCACCCGGACTATCTCGATTCCATCAAGATCGCGCTTCCTCTCAAGGAGACGGTGCTGCCTTTCTTCCTGCAGTCGTATCAGAAGAGTCCAGCCGGGATGAGGCTCGACCTCTTCGATCCGAAGAAGCGCAACGACTACGGAACGCTCGGAAAGTCGTACCTCACGCTCGTCGGCCAGGACGTCGGCGACACTGGCTTCACGGTCAAGAGCTTCGAGAAGAAGGAGAAGCGCGTCAAGGTTGCCGGCGGCGGCGGCGCGGTGAAATCGGTGGACGTCTCGTACGCAGTCATAGTTCGCAAGAGCGACGGCAAGGAAATAAGGCTGTCGATCACCGCGCAAGGAAAGCCCAGACGTGTGCCGATCGACGTGCAGGCCAGGCTGCTGTACGAGCGCGGCGAGACGAAGGAGTTTCTGGTGGTGCCGGGCGATACGATCGACCTGAATGGAACGAAGTATTCAATCAAGGCGATCAACCGCCTGTCCAATGGCGCGTCGGTGACATTCGAGCACTCTACACTCGGAACGACGCGGACACTTCAAGCACTTGAATCGTAACCAAAATTAGAGTATAATACACTCAGACTTTGAACAAGGAGCATGAGATCGTTATGACGAATCTGAAAAAAACCGCCGCCGTCAGCGTGGCCGCTGCCGTCATTGCCTGCGTACCGTTTGCGTTCGCACAAGACGACCTGGATGACTTGCTGAAAGATCTCGAAAGCGATCTTGCAGCCGAAACCGCCCCGGCGGAGGCCGTCGCGCCTGCGACAGTTGAAGAGCCTGCCGCCGCGGAACCAACGGCTGAGGAGCCTGTCGCTGAAGAGCCTGCCGCCGTGGAGCCTGCCGCCGACGAACCTGCACAGGAAGAACCCGCTGCCGAAGAACCCGCGGTCGAGGAACCTGCGCAGGAAGAACCTGCGGTCGAGGAGCCTGCAACGGAAGAGCCTGCTGTCGGCGCGCCTGCCGCTGAAGAACCGGTTGCGGTTGAACCGGCTGCCGAGGAGCCTGCCGTAGAAGAGCCTGCTGCGGCCGAACCCGAGCCTGCAGTTGTTGATGCAGGCCCTGTGGCTGTCGCGCCTGTTCCTGCGCCTGCGGCTGCGCCTGTCGATCCCGACGCCGAGCTTCTGGACAATCTGCGCACTACGGAGCGTCTGCGCCGCGAAGCATATGATGAACAGGCAAAGCGTGAAATCGTTGCTGCCCGCAAGAGCATGTCCGAGGGCGCTTATGATGACGCCACGCGCGCCTATGGCAATGCGCTCAAGCTTCTCAATGACAGTCCGGCGACCAAGGATCTCCGCCGCGAGTGCGAGCAGGGCATTGCCGAGGGGCAGTACCGCCAGGCTCTCGAGGAGGAGCGTCTCGGGCGGCGCGAGAATGCCGTTGAGATGATGGAGAAAGCCAAGGCCCTGCGTCATCCCAAGGCCCGTCGCCAGCTTGAGGCCTGGAACAAGACGGCCGACCCGAACGCCAACAAAACGGCGATCTCCGATGTCCGCCACCGCCGTAACGATGCGGACTACAAGGCGCAGCGCGAGAAGAACCGCCGCCACCTGAGGCGCGCGCGCCAGCTCCTGTCGGTAAGGGATATCGACAAGGCTCTTGACGAGTGCGAACTCGTGCTTGTGAACGACCCCTACAACCAGGAAGCGATTCGTCTAAGGGGCGCAATCCAGAAGAAGCGCGCGTTGATTCTCAATCAAGAGTTCAATGTGACGCGCGACGCCATGATCGCCGATGTCGACAAGGCGTGGCGGCCGGTGTATGCGCCAAACGCGCGCCAGCTCGAGGAGTCGGCTTCGTCTACGCTCAAGCGCTCGGTCGGCGACGATCCCGAGCGTTCGGTGGAACAGTCGATTATCCAGCGCATGAAGGAGATCGTCCTTCCCACGATTTCGTTCAAGCCGCCGGCGACGATTATTCAGGCGATTGAAACATTCCGCACCTATTCAAAGGACTTCGATCGCCCCGACATTCCGCTTGAAGAGCGCGGTTTCAACTTTGTCATGAAGATGCCGCCCGGCGCGCTTCTTTCCAAAACATCGGAGCAGAGCGCCGACGACTCCGACGATTTCTCGTCGACCGGCGACGAGACCGATTCCAGCCAGGCGGGAGTACCGATAATACCGATGATCACGGCCAACGCCATCAGCTTCTACGACGCGCTCAAGCTTGTGTGCGATTCGGTCCACTACAAGTTCCAGGTAAAGGGGCCTGTCGTAATGGTCATGCACCAGGATGAGGCGGTCGACGAGATGATCACGCGCCAGTATCCTGTAATGGCCGCCTTCATGGAGAAGATGGATACCGTCTCCAACGATGTAAAGGAGATGGGTCTCGGCTTCGGCGGCGGCAGGTCCAACAGTCGCGGCGGCGACAGCGAGGAGGAGAACAAGGAGCAGGATTGGAAGGGCGTCTTCTCGGCTCTTGGCGTCCAGTGGCCCGAAGGCAGCACGATCTTCTATATGAAGGCGACGGGCAAGCTGTATGTCAAGAATACAGAGGAAAACCTCGCCGAGCTTGAAAAGGCGCTTATCGCGCTCAACGCCGAACAGAAGCTTATCGAGATCGAGGCGCGCTTTGTCGAGGTGAGCCAGCAAGATCTCAACTCCCTCGGCTTTGAGTGGATACTGAACAGCAACTACACCCTCGGCAGCGGCGGCTGGCTCGGTCGCAAGCTCGGCATGAAGAAGGGCGGCTGGGGCGAAGGATACACCACGCAGCAGTCGACGGTTCAGGTGCCAAAGGCCGACGGCACGTTTGACACGATAAAGACCACAACCTATACTGGCGACGGCAACACCTCGTGGCGCAAGACCGGGCTTGTCAACGGCACGCCTACGCGTCTTGACAGCGGTATTGCGGGTATTAACTCGATGGGCGGCGAGAACGCCACGTTCGGCGACGTGAACCGCTATCTCTCGCGCACTGGCAATGCCGTTTCGGGGCAGGACCAGTCGTCCAACGACCAGTTCATGAAGGTGAACGCGTTCCTTGGCTCGGCCGATCTCTCGATGATTCTCCATATGCTCTCGCAGCGCACCGACACGGATCTCCTTTCCGCGCCGAAGGTGCTCACGCGCCCGGGCGAGAACGCGGTCATCAAGGTCGTCACCGAGTACATCTACCCGACGGACTACAACGTGCAGCTGCAGTCCAGCTCGTCCTCTGGTTCAGGCAATAACGGCGGCAGCCAGTCGGCGATTCTTGCCGTGGTCGAGCCGGAGCAGTTCGAAACGCGCGAAGTCGGCGTCATCCTCGACGTAACCCCGACGCTCACGGACGACGGCAACTTGATCGACCTCAAGCTTGATACGAAGGTCGTCGACGAGCCTACATGGAAGAACTACGGTATGAAGATTCCGTATTCCGGCAACAGTTCGTCGCTGCAGAGCTTCGAGGGTATCGGCGAAATCTTCTCGTCACTGGCCGAGTTGATCTCTGATGTCGGTGGTGAGCTTACGTCCAGCACGCGTCAGATGATTGTCGACAACGCGACAAGCTCCGCAATCAGCGCCATGGATTCTCTCTCTGCAACAGGTGAAAAGAACATGACCTATTACGAGGCGCCTATGGAGCAGCCGTTCTTCCACGTTCGCTCGATAGTTTCCTCGGTGTCGATCAATCCCGGGTCGACGATTGTCATGGGCGGTCTTATAACCGAGAGCCGTCAGGCTATGGACGACAAGGTTCCGTTCCTCGGCGATCTGCCTTTTGTCGGCAGGCTCTTCCGCAGCCATGCAGAGCAGACGATCAAGAAGAATCTCCTCATCTTCGTGACGAGCCGTCTTCTCGACGTCCGCGGTCGGGAGGTCGCGGCCGGCAGTCCCAACGATGGAGAAACGGGCGTCAAGTCAGCGCCTGAGGCTTCGGCGAATTGACGATGGTGCGCAAAGTTTCCATACTTTGCATGGTGGCGTCGCTGCTCTTCTCTTTGGAGGCAGCGACGCCGCTTGTCACACAGTATATCGCACCTGTCGATAATCCGTCATGGGACAATGCCGTGACGAACGGGTATTCTAACGGTATTGATTATCTACCACATATAGTAGACGGATATTACAACTATTCAATCTTAATAGGCGAGACTCTATATGTGACATGGAATTCATATGTACAATTCAAGAGCATATTATACCCTTCGGCCAGCTATGCGAATTCATGGCGGCGTTCTGTTTTAAATCCACCGACATCGCCGTCAAAGAGGTATCTTTACTCATGGTTAGATGTACGCACAAACAAGAAAACGATAGAGTCAAACACAGACCGTTTCCCTAATGATACGGTTGTTGTCAGTGCTAGATTAGACACCGATAAGACGAAGGCAACGTACGTTCAGTGTGTTCATACCGACTGGGTGTATAAAGTGACCTTCGATGCAAACGGCGGGGGCGGCTCTATGGGTGAGTTTGTGTTCACAAATTCCGCCGCGCTTCCTGCGAACGCATTCAGCAGAACCGGATATGATTTTTCGAAATGGGATACTTCCCCTTCTGGGTCGGGCCAATATAATGATTGCGCAACAGTTGCGCACGATTTGAAGCTCTACGCAATTTGGTCTGCTTGCCAATATACGCTTACATTCGATTCGTGCGGCGGTAGTGATGTCTCCGGCTCGGAAACTGTTACATACGACTCAACATATGGTACGTTACCCACGCCAACTCGACCTGGATATAATTTCGCAGGATGGTATACCGAGCCGTTCGGCGGGGGAAAGGTCGCCAGGGGAGATAAGGTGTCAATCGCGAGCGACCACACATTATATGCGCATTGGGTCGCGTCGAGCATAAAGGTGACTCTAAACCTTAACGCCGGTGGCGATTCTTCTGCGTCGATCGATGGAGATGCGGGAGAGAAAACGGTAAACTACGATTCTGAATACGGAGAGCTTCCGTCGGCGACACGATCAGGATATGAGTTTCTCGGGTGGTGGACCAGTGCGAGCGACGGCGTCAAGATAGAGTCCGATACAAAAGTTTCGTTGCAAGACAACCACACCCTCTATGCCCATTGGCAAGATAATACCGTGAATGTCCGGTTTGATGCCGGAGAAGGCTTTATAGGAAACGTGTCCGTCACGAATGTCATAGGGGTTTACGAGAAAGGCACAAACTGCGGTTCATTGCCGATACCGACGAACTCCGTTTCTTCGCGCTCCTTTGCCGGATGGTGGACGTCGACAAACCCGGTCGATCGCGTTCAGATACTGTCCACAAACATCGTCGACGCCGCAATCACCAATCTCTACGCGCGGTGGAAGGCGGTTGTCTCTGAAAAAACCTGCACACTTACTTTCTACCTTGCCGACGGCAAACCATCGACAAACGTTACGGCGATTGTCGGTGATGAATTCGGCAGGTGGTTCCTTGATCCTGAGCCGCAATACACTGGCGGCTACAGGCATTTCGGCTGGTACAGAGAAGACGGCAGCCGAGTTGAACGAGTTGAAGAGACTGATATCATTGAAGGCGACACAAAGTTAACCGGGCGTTGGACGCTTGGCGCGTTCAATGACGCATGGAACTGCACGAATGTTCAATTTGAAACGAGCGGCAAGTATGTTTCAGGATGGACTATGGACGAGGCGAAGGTCGCGAGAAGCGGTGACGTATCCGGTCTTGGAACTGATGTGACGGCAGAATCCTATCTCTCCATGACGTCGGCGGTTTCTGGAACATTGTCAATAAAACTTAAAACGTCATGTCTGCCTGAGCATCCCGATCTTCACTGGCTCGCCTGTCTTGACATTAACAGTGAAAGTGAATCTGATCGTATCGGGGGGCCGGATGCCAGTTGGAACAAAAGCATTCATCTGGAGG
>OCTX011998618.1_pt1 | contig 12442 bp, 25 predicted proteins | sample 1539691 | NCBI WGS metagenome assembly OCTX01 (sample SAMN02144231, study PRJEB22623) | gut metagenome | biome: sheep rumen | host: Ovis aries | place: New Zealand
CAGACCTTTCAGTGACAGGCCGTTCTCCCAGTGGCATCCGTCTGCGCTGTACATCTTGTAGAGCTGCTTACCGCTGATCGCGCTGACGAAGTCTTTTCTTACCTTGATTCCGTATTTCTTTTCGAGTCTATCGATTGTATACATTTTTATACCTCCTTTGTAATGTATCCGTAATACTTTCTGGGCGGCTTGCCCGCCGCCCGCGGGTGTGGTGTTTCAGTGTACTCCGTAGAGCTCTCTAAAGGGCTTTAAGCTGTCCCAGGCCGCCTTGTAGTTGATCTGGCCTTTGCGGGTCTCTATGTTTCTGCGCATTTCGCGCAGGCTGTTTCCGATTGCGGTTGATCCGTGGTGCTTACCGATTGCTGTTACAAGGGCTGTGAGTTTCCTGGTGTATGTTTTTCTTGTCATTTCGTTTTCCTCCTGTTTGTTTGCTGTGTTTTTGCTGTCTTTATTATGTATTATACCCAGTTTTCTGGAGATAGCAAGCGAATCAGGGAGATTCTACGTTTTGCACAAAAAGGACCGGTGCTTTTGACACCGGTCCTCCTGGTTTCATGGTTCAGATTGCTGGCAGTTTGAGCGCTGGCGGTGTGCCTGTCAGGACCAGGTCCCAGAACGCGATTTCGGCCGATTCCAGGGTTTTTATGTCTTCCTGGACCTCTTCCCTATCTATGTAGTAATCTCGCATTTCTGCCCGGATTTCGCCGCTCCTGGTGGTGTGTTTGATCTGTGCGCGGAGCCAGACAAACTCCCAGCCTGCTGCCAGCATCTGATGGCAGACCTGGGCATAGTAGGTATCAGGGATTCTCCCGTTCCACTCATCCCACTGGCGGCCGTTCTGGATCTCCGTTGTTTTGATCTCCAGGCCACCATGGCGGCCGTCCTGGTCCTCCAGCTCTCCGTCCGGCGTGCAGAAGATAAACCGGTACTCGTCCGACCGGATGATCTTGTACGGGCTTTCATAGGTGACTTTGAGATCCGGATGGTCCAGGGCGAACAGGCCGCGGATGTGCTGCTCTGCGTCGTGGCCGTATTTCACCTGGGGCTTACCGCTGATATCCTCAGCCTCTTTTCTGCCGGTCTTTTCTTCCCACAGCTGGTAGTTTGTTTTCCAATGGTTGACGCCCAGGACAGCCCCGGCATCGGAGGCTCCGAGGCCGTATTTGCGGGCCTGGAGCCATTCTTCATGCGTCTTCGGAATCGTTATCACTTGTCTTCCTCCCTCCGGTAGATAACACACTCTACATCTTTCATGGTCTCCTCGATGATCTGCTGGACCTCGGTCCAGTCTCCTCCGCAGATGCCGCAGGAGAGGCGCCATGGCAGGGCTACGCTCCAGCCTCCTGCTTTCGCACATCTTGCCAGCATCTCCAGGGCGCTCCGCAGGTCTTCCGGTCTGTAGTCGGCCCCTGGCATAAGCTGTCCGAAGATGTTTGCTATGATGTGTCCGTCCTGCTGCTGGCCAGTGAGCATGGTGGTTCCGAGCAGCGCGAATGGTACACCCAATTCAGAAGCGAAACGATATGTCATCTGGTAGTAGTCATTCTCCGCATCCGGGTATTTGTTAAACACCGCGGCGGCCAGTCCTCCGGCCGCTCCCACGCAGTTTACCTGGTGTCCGATGATTTTTTCTGTGGCGTGTAAAAGGTCGCCGGTCTTTACCTTAACCATTTAAGTCCTCCTTATTTTTCTCTATAATAATTTTTGCTTCGCATATCCTGCACACGTGTTTCTGGCCAGACCAGACGGTGATGGTTCGACCTTCTTTTTCTGTTAGTCGCAGGCCGCACAGATCACAGCGCAAGTCTGCAGGTCTGATTCGGATAGTATACGCATCCTCCATATCAACCTCGACGGCGCTCCCTGGCGCCAGGTTCAGAGCCTTTCGGATGTGGTTGGGCAGGATGATCCTGCCCTGTGCGTCCAGATATCTTGTAGCTTTAGTTTTCATGGTTACTGCTCCTTTCTCTTTATGCCGGCACATAGTCCGCGTGCCTGTGTGCGTGTTTTGCTGCTTCGTTCAGGTATCGGATATCAAAGTTGAAGTCATGGTATCCGTAGGCGATTGTCTGCAGGTAGCCGTCGCTGGGGATGTTAAAGTCGCGCGGGCACATAATGTAGATCAGGGCCTCGACCATTTCTCCGTCGACCTCGATGGTGAAGTATTCCTTTGTGTAGTATCCGCCTTTGACGCCCTCGTAGCGGTCCAGGGCCTTTTCGTTTGCTGCGCTGATCTCCCAGACCACCACCGGGACCTCCTGGCCTTTTTCCGGGATCACGTTCGCGTGAGCGTTCATGGGCATGCCCTGGAAGACCAGCCGGTAATCGTGGAGCCAGCTCTTTGCTACCGGCCTTGCTCCAGGGCATCTGTGTCTCATCTGCCAGGTATCCAGATTGCTTCCGTATGCGATGTAGAGTCTTTTGTTTTTCATGGTTAGTTTTCCTCCTCGATGTGAATCATGTTTGTGCGGTCCATTTCCCTCAGAAGGCTTTCGCACCTCTCCGGGTATGTATCTCCCGTAACCTGCAGGGCGGTTCCGAAAAACCGCCAGGCTGCATGTGTTACTTCTTTGATGTAGTCGTCACCGGCCAGGTGATCGAAGAGCCTTGCATCCTGCATGGCCTGCAGGATTACCACCGGAGAACCGGTGAGGCTTGTGTATCCGGGGATCGTTACTTTCATCTTGTTTCCTCCTTATGCTGTGGCCTGCTGCCTGTTGTGTCTGTTATTGTAGCTGTCGTAAGTCTCCGGAGCGTTCCTCCAGGCTGCGTTGCCGTCGAGGCGCTTCAGGAGGTGCTTCCTGACCGTCTGGTATTCGTCTCCGATGAATCCGAGGCGGAGGAGCCAGCATCTCATCGCGTATTTGTCGTTCCCGTTGTCGAGGACCTCTGCGCTGGCCCGCTTGCTGTTGATCGCCGCTGCGCTCATTGCCAGGATCAGGTTGATGTAGGCTCTGACCTCTCCTGCGTGAAGCGTCGAGTGGAAGAGTCGGAATTCTACCGTGCCGTGGTACCAGACGCTGTGGAGGTTGATCCCGTGGTACCGGCTGTTGTTGTAGTGTGCGCTCCTGCTCTGGCCAGGTGCGTAGGTTTCGTACCATGTGTCTGCCAGTTTCGTCATGTCCAGGTTCTTTTTCTTTTTCATCTTGTTGATCAGGTCGTCTCCGATTACCCTGCAGAATCTGTTTCTCATCCGGTCCTCAGCTCCCGCTGCCTTGTAGATCAGTTCCTGCTTTGCTTTGAATGTGTAGGTAAGGTTCCGCAGGCTCTTTGCTGTGTGTTTATCTGCTCCGACGTGGATGTGAAGCCCGCAGCTGTTGTCTACCTTTGCTCCTGCTTTCCGGAGGGCTCTGATGCAGTCCTGGACCTTATCGATGTCCTCGTATCTGCAGATAGGCGTTACAAATTCTCCGCCTCTTCCAGCGCTGCTGCCTGTGACGCTGCTGTCGCTGCAGATCGTCCATTTCCGGCCGTCCTGCGCTGTGATGATCCTCTTGTCGTAGCTGCTAATGTGTGTGTACTCGTAGTCGCCTCTGATCGTCATCGCGATTGCGCATGCTGCCTTTTTCCGGGTGATTCCCGTGAATTCCAGCTCGATTCCGAATGTCTGATCTTTGAAGTTTAACATTTTCTTTTCCTCCCGCCTGCCGGCTTTCTGTTTGTTTTCTGTGTTTGTACTGTTATTATGCCAGAATTGTGGGGAAAAGCAAGAGGATTTCTGTTTTTTTTCTGTTTTTTACGATTTGCACAAAGACACCACTTTTTTCTTAAGCACATTTACTGTCTTGTGTGGGATAATTGGTTCTGGTGATGAATAATGAAAAAAGTAGCGATTTATATCCGGGTATCTACAGCCCGGCAGGATCAGGAGGGGTACTCTGTGCCGCTCCAAAAAGAAAGACTGATAGCCTATTGCAAAGCTAAGGGGTGGGTAGTTGCTGGGGTCTTTATCGATCCTGGACATTCTGGGTCCTCTCTGGACCGTCCAGGAATAGCAGAGCTCATGGTGGGAGTCGAAGCAGGGAGATACGACGTGGTCCTGGTGTACAAGCTGGACCGGCTTTCCCGCTCTCAAAAGGACACGCTTTACCTGATCGAGGATGTCTTCATGGCGAACAACACCGACTTTGTTTCGATGCAGGAGTCCTTCGATACTGGGACAATTTACGGCCGCGCCATGGTGGGGGTCCTCAGCGTTTTTAGCCAGATGGAGCGCGAGACCATAACCGAGCGCACACTTATGGGCCGCGCTGGCCGGGCGGAAGAGGGGCTCTGGCATGGTGGAGGCACTGATCCTATCGGTTACGATTATGTCGACGGGGAGCTTGTGGTGAATCCTGGCGAGGCGCAGCAGGTCCGCGAGGTTTATTCATTGTATTCCGCTGGGCACTCTTTGTCCGAGATCACACGGCGCATGGATGGCTGCAAAACGAAGCACGGAGACTGGTCCCACACATCTACGGTCGGGAATATTTTAGACAATCCGCTTTATGCCGGTACTGTCCACTTCGATGGTGTCCGAAAAAAAGGCCAGCACGAGGCTATTGTGAGCGCCGATATCGACCGCCGCGTAAAGGCCCGCAGGGCGCGTCTACACGCCGAGTCTTCCGGGGAAAGCTCCCACCTGCTGACCGGTATGATCTTCTGTGCCTGCTGCGGAGCGCGTTATTTTGCACACAAAAGGCCGAACGGTAGTCTGGTCTACTCCTGCCACTCCAGGGCAAAGAAAAATAAAAAAATGGTCAAAGATCCGGGGTGCATGGCTCCGCATATCCCGGTTGCAAAGCTGGACGACATTGTCGTATCACGGATGCTGCGTTTAGCAGATGATCCTGCGCAGGTGAATAAAATCATAGAAAAAAGAGCCGCCCAGAAGGACGACTCGAATGCTGGCCGCGAATCCGCGGAAAAGATCAGGCGCTTGGACGCCGAGATCAGTAGATTGATGGATTTGCTCCAGCACGACCAGATGGCCTCCGTCGGGGAGATCGCTGAAGCTATCCAGAAAGCACACACCGAAAGGTCGAGGCTACTTCCGCGGGGTGAGGAAAAGAAACCGAGACTATTCGATGCTGCTGGTTTTAAGACGCTACTTTGTGATGCTGCTTTCTCATGGCAGGAGGCCGAATTGAGAGGGCGTCGTGCTTTCCTGCTCCAGCTGATTGACGGGGTACATATCGACATGGAGGACGTTCGTATCGATTGGTCGTTCTAACGTGGGGTAGGGGTGATCCCCTTCCTTCACTATAACAGAGATAGCCAAATTAAACACCCCATTTATTAGGCTATTTGACAAATCATGGAGAATAAAAAAAGCCGCAGGTCTTTTCCTGCGGCTTTTTGTTTATAATCCGAGTTCTTTCGCTTTCTTCTGCACAAAGTCACGGATAGCCTGGTTGATGAATTGTTTCTGCTGGCCGCGCTTTGTGATCAGCGCATTAAAGCTCTTCGCCAGGTTCTCTTCTACGTAGATGGTCATCTTTACGTGGCCGTCGTTTTCTCCCCTGGCTTCTTTCTGCTTCCTCTCCTCCAGTTTCACAGCCAGCTCAGCAAAGTCAGGTTCTCCGTCACTCTCATGGGTAAGCTGCCCGACGAGCTCAGTCGTCTGCGTGCTCTGGCTTTCCTTTGCTGCTGCCTCTGCCTGCTGTCTTTCGCGCTGCATGCGAGCGATCCGCTCCTGCGCTGTTTCTCTCTTCTGTTTATTCACGTTGTTTCCTCCTTAGCTTAGTCTGTGTAGCATTTCTTCTACGAGCGATACGTAGTCATCCATGGCTGGTTCGTCAATGTCCACGCCGATTGCAGGTATTTCTTTGATCCTTATTCTGCGCCGGATTTCTGTATCAAACACCAGGTCTCCGTATGCTGCCCTGACGCCGTCGCTGATGTCCCGCTCATATCTCAGTGGCCGGCCGTCTCTCATGGTGAGGACGATACCTGCGATCCGAGCTTGAGTGTGGCCTTCCTCCCTGGTGGCGTCTACAAACTCAATGAAGCGCACCATAGCGTCCATTGATAGGTCGCCGCAATCCATAGGGATGATTATGTCGTCTGCGTACACTATCGCATTGATCGCCCGGTCTCCGAGCTCCGGTCCTACGTCTATGAAGATGTAGTCATATTTTGCCTCTACGGGCTCCAGGAGCCGTTTTAATGTCGCGTAGGGATTATTTATGCCTGCTGTGTAAATGTACCGGGAAAAGGCCGCCAGCCGGTCCTCAGCGGGTATTAAGTCCAGGCCATCTTTTACCGTTACGATGTACGGGTCCGCGTTTCCCTCCTGGATTGCTTCCATGATGGTCTTTCCGCTGTACTGGTATATGCTGTTTCCTGTCAGGATCTTCGTTGCATTCCCTTGTGAATCAAAATCTACAACGAGCACGCGGTATCCTGCAGCAGCCAGTATCTCTGCCGTGGACACCGTGCTGGTCGTTTTTCCTACTCCGCCTTTTTGGAGTGCAAACGTAATCTTCCGAGCCATTCCGCTCCTCCTCTGTATTTATTCTGTACCTATTCTGTTATTTTACGGCATATTTGCTGTCTTGTCAAACGAGCAAGGGAGACGGTTTCCCGCCTCCCGATTTTTTGATGGTGGCTGCTCCTGATCAGTTGAAGGGCAGTTCTTCGTCGATACCGTCAGGGATGTTCATGAATCCGTCCATTGTTCCCTGGCTGTAGTATCCGTTGTTCTGGCCGTCATTCTGGCCCGTGTTGCCGTTATTCTGCTGCTGTCCGTTGTTCTGGCCGTATCCGCTTTGCTGGCCGTTCTGGGCGTTATTCTGGCCGCTTCCTTTGCTCTCTGCGAATTCCTGTTCTTCGATGACGACGTCCGTTGTGTATACTCTCTGGCCGTCTTTGTTCGTGTAGCTGCCGGTCTGGATGCGGCCGGCGATGGTGATCTTCGTTCCTTTGTGCAGATACTTTTCTGCAAACTCTCCGGCGCGGCCAAATGCCACGCAGCTGATAAAGTCTGCCGTCTGCTCCGCGTTCTGCTGCTTATGTCTCCTGTCGACCGCCAGTGTATACCTGGCGATGCACATGCTGTTTTCTCCCTGGGTGTACCGGATGTCCGGATCTCTGGTGAGGCGTCCCATTAAAACGACTTTGTTCATTTTTGCTCCTTTCGGGTGTTTTTACATTTTGTGGATGTTGCTCAGGCGCTCTCAGGCGCATTTATTTTTTGTTTCATGGTGCTCTGGTCATTTCGATGCAGATCAGCGCTTCCTGAAACTATCGGCTGCAGGGCATGTGGACCAGTGTGGTCTGTATCCGATCATCGTTACAGGAGGCGTCCCTTTTACCGTTTCTCCGTCCTCAGTTATAAAAGTATCGGGTTTTGCATTTTCGCTCCAAAGATGGAAACGGTAAGCCTCAAAATCTACCGGCATACTCTTTCCGCTTTTCATCTTGATCCACTTGATCTCCGCTCCGCACGCTTTACATCTTGCCATTGTCTTCCTCCTCATAGTTATCTCGCATCTTCCGGTTCCTCCGGCAGCAGCTGCATTTCTGATATCGGGTCCGCCACCGGCATTTGTCGCAGAAGGCTTTCTGTACCTTCTCTTCCTCGTCCTCGTAGTCCCAGCGGAGCAAGGCAGGGAGTTCCCTCTGTGCGAATGCATCAGCCTCGTACAGCTTGCCGTCAATGTCGCTCTTGCGACACAGCGTCAGGTGCGTCTTTTCCAGCGCCGAGGCAATCGCCGCTCTCATGGCTTGCTCCGTTCCTTCTGATTCTTCCGCATATACCTCGATTCCGTCATACTGGTGATCCCGCATCCGGTCGTAGCGATCCACCCGCTTTGCGATCTGCTGCGAAGAGTAGCGACAGCCACCGCTGCCGTCTTTAAAGTCGACCATGGATTTCTCCGGCACATAAGCTGCGCAGTATTCCTCCGGGTATTCGTAGCCCTCTGAGCGAAGGGCCGGGCAGTTCTCACATTTCATGGCTACACCTCCACTCCGTGCTTTCTCAGTCCTTCGATCCACGCTTCTTTCACTGCTGGATCGCAGTGCGCCATAGCATCTGCCCAAGTCGGCCAGCGGCCGTGCTGGTCATAAAACTTGTACTGGTATGTGAGGCTGTCCCGGTTGTGTGGCATCCGCGGATCGTGCTTCACCGCACACTCCGGGCATGTTCCTTCCGGGGTCTTCCCCAGCATCATGATTCCGTGTTTCTCTTTTAAATATCCCATTGTTTAACCTCATTTCTCTTCCGGATAAAAATGCACGCCTGTTACCTGGCTCAGGTATTCCAGGCCCTTTTCTGTGACTTTATACCAGTAGTCCTCTCCGGACTTTATGCATTTCGCATATCCCTGCCCGACCATAACGTCCCAGGCCAGGCTTCTTTTCGGTCCGCAGTCATAGTAGTTGCGGTACGGCCTGTAGAATTCCTTTCCCCACCGTTTGTATGTCGCCCGGCTTCCGCATCCGAGCGCGTGGAGCATATGATTGATGGATGGATCTTTGAATTCTCCGCAGTCTCTAAGATATCTTGCCATTTGCTTCATTCTCCTTTTCTGTCAGCTCCGTGGGCCACTCCCAGCGCCGCTCCGGATCATTCTTCATATCGTTCCACTGCTTTTCCGAATACTGGAAAGCCCAGCGGGAACCGTACCTTTTGAACATCTCCATTCGCGCTTCTCCGAACGTTCCAAAAATTCGGACGTAATGGTCAGCATGTTCCTGGCCGCAGCCGAATGTAAAATACCAGTTTCCTCTTTCCATTTTGCTCCTTTCTTTGCTATCCACAGCCCCACCCACATGGCGTTCTGGGAGGGGTTGTGGGTTATGCTCTTGTTCAGAAATTTCAGAGTTTTCAGGTTGCGTTTCTTTCCGGCACCAGCTCATAGCTGGCTGCGTCTTTCTGGCTGATGGTGCCCTCGTAATCAATCCAGCCCCAGGCAGGGCGTCCGATCTCCTGGCAGTAAGTTCTCTGGTCAAAGTTTCGGATTTCTTTGACCGGAGCTGTTTTGGGGTAGCTGCCCGGCATCACCGGGCGCTGCGTGCTGTAGTATCTCATTTGGGTTCCTCCTCTCAGATGTTCTCTGCTATCAGTTCCAGCATCTTCACTTTGGTTTCGAGGTCTGTGGTGCTTTTCAGTGCGTCCTGCACCTGCTTCGGGAGGCTCAGAAGGCCCGCCGCGCCGCCGATCTTTTTTAATGCCTCGCTCCATCTCTGTTCCAGTGTCATGTCCTTTTCCTCCTTTTGATCAGATGCTCTTGTATTCCACGATTGTCGTGCCGGCTTCCTCTGCGCGTCTGTTGAACGCTTCCGCCTCTTTTGCTGTTGTAAAGTACTTGTGGAATGGAATCCCGCGCTGGTTTTTGTACCGCACTTTGATTGTGTATTTCATTCGGTGCATCTCTGCGATCTCTCTGATTGTCATGTCCGTTTCCTCCTGTTTTGCTGTGTGTTTTCTGTTGTTTTACTGTATTATACCCAGTTATATGGAAAAAATCAATAGCCACGCGCATTTTCGGCATAATACACAAAGAAAAAACCGGGGGCTTTTGCCTCCGGTTAATGTGTCGAATCGAGCGCCGCGATGGCTGCTGCTGGAAGATCAACAACCGCCGTGTATCCTTCTTCTGTGTGTGAAAGCGACAGGATCTCCAGTGTCAGGATTCCTGTGTATGCTTTGAGCTCCATGGTTAGTTCCACCTCGCGGCTTATATCGTACAGCGAGCACAGAAAGATCCGCTCTCTTACAGCTTCGGCCAGCTGCCCGACCGTCATTCGCAGTTTCATGGTATTCCCTCCGTTTTCCTTCATTGTATCAAAAAAACCGGGGGTTTATCCCCGGTTCAGTTCCTCAGTTGAATTCGTGCAGCAGGATCTGCAGCGCTTTTTCTGCCTCCTGGCAGGTCGGCTTTATGTCCCAGCCGCGGTCGTAATGGCACACCTTCTTGTCGTCGATTCTGATCTCCAGCTTGCTGATCCTGCCGCCGTCGATGCCGTACTCGCTGCCGGTTCCGTACTGCTTTACCCAGTATCTGCAGGCGGTGTACTTTCCGCCGCCTGCAGGGATTCCGATTGTTCCTTCTTTCCAGCCGTTTTTCATCACCAGTCCTCCTCTTCTTCGTCGTATGTGTCGACGTCCTCGTTCGCGTCGCGGTAATCCCACATGTCCTCCGGGTTTTCCGTCGTTTTAAGGTCCGGGTGCCGCTCTATGTAAAGGAGGACCGCTTCTTCGAGGTCTTCCAGCTTCTCCTCATAAAGCGTTTCGTCGTAGAGGCCCCACATTCTGATTATAGTCTCTTCGACAGTTGTGTCCGCACACTTTTCCATCAGGTATCTTGCCGCCGGGTTTACGGTTTCGCGCCCGTAGCCGATCCCGATCTGGTCTCCGTCGTTCATGTACCGGTATCCGATCCGGCAGGTTGCCCTTACGATTTCCCCGGCCACCGTGGCGGCCTTTCCGCTTGCAGGGACCAGCTCTTCAAAAAGTTTATTGATTCTCTCCTCTGCCTTTGTCATGTCTTTTTCCTCCTTATACTTCCTCGATGTAAACCTTGACGCCTTTTGCCCAGGGGTTTGTTCTGTATTCTTTCTCCCAGCGGGCTTTCATTGCCTCTGCCTGCTCCCTGGTCTTTGTGCCTCCGAGGAGGCCGCCGTTCGTGTTTTTGACGTGGTATTTGACTCCAGTTCTCTTTCCGTATGCTACCGCTGCTGCTCTGTTCATCATGCCGTTTTTCCTCCGTTTTTCTTTTTAAGGTTATCGATAATAATGATCATGCTTGTTTTTGATGTTCCGTATAATTTTTTGCGATCCGCTCCCAGGCTTACCGCCAGGTTTCTGAGTTCGTTTATGTTCATTTTGCTCATGCTCATTTTCTTCATTTTCTTTCTCCTCTTTTTTCTGTGTTGTTTCTGTGTTTGTACTGTTATTATACCAGTTTTCTGGGGAAAGTAAAGCCGTTTCTGTAATGTTTCTGTATAAAAACACATAAAAAATCCCCACCGGAGCTGTTCTGCTGCCGGCAGGGATTGATGGTGAAACACGTTCTCAGCTGAGTAGTGTGCTTCTCATGATTTGGTTTTTGTGGTCCTGTTTACTTGGTGTTGGACGACTTCGAACAGGTCACCGAAGTCCTTCTTTCGCTGCTCTTCGCCGCCGTGCTTTCCGGCCCACGTCTCTTTTGCAAGACGGCAGATCGTGTTGATCGTCTCCTGGACTTCTGCACGGTAGTCGAAGTGACCGGGTTTATAAAAGTCATCGATGGTGCCGTAGCGCTCCAGGATGTAGTCTGCAGCCCAGCGGCAGAAGTAGTCATGGTCGCGGCACATCTTGTCGACCATCTTCTGGATTTTTTCGTAGTGGTTGCCGAAGTGGTCCATTCTGGTTTCTTTTTTGCCGTGATGTTCAAGCAGAACCTCAACAGCAAAATGCTGATCCCATTTTTCTTCCGGAACAATGCATACAAAAATTATCCCGTTTCTCGGATAATGGCCACTTTTTGTTAGGACACCGCCTTTGTACTGGTCATATCTTTTCGATCCATCTGGTTGCTTGTTATATCCTCCCTCTTCGTTACAGCTCCAAATCCATCCATCTCCTGCGCTTGTGCAGCAGTTTGACCACTGGATATATATTACGCCACGTCTTTTGAGCCAGTACGGAAGATCCCGATATTTGCAACCACCGACCCATATCAGACGACAATGTCGGATGTTTTCAATGCCGTACATTGCATCTTTGATGGACTTGATATCGGATTTTTTTATGCCTGTGCCTTTGATATACACGTGTCCCATCTTTTTCCCAACATCCATGCACCCGGCAAGCTGTAACGCTATTGATCCAGAAGAAGAGCAGGATATAGATCGTTTTCTCACCATTTCACCCCAGCTTGATACCGGGCTGTGTTTGCACTTAATTTTGCAGACTTCTTCAAACACTCTTTCAGCTCCGTCTCCGGTTGCTTTGAGATAATCTTTAATCATGTAACTCATGGTAGTTCCTTTCTTACGAGAGGCCCGTCAGCCTGTTCCACGTTTTCGGTCCTACGACCCCGTCCACAGACAGGCCGTTCCTACGCTGGAATTTCAGGACTGCTGCCTGCGTCTTTGTTCCGAACACACCGTCTACTGATCCGCAGTTAAATCCGTACCCGTTCAGCATGGTCTGTAAGCCTTTTACCTGCACACCTTTCATGCCCTTTTTGGTGTTCCCCACGATTTTCACCACCGTTCCTGTTTCTGTTTCGGTTGTGCTATTACTTGTACCACTTGTATCACAGGTTAACCATGGACACTGGCCCCAGTGCGTCCAGTCTGAGGCTTTGTAAGTGCTTTTAACGACGCCGTATGCGTGTCCTTTTGCCTCGTATACCACTCCGTCGCCGGCATAAACACCGACGTGTACGATCTTTTCTGCTGAAGCTCCGCGGAAAAGGAGCCGGCCAGGGACCTTATCGAAGCTGCCGATGGTTCCCTTTTTACT
>OCTX012037548.1_pt1 | contig 12441 bp, 8 predicted proteins | sample 1539691 | NCBI WGS metagenome assembly OCTX01 (sample SAMN02144231, study PRJEB22623) | gut metagenome | biome: sheep rumen | host: Ovis aries | place: New Zealand
ACTACTGCCGCTGCAATAAACAGGATTATTATACTATTAACAGCGAAACGAAGTGCTTTTCTTATAGTATTATCTCCATGCTTCTTCATAAGTTAGTCTCTCACCATTCTCATCGTCAGCCGGAACAGCCTCAGAATAAACGAAGATATCAAATTCGTCAGCATCTATCGATCCATCGTCGGGGAATAAGGTCTTCACCCATTTTATCAGTGGAGTTGTTACCCCATCTGGCGGAAGTGCTTCAGTGTAATAGTAGAAGCCGTCCTGACCTCTGTACTCCCACCCTTCCGGTAAAGAAGATGCAGAAAACTCTGATGCGTTGATATACGAACTGCTGTTATCCTTGTCATCATCGTTCGACAGCCACGAGATATCCCGTATCTCTGAGGATGAGAACTCAAGTCTGACCCGGATATAACTATCCGTATTACCTGTATTGCTTATCTGAACTGTCTTCTGGAACGGATCATCATTTTGTTCTGGCGGCGGCTCAAAGTGCTCTGTAATTTCTATCTCTACATTTGTTTTTTCGTCAGAATCATTCTTTCCGCTGAATCTGTTGGTAACATTATCCGAACTTGTGAAGTACGCAAGCGTATATGCTGTGAGAGCTATAAGTGCAGCTGATAGGATCAGCATGATATATTTCTTTTTTACTCTGAATTTCATAGCCGCCACCTCAATTCTCACCATTCTGCGAGTCGGGATAACGTATCTTGTTATCAGCAAAAGCTGTATAACCCGGCGGACCGTCCTCGATCAGATCGTTGGTAAATGCTACACTCACCGGATCTTCAGTGGTGAGACTTACCGTGGCATTGACATTACTGCTGATTATCGGATGGCTGTCGCCTTCGACTGTAACACCTGAAGGTGTGTAGTTAAGTGACGAAAGCTCTTCCACCATATATGTACCTATTGGCAGATCACTGAGCATGATCTCCTTGGTAGGCTCGATATCAGAACTATCAAAAGAAATTGTGCGGATATACTCAGGTCCCGATCTGATCGTATTGCCGTTTTCATCCTTTGTCTGTTTCACTCTGAACATGAAAGTGGGATAACCCTTTGAGGCATCGATACCGTCAATCGTTTTCCTGATAATAAGATTTCCGGATATTTTTTTATTAGGGAAATCTACTCTTACATAATCTTCGCTTTCATTCAGCCATTCATCCAGAACATCTTTTACAGTAATATATTTTTCTGAATTGATATCATACCTGACAGTGTACAGCCTATCGATAGCGTTATCTGCAAGTCTGATATGAATAACAACGCTTTCACCCAGCTGAGCATAGCCGTTTGGTGCTTTAACTTCTTCAATGAGATAGTAACCGCTGTTAAGAGATCCGCCAAAGAAAACTCCATTTTCATCAGATACTACATTCTGCTGACTAAGCAATGGATATTTTTTGTTCTGCGTTCTGTCAAACTGGTATATAGAGAAAACAGCGCCGCTAAGCGGATTCCCTTCTGTATCAGTCTTCCTGAAAATAATCCCTTCCGGCTTATTTTTAATGATAAGCGTACCGCTTTTCCGGCTGTCTGAAAGCTCAAAGCTTATCTTCTCATTATCATCTGAGCTATTCTGTATGGTGAGCATTTCGTTTTCATCTACATATATCATAACAGGTCCTGAAAGAAGTTCATATCCATTCGGAGCTGTTATCTCATTGAGCCTGTAGCTATGACCTGCTGTCAGATAAGCATTTGTAATAAAACCGTTTTCATCTGAAGTCATAGTATTAAGAAGGACATCGCCATTTGTCACATCTGTAAGTGTAAACTCAGCACCGCTCAGAGGTTCACCATCCATAGATTGCTTTAGTATCTTAAGATGATCTCTTGAATTGACTATGGAATCCGTTCTTATGTTATGACCTGTTCCCTCAACTTCACCCTTTTCATAACTTATATTGTACTCAAACTCATAAGTCTCGCCGCTGAGTGTTTCAGCATTTAAAGAAGTTGATGAATTTGCGAGATATGGCTGACAGTCTGTAACTAAAGAAGTATTGCCGCTCCAGTCTGCCGGAATAATGGTTTCCGGTATAACTTCCATCGCAACGTACTCATTAGCTTCCTCTTCACTATTAAAATAGTACATAGTGGTATTGGGAGATATCAGTTCTCTGCAAGTGTTATCCACATATTTCAGACTGCCGTCACCTTCCTTATGGAAAAGGGCGATGTATATGGTTGCATGATAAGTAGTGTACTCTTCATCTGTCCAGTCCTTCTTGACTGTAATGCCGAAACCCTTCTGATTTGTTACTATCATATGGGCATTTATGTTTTCTTTTATGATACCGCTGTTGTAAACAGACGAATCAATAAGATGATATGTTGCTTCTGAATTATCAATGACTCTCTCATATCTTAGATGTTCATATCCCAGCGGCATCTTTTCAGGAAGCTCTTCGACTTTGAATTTTGTAGTCGGAAGCAGATCCTCTATCACAACTGATAATCCGTCAGGTATTCCTGCAATAGATCCATTATTACCGGACACACTGCAGACAACCTTTTCCTTGCCGTGCTTTGAAAGCTGTCCGCCTACAAAAGTATAATAGTTACCGTCATCGTCTACAACGTAGTATTCTCCTTTTTTATACGGAACAGGTGTTCCGTCTTCATCAAGGAAATAGATCTGGAACTCAAATCCTGTCTTGTCATCATCAACAGGAACTTCTTCATCATCAATAAGTCTTACCAGATCTTTTGTTATGACCAGTTTTTTAAGATAATCTGAATCTATATGGTTCTCATAGATCACACGTTTTCGATTGGTTATCTTATCAGACGATGATGCTACATCCTCATATTTTCTTACCCCGGTAGAAGAGAAATCACTGTTGAACGCTCTTTCGTTATTGATATTTACATAATCGTATTCCTGATTCAGAACACCAAGCTCAACGAAATAGTATTCTATTTCCTGACTGGGCATTGTAAATTCAGCCTTTTCGCCTGCTCTTATATAAAATACGCTATTATACGATGTACCGTTTATATCAGCGGTTTCTGCATACTCAACTGCTCCGTTACCGCCTTCAAAATGAGCGGCATTCACACCAACAGGATTCTCATAAAGTGTGTATTCTTCATTACTTCCTACTGGTCTGTAATAAAGCTGATATGCATATTTGGTATTGGAGTAGTCTGTAGTCTGAGTTCCTGTCAGCTTCTTTTCGAGGAATATGCTGTTCTCGGGAACTGTTGCAAGATTGAATCTCAGCTTGAGGTTTGAAGCTCCGGTACCTCTCTCCATATAGAATATCTTCATCGTATGGGAGCTATAATCCATGAAGCTTCCTTCATTGCTTTCAAAGCTGCCGTTTTCACGGAAATAGGAATCCCTTTTGCTTTCGTCCCATGGAGTTTTATCCGGGAAGATACCGGCTGCTTCAAAGCAATTCATAAGTGTAGAATAAGAATATGTATCAGCACTATACCCGTTATACGTTTTTACCTTACCAGTTTTGAAATTAACCGAGCCAGTAAGGGCATTATGTATACCTCCAAGGTCGATAACCAGAACATCATCAATGAAAAGCCAGAAATCATCATCTCCGGTGAACTCAAATATCAGAGGATTGCCATTTTCATCACAGCCGTTTTCCGGTATCATAAATGTAGCTTCCAGAGACATTCCGAATTGATAATCAACATCAGTCTGTACATAAATATCTTCGTTATATCTCGGATCATCATGGCTGAGCTCGATTTTTGAACTGGAATAAATATTCTTTGTGTGTTCATCAGAGTTGTCAACTCTGTCATATGGGAGGAAATTTCCTCGCTGATAGGAATATTTTGAAGTATCCTTGCTTGGTGAAGCAAGCTCCTGATATACAGTGAAGTCATACACATCGGCATAACCTTCCTGTGATGGGGTTGCTCCGGAGCCATCTTCTTTCATAAGAAAAGCAGAATTGTCGAAACAGCTGTATTCAAGATATCCTGTCTCTTCGAAAGTGCTCTTTATAAATAGATGATTTGCTTCACGTTCCGGATAAACATCATTAGATGTAAAAAGCGGTTCGAGAGATAACCCTGTTTTTTTTGCTACAGGATAACCGTTCTCGTTCAGAATATTCTCTAAAAGTCCTGTTCTTGCTCCTAAACCTTCACCAGTAAACATTTTTTCACCAATAATGTTTGTCTGTAAACTGCTTCGATCGTTTTCAGCGAAGTAGTCAAACATCTTTATGGTTATACCTTGAGCCTTGGTGTCAATAGTCTCAACGGGGTGGAATGAAGTACCTTCATTTTTTACTGCAAAGCAAATATGAGCTGACTGAGTACCGGGTACAGGGATCAGACGACCGGAATCAGTATATTTGTATCCATACCAGCTCCATACATTCTCATCCCACGCTTCAACAGTTGAAGTATATTCACCGTTTGCTCTGCCGTTAAGAGTAACACCAATTGTGCTGTTTGAGAGTATCTGACCGTTCTGTGGCGCAAGATACATTCCTGTAACAGGATTATAGAACTCGTAATATCCTGAATCGCCATACTCAATGAACTGCCAGTAAAGACTTGTATCTTCACCATCTATCCACTGAACAACACTTCCGCTCTCCCAGACCTTTACAAGCTCACCGCTGCCATTAATAGCATAATTAACGTACTCTTCATTCTGAGAATCCCATACTTTACTATAAACGACAACTTCAGCTCCGTCTGTAAGATTAACCGTATCAGATACGCTTACTTTTGAAGCTGTGTGGATCATTTCACCGAGAGGCAGAATACTTCCGTTCTTTATCTCTGCATTCGTAAGAACAGCAGGTAAGAACCACTCAGTCCATTCATTGCTGTTAACATTAGGACCGTATGTCTGGTAACCCTGATTATTATTTCCGCCTTTTCGGTTAAGAGCCCAGTTGTCTTTGTTGACGAATCGGAATTTGTACTGATTAGATGAAGATTGGTTATACTTTACGGTAATAACAGAGTACTCATCCGGTTCATCAAGAAGCTCTATTTTGCCTCCTTCAGCTGCAGCGCCTGGGGGCTTTACCTTGGTGCTGTACAATGAAAGATACTTTGTAACGCCGTCTACCTGTGTGGTAATGTAGTACTTGTTGTCACTTATCCAGGTAAACGTCCACTGGGTTATATCTGAATCTGTGATAACATAATTTGAAAAATCATCCGGCTCAGAATCTATCAGCCTATCAGGGTAAACCTCGACCTCTTTTATATCAAGTCTGCTCGGATATCTATATTCGCCCATCAGAGCAGGAACATTTCTCTGTATATTTGCCTCTCCTTCGCTTTTTGAGAAGTTAACAAGAGAATAAGTCATACCGTCGAGTGCATCACCGATATTATTATCATCAAAGTGATAGAATATCAGACCATAGGCGGAGAAGGAATCTGTCTCGAAGCTGAGCATATCAGCTGGTAAAGACTGCTCAGTCTGGCCGATGCTTTCGTTCTGCTCCGGCACCTGAACATCTTGCTCAAAAGAAGTCTCCATAAGAACCGGAGTTTCATCTGTGAAATGCACTATATCAGGTATGAGCTCTGAATCGTCATATCCGATATCCGGTCTGTCATAGGTCATTTCTACTGAGACGGGAGCCTGCGGTTCTATAGTTACATCCTCACTGAAGAAGGTTATATCAAAAAATCTCGCATACTTTAGTGTGCCGTTTGTGTCTGTCTCATGACCTATAAGCACTCCTGACTGTTCAAAAAACTCGTCATACTCAGGAGTATCACTAACTATCTCGCTTAAAGAGATCACAGAGCCTTCAGGTATGCCTGCTTCATCGGTAAATGATACAGCTACACGGATACCGCTGCTTTCAATAACAGCACTGTAACCGCCGCCTTCGTTTCTTTCTACGATGCCTTTAGCACTTATGGATTGATTCGCATAAGTGTCATCGCTTTCGTATCCTTCAGCGGAAGTATACATCTCCAACACACGGAAAGTGTCATTCAATATCTGTCTGAGATCAGAAGGTGTGAGGATCAATGAAATACATAAAAACAGTGCAGTAAGTTTTTGAATAAGTTCAACACTATTTCTTTTCATTTTCTCACTTCCTTCCTCTAAATAAAAATATCCGATGCCGGTTTGTTCCGGAGTCGCAACTAGCACGGGACAGATCAGCACACGGATAATGAAATACTTTTTTCAGGACAAAACTATACACAGCTACAAATCTCGCCTGAATATCCCGGCTGAACTCCGCTGTCTCCCTTGACATTTTCTCTCTTCTACAAATGAAAAATACTCTTGTATCCTTCATAATTTTATTATATCTTTCTATATTAATATTATATCACGCTAAGTGTTACCAGAACGTTACAAAAAGAGGTTTTCAACATGAATTTTGTAGAAATTCACTATATCCAAAGAAATTCTTCCATTATTGATTCCGGATCGCCTTCGTACTGTAATTTATTCATATTTATCCCGATCTTTCCATACTTTTTGGCAATGACCTGCTCCGCTCCTATATCTTTAAGACGCTCCCTCATATCGAGAACAAGCTGCCTCAGATACCCCTGCTTCTCAGGATCGCCGTCCCAGAGAGCACCAAGAAGCTCTCCGTTCGTGCAGAAAGCACCGTTTCTGTATATAAGATAAGCAAAAAGCTCAATAGTACGGTCACGCTTGAAATCGAAAGGCTCTCCGTTTACAAACACAGCAAAAGGACTGCATTGAACTGTGAGGGGGCTTTTTGGTATCTCCAGAGGAAATCTAAGCTCTCTCAGTTCACGGACTATATCCTGCTCACAGACAGGCTTCGCAAGGAATCCGCTCGGATGAACACCATGAGCCTCAAATCCGTACTCAGGGTGACCGGTTACAAATATTATATTAAGATTCCTGAATCGTTTTTTCATCTCTGTTGCACCGTGAATGCCGTTCATTCTGGGAAGCTCTATATCGAGAAATACTATCTGAACCTCATCAGAAAGCAGCCCGAAAGCCTCATCCATATCTGATGCAGTCATATGCTTTCCGCCGGGATCAATCTTGTTAAGCATAAAGCTCATTAGTTCCCTTGCGGCCTTCTGATCATCAACCGATAATGTTATCATAATTCGCCTCCTGATAAGCTGGTGTCCGTAATTACGATCCTTGCAGTGGTCCCGTGTTCACCTGTAATGACATTAAGCTCTCCGCCGATCATCGATTTAAGTCTTGCACGGACATTCTCTATACCTATTCCTTTTCTCGTTTTTTGCTGAGGAGTTATATTAAGACCGCCTGTACCATCGTCGGATACTTCTATAATTATCTTTCCGTCGATCCGATGTGTGCTTATCCGCACGGTTCCGCCCTTGTCATATGTTCCTACTCCATGGCGGACAGCATTCTCTACAAGGGGCTGAACAGTCAGAGCCGGAAGAAGGAAATCATCGCACTCTATATCGTATTCTATACATAAACGATCTCCGAAATTCTGCTGCTCAAGTGCAAGATAAGCCTCAATATTCTCCATTTCCTGCTCAAAGGTTATCTGTTTTATATCTCCAAGTGCATCAAAATGCGAGCGAAGATACAGACTGAAATTTGTAATACTGTCATATATCTTGGGATAATCCTTGCAGTAGGATCGAAGTGCCATTAGTGAGTTGTTTATGAAGTGTGGCTGTATCTGTGCCATAAGAAGCTTGTTGTTGCTCTGCTCCAGTTCAAGCTTGCTCTGATATAATTTCGCCTGTATATTGTTCTGATAAACTGAATTGATGTACCAGTAATACATCAGAAGTCCAAGGGCGGTTATCTCATCTGCATATCCTTTAGCAAAATCAAAATACTCAAAGATCGTAGTTGCTATCTGAGCAACTGAAATAAATAGTATTATTGCACCCTTCTGTCTGTTATTGCTTATCAGCATTTTTACCGCATGAACAGACATAACGATAGTGTAAAAACATATCAGAAGCAGCGGCATTGCTCTCAGCAGTCCGCCATAGAAGGAGTGATCCTCATGGAAGCCGTAAACGATACACGTTCCCGAAAGATCGATTAGCGTAATAAGCATATTTACCGCCTCAGGCAAAGCTATCAGCACTTTGTGCCTAACTGGTATTGTCAGGTAAATCTCCAGAAGAACACACATAGGATAAAGCCAGTACACCAGCATAGTCTTCAGGTAAAGTATCCATATGTCCATACTGTTCCGATCACACAATACCTCAACATACTCCAGAACTGAAATAGCAAGCACAGCAAGCATAACTACTTTAAGGATACCGACTCCTTCAAGATCATGTCTTCTGTTAATAAAAACTACAACCAATAAGCTCAGCAGTATCATTATTGTCATATAATTTGCAGACAGATACTCCCTTATGAACCCCATACTGCACCAGCTTTCTTTTTTTGATTCTATCTTGTTTAAATATTATATCACATTGCACACTTTATTTCAATGCTATAATTGTAAAAAATCATACCATAAAGCATAAAGCTGTTCATTTCAGCAAAACGAACAGCTTTTAGTGCGTTTTTATTACTTGTTCAATGAATCAATGTACTCTCTTATGGCCTTCTGAGCATTTCGGTAGCACTCATGTAATTCCGCTGCTGATATTCTCATTGTGCCGTTTCCGAGAATTATTATCTGTTCAAGACCGTCAGATGTCGCCACTCTGACTCTGTGCTTTTTTGAGAGTTCATGTGTCACCCTCACAATATAGGTATCAGCAGTTTCGGATTCCTTAGTATAAACGATATTGATATTATGGTATCTCTCTACTTCTCTGTGCTTTCCCTTGACTTTATATGCATCAAATACTAGGATAAGCTCATATCCGGAATAGGACCGAGATAGGGCATAAGGATTCAGAGCCTTTAAAATTCCCATTTCTTCGATTTCAGAATCATATTCGCGAAGTTCGAGCAGATAAATGCGGACTATTGTTCTCAATGCATATGGGAATAGATGAAGCTATAGCCATTTCAACAAAGTTTCCAAATCCCAAAATGGATGAAAAAGACTACTTTACGCACCCTAGCGATTATCATAGAAAAGAGATGATCACTGGAAGTGTATCTGATGCAATAGATATTATAGCTAAACGAAATAGAATTAAATCTAGCCGCATCATAGAGTATTATAAACGCCATTCTATGAAAGGTTATATTTTCAATAATACTTGGGAATGATCACACATTCAGTGCATTACGCGTCATACGATAAATATCCAGCCGCGACAGCGATTTCGGGCTATTGTTAGTCTGATTCACTGTGCAGCTGTTGTCGTTGTTGTAGTAGTTATTGACCACACCGCCGCTGCCGCCGTTCATTACTTCATCCGGAACAGTCGCAAGATTTATATTGTGTGCAGCCTTAATATGCTTTTCAAAGAAGTCAATTACTTTTTTCTCTTTATCAGAGCTGCCGATTGTAACATTAAAGATATCCTTTATAAAGAGAATCCAACAAATCTCTGACTTGTGTTTTCTTCCATACAAAAGGACGCTGTATTTCAGGTATTGCTATTTCGCCACCTTCTATCAAACCAAGAATAGCTCCAACAGATATGGAACTTGGCGTGTATTTCTGTATTTCCATGATTACTAACCTCCAACCAATATACTAATAAAGCCCGGGGCTTAACGCCCCGGTTCATTTGAATATCTTTTGTCAAGCAACAACATTCAATGCATTACTCTTTATACTCTCAATAGTTTGTAGCAAAGCATTTCTTGTCTGAGGATCAAACATTTTAATGAAGCTGTATGGCTTATCAAATGGCGGCTTCATTAGGATTTTTACGTCTTCAATATAGCCGTTATTCTCAATATGATTAATAATCTTGAGGATAAACTCTATCTGCTTCTGATTGAGTGAGCTGTCATTGATAAACGTTGAAAAAGCAGACATAGCACTATCGTGGTCAAGCTTCGCTATTCTACGCACAAGCAGACCGAATGGAGTATCTCCGTATTCACGTTTATAGTCTTCACTATCACCAAGCTCTTGCGTAAGTATTCTTTCAAGTTCATCATAATCGGCTTTCAATAATGGCTGATTATGATTGAGCTTGTATATAACAGGGGCTTCCTTATGCTCTTCGATATAACGATTGACCTTTTTGCGATAATCGGCGAAATCATAAGCAGCTCCAAGAGCTTGTCCTTCCATAGAGCTGATAACAGGATCTTCAAGCTTTGTGAATATCTTTGGCTTAGGATGATCTCCACCTTGAAGGAACTGCATAAGGTCACGAAGTTCCTTGCGGATCATTTCCATTTTCAGGATGCTCATATTATCCCAGAAGTCATCTGTCTGGATATCTTTTATGAGTGTCATCTTCTGCTGGACCTGCGGTATAGCGGCTTTCTTCTCAAGGAGTTCAGCTGTTAATACCAATTGTCCTTTCATATAATTCATCGTTGGCAGCTGCTCTATGTTCGCAAGCATAAAGCCATACATGAAGTTATCGAAACGCTTCGCATACTCATCGGTATCGGTTGATGTTATAAGCGGAGCTATGAACTTTGTAAGCTCGTACTTATCCATTTCAGACAATGAATTGAAGCTGTCTTTATGTCTGAACTTCTCAACATACTGCTTCTGAAGGCGTACTGATACAAGGTCATCTGAAAGACTGCAAATACCGATATAGCAGGTGTTCACAAGCTCAGCACGGAAGTCCTGATATTCTTTGGCTGAGAATGCACTTTCTTGCAGGCTGAATACGAGTTTTACCTGTTTGCAGAAGATATTCTCGGTTAAAGACTTTGTCTCACCTGAATCATAATCATTTGTATGCTCACGGAAATATTCAAAATTTCCGCAGTAATCAAATATAAGGAAACGACGTTTATCAGTGTATTCGTTATCGATTCCGTCAATGCACGATAGTCCTTTACAGAGGCGAGTGCCTCTTCCTATCATCTGCCAGAACTTAGTCTTCGAGCGTACCTTCTTGAAGAATACAAGGTTAACGCACTCCGGAACATCTATACCTGTATCCATCATATCAACGGAAACAGCTATGACAGGCATATCCTTATGCTTGAAATCCTCAATAACGGTCTGAGCATAAGTATCATCGCAAGTCACACGATAGGCAAATTTGCCGTTATACTTAGGATACAGTTTATTGAAACGCTGTACGATATACTCAGCGTGGTCTTTATTCTGGGCGAAAATGATTGTCTTGCCCAGCCTGTCGCCGCCCTCGACCTTGATACCACGCTCCATAAGGTCTTGCAGTACGGTATCTACCGTTTTCTCGTTGAATACGAACTTGTTGAGCTGTGCAGACGGTATAAAGTCGGGGACATAGCCGTCTTCGGCGAAATCGTCTTCATAACGCTCCTTATCCTCTTCGGAAAGATCGTCGTATGTTATGCCTTCCTCAAGGAACTTGGTCTTGACTTCATAGTTATAGTATGGGACAAGCACATGTTCCTTGTTTACAGCTGTTTCGTAATCGTAGGCGTAGGTGGGCACGCCGTTCTCAACTTCAAAGAAGTCATAGGTATTCCTGTCAACGTCTGTTTTAGGAGTTGCAGTAAGTCCTACCATAATAGCATCGAAATACTCGAATATAGCACGGTACTTCTTGAAGATGCTTCTATGGCTTTCGTCTGTAATTATAAGGTCGAAATGTGCAGGAGAAAACAGCGGTATACCGTCCTTTGTCTTGGTATTGTCTATGGCATTGAGTATCGTGGGATAGGTAGAGAAGACGATACGGGCATTCCTGTCGTCCTTATTGCTGCACAGGTTGCATAGGGACATGTCAGGCAGATAGTTCTTAAAGTCGTCCTTTGCCTGCTTGACAAGGGCTGTTCTGTCTGCAAGGAACAGTATATTTGTGATATAACCGCCACGGCTCAGGACATCTGTTAGACTTGAAGCCGTTCGTGTCTTTCCCGTTCCGGTAGCCATAACGAGCAGAGCCTTGCGGAAACCGTCATCGATATGCTCGCATACGGCTCGTATAGCCTCCTTCTGATAATAGCGGTCGGTTATTTTGTCGTCGATAGGTATAGTCGAGAGCTTCTTACGCATCTCCCGGCGATTCATCAGCTTTTCAAGATCGGACTTGGTGAAGAATCCGCTGACCTTACGCTGAGGTGAGGACATATCGTCCCAGAAGTAAGTCTCGAAGCCGTTAGTCGTGAACATCATCGGACGTCTGCCGAACTTCCGCTCCAGACAGTCCGCATAGAGCACAGCCTGCTTTCTGCCGATATTCGGGTCCTTGCTTGAACGTTTTGCTTCGATAACAGCAAGGGGCAGACCGTCTCTGCCGAAGAGAACATAGTCGGCGTAGCCCTTCTGACCGAAAACGCCGTTCATATCGTTGACTTCATACTCTTCCCAGACGTCTGCATCAGTACCACCGAACTTCCAGCCCATGAATTTGAGGTCAACGTCGATATATATCTTACGTGTCTTGAACTCCGAGAGGTCGGCAGGCTTGAACGTACGC
>OCTX011725190.1_pt1 | contig 12440 bp, 8 predicted proteins | sample 1539691 | NCBI WGS metagenome assembly OCTX01 (sample SAMN02144231, study PRJEB22623) | gut metagenome | biome: sheep rumen | host: Ovis aries | place: New Zealand
AACCATATTGCCCCAGTACTCACTATATCCCATTAAGTAATAGCGCTGGTTATGAAGTATTAACTGATAAGGACTTAAGTACTGATATGAGCTTAGATGTAGTTTCTTATCCACATCATATTTATAGTACTCATACCCCACTTGCTTTTTCTCTCTAATAGCCTCATCTATCAATTCTATATTTAAGAATAACTCTTGGTTATCTGTCTTGCTCCAATCATCCACAGAAGTGATGTTCTTTACGCACGACTTGAAATACTTATTTGATAATCCACAAAGTTTACTGATCAAGTTTTTAGAATGCGTGGCAGATATGTGTTTGCTACTAAGGACTCCATCTATTAACATATGAAGTTCAGAATCTTCGAAGTCCCTGACATCTATGTAAGAGCCTTTTCTGTTTGACTCTATCTCTACTCCCATCTCTTTGAGAAGAGATAGGTTTCGACTTACAGCTTTTCGCTCTATGGATATGCCGTAGTCTTTTTTCAAGTGGGCTTTGATTTCCGCCTGCGTCAAAGGATGTTCATAATCGCTTTGAGTTTTAAGAATATCCCAGGTGCGGATTAGGGCCATTTTCTTTGGTTCATTAGCCATAACAATATACCTTCTTTCCGTTCAAGTATTACATTTTTATTGTACTCTTTTTGGAACATTGGGGCAAGGCGCGTAAATAATAAAAAGTGAAGTCTTCAACGAGACTTCACTTTTTATTATTTAAAATATTCTTTTTGCACTTTAACCATTAAATCAACTAAAGCGTTATAGTCATATACGTCGAGAATATTAATGCCTGCATAACAACTCAAGTAACTTGGAAATTTCGATCTTGCTTCATATTTCAATCTTTTATCCCGCCCCGCTTTTATTATTGACTCTACAAATGCTTTAACAACAAATGGATTCCCTGACATACTTGTTCTTTCATAAATAGCATATACAGGGTCTTGAAATTCAAATGCTATATGTGTCAATTCGCGGTTATCCTCTGACTCAAGTTTATCTACCATATTCCAATACAATTGTATTCCTGTTCTTGTAACAGTTCCTTTATTAAACAAAAACTGTTTTATTTTCTCTTCGGTAACATCACCTTGTAACTTCAAATCAATCATAATAGAATGGAAAAATTTTAGTGTAAGATATGCCCATAATTCTTTTTCTTTAAAATAATAATTAGGGATATTATTATGATTCAAATCAACTAGCTCCTTATGTAAAAGCATCCCCATTTCCGCTTCGATATCATATGTGTTTTTGTATTTTTGTTTTAAAGCGCTGTATTTTTCAATATTTAAATCTACCACTATTATTTCGTTGTTAGATAAAATATTTTCAGAGCTTTTCTCTAATAATTCTTCATCAACTACTAGCTCTCCTGTTTTCTTATAATTGTCAATATACTTATCCATCAGTTCATCATAGGAGGACTTCTTTATTCTCTTTAGTTCACATTTCATATTATTTATATTCCTTTCCGCCTATTTTAATCATACTATTTTCTAATTCATTATTGATTAGTTCTTGTGCTATTTTAAATATATATTCCATATTAATGCGATCTCCATCATTAGCAATATCAATAAATGTTTCAATGTCCATATTCGTATCCCCGACATCCAGTGTACCCATCAATTGATCTAATGCGGTATACCAATCATTTTCATGATATTCATCTTTATTTTGAGCAATTTCAATTAATATATAAACAAAACATTCAAACACTAAGTTTGTATTAATTATGTTACGCAATTCAATATCGCCTTTAACATTTACATATGCTGTATTGAATTCAGTCCCAATCACAATTCTGATATAATTTGATCCATCACAATCAATTTTGATTCCTTTTCCATTTTGTTCTTCGCTTGCAAAGAATTTTATGAAATCATTTCCATTGAGGTTATATATTAATTCCTCAGTATTCGATATAGCCAAAATATCATTGGGTCTCAAAGCATATTCATAATCATCGCCATATATTTCGTTTAACTCACTATTATTTTTAATAATACAGTTTTCTTTTGCAACAATGTATAACGTAATACCAATAGTATCCGACTCAGCAATATCTTCATAATTGATGCTAATTCTGTTCGATAAACACTTATACATTTTTGTAACTACAGAAGTCTTCACTTTTACATATAATTCAGCTTTTTCATCCTCTATTAAATTTTTTAAAAAAACGGAAGACAAAACATAAGATAACTCACACTCTAACTCTTTTTTCCCTATCATTTGTTTAGTGCAATTTAACTCAAATTTTATTTCTTCGTTATAACCACTATCTAATGGTGCAAGAACTGGATATGGATAATTATTCATATTGTTTTCTCCTTATTCTTTAGCATATATTTCTGCGTTTAACTTTGTTATCAAGTCACCCTTTATATTAACCTGAATCGAATATAGATGATTCTTTCTCAATTTAATATTTTCAATTTTTCCATTATTAATCTTAAGTCTTTTCCTTTCATCTTTGGCTGATGCAATCATTCCTCCCATTGTTTTATCAAGCTTGTTTTCACTATTGATTGCCTTGACAACAATATCAGCTTTTTGGATATTTTTGTCTACTTCAAATTTTAAAATTGTTCCTTCATTTGTTTTCACAAATACTGGTTCTACAACATATTCGTCTATTAATGTTCCAGGGATTTCACCTTCGCCACCTAGGCCGCCTCTTCCTTTTCCTCTTTTCTTTCTAGGTTTTTCTTGGCCAGAAGTTCCTCCGTGCCCTTCACCATCTTCGCGCCTTTCTCCTCCTTCGTCTCTTTTAATTTTATTTCTTTTCTTTTTGATTTGGTGTTTTTTATTATGAACACTTGCCAATTGTCCGGGAATGCTAAGAATATCATTTAAACCTTCAATGTCTTGCTCTTCTGCATCTTCTATTTTACATTCCTCTTTTAAGAATTTCTTTACTACATATGTCAATGAATTATAAGCGGCGATAGCTTTTTCATCGATGTCCATATTTTCATCTTTTGTAATAAAATCATCATGCGCAGCGTTTTCCAAGCTTGATAAATAATCATTGACTTTATCACCCTTCACTATTACAAAACAAGAAAAAGCCTGATCTGTTCTAACCAATTGTTCCTTGATTTTCATACCATGACTTCTCACAATAGCATAATACTTCCTATTAAATTCATTTCCTAAACCGAAGTATATATCGACTTCCCCTATAACGCCTTCATCTGTTTCAATTTTTAAGGTTTTTTTATGCTCATCATCATATACGTTTAGCAAATCATTTAATATGTTTTTTGCCTCATCACTATTATATTCATAATATTTTTTGAATATAGATTCAAAAGTGCTATTATTTATCACTTCTCCAAAAACGCTTATCGCCAATCTGTTTTCCTTAATAGAGACAAAAAAGTTATCCAAAATAGCATTGATAATCCCTTTTTTTATTTCCTCCTCTATATCATATGCATTAACACCTATGATAGTTACGTCTGTGCCATATCTATCTTTTCTAATAAAATAATCTGAAACTGTGTTGATATCCTCATTCATAATTGGCTTTGATTTGTTTCTACTATCTTCTTCATTTTCGTCTATCAACCCCAACCATCCTTTGTGATACTTTCTCTTATTATCATCATCTTTCCAGGTAATTAATACTGTTTTGCCCTGAAATAGTTGGTCACTTTTCTCTATATCCTTAATTTCATACTTGTTTTTTGTAGCATAATAAACCGTATTACATGTGCTAATAATAAATGGAACTTTTTTACCTACACCATGACTTCCTGCTGAACCTCCACCCGGTCTCTGCTTTACAGATTTACCTTCATCAAAAACGAGTGCACCCCAGGCATCGTCTCTGCCTGTTTTCACTCCCTTAGTATTGTAATCGGATATTTTTAAACAATATACTTTATCTTTTTCAAAGATTTCTAATCCTTTTTTATATGCACTTTTCGTTTGCTTATTTGTCGCAGACTCAAAACACCTTTCCAAAACATCTTTAATCTTCATTCCTCCCGGAATATCTCTCAAAGACAAGGTTTTGTTTAAGTCGAACACCACTTCAACTGGTTTACTCTCATCATCTACTGCATCAATTGAATTTTGTATTATTTCTCTAGCAAAAGAATTCCATCTGTTAATTTCAAATTTTGAATCTGCGAACTCATCTACTAGAGAATCATCTGCTGAAGTATTATCAGCATAATACCATTCCATTTTCATAAAAGCCTCCACTCCTTTTATTCTATCTACATAGCTAATTTTTTAAATTCATCTTTATTAATTTTAATTCCACTATTTCTTAAACGTTCAAAGCGTTTAAAATATATATTTTCTAGTTGTTTTTCCTTTATACTTTTTTCTCCATAGTGCATTAATCGATGACATATCGGACACAAACATAGTATATTTGCATATACGTCCAAACTTGCATCTATTTTGCCTTGATGCCTCATAGGAATAATATGGTGTCCTTCCATATAAGGTTTTTTTGTTTTTTCTGCAATGAACGTCTGATGATTACTATCCAATTCACAGGCATAGCCCGATGCAATAATTGATTGCCTTTTTATTATTGATGATCTTTTCCATTGCTTTGACTCAATGGTTACTATTTCTTTCTTGGATAACGCAATATCCATTAATTCAATTTTTTTATCATCTAGTACTCCTTTTCCACTAGCAAATCGACAGTAATGATTAAATGCAACACTATACATTCTGTGACCTCTTTTATCTAAATCCAAAAAATCAATATCACTTTTTAAAAAATCTTTTATATTCATTAAATCTTCCCATTCACCTAGCTCATACAAGGAATTATTCACCATTCCTTTTTCCACAAGTAAAGAGGACACTTTATTCAACCCTCTAATATAATTTTTTTGAGACGTTTCGGATAAATCCCCAAGGTTTTTTAAGTAAAATGCATAATATCTTTCTAATGTATAACTTTTCATTTTAATTCTCCTAACAAATTATATCCTATTCAAACTTTTACTAACACCAATTCCAATTGCTTTTCCTAAAAGTGGTGGAACAGCATTGCCAATTTGAACAAGTTGCCACTTTTTGCTTCCTTTAAAAATGAAATCATCCGGAAATGATTGTAATGCTGCCAACTCCCTTGGTGTTAAAACTCTAGGAAGCTTAGGATGCAGATTCACTCCTCCATGGTTTTCTTTGACTGTGCACGAAGGTCTATCCCATGGTGATTTTTTCCAAGCATCTGAATAATCATCATATAAACTTTTTCCTTCAGGAACTTCACTAATACGTTTTTTCATTTCCTCAGAGTGTCTTGTAATTATATGATTTATGGATTTGTCATTTTCCAAATCCATAAATCTTTCTATTTCCTCTCCCAATGTTTTATAGTTTTCTTTTTTCACAAGTGGTTTTGGATGATAATTTTTAGCCCCAATTCTATTGCCAACAAAAATCACACGTCTTCTAGTTTGTGCTACACCATAGTCTGCACTATTTAAAATAGTAACATTAATCTCATAACCAATATCATAATAATCTTTGATAATTTTCTTTTCGATTTCCCCATTTAGCATAGAGCGTAATCCCTCTACATTCTCCATTACTACAAACTCGGGTCTGATATGTTCAACTATTTTTTTCATCTCTAAGTAGAGACTATTACGTTCATCCGTAACAACTCTATTCCCAGACATTGAAAAACCTTGACATGGAAAACCACCTACAATCAAGTGTATATGTGTTTTCCCAATATCCTTATATAGCTGATTTTTCACAGAATCTTCTCTTATATCTCTGGTTTCGACCGTTTCCTTAAAGCCTTTTTTCTCAATGAAGTTGTACTTATATGTCTCTACTGCTTCTGGCATAATTTCTACTGATGCAACAGGATTAAACCCCGCCATAATTAAACCACAACTAAGTCCACCAGCTCCCGAAAAAAGATCTACAAAATTATAACCATTGCGATAGTTACTGTTCCATCCATCATTCTTCCATTCTTTCTTTATATCAATCCAATTAACATCATCGTTGTAATTACCATTCTGACCTTCTATCTTGGCAAAAACTTCCCTATTATACTCTTCATTAGAATCGTTAGAATTGATCCAATGTTCATAATCTGTTTTTAATATTCTATATTTATTCTGCGATTTTGTTGCCAATAGTTTTTTTGCTGCTATATGTCTCCTAACAGTTTTTTGACTCTTTCCTGACAACTCTGCAACCTGCGCTATTGTATAAAATTCTTCAATCATAACTATCCTCTTTTAAAAAATGTCCAGTTCCCATGTTACTATTTTAATATTACATGGAAACTGGACATATGTCAATCTTTTATAATTAAATCTAATAAGTTTTTCATATTGAATCTAAATTTATAGCAACTTCTGTTTTTATGGACTTGGAATTCTCCAATCGTTATTCCATTATATTTCACCGTATTACTCTCATTCCATTCTACCTTATTAGGTTTAGTAAAAGTAAATTGACTCTTTTCCCATATGAGATTCTTGATGCTGTCTTTTTCTATTTCTATATGGTGGAATTCATCTTTGATTAGATAAATCCACAACAACCAATCAGAATCAAATAAATGGTTAATGTAAATAGGAATGATCTCGTCTATGTGGTTATAAACCATTTCTTTAAAAATATCACTGGTTACTTCTTCTACATCCTCATCAAAATATTTTTCAAAATATAGAAGGCATGTTTTGGCCCCTGGTTGTCCCACCTCAGGAGGACAAACCATTGTTCCTTTATTTGTTTTTAGAGATAGGGTTAAACCATTTTTAAGAACAAAATCATATGAACACTTGCTTTGCTCTCCTCTTTCTCCTTTTTTTGAGCCACTATGCTCTATTGCTTTAGGAATAACCTCAAATGCTTCTTTGATGGCAGGCATTAACTGCTTGACATAAGGCTCGTAAACTCTTTGTTTGAAACTTTCCGGTTCTTCAATATCAAAAAATCTACATACAGCCCCTTCAGCAGAAATGCCTAGTGTTTCATTATTTAATTTCACTTGTTTTAGCCAAAGTGAAATATTTTTTTCAATAAATCGAAACTTAAAGTTTCTTCTCTTATGCACTTGTATTTCAGCTATTGATGTGCCGTGATATTTTAATGTAGTGCTTTCCTTCCACTCATTAATATCCCTAGTAAAGGAAAAATCATTCCTCACAAATGAAAATTGAGACACTTCATCAGATCTAATAATGTTAATTTTAGACAAATCTTTTTTAGACAAAAACACTGTGAAGTCTGACTGAAATAAATAGTCTATGAAAACGGGAAGAATTTCATGTATTTGATTAAAGAATAATGTTTTTATATCTTTCTGGTTTTTAATTTCTTTGCCATAGATATCTTTGAAAAAAGAATTCAAAACAGGAAGCCCTGCTTGTCCAACCGTTCTAGGAGCAATTTTAGAACTTGTTTTTGTAGTCCTGATTGATAATGTTTTGTTATTCTCCAGCAAAAAGTTATGCGGGGATGTATTTTCTTTTTCTTCTGTCATCTCTTTAGAATATGTCAAAAGCACTCTGGGATTAGAACCTACTCTACCAAAAATAATATCTATTACAGGTTTTAGTTCCTCTTCATAGTTTGCATTATAACTAGAATCAAACTGCGATTGAGCTTGATCATTAATATCTAGTCCATATTTATCACAAATCATTTTTTGAAGGGTTAACCCATAATCTGCATTGTTCATACATCACCTTATTTTTTGTTTTAAGAAATTAATCATCTCTTCTTTCTTCTTTGTCTTTTTTATTCTCTTATCACCTTTTTTTAGAACAAAATACTCATCTAATATTCCATTTTCCAGGCTTATTCCATCTGGTAATGATACCGACTCATTACCCAGTTCAATTTCGTCATCTTTAAATCCCGCTCTTCTGCAAATATCATATACATCTAAATTTAGGCTTTTTTCTAAACTTTTTGTCATAACTTTAGTTGTCGCATAAGAGCAAATCAGATAGTATTTGCTTTTTCTCTCATAGACAATATTGGAATTATTTGCCCTATTCAATACTTCCGGATACTTAATTATTATTTTTCTCCATCCTTCATCTATTTCTGTTTTTTTAATAGTATTATATGCTTTTTTAACATCACAGTTATTCTCTATTATGCAGTCTAACGCATTCTTTAGTATCCTTAATCTTTCTTTACTATTTACTGTTTCAAATATATCAAAAAAATGTCTCCATTTATAATATTTAGTTGCTTTATTGCTGCATAAACTCATCGCATTTACATTGTTTTCTTCACTAGCTATTCGATAATCACCATAAGCCAGTAAAATAGCTATGAATTTATTTTCATTTTTTATTCCCTTTCTGTTTAATAATTGAGATATTGCATTTAAATACTTATCGAATTCTTCCGGATCGGGTCTTTCATTTTGACCACTTGATAACTGAAACAAGAATAATATTTGATTGCCCAAGTATTCAATACTTTCTGCTTTGTTTATTCTACTTTCCCATTCTGCTGAGTTTTCTTTAATAAGTCTATATTTATATAATTCTTCATATAATTGATTGAACGCGTGAGATTCATCAAAATATTCCTTAATTTGGTTCAACATTTCACCACCGAAATCTACAGACGCATCAATAAGATTTCCATTATATTTATTGAAAACAACATCTAACAAATATGTTTGAAAACCGTAAAAAATATTTTTCCCTCTATGTAAAGCATCATATCTTGCTTCAAATACACTAACAGTTTGTATAATCCTTGAAATCAGTTGAATCCATATTTCGCGATATTGTTCTATATTATCATTTTTACAATGTGATTCTGTAACCAAGTATTGATAATATAATCCTGCTATAAGTGCCAATTTGGAAGATAATAACGCTTTATCTTCATCCCTGCTATTTGCAACTTCATAAAATAATTCTTTTTCACTTGCATACTTGTCAACGCCCACCTTCCTATCTTCAGATATTCTTTCAATCAAAAGGTTCATTAGGTCGAGCATCCACAAATAGTCATCTAATGAAACTATAGCTCCATTTTTATCTTTGCCATTACACCTTTCCTGAAACCTATATATAAATTTATTAACATTTTTTTCATCTATCCAGCAAAATGATTCCCTTTGTCCAAAATAATAATTTTGATTATTAATCCTGCTCCTTAGTTCAAAAATGAAGAAAAGAAAATTCATAAGCGAAGGAGCAATATTATGATTATCTTTTTGAACTTTTGTTATTTCTTCTCTATTCTCCCAAAACAAAGTTGTCCAATCATCTTCCATATAACTCTCAAATTGGTTTAAAACAAAATCTTGATCCTCGCGGTAATCATCATGATCAATGTTCTTCAGCTTATTTAATTGTATATATAACGTATTTTTAAAGTTATCAAAAGCAGATAAAGGCTTGCCTCTTCCATTCATCTTTATATAAACATCATCTTCTGCTTCTATTTTGCACCAATCGAAAAACACTAATCCATCTTTCAACTTTTGCAATAATTCTCCTGCAATTGAGCTTTTATTATTATCGGATTCTTTTGATCGATTTAGAAACTCTTTATGTATTTCTTCGAAAACGTTAAGCATAGATTTTACTGTTGGATCAAATGTCCATGAATCCATAAAAGAAATATCATCCTTTATTAACTGCTTAATATCCTTACAATCTTTTATATCAATCCTTTGGAAGACATTGTTTTCCTCAACAGTCAAGTATTCACAAAATTCTGTGGCATAATCTCTTGTATAATATTTAAATCTAGACAGTATTTTTATGCTATCAAATTCACTCTCAATATTATATGCTGAAAAATACAATGTAAATAAATATAATAATGTTAGTCTTTGTTGCCCATCATACGGTATATAAACAATTCCTGAATCAGTTTCTCTCTCGACACCATACACAAAACTAAGTTTTAATGGCTCCTCACGCATCAAATGGTCAAATATATCTTTAATAAATCCCTCAAGAACTGCTTTTGCACTATCTCTCCCCTGTGCATAATCCCTTTGTATAATTGGAATTTCAATAGTCCCATTATTTTCTAACATATTTTGCAAAGAATAGTGTTCTTTTATTACATAATTATTATAATTATCCATTTTTTTCACTTCCCTCTAAGTAATCAAATATTGTATCGCAGATTTCATCCAAGTAATCCTCTGCATCGTTTTGACTCCAGTGCATCATTGAATGTGGAATTTTGGTATAAGTTTTATCAAATACATTACGTGTACAAGTAGGAATAAAACGAGTAGAATTTGTTTTTCCATTTACAATATCTTTTATTACTAGTCTTTTCATAAAAAACGGTGCATTTTGATACGATTTATTAGTTGTCTCATCCAACAGAGTCAAGTTACCAATTCCCATTACATCTTCTAAATCTCCTCCATATTTGTCTTTCCACAGAATCGAAATATACTTGGCAGATTCAATAATCGCTTGATTGGATGATTTGTTCTCATTTAACAACTCTTCATATTTACTTTCATATTCAGTTGTCATTTTTTCTAAAACTTCTTTTTCCTCTTTATGTGCACTTTCATCTATTTGCTCATTCATTTTCTTTATGTACTTAATATATTCTTTAGCTGGCTTTTCTTTAAACTCCTCATCCTTAACAGAATGGATATGCTCCAAGTTCCATTCTTCTAGTTTATAACGAGCAAAAGGAAAATAGGTATCTCTTGTCCTTTGACCATAATCCTTTGAAGTTTTTTTATAGTCTGACATGGCAGACACAACGTTAAACCACAATAAAATATTCTTTATCTGTTCATAATTATTGTCATAGTTTAGTCCTTCAAGATAATTCTTATACTCCAATTTGCTTTTAACTTTATCTTCATCCTGTATGCCAACAATTCTTTTTATTTCATTTAATAACTCGTCCTGAATCTGTGTTTTATTATTATATTTCATTTGATTATCGAACAGTTTTAAAAGACTTTCTGAGGTATATGAACTATTTGAATGAATTAAAAAGCCAATAATATGGTACCATTCAAAATCATTAAACCATTCCTGAAATCTAATATACGTTTGCCAAACCCTTTTCCACACTTCTAAACCTGCTGGCATTATATATGCATCATCTGCACTCCGTTGCTGTTTCTCTTCATTTTCATTTTTTATTTTTTCAAGATAACGGGCAATCACCATAAATGATGCTCTTTCTCTATTCATATCGAAGAAAAGATCACTATCATTATTATCAAAATATTTTTGAACATCATTATATTTTTGTTTAGCAACTATATCAAAAACAAAATCAATTCTTGTGTCATCATATTTATCAGATCCTTCAGTCAAAAAATACCAAAAATCATCTTGTCTTAAGCTGTTTTCTACCAGATCCCACTGTCTGGATATTTTTATTCTTGCATTCTCCAGTTTTTCTTCATTTATTTCTTTTGTTGTTTTCCACTTGTCAATCTGACTTTCGGAAGATATATAAACCAACCTTGAATAATCATTATTGTTAGGTATACAAAATTCCTTTAACATTAGGTTGGCTTTTATAAGCTCACTATTTGTTAATGGTATTCTTCCTGTGTTGATTTTTGAAAAGAATTCATTAGGAGTTCCATCTATATCTGGTTGAAGAGGATAAAGAATGACGCTTGTTTTATCATAAATTTTTTCTGCAAAAACATTCAGACTACTTGCTGAATTCAAACGCTCTTTACCCCAATCAACAATGTACTTATAGGCGTTAGTTATATAATAGGCATCAATATCTTTATCATTAATTTTATCTAAATCACCAATGACTTCTTGAAATACTTTCTGTCTTTTTTTGTCTTCATAGCTAATAAATAATTGTTTTTCATATTTACTCAAATCATTAATTTTAGCTTCTTCCAATCTTTCTTCACTGAAAGTATGCATAATATTATTTATGTACTTAAGTATTAAAAAAATAGTTGTTAGTCTCTGTTGGCCATCAACTACTATTTCTTTATTTTGCTCTCTGCTATCTAAAACAATTGGTTGTAAGCAATACATTTTATTCTCATAATCTTGTAAATCAATTATTTTATTTTCATCATTCTTTGAAATATATGGAATTGAATCAATATCATTAAGCAAATCTACAACTTCACTTTTCCCCCATCTATAACCTCTTTGATAGTTGGGTATTTCAAAACCAATACCCATATTAACTAACTCTCTAATGGATATTTGTGTTTTTTGGTTTTCTATCCTTTGCATAATAATTCTCCCTTTTAGAAATTATCAATCAGTAATTATTATTCCCTCAATGGCACTCCATCGCCATCTTTAAATGATCCGAGTAGTAATCTTATTAAATCTATCACCCAGCCTATTCCGAAAAAGCCTAGAGTGAATAGATAAATTATTCCCCAGAAGATTTTTCCTACATAAAAATTGTGAATTCCTAAATATCCGAAAAGTAAGCATAGGAAAAATGCTACCCATCTACTT